>ERZ888423.130-NODE-130-length-78208-cov-54.851931_pt1 | contig 78208 bp, 81 predicted proteins | sample MGYA00520523_ERZ888423 | MGnify/ENA primary metagenome ERZ888423 (study PRJEB32303, sample SAMEA104408611) | aquatic metagenome | biome: Brackish water; feature: Pelagic; material: water | place: Baltic Sea | collected 2014-06-08T10:24:00 | depth 30,27 m ... | reverse complement strand
GCAGTAGTAGCGAAGAGAACCTTTTTCATGGTTTTTCCCTCGTGTTGTATTCAATGGTGCACCTCAAAACGGGGAATCCGCATTGAGTATGCTGCTGTGTCGCCCCTTGACCCCCTGATTGCAAGAAAGCCGAACGGCCCTGCTTCGTCTTGCGCCAAGGCTGGTGCAGACATGCCACACTCGCCCAAACCCGCCCCGCCGGGAAAGACACTTGCCGCGACTTGGCCCGTCCTGTAGCAACAAGCCCATCAGAGACAGGGCCATTCAAGGACCGGCGGATGCGTGGGAAGCTGGCGAAACTTGCGGGATTGTGCGTCGGCGTGGCGCTTTTGGCGGGCTGCGGGGGCACTGGTCTGTTTTCGGGCGAAGGGCGCGAAGACCGCCGCGCCGCCCGCGCGGCCGCCCAACAACAGGCGCTGATCGACGAAGGTCTGGTGCTGGACCCGAATCGCGAAACGATCTTTGACCTGTTCGCCAATTCCGCCGACCCCAACACCACGGTGGCGGTAAACCGCTATCTGTGGACCGCCGCGCTGGAGGTGCTGGATTTCATGCCCGTCGAAGCGGCCGATCCGTTTTCGGGCATCATCCAGTTCGGTTTCGCCACCCCGCCCGGCGGCGGCAGCGCCTATCGCGCCACTGTCTATGTGCAAGACCCCGCGCTGGAAGCGCGCAGCTTGCGCGTTTCCGTTGAATCGCGCGCGGGTGCCGTCAGCCGCGATGTCGCCCGCCAGATCGAAGACGCGATCCTGACGCGGGCACGCCAGCTGCGCATCCGCGACGCCGATCTTTAGGCCCGCTTTACGCGGCCGCCCGCGCTCTTTATCACACCGCCGGGCCCCCGATGCCCGGCGTTTTCGTCTTTGACCCAAGGATGCCTGCCCATGTCGCGTTACGACCCCGCCACGCTGGAACCCAAATGGCAACACGAATGGGAAAAGGCCGGAACCTTTGTCGCGCGCCGCAGCGCCGACAAGCCCAAGTATTATGTGCTGGAAATGTTCCCCTACCCGTCCGGGCGCATCCATATCGGGCATGTGCGCAACTACACGATGGGCGATGTGATCGCGCGCTACAAGCTGGCCACCGGGCATAATGTGCTGCATCCGATGGGCTTTGACGCCTTTGGCATGCCCGCCGAAAACGCGGCGATGGCATCGGGCGGGCACCCCGCCGACTGGACCTATCAGAATATCGCCACCATGGTCGCCCAGATGAAGCCCCTTGGATTCGGGCTGGACTGGTCGCGCATGTTTGCGACCTGTGACGTCGAATATTACGGCCAGCAACAGGCGCTGTTTCTCGATTTTCTGGAACGCGGGCTTGTCTATCGCAGAGCGGCGGTGGTGAACTGGGACCCGGTCGACATGACCGTTCTGGCCAATGAACAGGTGATCGACGGCAAGGGCTGGCGGTCGGGGGCCGATGTGGAACGGCGCGAGCTGACGCAATGGTTCTTCAAGATCTCCGATTTCTCGGGTGAATTGCTTGATGCGCTGGATCGGCTGGATGACTGGCCCGCCAAGGTCAAGACGATGCAGGCCAACTGGATCGGCCGCTCGCGCGGGTTGCAATTCGGCTTTGATCTGGTGGCCCCCATGGCCGATCAGACCCGGATCGAGGTCTATACCACGCGCCCCGATACGCTTTTGGGTGCAAGCTTTATAGGCATCTCGCCCGACCACCCCATCGCCCGCGCGCTGGAAGCCGCCGACCCGGCAGTGGCCGAATTCTGCGCCCGGGCCCGCAAGGGTGGCACCACCGAGGAAGCGATCGAAAAGGCCGAGAAGCTGGGCCTTGATACCGGGCTGCGCGTGCGCCACCCCTTTGACGCGGAATGGCAATTGCCCGTCTGGATCGCCAATTTCATCTTGATGGATTACGGCACCGGCGCGATTTTCGGCTGCCCCGCGCATGATGCGCGCGATCTGGATTTCGCGCGCAAGTACCACCTGCCGGTGATCTCGACCTTTGTGCCGCGCACGGGCGCGCATGCGCTGCCCGAGGATGGCGCGCCCGCCTTTGTGCCGCCCAAATCGGAAACCGTGCGCTGGACCTTGCCCTTTGCCTGGGCCGAAGAGGCCAGCGGCGAACAGGCCGTGGAGGCCGCGATCGGCTTTTGCGAGGGCCGCGGTATCGGACAAGGCGTGACCAAGTTCCGCCTGCGCGATTGGGGCCTGTCGCGGCAGCGCTACTGGGGCTGCCCCATTCCGGTCGTGCATTGCGATGCCTGCGGCGTGGTGCCCGAGACAAAGGAAAACCTGCCCATCGAGCTGCCCCGCGATGTCAGCTTCGACATCCCCGGCAACCCGCTGGACCGGCACCCGACATGGCGCGATTGTGCCTGCCCGGCCTGTGGTGCGCCGGCGCGCCGCGAAACCGACACGATGGATACCTTCGTCGATTCGTCGTGGTATTTCGCCCGCTTCACCGCACCCCGCGCCCAGACCCCCACCGACATGGCCGAAGCCGCATACTGGATGAATGTCGACCAGTATATCGGCGGCATCGAGCATGCGATCCTGCACCTGCTTTATTCCCGCTTCTTTGCCCGCGCGATGGCGATCTGTGGTCATCTGCCCGACACCGCGATCGAACCCTTCGATGCGCTCTTCACGCAAGGGATGGTGACGCATGCGATCTACATGACGCGCGATGGCGCGGGCCGGCCCGTCTATCACTACCCCGAAGAGGTGACGCTGAGGGATGGCGGCGGCTATCTGACCGACGGTCGCGCGGTCGAGATCATCCCTTCGGCCAAGATGTCCAAGTCGAAAAACAACGTCGTGGACCCGGTGGCGATCATCAAGGCCTATGGCGCCGATACAGCGCGCTGGTTCGTGCTGTCCGACAGCCCGCCCGAGCGTGACGTGGAATGGACCGCGGCCGGGGCCGAAGCGACAGCCAAGCATCTGGCCCGCGTCCACCGACTGGCGAGCGACATCGCGCAAGAGACAAGCCCGGCCAATGGCGCCGATGGCGATCTCTTGCGTGAGATGCACAAGGCAATCTTTGATGTGACCGCAGGCATCGACAGCTTTGGCTTCAATGCCGCCATCGCCAAGCTTTACGCCTTTACCAACACCTTGGGCAAATCCACCGCAGGCGGCACCGCCAGGCGGCAAGCCATGCTGACACTGGCGCAGCTCATGTCGCCCATGACGCCGCATCTTGCCGAAGAAATCTGGGCCATGCTGGGCGGCGCGGGCCTGATCGCCAACGCGCCTTGGCCTGTGGCCGATGCGGCGATGCTGATCTCGGACACGGTGACGCTGCCGATCCAGATCAACGGCAAGCGCAAATCCGAAATCACCGTTCCCAAGGACATGCCAAAGGAAGAGGTTGAAAAGATCGCGCTGGCGGATGACGCTGTGCAAAAGGCGCTGGCGGGGGGCCAGCCCAAAAAGCTCATCGTTGTGCCGGGCCGGATCGTGAATGTCGTCATCTGATCGCCGCCGCTTTCTGATCATGCTGGCCATGGCGCCGCTGGGCGCCTGTGGCTTTGCGCCTGTCTATGCGACGGGCGGGGCTGGGCATGCACTGCGCGGACAGGTCCGGGTCGCCGCCCCCGACACCAGACAGGGCTTTGTGCTGGTCGCCCGGCTGGAAGCCAGGCTTGGCCGCGCCACCGCCCCCGGCTTGCAGCTTGATTGGGATATCGCCACGACCGAACGGGGGCTTGCCATCACCGGCAGCAACGACATCACCCGGATCAACCTGACCGGCACGCTGAATTTCCGCCTGACACAGATCGCCACCGATCAGACCGTGCAGACCGGCACGGTCTCGACCTTTACCGCCTATTCGACCACCGGCTCGCCCGTGGCCACCGCCGCCGCGCGCCGCGATGCCGAAGATCGGCTGATGGTGGCGCTGGCCGACCAGCTGATGTCGCGCCTGCTGTCGGGTGCGGCCGACCGGGCATGAAGCTGCAACCGCGCGACATTGCCGCCTATGCCCGCAAGCCCGATCCGATGTCGGCGGGCTGCCTGATCTTTGGCGATGACGCGATGCGCGTGGCGCTGCGGCGGCAAGAGATGCTGAAATCGCTCCTGGGACCGAATGCCGAGGGCGAAATGCGCCTGACGCGTCTGGCCGCCGCCGATCTGCGCAGCGATCCGGCGGCGCTGATCGATGCGATCAAGGCGGTGGGGTTTTTCCCCGGCCCGCGCGCCGTGTTCATCGATGGCGCGACAGATGCGCTGGCGCCTGTGCTTGCCGCGGCGCTGGCCGATTGGCGGCCGGGCGACGCGCAGATCATCGCCACCGCGGCCCGGCTGACCGCCAAATCCGCGCTGCGCAAACTGTTCGAAGATCACAGATCGGCCCGCGCCGCCGCCATCTATGACGACCCCCCGTCGCGCGCCGAAATCGAGGCGCTGCTGCGCGAGGGGGGGCTGAACGATCTGCCGCGCGCGGCGATGGATGACCTCGAAGCACTCGCGCGCAGCCTTCCGCCGGGCGATTTCCGGCAGACGGTCGAAAAGCTTGGCCTTTACAAGCGGGGCGATCCCACACCCATCACCCCCGCCGATATCGCCGCCGTGGCGCCCCTGACGCTTGAGGCGGAACTCGACGACATCTTGCACGCCACCGCCGAGGCACAGGCCAGCGCGATCGGCCCGATCCTGTCGCGGCTTGCGGGGCAAGGCGTTGCGCCGGTGTCGCTGTGCATCGCGGCGCTTCGGCATTTTCGCGCACTGCATGCCGCCGCCTGCCACCCCGGCGGCCCGGCCGCGGGGCTTCAGGCGCAACGCCCCCCGGTCTTTGGTCCGCGCCGCGACCGCATGCTGGCACAGATCGGCCGCTGGGGCCGCGACCCGCTCGAAACCGCGCTGAGCCTTTTGGTGGAAACCGATCTGACCTTGCGTTCGGCGCAGGGCGCGCCACAGATGGCGCTGATGGAACGGGCATTGATCCGGCTCGCCATGATGCCGGGCAAGGGGAGACGATAGACATGGGCTATACCTTGATCGGCGCGGTCCGGAGCCGGGCCTTGCGCGTGCTGTGGACACTCGAGGAACTGGGCCTCGACTACGAACACATCGATGCCGCGCCGCACTCCGAGGCGATCCGGCGGGTCAGCCCGGCGGGCAAGGTGCCGGTGCTGGTCGCCGATGGCGTGGCCTTGAGCGATTCGGTGGCGATCATGACCTATCTGGCCGACCGCCACGGGGCCTTGGGCTTTGCCCCGGGCACGATTGCGCGCGCCCAGCAAGACAGCCTGACCAACCTGATCCTCGACGAATTCGATGCGGCTTTGTGGACCGCCGCGCGCCACAGCTTCGTTTTGCCCGAAGAGCACCGATTGCCCGCGATCAAGGACAGCCTCCAGTGGGAATTCGCGCGCAGCCAGGGCCACATGGTCAGCCGGATGGATGCCGATGGCCCGTTCCTGATGGGCGACACCCTCACCATCGCCGACATCTTGCTGGCGCATTGCTGTGGCTGGGCGGCCAATGCCAAATTCCCCATCCTCGAGCCGCGCCTGAAAGATCACATGGCAATGATGCGCGCGCGCCCCTCATATGCCCGGGCCCTGAACCGCTGACCCGTCGTCAGGCTTGGCAGCCGCGCATCTTTGCTTCGGGAATAAACCGGAACGGCCTCACCCCTGCCAGACGGCGGCATGCCGCCCGGCCCATTGCCCCGTCGCCAGACAGCCGGTGATCAGATAGCCCCCTGTCGGCGCCTCCCAATCCAGCATCTCGCCCGCGACAAAGACACCGGGCAGCGCGCGCAGCATCAGCCCCCCATCCACCGCCGCGCGCGTCACACCGCCCGCAGTGGAAATCGCCTCATCAAGGGGCCGCGGCCCGGCATGGCGGATCGGCAGGCGCTTGATCAGACGGGCCAGAGCCACCCCCTCGGGCAAGGGGCGCCCGAATTCCTGCAGCAGCGCCCGTTTGACCGGATCAAGCTTCAGCGCCCGCTCCAGATGCCGCGCCAGCGTCTGTTTGGCGGGCCTTGCCGCCAGCCGTGCGGCGACCTCACGCTCGGACAGATCGGGCAAAAGATCGACCGCAAGCGCCGCGCCATCGCGCAGCGCGGCCGCGACCGCATAGATCCCGCCACCCTCGATCCCGCGCGCCGACACCACAAACTCGCCGCGCACCACCGCCCCGGACCCCGCCATCAACGCCACAGCCTTGACCGGCTGTCCGAAATGCGGCGCCATATGGGCGGACCAATCAACGCAAAAGCCCATGTTTGCCGGACGAAACGGGGCAAGATCGACACCCTTTTCGGCCAGCTTGGGCGCCCATGCCCCATCCGAGCCCAGACGCGCCCAACTGGCCCCGCCCAGTGCCAAGACGACCACCGCAGGGTGGATCGCACGCCGCCCGTCCGGCGTGTCAAAGGCCCAATCGCCCCCTTCCCATCCCGACCAGCGCCAGCCGGTCCGGATCTCGGCACCAAGGCGCCTGATCCATGCGCGCAACAGCGGGCTGGCTTTCATCGCCACGGGAAAGACGCGGCCGGAGCTGCCGGTAAAGACCGGCTGCCCCAACGCTTTGGCCCAAGCCATCACAATGTCCGGCCCCATGTCGGCCAGCATGGGCGCCAGCCAGTCAGACGCCGCGCCATAGGCCGCCACACAGGCGGCAAGCGGCTCATCCTTGGTCAGGTTCAGCCCCGATTTTCCCGCCATCAGGAACTTGCGCCCCGCCGATGGCTTGGCTTCGACGATCAGCACCGACCGACCCGCCCGGCCGAGGGTCTCGGCCGCCATCAGGCCCGCGGGGCCCGCCCCGATCACCAGCGCATCGACTGCTTCAGCCATGGCTGCCCTTCCCTTGCCGCCCTGCGCGTTTGCGCCATTCTTGGGGCTCATGGATGATCTGCCAACCTGCCCGCTGTGCGAGCGACCGATTCCACAGGACGCCAAGCAAAGCCTGCATCACCTGACGCCGAAACTGCGCGGCGGCAAGGGCGGGCCGGTCGTGCTTTTGCATCAGATCTGCCACAATGAAATTCACGCCACCCTGTCCGAGGCCGAACTGGCCCGCAGCCACAACACCATCGAAGCCCTGCGCGCCCATCCGCGGCTGGCGGCGTTTCTGGCGTGGGTCACCAAGCGCCCACCGGGCTTTCATTCCAAAACCCCCGGCGGGCGGCGCGGCTGGAAACGCCGCTAGGCGCGATCACACATCCGCTTGATTGCACGCAGCACATCGGGGTTTCCGGCCAACGCATCCCCGGCGATCACGCGGGCCTGCTCCAACAGATGCGCGGGCGCAATGATCCGGTCGACCAGGCCAAAGGCCAAAGCCTCTTCGGCGGTGAATGTCTGCCCGCCCAGAAGCAGAAGCCTGGCGCGCGCCGGCCCCATCAGCGCCACCAGACGCCCGGGATCAGAGGGTTGCGGCAGAAAGCCCAGCTTGGCCACCGGATAGAAAAAGCGCGCGGTGGGAACCGACAGCCGGATGTCACAGGCCAGTGCCATGCCAAAGGCCCCACCCGCCAGTGTTCCGTTCAGCGCCGCAATGGTCAGACACGGCAGCGCCGCAATCGCACCCGAGACCTGTTCCCACAGCGGCGATGTGGCCAACCCCGCCCGCGCCGCATCCAGATCGGCACCAGCGGAAAACACCCGCTCGCCCGCCCCGGTCAGGATCAGGGCCCGCAGATGCGGATCGACCGCCGCCTCGGCCAGAATATCGACCAGACGCTCCAGCATCGGGGCGGTCAGGGAATTGGCCTTGTCGGGGCGGTCAAGCGTGACGATCCATAGGCCATCGTCACGCTGGCAACCGATCATGGTCCCACGCCCACTGCGGCGCGGATGGCCGGATCGCGCAGGGAAATGTCCTGACCCAGCCACGGATCGGCCTCGGGGCCGCACATCCAGACCAGCGCCTGCGCGGGCCATTGGGGCGGGATATGCACCGACCAATCGAGCTGGCTGATCGCATTCACACCGGATTGCCGGATCTCGCGCTGCATGTCGGTGGCGACCGTGCCGGGCGACAGGCCAAGCGCACGGATGCCGCGCTGGCCCAATTCGGTATGCAGACAGGCGGTCAGCATCTTGGCCCCGGCCTTGGACGCGCAATAGGCGCTCCAGCCTTCCAGCGCATTGACCGCCGCGCCCGAACTGACCGTGATCAGCGTGCCACCGCCGCGCGCCAACATCAACGGCACCGCTGCATGGACGCCGTGAAAGACCCCCTTGAGGTTGATATCGATGGCTTGCCCCCAGACCTCGGGATCGGCGTCTGCGATTTGCGCGATGGGGTCGATCACGCCTGCATTGCTGATCAGCACATCCAGCCCGCCAAAGGCCGCGACGGCGGCGCCAAGGGCTGCCTCGACCTGGCTGTAGCGGGTCACGTCGCAGGGCACGGCCAGCGCGGTCGGACCGACATCACCCGCAAGCGCGGCAATCGCATCACGGTCGCGGGCGATCAAGACGACATTGGCCCCTGCGGCGGCAAAGGCACGCACCGCCGCCGCCCCGATACCCCGGCTTGCCCCGGTAATGGCCACGGTTTTTCCCGAAAGGCTGTGCATGGTCGGTCCCTTGACGTTGTGTGACGGTCGGCCCAGTGCTAGCGCCCCATCCGCCATGAGGCCAGACCAAAGCGCGCCGAACCGGGGGATCGGCACTTGACCGCACCCCTCTGCCGGGCTGACACTAAGGCCATGCATTTGCCCTTGCAGTATCGGATTGGTCCCATGTCGCAGCACAAGACGCGTTTTCTGACCCTCTCGGCGCTTGCCATATGCATGGCCCAGCCCGCGCTGTCCCTGACCGCAGAAGAGCTTTGGGCCGAATGGCAAGCCCAAGCGGTTGCCATGGGTCAGACCATCACCGCCAAACAGGTTACAGCCGAAAACGGCGTCTTGACGCTGCGGGGCTATGCCTCGCAGTTTTCGGACGACGATGTCAGCACGCTGGGCCAACTCGATCAGGTCGTGATGACCGAAACGGGCGATGGTCGCGTGGTGGTGACCCTGTCCGACACCTATGCGATCCGCATGAGCTTTGCCACCGAACCGGGCGCGGCCCCGATCGAGGCGGTGGTCAATGTGATCATGCCGGGCATGACCATCACCGCCAGCGGCGATGCCGGCGCCCGCATATTTGCCTATGACGCCCCCCGCATCACGATCGAGGTTGGGCCGATCACCGGTGGCATGGGCCTGCTGCCCAAGATCGATCTGACAATCGCGATCGAGGATTACGCCGCCACCGTTCAAACGGATGGCCGCGATCTTGCCGATATGCGCTCCATCACCACCTCATCGACCAGCGCCATTTCCGGCGCGTTCAGCCTGACCCCGCCCCCCGGCGAAGACGGCTCGCTGGCGGCAAGCTTTGCCATCGAAAGCATCGCCGAAACTGGCACGGTCAGTTTTGGCAATCTCGCCGCAATTGCCAAGACCCCCGATGTGTTGCCGCCGGGCTTTGGCTTTCAAAGCGATCTTCGCCATGACAGCGCAAGCTTCGAGCTGCGCTTTGCGCATCCGAGCGGGGGTTTCGAGTTTCTGACCGCCAGCCAAGGCGGAAGCGTTCAGACCAGCCTGTCGGAAGCCGGCTTGTCCTTTGGCTCGGCTACCACAGGCTCAAGCAGCTCGTTTCGCGGCCCCGATCTGCCGGTTGGGGTTGACATCGCGATGGCCAGCGCGGAATTCGGCTTTTCCGTGCCGCTTGCGCAATCGGACAGCGCACAACCCTTTGGCGCGCGTCTGGCCTATCAAGATGTCGTGCTCAACCCGGAGATCTGGGATCTGTTCGATCCCGCACAGGCCATTCCACGCGACCCGATCAGCGTGATTGCCGATGTCACGGGGTCGCTGCGGGTTCTGGTGGATCTGCTGTCCACCGCGCCCGATCAGATAACCGGCATGCCCGGCGAATTGGTCGATCTGTCGCTGAACGAATTGCGGATCGCGGTCGCGGGGGCCGAGCTGACCGGAACCGGGGCCGCAGTCTTTGCGCCCGGACCGTCTCCAAGACCCGTCGGGTCCGTTGATCTGCAACTTGCAGGGTCCAACGCGCTTCTGGATCGGTTGAAGAATTCGGGGCTGCTGCCGGTCGAACAGCTGGCGATGGCGCGCGGGTTGCTGGCCGCCTTTACCCGGCCGGGCGCCGGGCCCGACACGGTCCAGACCACGATCGCGTTCACCGAAGGCGGCGGCATCACCGCCAATGGTGTTCCGCTTCAGTGACGCGAACGGCCACCCGGCCCGCTTTGGGCCGGGCCGGCGATGCCTTGCGCCGGGGCGGTCGGGGCACTAGGTCGAACCCAACCCCAATCCAAGGTGCCTCATCCATGCCCGCCCCTCTGTCCGATCTGACCGATGCGCTCTTGTCCGAGGCCCGCCGCGCAGGGGCCGATGCCGCCGATGCCATCGCGATCGACGGTATTTCGTTGTCGATCGGGGTGCGGGGCGGGCAGTTGGAGCAGGCCGAACGCTCGGAGGGGGTGGAAATCGGTCTGCGTGTCATGGTGGGGCAAAGACAGGCCTGCGTGTCCGCATCAGACACCCGGCCCGAAACGCTGCGCGACATGGCCGGGCGGGCGGTGACCATGGCCCGGCTTGCGCCGGTCGATCCGACCGTGGGCCTTGCCGATCCGGGGCAACTCGGCGCGGTGCGCGATGGCGCGGGGCTGGATATGGCCGACCCCTCGCCCGATCCCGACCCCGCCCATCTGGAACATCTCGCCCTGAGGGCCGAAGCGGCGGCACTTGGCATCAGGGGCGTGTCACAGGTGCAATCGGCCAGCGCCGGGTTTTCCCGCAGCCGCGTGCATCTTGCCGCCAGCAACGGCTTTTCGGGCGGCTATGCGCGCACCGATCACGGCCTGTCCTGCGTCGCGATCAGCGGCGAAGGTCTGGGGATGGAGCGCGACTATTTCGGCGATGGTCGCAACCATGCCGCCGATCTGCTGGGCCCTGAACAGATCGGGCGCATCGCGGGCGAACGCAGCGTCGCGCGGATGGGTGCACGCAAACCCAGGACCGGGGCTTATCCGGTCATCTATGATGAGCGGATATCCTCGGGGCTGATCGGGCATCTCTTGTCGGCCACCAATGGCAGCGCGATCACCCGTGGCGCATCATGGGCCCGCGATCTGATGGGCGTGCAGGTGTTGCCGCGCGGCCTGTCGATCATCGAGGATCCGCACCGCCCGCGCGCCTCGGCATCGCGGCCCTTCGATGGCGAAGGTCTGGCCACGCGCCGCCGCATGATTGTGGAAGATGGCGTGCTCCGGGAATGGACACTGGATCTGGCCACCGGGCGCAAGCTGGGTCTGCCGTCGACCGGCAGCGCCAGCCGGGGCACATCGTCGCCGCCCTCGCCCGCCGTCAGCAACGTGGCGCTGACCATGGGCGACCAGAGCCTTGCGGATCTTTTGCGCGACATGGGCACGGGGCTTTTGATCACGTCGATGATCGGGTCGTCGATCAACGCCACCACGGGCGATTATTCGCGCGGCGCATCGGGTTTCTGGATCGAAGGCGGGGAAATCGCCTATCCGGTCAATGAATGCACGGTCGCGGGCAATCTGCGCGACATGCTCCTGACGATCCGCCCGGCCAATGACGCACGCCCGCATCTGAGCCGTGTGGTGCCGTCGCTGCTGGTCGAGGGGTTGACCCTTGCCGGGGCCTGACGCGCGCGAGGATCTGGCGCTGCTGGTCGAAGCCGCGCGCGGCGCGGGCCGGATCGCGGCGCGCTATTTCCGCGACGATCCCGAAACATGGAACAAGCCCGACGGCGCGGGCCCGGTGACCGAAGCCGACATCGCCGTCGATGACATGCTGCGCGAGCGCCTGATGGATGCCCGCCCCGGCTATGGCTGGCTGTCCGAGGAAACGCCCGACGGCCCCGCCCGGCTTTCCGCGCGCCGCGTCTTTGTGGTCGACCCCATCGACGGCACGCAGGCGTTTATCGAAGGCAGCTCGGCTTTTTCGCATTCTCTGGCCGTGGTCGAGGATGGCGCGGTGATCGCGGCGGTGGTCTATCTGCCGATCCGGGGCAAGCTTTATGCAGCGGCACTGGGCGCTGGCGCCACGCTCAATGATGTCGCGATCCGCACTTCGGCGGCCCGCCATCTGCACGAGGCCAAGGTGCTGGCCACCAAGCACACGCTTGGCCCCGCCCATTGGCCGCAAGGGGTGCCGCCGGTGACCCGCGCCTATCGCCCCTCGCTGGCCTATCGCATGGCGCTGGTGGGTGAAGGCCGGTTCGACGCGATGATCACCTTTCGCCAGACATGGGAATGGGACATCGCCGCCGGTGCGCTGATCATCGCGGAAGCGGGCGGGCTGGCCACCGATGCGATGGGCCAGCCGCTGCGCTTCAACGCCGCCACACCCAAGGTTGCGGGGGTTCTGGCAGCCGCCCCCGATCTGCATGCCGCGCTGATGGGGGCGCGTGGTCCGGGTGATGCGCCCACCGCTTGACCCAAGCGGGCCAATCCCTAGTCTGCGCAGCCAATGCGTGCCACGCCGGACGCAGGACCGAGAGGACAAATGGAACGCTCGCTTGCTCTTGGTCTTTACCGCGCATGGTCAGGCCGCGCCGGACAGCGCTTTGCCGAACGCAAGCTCCGCGAGCGTGTTGCCGCCGGCAAGGAAGACCCCGACCGGCTGGATGAGCGGCGTGGCATCGCCACATGCCCCCGCCCCGACGGACCGCTGATCTGGTTTCATGCCGCCAGCGTGGGCGAATCCATCGCGCTTTTGGAACTGGTGCGGCAACTGATCGACGACCGGCCGGAATTGCGGGTTTTGGTGACCACAGGCACCGTGACATCGGCGGGCGTGATGGCCGATCGTCTGCCCGATGGGGCGCTGCACCAATATGTGCCGCTCGATGCGCGCCTGTTCGTGACGCGCTTTCTCGATCACTGGCGCCCCGATGTCGCGGTCTGGACCGAAAGCGAATTATGGCCCACGCTGATCTGCGAAACCCAAGCGCGCGCCATCCCGATGCTGTTGCTCAATGCCCGCATGTCCAAGGCCAGCCATGACCGCTGGCGTTTTCTGCGCGGCATGGCGCACAGCCTTTTGGGGCGGTTCCAGCGCGCCCTTGTGCAAGATGATCTGACCGCGATCTATCTGCGCCGTCTGGGCATGGACCCCGACCGCATGGAGGTGACAGGCACCCTCAAGGAAGGCGCTGCCGCCTTGCCGGTCGATACCCGCAGGCTCGACAGCATGCGCGCCGAAATCGGCAATCGGCCGGTCTGGATCGCGGCCTCGACCCATGATGGCGAAGAACTCAAGGTGCTCGAGGCGCACCGCATCGCCATGCGAACCAATCCGCGGCTGTTGTTGATCCTTGTGCCACGGCATCCCGATCGCGGGGATGACATCGCACGGCGGCTGCACGATGATGGCTGGGCCTTTACCCGCCGCACCGCCGGCGAGGGCCCCGAGGCCGAGGTACCGGTCTATCTGGCCGACACCATGGGCGAATTGGGTCTGTGGTATCGTCTGGCCCCGGTCAGCTTTGTCGGCGGGTCACTGGAACCCATTGGCGGCCACAATCCCTTTGAGCCAGCGGCGCTTGGATCAACGATCCTGCACGGCCCCTATGTCACCAATTTCGTCGACATCTATCAACGCCTGACCCAAGCGCGGGCCGCGCGGCTGGTGGCATCGCCACAGGCGCTGGCGCAGGCGGTGGATGAATTGCTGGCGCCCGACCGTGCCGCCGCCATGGCCCATGCGGCGTGGGAGGTGGTGTCATCGGGTGCGGATGTCACCGAGCGGGCCAAAGCGGTGCTGCTGGAAACCCTCGACGCGGCCGGGACGGGGCGCTGATGCGGGCACCGGGTTTCTGGCATGGCGAACCGGGGCTGCTGGCGGCGCTGTTGTCGCCCGTGGGCGCGCTTTATGCGGCGGCGACCCGTCGGCGGCTGGCGCGGGGGCCGCGCGCAAGGGTGGGGGTGCCGGTGATCTGTGTCGGCAATCTCAATGCGGGCGGTACGGGCAAAACGCCCATGGTGATCGCGCTGGCGCAGCATTTGACCGCGCGTGGCATCGCCGCCCATGCCGTCACCCGGGGCCACGGCGGGTCGCTGGCGGGGCCGGTGCGGGTCGACGACCGCCGCCACAGCGCCGCCGAAACCGGGGATGAGGCGCTGTTGATCGCAGCCTTTATGCCCACATGGGTCGCGCGCGACCGGGCGGCCGGGGCGCGGGCCGCCATGGCCGCGGGGGCGCAGGCGATCTTGCTCGATGACGGGTTCCAGAACCCAGGGCTAGCCCATGATCTGTCGCTGATCGTGGTCGATGCCCATGTCGGCTTTGGCAATGGCCGGGTGATCCCGGCGGGGCCGTTGCGCGAACCGGTGGCGGCGGGGCTGGCGCGGGCCGATCTGGTTGTGTCCATCGGGGATGCGGCGGCACAAGACCGCTTTGCCCGGCGCTGGGGCGCACATATCGCCCTTCCCCACATCACGGGCCAGTTGCACCCCTTGCCCACGGGCTTGCCGCTCAAGGGCCAGCCGGTCTTGGCTTTTGCGGGCATTGGCCACCCCGAGAAATTCTTTCGCACGCTCGCAGCCATGGGCGCCGATATCCGCGCCACCCATGCGCTGAGCGATCATCAACCTCTCGGCGATGCGCTGATGACGCGCCTTCTGCGCGAGGCACGCAGCCTTGGCGCACAGGTGGTGACGACGGAAAAGGATGCCGTGCGCCTTGCGCCCGCGCTGCGCGCTCAGGTGATGACGGTGCCGGTGCGCTTGCGTCTGGACGATTGGGGGCCATTGGATGCGGTGTTGGACCGCATCATGGGTGGGCCATCCGACGCAGCACCCTAGCCCATGCCGCCTATCGCGCCGACCAGCCCGACCCGTCATCCTCACCCAGCCGGGGCGCGGGTCGGTCGAGCGCCAGATCGGCATCCGAAAAGCGAAAGGGCGGGCGCACGCCCGGCACGCCACCCGGTTCGATCCGTGTGCCGCGCGCGACCACCTGAGGGTCGGCGAAAACCTCGGCCAGATCGTTGATCGGGCCTGCGGGCACGCCCTGATCCTCGCAGGCGGCCAGCAGATCGGCCTTGGCCCAGAGGCGGGTCGCCGCCGTCAGCCGTGCGGTCAGGGCATCGCGATGGGCGATGCGCGCCGCATTGGTCAGGTAATCGGGGTGATCGGCCAGATCAGGCAGACCCAGAAGCACGCAAAGCCGCCGGTATTGCCCGTCATTGCCGGTGGCGATGATGATCCAGCCATCGGCGCAGTCAAAGACCTGATAGGGCACCAGATTGGGATGGGCATTGCCCAGCCGTTGCGGCGCCACCCCCGTGGCCAGATAATTCATCGCCTGATTGGCCATGATGGCAACGGCGCTGTCCATCAGGCTCATGTCGATATGCTGGCCCCGCCCGGTCGTGCGACGCAAATGCAGCGCGGCCAGAATGGCGTTGGCCGCGTAAAGCCCGGTGAAGATATCGGTGACGGCCACGCCCACCTTTTGCGGTTGGCCGCCCGCCTCGCCCGTGACCGACATGAGCCCGGCCATGCCCTGAATGATGTAATCATAGCCCGCCCGATGGGCATAGGGCCCGGTCTGGCCGAACCCGGTGATCGAGCAATAGATCAGGCCGGGGTTGATCGCGCTCAGGCTGGCGTAATCCAGCCCGTATTTCGCCAGCCCGCCCAGCTTGAAATTCTCGATCACCACATCGGCCCCGCGCGCAAGGTCCACCACGCGGTCACGGCCCTCGGGCATGGTGAAATCGGCGATGACGGATTTCTTGCCCCGGTTGCAGGAATGGAAATAGGCCGCCGACCGGTCGCCCGCATGATCCACAAAGGGCGGACCCCAGCGGCGGGTGTCATCGCCTTCGGGCGCTTCGACCTTGATCACCTCGGCGCCCAGATCGGCCAGCGTCTGACCGGCCCAGGGGCCGGCCAGAATCCGTGCCAGTTCCAGCACGCGCACCCCGGCAAGCGGCGTGGTCATTGCGCGGCTGCGATCGCTTCGTCAAGGATTGCCGACATGTCGGCGTAGCTCTGGTTGGAATACATCTGCCCCGCGATGACAAAGGCGGGCGTTCCCGAAATGTCGTGCTGTTCCATATGTGCCTCGTAGGTGGCAATCATCGCCTCGGCCATGGCGGCATCGGTCAGACAGGCGTCAAGCTGTTCATTGGTCAGCCCGACCGTCCGGCCGATCCGGCGCAGGTTTTCGGCTACCTCGGCGGGGGCACCCTGGGTCCATTCGGCTTGCCGGGCATAGATCAGATCGACGACACCGAAATATCGCTCGGGCCCGGCACAGCGCGCCACCATCCCGGCCCACAGGCCGAAGCGGTCAAAATAGACCTCGCGGTAGATGTAGCGCACAAGCCCTTTCTCGATGTAATCGGCCTTGAGCAGCGGCAGGCTGTTTTCATGAAACGTGCGGCAATGCGGGCAGGTGAACGAGGCATATTCGATCACCTCGACAGGCGCATCCGGCGCGCCCAGCACCATCTCGATCACCTCGGGGGCGGTTGCGGGCACGGTTTGCGCTCGGGCCGCCTGTGGCAGAAGCGACAGATCGGGGGCGTTGACCGGGCGCAACACCGCGTAGCCACCAACGGCAAGGGCACCTGCACCGGCGCCCAACAAAAGGGTCCTGCGATCCATGTTGGATGTCTCTCCTCAGCTTTGTCGTGGGGTTAGCACATTGCGGGCCAGCCGCGCGAGTGCATCTTTCAGCCCTTGGTCTTCGATACCCTCGACATGGCCCAAGGCAAGGGCCAGCCGCTTGGGATCGGGCTCGGCGGGTGGTTTGGGAGGGGCGGCGCGAAAGGCCACGCGGCCTTCGGCAAATCCGGTGGGCGCGGTCTGGGTGATATGGACATGCGCGATGGCACGGTAGCCATAGGTGGCGTTCACCCGTTCCAGAATATGCTCTTTCTGCATGTCCAGCACCGGGGCATGGCCGCCCGTGGTCAGCAAGACCAGCGTGCCGCCAAAGCCCCGGCTCCATGTGATCTTGACGGGCCGTGCGATGGCGGCGGTGTCGGCGCCCACAATTTCGGCCCAATGGGTCAACAGCTTTGCCTCGCCAAAGCCGCGCTTTTCGGCGGGTGCCTTGAGGGTGGCGGCCAACAAGGCACCGGCCGCTTCAAAGCCGCGCTTGCGGCGCGGCGGTGGCGCGTTCGACGATGGGCTGGGCGTTTTCGGCATGGCTTGCTTTCCTGTGCTTGGGCGCACTCTATGGCCTAACGCGCCGCGAACCAACACCAGCCAGCGGAAAGGCAGATAAACCTTGCGTGACGGATTTCCCGACGATGCGCCCGCCATGGCCCTGTTGCCATGGTATGATCGCCATGCCCGCGCCTTGCCGTGGCGCGTAGGGCCCGAGGCGCGGCTGGCCGGGCTGCGCCCCGATCCCTATCGGGTCTGGTTGTCGGAAATCATGCTGCAACAAACCACTGTGGCCGCCGTGCGCGACTATTTCCACCGCTTCACCGCGCGCTGGCCCACGGTCGCCGCGCTGGCCGCGGCCGAGGATGCCGTCGTGATGGCCGAATGGGCCGGGCTGGGCTATTACGCCCGCGCCCGCAACCTTCTGAAATGCGCGCGCGTCGTTGTGGCCGATCATGGCGGGCGCTTTCCCGAGACGGAAGCGGGGCTTCTGACGCTTCCGGGCATCGGCCCCTACACGGCCGCGGCCATCGCCTCCATCGCCTTTGACCGCCCGGCGGCGGTGATGGATGGCAATGTGGAACGGGTTCTGGCAAGGGTCTTTGCGGTGCAGACGCCCCTTCCGGCCGCGAAAACAGACCTGAAAGCTCTGGCGGCACGGCTCACGCCCAAGGTGCGCCCGGGATGCTACGCGCAGGCGGTGATGGATCTGGGCGCCACGATCTGCACGCCGCGCAACCCGGCCTGTGGGCTATGCCCGGTCATGGGGCTGTGCCGCGCGCGCAGGCTTGGCATCGCCGCCGATCTGCCGCGCAAGACGCCAAAGCCCGAGAAACCGACGCGGGCGGGCATCGTCTATCTGGCCCAGCGCCGCGACGGCGCCGTCTTGCTGGAAACCCGGCCCGACCGGGGCTTGCTGGGCGGGATGCTGGGCTGGCCCGGCAGCGACTGGACCGAAACACCCCCGCCCGAATCGCCCCCCATCGCGGCGCAATGGCATGATCCGGGGCGAGAGGTGCGCCATACCTTCACCCATTTCCACCTGCGCCTGTCGCTCAGGCTGGCGTGGGTGGACATGGATGCGACACCAGACCGCGGGCAATTTCACCCGCGCGCCACATTTCGGCCCGCAAGCCTGCCCACGGTGATGCGCAAGGCGTGGGATCTGGCGGAAGCGACCATGCGTCAGGATTGACCAAAGGGCCGCTGCACGCAAAGCATTGCAGCAGGCACACAAGACAAGAGACCGGCCATGATCCCTGTCAGACGCATTGCCCCGATCGCCCGCGCGCTGCCCTTCTGGATGTCGCTGGCGCTGTTTCCGCTGATCATCCTTGTCGCGGGTCAAGGTGGCTGGTGGCTGGCGGCGATGCCCTTGGCGACGTGGTGGCTGTTCACGGCCCTTGATGCGGTCATGGGGCTGGCTCTGGAAAACGCCGACCCCGATACGCCCGATGATCAGCTGATCTGGTATCGGCTGGTGACGCTGGTCTGGTTTCCCTTGCAGTTTGTCACGATGTTCGGCCTGATCTGGTATGCCACCCGCGCCGATCACCTGTCGACGCCCGAGGCTTTTGGCCTGTTTCTGGGCGTGGGGATCATGTCGGGTACCATCGGCATCACCTATTCCCATGAAATGATGCACCAGAAAAACCGGCTGGAACGCTGGTTGGCCGATCTGCTCTTGGCCTGCGTGCTCTATTCGCATTTCCGATCCGAACATCTTCTGGTGCATCACCGCCATGTGGGCACCCCCCGCGATCCGGTGACCGCGCCCTATGACGAAGGCTTTCACCGCTTTTTGCCCCGCGTGCTGCGTGACAGCCTGACCAGCGCCTTTGCCGCAGAAAAGGCGATGCTGGCACGGCGCGGCAAGCCATGGACCGATCCGGCCAATCCCTTTTGGCGCTATGGGCTTCTGCAGGGGATGTGCCTGATGCTGGCCTTTGCCCTGGGCGGCTGGCTTGGGTTGGGCTTGTTTGCCTTTCAGGCCGCCATCGCCATCTGGCAGCTGGAGCTGACCAACTACATCGAACACTATGGGCTGACGCGCAAACATCTGGGCGACGGCAAATACGAGCATGTCTTGCCGCGCCATTCATGGAACGCGGCGCACAAGGCGTCGAACTGGCTTCTGATCAACCTGCAGCGTCATTCCGATCATCACTACAAGCCCGACCGGCGCTTTCCGCTGTTGCAGACCTATACCAAGGATGAGGCCCCGCAGCTTCCCTTTGGCTACCCGGTGATGACCATGGCCGCGATGATCCCGCCCGTGTGGCGGCGCATCATGAACCCGCGCGTCATGGCATGGCGGCACCGCTACTACCCCGAGATCACGGATTGGACACCCTACACCAACGGCACCTTGCCCGTGCCGCGCTGACGGCGTCAGGCGTGGCCGGCCTGTGATGACAGGGTCAGGGGCGATATGCCCAAGCTGGCCAGCGCGGCCGCCCATTTGTCATGCATGCGGGGGGCAAAGACCACTTCGGGCAGCGCCTCGGCGGTGAGCCAGCTGTTGTGCGCGATTTCTTCCTCCAACTGCCCCGGGCCCCAACCCGCATAGCCCAGCGCAAGGATGTTGTGCACAGGGCCAGTGCCGCGCGCGATCTCGGTCAGGATGTCAAGCGTGGCGCTCATCGCGTAGCGGTCATCGACCTCCAGCCGATCCTTGCGTGATCCTGCATAGGCGGCGCTGTGCAGGATAAAGCCCCGCCGCATCTGGACCGGACCGCCATAACAGACCTGCACATCGGGGGTGGCGGCCGCGCGTGCGATGCCAAGCTGGTCCAGCATGTCGCGAAAGCGCACATCTTGCATGGGTTTGTTGACGATCAGACCCATCGCCCCATCGGGCGAATGCGCACACAAGAACACGACGCTGCCCTGAAAGCGCGGGTCCCCCAGATCGGGCATGGCGATCAGAAGCTGTCCGGTCAGGTCATGAAAAGGCGCTGTGCTGCGTCGGGTCATGGGCCACAGGATGGGGCCTTGCGCGTCCCGGATCAAGCGCGGTTGCGCGGCAGCGCGGCCACAGACCCAGCCCCGTCGCCAAATCGTGACTTTCCATTTCCGTGGCAAGTTTCTAGCTCCATTGAAATGAAACACGCGTTGCGCAGATGTCTTGCCGCCTTTGCGGCCTGTGGCGCCCTTTGGGGTGCCGACACGGCCAAGGCCGAGTTTCTGGGCCGTTCGGTCGATGACGTGGTACAGGTCTCGTTCCTGCCCGGATGGCGGCTGGCAGATGGCAACCACATGGCGGGCATCCGCATCGCGCTGGCGCCGGGATGGAAAACCTATTGGCGCGCGCCCGGCGAAGGCGGTGTGCCCACGATCTTGCAGCTGACCGAAGCCGAAGGCGTGACGGGGCTTGCGATCCATTGGCCACGGCCCAAGGTCTTTGTCATCAACGGCATGCGCTCGATCGGCTATGGCGATGTTGTGGTTCTTCCGGTGGAATTCAGCCTCTCGCAGGGCGGCGAGATCGCCATTGAGGGCCAGATCGACATGGGTGTCTGTCTTGATGTCTGCATCCCGATCACGCTGAATCTGACCGGGCTTTTGCCGCCGACACCGGTGCGGGTGGCCGAAATCGGGCAATCGCTGTCAAACCGCCCCTTCACCGCCGCAGAGGCCGGGGCCGGTCAGGCGCGCTGTGCGGTCGAACCGATTTCCGACGGGCTGCGCATCACGGTGACCGCCGCGGTTCCGGACACGGGTTCCGATGAAACGGTCGTGCTGGAACATCACGACAGCGCCATCTGGGTGTCCGAGGCCGTCACCGAGCGCCTGGGCAACATGATCCGTGCAACGGCGGATATCGTGCCGCCCGACCAAGGCCCCTTTGCGCTGAACCGGTCTGACCTGCGGATCACGGTGATCGGCACGCGCATGGCCATCGAATTGGATGGCTGCACCGGTTAAGACGACAGCCGGCGGCCCCGCGCCTGCACCAACAGGCCAACGACCCAGCCCAACACACACAAGACCGCCGCCCCGGCGACAAAAACGCCGAATGCCGCCCCGATCCCGCCCGTACCCAAGGACGCCAGCGGCCCCGCCATGGCACCGGTGATGACCGCGCTTCCCAGCGTCGCGCCAAAAAGCCCGGCGATCGCCACCGCCAGCCCGCCCAGCCCCATGGCAAGCCCGGGCAGCCGACCGGCCACACCGAACCCGCGGCGCAGGGCGGACAATTGCTTGGCGATGTCTTGCTGCATGGCAAGGATCGCGGGCACCACCAGCAAGACGATGAACATCCCAAAGCCCAGACCATAGACCAGGGTGATCACCGTGGGCTTGAGGAATTGCGCATCCGAAGAGGTCTCGTAAAGCAGCGGGGCAAGCCCCAGCACCGTGGTCAGCGTGGTCAACAAGACCGGGCGCAACCGGTCGCAGGTGCCATCGATGATGGCGGGGATCAGGCCGCGCTCTTGCGCATATTCATCGACCGTTGTCACCAGCACGATGGAATCATTGATGATGATGCCCGTCATCCCGATCAGCCCGACGACGGTGAACATCGACAGCGGCACATCCCACAGCGCGTGGCCCCAGATCGCGCCCACAAGGCCAAAGGGAATGATCGCCATGACCACCATCGGCCGGGTCCAGCTGGCGAAAATCCAGGCCAGCACCAGATAGATACCCACAAGACACAACACAAAGCCCGTGACCGCATCGCCCAGGAATTCCTGCTCCTGCGCGGCCAGACCGGCAAGGCGCGTGGAGACGCCATAGCGTTCCTCGATCTGCGGGATCAGCCTGTCGGCCAGATCGGTCATGATGTCTTCGGCACGCACGGGATCGTCCTCGGACAGATCGCCGGAGACTGAAATCAACCGCACACCGTTTTCGCGCTGGATCGTGGAAAACCCCTGCCGCGCGGTGACGGTGACGATATCGGCGAGCGGCACATATTGCCCCGAAGCGGCGCGCAAAAGCGTGCCTTCCAGAAAATCGGCGGTCAGCTCGTCATCTGGCAATTCGACGCGAATGGTGGCGGTGCGCGGCCCATCGGGAAAGCGCGCCGCCTCGATCCCGCCCAGGCGGTCGCGCAGCACGCGCCCCAAGGCCCCGATCTCGAACCCCAGCGCCGCCCCTTGCGGGGTCAACTCAAGGCTCAACTCTTCGCGGTCATAGGCCATGCTGTCTTGCAAACCCGACACTTCCGCGTGGCGCTGAAGCTGGGTCTGCAGGCTGACCGCCGCCTGCTTGAGGATGGCGGTATCGGCCCCGAAAATCTGGACATCGATGGCATCGCCACCCGGTCCGCCGCGAAAGCCCCGGAAACTGACGGTTTCGGTCAGCGGAAGCTGGCGCACCTCGTCTTGCAGATCGGACACAAAGGCAAAGGACGAATAGGGCCGCAAATCGGCATCGATCAACTCGATCGCGATGGACCCCAAAAGATCGGCCTGCTTGTTTTCGACCCCCGACAACCCGCCGCCGGTGTTGCCGCCCACCTCGGCCAGCACATAGACCAGCGGGTTCAGACCATGTTCTGCCTCGTAGCGGGCGGCCACGGCCTCGGTCGCGCGCTGCATCTCGCGCATCATGGCAAGGCTGTCGGCCCGGGTGGCGCCATCGAGCATGGCGAAATTGCCCGTGACCGATGACAATTCCGGCGCGTTGAAAAAGCGCCAGACCACATCGCCGCGCAAAAAGCTGGCGGCTTGGGTCGACAGCAGAAAGATCATCGCCGCCAGCACCGGATAGCGCGCGATCACGACAAGGCGCATCACCGGGCGCACGGCGCGGTCCTTGACCCAGTCAAAGCCGCGATTGACCACGCGCGAGGGCAGATCATACCAATGCGTCCGAGCCGAATGGGACAGCGCATGGGCCATGTGATTGGGCAAGATCAGGAAACATTCCACAAGACTGGCCAGCAGCACCACGATGACCGTAAAGGGAATATCGGCGATCAGCCCCCCGAACCGCCCCCCGATCGCGGTCAGCGCGGCAAAGGCCAGAACCGTGGTGACGGTGGCCGAAAACACCGGCGCGGCCATGCGGCGCGCGGCGGTTTCGGCGGCGGTCACGGGGTCTTCGCCCAGATGGCGCGCGCGGTAATCGGCGTGTTCGCCCACCACGATGGCATCATCCACGACAATGCCCAGCGTGATGATCAACGCGAACAGCGAGATCATGTTGATCGTCAGCCCCGCCGCCCACATCAGCGCAATCGCCGCCAGCATCGCCACCGGAATGCCCGCCGCCACCCAGAACGCGGTGCGCGCATTGAGAAACAGGAACAAAAGCCCCACGACCAGCGCCAGACCCAGAAGCGCATTGTCCACAAGAATGTTGATCCGCCCGGTGATCGCTTCGGCCCGGGTGCGGATCAGTTCGATGGTGGTGCCCATGGGCAGGGTCGCCTCCATCTCGGTGGCGACCTGTTCGACCAGCGCCTGAATGGCGATGGCATCGCCATCCTCGGACCGGTCGACGCGGATGGTGATGGCGGGATCATCGCCCACGAAATAGGCGCGCTCGCGGTCCATCCCTTCGGTCCGCACGGTGGCCACATCCCCGATGGTCAGGGTCGATCCATCCGCATTGATCCGGAGCGCAAGTGACGCGATGTCGGCCACCGAACGCTGCGCCGCGCCGGTGCGGATGCGCGCATTGGCCCCCGCCACATCGCCCGCCGGCGCACTCGAGGCGGCGGCTGCGATCACGCCCGCGATCTCGGACATGGAGATGTCATGCCGGATCAATCCGGCCGACGGCACCGCGACCACGGTTTGCGGGGCCGCGACGCCGCGAATGGTGGACCGGGTCACACCCACGGCAAACAGCCGGGCGGTGAATTCATCGGCAAAACGGCCAAGCTGATCGGGCGCGACCGGGCCGGAAATCACCACATCGGTGACATTGTCCCACCAAGCGCCGCGCCGCACCGCCGGATCATCGGCATCTTCGGGCAGATCGGCCACCCCATCGAGCGCGGCCTGAACCTCGTCGGCGGCGCGGCCCATGTCCCAACCCGGCTCGAACTCCAGCGCGATCGAGGCGCGCCCCTCGCGGCTGGTGGCCGAGGTTGCCGCGACACCCGGCACGGCCAGCAGCACCGGTTCCAGAACCGCGACAATGGCATCGTCCACATCTTCGGCACCAGCGCCATCCCATGCGATGATGATGTCGATTTCGTCCGAGATGACATCGGGAAAGAACTGCGCCCGCATTTGCGGGATCGCGGCCAAGCCGGCCACGACCAGCAGCATCAGCAACAGGTTCGCCGCCGTCCGGTGGCGGGTAAAGTAGCTCAAGACACCGAAACCGCCGGGCGGAAGGCTGCGCATCATTCTAGCTTCCCATCCGGCTTTCGATGCGCTCGACCATCTGGGCGGGCACTTCGGCCTCTTTCAACTGATCCAGCATGCGCGCCTTGACGTCGGCGGGGATGAAGCCGTTGGCCTCGACAAAAGCGATCAGGCGCGCGCGGCGATCGGGATCAAGCGCGATGGTCTGCGGTTCGGCCGGGGCAACACCGGCGCCCGCATCCCGGATCGGGTTGATGCGGATGCCTGCGCCCAGCACCGGCGTGCGCGCCAGCACGACCTCGCGGCCCGCCAGACCCGGCGCACGGATCAAGACCGCGTCGCCCTGACGGCGCAGCAATTCGACCGACACCCCCTCAAGCCGGTCCTCGGGGCCCAGAACAAGGATCTGGCCATCCGACCCCAGCGCCGTCGCAGGCAGCCGCGCCACCCCGTCCAGCGGCGGTTCCTCAAGCTCGACGCGCACGAAATCGCCCACCCGAAGCCCGCGCGGCACATCGATGCTGGCAAACAACAGCCGCCCCGATTGCCCCGCTTCGACCGCACCGCTTTCGCGCGTCAGCACCGCGCCCGAGGCCAGATCAAGCCCAAAGACATCAAGAACCACCCGCACAGGCGCCGCGGGCAAGCCAGCCCCGGCCCCGATCAATTGCGCATATTGGGCGGTGGAAATGCGAAACGCCACTTCAAGCGCATCGGGATCGATCAGCCGCGCGATCTGTTCGTTGCGGTTCACCAGCCGGCCCTCGACCAAATTGACACCGGCCAGAACCCCATCGAATTCGGCGCGCAACACCGTTTCGGCGCGCGCGCGCTCGGCTTCGGCCAAGGCGATGCGGCGGCGTTCCAGCGCCGTGTCGGCCTGTGCCAGGCGCGCTTGGGCCTGGGCCAAGGCCTGACGGCGCGACAGAACGGCCTGACCGGCATTGGCCACGGCCAATTCGGCATCTTCGACGCTGGCGGCGCTGCCGACGCCGCGCGCCAACAAATCTTGCTGACGCGCCAGCGCGCGGGCGCGCAGATCGGCCTGCACGCGCGCAGCAGCCACATCCTCGGCCGCCAGATCGACGGCACGGGCCGCATCGGCCAGTTCGGCATCGGCATCGCGCAGATCGGTGCGCGCGCTGGCCAGGGCCGAATCCGCCTGTGCAGGATCGATGCGCAACAGAACCTGACCCGCAGCCACCGCGCCGCCTTCTTCGAAACCGGGGGCCAATTCGATGACCATGCCTTCGGCGGGGGCCCGCAATTCCAGCGTCCGGCGCGACCGGATTTCCCCAAAGGCGGTCAAGATCGGGGTTTGCGTGCCAAGGGCAATGGTCGCGACCTCGGCGGCAAAGACACGTTCGCGCACAGGCATGCCGCCGCCCGCATCGGCCATGCGATCCTGAAGCGCGCCATAGATCGTGTTGCCCGCCATGGCGAGCAGACCAAGCGTTATGGCCACAAGGAACAGGCCCGTCAGGGCACGGCGGAAAAAGCGCATCTGAAACTGCCTATCTAGGTGGCTATGGCTGAACTAGGCCCGATCCGCGACAGGGCAAAGCACCTTTGTCACAAAGCGTGCAGTAAAAACGCAATCATTTCCGCCGCAGGTGTTCATCAAGCCGCGGCAGGATCTCGACGAAATTGCAGGGGCGGTGACGATAATCGAGCTGAAACTTCAGGATTTCATCCCATGCGTCGCGGCATGCCCCGCTGGAGCCGGGCAGCGCGAACAGATAGGTGCCCCCCGCAACGCCACCCGTGGCGCGCGATTGCACCGCCGATGTGCCGATCTTTTGGTATGACAACATCGTGAAGACGGTGGCAAAGGCCTCGATTTCCTTTTCATAGACATCGCGATGCGCCTCGACGGTCACATCGCGGCCGGTCAGACCCGTGCCACCCGTGGTCAAGATCACATCAATGCCAGGATCGGCCACCCAAAGCCGCAACTGGGCCGCGATATCGGCCCGGTCATCGCGCAGGATATGGCGCGCGGCAAGGATGTGGCCCGCTGTGGTCAAGCGCTCGACCAGAAGATCGCCGGATTTGTCTTCGGCCATGCTGCGGGTGTCCGATACCGCCAGAACGGCAATGCGCACGGGGTAAAAGGGGCGGGTTTCATCGATGCGGCTCATGCGTGCGCGGCCTCCCAGCCGATACGGGCGGCCAGCGCCGCGAAAACTCCCGATGTGGCGCGGCGCAGGCCCCGTTCCACGCGCGGTGATTGCACCAGCACCCGACCGATGCGGGCCGAAAATGCGCCGACCGCTGCATTGACCCAAAAGCCCCCCAGCGCAAGCACCGCCCCATATCCAAGGAACTGGGGCAAGACAGGGCGCGCGGGATCGATGAACTGCGGCACAAGTGCAAGGATGAACAAGATCACCTTGGGATTGGACAGGTTCACCACCAGCCCATCGCGAAAGGCCCGCGATGACGCACGCGGCGGCGCCTGTGCGCCAGTCAGGGGCGTGGCCCATGTTTTCCACGCAAGCCAGATCAGATAGCCCGCGCCGATCCAGCGGATCACGCCAAAGACCCAGGGAAAGGCCGCAAGCAACGCGCCCAGCCCGATGCCCGCCAGAAACACATGCACCATGAGGCCAAGGGAAATGCCCGCCGATGCCGCAACGGCCGCGCGCGGCCCGCTGCGCACGCCCTGGGCGAAACAGAACATCATGTCGGCCCCCGGCGTCAGGTTCAGCGCCAGCGCCGCAGGCAAGAACGCCAGAAACAAGACCGAATCGATCATCGCGGCCCGTCCAGCCGCGCTTTCAGCGCCAAAAGATCGGCCCATGCCAGCGCCTTGTCGGCCGGTTTGCGCAGCAGATGCTCGGGCGACAGCATCGCGATGGCGGGCCGGTCCAGCACCTTGGCCCAAGTGCCGCGCAGCCGGATGATGCCGCTGTGGCCCAAAAGACCCTGACAGCCATGATTGCCCATCAGCACCAGCACTTCGGGGCTGATCAGGGCGATGTGGCGGCGCATGAAGGGCACCAGCATCGCCATTTCCTCAGGGGTGGGCGGGCGGTCCTGTGGCGGGCGCCATGGGATCATCGGCGCGACATAGACCGGGCGTGCCGCACCGTCACCGCCGCGCGACAGCCCGATGGCGGCCAGCATCCTGTCCAACAGCTTGCCCTCGACACCCACGATCGGCCGTCCTTGCTGATCTTCCTCGCGGCGGGGGGCGTCGGTCACGATCATGACACGGGCATCTGACCTGCCATCGGCAAAGACCAGCCGCGTTGCGGTTTGCGCCAGAGGGCACAGATCAAAGCCTTCAAGCGCCATGCGCAACGCCGCCAGATCATGGGCCGCCGCCGCCGCGCGTTCGGCCAGCGCCACGGCATCGACCGCCAGCGTGGCGGGTGCATCGGCGATCATGACCGGCTTGGGGGGCGGGGCCACGGGCCCCTGGGCCGCTTGTGCCGCATCGGACAGGGCAAAGCGATCGACGGGCGCATCGAGAATCGCCTCATCGGCCCCCAGCTCGATCTGCCAATCGAGCATCGCCAGCGCGTCGTGATACCCCAGATCATCCATGCCCACAGGCTATGCCGGCCCGCGCGCCGATGGAAGAGCCGAACAGCTTGCCGCCCCACCCCACCCGCACCTATAAGCAGGAAACGCGCGCGACCGGGGCAGAGCCATGACGTTCAGCCAGACCCATCTTCTGGGGATCGAACACCTCCACCCGCTGGAGATCACGACCCTGCTGGACCGGGCCAATGCCTATGCCGAGGCCGAACGCGGCCGCCGCGACCATGGCCAGCCGCTCAAGGGGCTGACCCAGATCAACATGTTCTTCGAAGCCTCGACCCGCACACAGGCCAGCTTTGAAATCGCAGGCCGGCGTCTGGGTGCGGATGTGATGAACATGTCGATGGCAGCAAGCTCGCTGAAAAAGGGCGAGACGCTGATCGACACCGCGCTGACGCTGAACGCGATGCGCCCCGATCTTCTGGTTGTGCGGCACCCCCATTCGGGCGCGGTCAAGCTGTTGGCCGACAAGGTGAATTGCGCGGTTCTGAACGCGGGCGACGGGCGGCATGAACACCCGACGCAAGCGCTGCTTGATGCGCTGACGATCAAGCGCGCCAAGGGGCGGCTCCATCGCCTTGTCATCGCCATTTGCGGCGACATTGCCCATAGCCGCGTGGCGCGCTCGAACATTCATCTGCTGGGCAAGATGGAAAACCGCATCCGCCTGATCGGCCCGCCAACCTTGATCCCGGCGGGCGCAGCCGATTGGGGCGTTGAGGTTTATGGCGACATGGCCGAAGGGCTGAAGGGCGCCGATGTGGTGATGATGCTGCGGCTTCAGAAGGAACGGATGGATGGTGCCTTCATTCCGTCGGAACGCGAGTATTTTCACCGCTTTGGCCTGAACGCCGAAAAACTCGGCCATGCCAAGCCTGACGCCATCGTGATGCATCCGGGGCCGATGAACCGGGGGGTGGAAATCGACGGCACCATCGCCGACGACATCAACCGCTCGGTGATTCAGGAACAGGTCGAGATGGGCGTGGCCGTGCGCATGGCCGCGATGGAGCTTCTGGCCGAAAACCTGCGCAAGCGGCGGAACATGGGGGCGGCATGAGCGACGGCTGGGCCGAACACCTTGAACGCGGCGTCCATGCTTTGATGCGTCGCCTTGCGCCGCTCCGGACAGGGTTTGTTGCCATCGCATGTCCCGGCGCGGCCTGCTCGGCGGGGATGGCGCCCACCCTCGGGCCGGGGGCAAGGCGGGGGGTCATGGCATGACCGACACGCTCCACATCTTTGCCGTCACCCTGGGCACCGACCTGCGCCATACCCACCTGACGCGGGCCGAGGGGCTGGCGCCCGACCTGCCGCCCTTGACCGACTGGCTGGGGGCCGAGGTCGACGCGGACGAGATCGAGCTTTTTCCCGTCCGCGATCTGGGCGACATGGCGCTGTCTGACTATGTCACCATGGCTTTTGCGCCCGAAGACATCCCGCCAGAGGCCCAGCGCCGGATCAATGCGATCAAGGGGCATGTCCTGATGGTGCCCGAACGCGCCCTGTCCGAAGAACCCGCGCCGGGCAAACAGGCGGTGCTGATCGCCTCGCTGCCGCTGGCCCGGCCCGACCATGCCGCCCATCTGCCCAAGGCCGATGTCACGCCCCTGCCACGCCCGGCCCCGCCGCACCCGCGCGCAGCCAAGCCCGGCGGTTTGCGCCTGTGGCTGGTGGCGGGCCTTGTTCTTCTGCTCTCGATTGTCTTCCTCGTGGTGGTGTGATGGAAACGCCGCTCACCACCCGCACGGCCCTTGTGCCTGAAACCCCTCTGGGCTCGGGCGAGGCGGTGATCGCGCGCTTTCCGGCCGACCCCGCCACCTATTGGCGCGAAAACGCGTGGTTGGCTGTCTTTGCCATGGCGGGCGGGCTGGGCATCTTGTGGGCCGTCGGCAATGCCCATGTCTGGACCGGGGCGGTGGGCGGGTTGTTCGCCATCGCGGTGCGCGCGCTTTACCTGTCGTCGGACGAGACCCGGATGCGCTGGGACCTGACCGACCGCCGCCTGCTTGGTCCCGGCACAAGGGCCATCGCCCTGGGCACCATCGCAAACGTGAACACGATCTTTTCCGCCGTGCAGATCGTCACGGTGACGGGCGACAAGCATCTTTTGAAATATCAGCGCGATCCGGGCGCGGTAAAGGCCGCGATCACGCGCGCAGCCGGGCACCCCCGTGGCGGAATGGATAGCAAGACATGACCAACGCATTGCTGCGAAACGCGCGACTGATCGACCCCGAAGCGGGGACCGAAGGCTTGGGCTGGCTTCGGATCGAGGGGGGGCGCATCGCCGAAACCGGGCTGGGCCCGCGCGCGGGCGGGATGGATTGCGGCGGCGCCTGTCTTGCACCCGGCATCGTCGATATCGGCGTCAAGGTGGGTGAGCCGGGCGAACGGCACAAGGAAAGCTTTCGCACGGCGGGCCGCGCGGCGGCGGCGGGTGGTGTCACAACCATGGTCACGCGGCCCGACACCGCCACCCCCATCGACACGCCCGAGGTGCTGGAATTCGTCACCCGCCGTGCCGGACAAGATGCCGACGTCAAGGTGCGCCCCATGGCCGCCCTGACCAAGGGGCGCGCCGGGCGCGAGATGACCGAGATCGGGTTTTTGATGGATGCAGGCGCCATCGCCTTCAGCGATGGCGATGCGGTCTGTGCCGATGCGCGGGTTCTGTCGCGCTGCATGACCTATGCGCGATCCTTGGGCGCGCTGATCATCGGCCATCCGCAAGACCCGGTTCTGTCCTCGGGGGCTGCGGTCACCAGCGGAAAATTTGCCTCGCTCAAGGGGTTGCCGGCGGTGTCGCCCATGGCCGAACGCATGGGGCTGGAGCGCGATCTGGCCTTGGTCGAGATGACCGGCGTGCGCTACCACGCCGACCAGATCACCACGGCCGCAGCCCTGCCCGCGCTGGCGCGCGCCAAGGCGGCGGGGCTGGATGTGACGGCGGGCATCTCGATCCACCACCTGACGCTCAATGCCTTTGACGTGGGCGATTACCGCACCTTCTTCAAGGTCAAGCCGCCCTTGCGCGACGAGGATGACCGCATGGCGATGGTCGAGGCGCTGCGCACGGGGATGATCGACATCCTGTGTTCGATGCACACCCCGCAAGACGAGGAAAGCAAACGCCTGCCGTTCGAGGCGGCGGCATCGGGCGCGGTTGGCCTCGAGACGCTTTTGCCCGCCGCCTTGCGGCTCTATCATGCCGAGGCTTTGAGCTTGCCGGAATTGTTCCGCGCCATGGCGTTGAACCCGGCGCGTCGGCTGGGGCTGGAGCAGGGTCGCCTTGCGGTGGGCGCCCCCGCCGATCTGGTGCTGTTTGACCCAGACGTGCCCTATGTGCTGGACCGGTTCACGCTCCGGTCGAAATCGAAGAACACACCCTTTGACGGCCAGCGCATGCAGGGACAGGTTCTGCGCACATGGGTGGATGGCAATCTGGTCCATGACCGCAACGCAAAGACCTCGGCATGATCCCCGCATTGGAAACCGGACCGGCGCTGTTGGGTGTGGTGGGTCTGTTGGCCTATCTCCTGGGATCGGTGTCGTTTGGCGTCGTGATGGCGCGGCTGTTTGGCTTGGGCGATCTGCGCCAGATCGGATCGGGCAATATCGGGGCCACCAATGTCTTGCGCACGGGCAACAAGACGGCGGCCTTTCTGACCTTGGTGCTGGATGCGGCCAAGGGCGGCATCGCGGTCTTGATCGCGGGGGCGCTTTTGGGTGCGGATGCGGCACAGGCCGCGGGCCTTGCCGCCTTTCTGGGGCATTGCTACCCGGTGTTTCTGGGCTTTCGCGGTGGCAAGGGGGTGGCGACTTTCCTGGGCACGCTCTTGGCATTGTCCTTGCCTGTCGGTCTGGCGGCTTGCGCCACATGGGCTGTGGTGGCGGCCCTCAGCCGCATATCCTCGCTTTCGGCCCTGATGGCAGCGGCAAGCGCCCCGATCTGGGCGCTGGTTCTGGGCTTGCCCGATGCGGTGGCGCTGTTGATCGCTCTGGCGGTCGTGATCGGGCTGCGCCATGAGGGCAATATCCGCCGCCTGATCGCAGGCACCGAGCCAAGGATCGGGCGCAAATCCTAGGATCGTGCGCGCCGGTCAGTAGCGATAGCTGTCGTAAATCCGCGTCAGATCCCCGGCCCAGTCGCCGTTGAAATGCTCCAGCAACTCGTCGGCCGGAACGCGTCCGGTTTCCACGCTGTCTTTCAGCGCGTTCAGAAAATGCGTCTCGTCGGTGATCAGCCCACCCGCACCGGGGCGCGCGCGCGCCTTGAGACCGGCCTCCGACATCGCCACCGCCTCGCGCGCCAGATCATGCATGCGGATCTTGCCCACCACAGCCTGTAACCCATCGACCGAGGCCGCCACACGCAGCGCGTCGCGGGTTTCGCCATCCCATCCCTTGACCAGATCCCACGCGGCATCGAGCGCGGATTGATCATACATCAGCCCCACCCAGAATGCAGATAGCGCGCACAAGCGCCGCCAAGGGCCCCCATCGGCGCCACGCATCTCGATGTATTTCTTGACGCGTGCTTCGGGAAACACCGTAGTCAGATGATCGGCCCAATCGCTGAGCGTCGGCATCTCGCCGGGCAGCGCGGGCAGTTGCCCTTTCAGGAAATCGCGGAACGACTGACCCAGCGCATTGATGTATTTGCCGTCGCGGTAGACGAAATACATCGGCACATCGAGGACATACTGCACCCAAGCCTCAAAGCCGAACCCGTCCTCGAAGGCAAAGGGCAGCATGCCCGTGCGCGCCGGATCAAGATCGCGCCAGACGCGCGCGCGCCATGACTTGTGACCATTGGGCTTGCCATCGAGGAAGGGGGAATTGGCGAAGAGCGCGGTCGCCACCGGCTGCAACGCCAGCGCCACGCGCATTTTCTGCACCATATCCGCCTCGGAGCCGAAATCGAGGTTCACCTGCACCGTACAGGTGCGCCGCATCATGGTGGTGCCCATGGTGCCGACCGATTGCATATAGCCATCCATCAGCTTGTAGCGGCCCTTGGGCATCAGCGGCATATCTTCGTGCCGCCAGATGGGGGCCGCCCCCAGACCGATGAATTCGACGCCCAGACGGTCGGCCACCTCGCGCACGTCGCGCAGATGGTCGTTCACCTCATCGCAGGTCTGGTGGATCGTTTCCAGCGGCGCGCCCGAAAGCTCCAGCTGGCCACCGGGTTCAAGGCTGACATTGGCGCCATCCTTGGTCAGACCGATGATGTGATCGCCCTCGAGAACGGGGGTCCAGCCGAATCTCTGGGCCATCCCCTCCAGCACGGCCTTGATCGAGCGCGGCCCGTCATAGGGCAAGGGCGCCAGCGTATCGCGGCAATAGCCGAATTTCTCGTGTTCGGTGCCGATGCGCCATTGGTCCTTGGGCTTGCAGCCCGAGGCGAGATATTCGGCCAATTGGTCATGATGTTCGATCGGGCCGCCGCCGGATTGGGGAATCGACATGAGTGTTTCTTCTTCCGCGCTCGGGGATCGTCGGAGGCAGAGGTGGCCCGGTGGGGCTACTGTGTCAAGGCCGGAACGTTCGCACGCCGCCACAGGGTCTGTGTGCCCATGCGCGGGTTGGAGCGGGCGGTCAGCAAACGCTGCGCGCCCAAGCCCGGCAAGGTGGTAAATGCGTCAAACAGGGCATCGGCCCCGGCAGCGTCGATGGGGATGACCAGCATCTGCCCCGGTTCGGTCAGAATCCACGCGGCAGCCCCCTCATGATCGCGGCGCAGCGAGAGCAATGTCAATTCCGCCAATGACACAGCGCCGCCTGTGACGGGGCCCATGTAAAGGATGCGCCCCTCGATCACCTGCACCACGCCCGGCCCCTGACCTTCGGCGGCAAAACGGGCACGGCGGATCGCGGGGATCAGGGCAAGGGCCGCCAGCGCCATAAGCACATAGCCAAATCCCTGCACCACGGGGCCGGGGCGCGCGGCGATCCACAGGCCAAGCGCAATGACGCCGCACGCGGCAATCACCTCGGCCCAGCGGCGCAACAACACCGCTACCTCGGGGCGCAGAAACCCGGTCATGGCGCGCCCCCAAGGTCACGCGGCGATTTCAACAGCGCCAGATGATAGCAGCCAACGGGTTGAAACCCGATCCGCGTGTAGGCCCGCGCCGCCGCATCCGAGGCCGCGAACAGGATCGCCACCTGCGCGCCTTGTGCGCGGTCTTGGGCCAATAGACCCGCGACCATCGCGCCCGCGCGCCCGGCCCCGCGCAAGGCGGGCGGCACAAAGACACCGCCGACCTGCACCGCGCGCCCGGCGCGGGCATTGATCGCGGCCATCGCTACGGCGCGCCCGTCTTCGATCAGCAGCCGAACCTTGGTGCCCGTGATCGCCGCCTCGGCGCGGATGCGGGCGGCCTTGGCCAGATCGCCGGGCGGCGCTGTCTGCGTTTGTGCCATGTAGGTTGCGAACCAGTCGGCCAGCAATGTGCGATCGCCGTCGACGGGGTGGCGCAATTCCACCGGTGGCGCGGCAAGATCTGCAAGGTCCAACCGAAAAAGCGGCTGGTCTTCGTCAAGCTGCCAGAGCGTTGCGGGCCAGCCCAACGCATCGCGCAACACCGCCACCTGGTCAGCCGCGCCGGTGATGCCCTTGATCCTTCGCCCGGCGACCACGTCAAGCATGCGGCGCGCAAGCGGCGCGTCGATGCCGGGGGCTTGCAGCAACAAGAACCCGTCATGGGTCAGGCCCAAGACCGCCGCGATGCCGCTGTCGGCATCCGCCACCCAATAGGCCGTTGCATGGGCATGATCGGCCCCGCACAGGCCGTGCGCCTCGAGGTTGCCGAGCAGAAACATGGAGGTTTCGATCCGCGCCGCCAGAAAGGCCCGCAGCGCCGCCAGATCATCCGCAGCGGCGGGGCGGATCACGCCCAATCCCCCAGGCGTGCCTGAAACAGGGTCAGGGCCGCAACCGCCGCGGTATCGGCGCGCAGGATGCGCGGGCCCAGCGAAAGCGGCGTGACAAAGGGCAGACCGCGCAAGCGCGCGCGCTCGGCTTCGGAAAACCCGCCCTCGGGACCGATCAGGATGGCCCAGCCGTCACGCGGCGGGGCGGCGGCAAGGCTGGCTTCGGCACCCACCAGTGCCTCATCGGCAAAGATCAGCCCGCGCCCCTTGGGCCAGTCGGCCAAAACCCGGTCAAGGCGCTGCAGATCACAGACTTCGGGCACGAAGGTTCCGCCGCATTGCTCGGCGGCCTCGACGGCATGGGCCTGAAGACGGTCTTGCCGAATGCGTTCGGCATTGGTGAAATCCGTCTGCACGGGGATGATGCGCGCGGCGCCCATCTCGACCGCTTTTTCGACAATGAAATCGGTGCGCGCCTTCTTGATCGGGGCAAACATCAGCCAAAGATCGGGGGGCGCCATCAACGGCGCTGTCAGCATGTCGCAGATCAGCCGCCCGCCGCGTTTTCCGGCCTCGGCCACCAGCGCACGCCATTCACCATCGCGCCCGTTGAACAGCGCGACCCCGGCGCCCGCGTCGAGCCGCATCACGTTGAACAGATAATTCGCCTGGTCCCGCGACAGGTCAACCGTTTGCCCCGGCCCCAAAGGCTGGTCTACATAGAGGCGTATCTTGGGGCGGTCTGACATGGGGCACAGACTATGAGCGAGGCAAGCGAAACGCCAGAGGGGCAGGTGGCGGATGCCGTGCGCGGCAACTGGGTGGACCGTCTGGCCCCGCCCGCCACGCGGCCCTATCTGCGGCTTAGCCGCGCGGATCGGCCCATCGGCACATGGCTCTTGCTGCTGCCGTGCTGGTGGGGGCTGTTTTTGGCGGCGGGTGCAGGCGGGAATGGTCTGGCCCTTGCCGATCTGTGGCTTTTTGTGGGTTCGGCCATTGGCGCCTTTTTGATGCGCGGCGCGGGCTGCACATGGAACGACATCACCGACCGCCATATCGACGGGGCGGTGGCGCGCACAAGGTCGCGGCCCATTCCATCGGGACAGGTCAGCGTCAAGCAGGCGCTGATCTGGCTGGTGGCGCAAGCGGTAATGGCTTTTGCGATCCTTTTGACCTTCAACATCGATGCGATCGTTTTGGGCATCGCCTCGCTTGTGACGGTGGCGGTCTATCCTTTTGCCAAGCGCTTCACATGGTGGCCACAGGTGTTTCTTGGCCTTGCCTTCAACTGGGGGGCGCTGCTTTTGTGGACGGCGCAATCGGGCAGGCTTGGCTGGCCTGCGGTCTTGCTTTATCTCGGCGGTATCAGCTGGACGCTGTTTTATGACACGATCTATGCCCATCAAGACCGCGAGGATGACGCGCTGATCGGGGTGAAATCCACCGCGCGGCTGTTTGCGGACAACACGGCGATCTGGCTGCGTGGTTTCTTGATCCTGACCATGGCGCTGATGGCTGCCGCAGCCCTGATGGCTTTGGCAACCGCGTCGGCTTTGGGGCTGGCGCTGGCCGTGTTGGGGGTCGGGGGCATGGGCTTGCACATGCTTTGGCAGCTGCAGCGCCTCGACATCGACGACGCCGACACCTGTTTGCGGCTGTTCCGCGCCAACCGCGATACCGGGTTGATCGTTGCGCTGTTTTTCGCCGCCGCGGCGCTGGTTTGATTGAACCCGGGCACACAAGCCTGTAGGCCGCTCGAAAGACAGTCGCGTAACAGGCGCCGGGACAGCCATGATCCGATCCCCCCATTTGCAGATGATCGCGGCCTTTGGCCTTGCCTTGGCAATGGCGTTGGTCACGGCAATCGTCTTGGCGATGGCGATGGAACGGCGGTCGGTCGATGCGCTGAATGTCGCCCTGGCCGAAGGTGGCATGGATTGGGCGACGGTTTCGGCCAATGGCCTGCAGGTGTTTCTGGATGGCACGGCGCCGAACGAAGCAGCGGCCTTTCGCGCGGCGCAGCGTGCGGCGATGCTGGTCGATGCCGACCGGGTGGTCAGCCGGATCGAGGTGGCGCTGCGCGCGGATCTGCAACCGCCTCGCTTTTCGGTCAACATCTTGCGCGCGCGCGACGGAATTCAGGTGATCGGCCTTGTCCCAAGAGCGACGGGTGTCGAGCGGATCAATCAAGCCATCGCCGAGATCGCCAATGGCACACAGGTGGCAAACCTTGTGGAAACCGCCGATTTCGCGGTCCCCGCGCTATGGGAGGCCGCGCTGGACTTTGGGCTGGAGGCGCTCAAGCAGCTCCCGCGCGCAAAGGTGACGGTCTATGAAGACCGGGTCAAGGTGCAAGCCATCGCCGACAGCGCCGCGCAACGGATCGCCTTTCTGAGCGCGCTGCAAAACCGCAGCCCCGAGGGGATCGAGGTTGTTTTGGATATTTCCGCACCGCGGCCTGTCATCACGCCATTCCAGTTCCGTTTCACGATGGATGCCGGAACCGCGCGGATCGAGACCTGCGCAGCAGACACGCCCATCACGCAAGGCCGGATACTGGCAGCCGCAATCGCCGCCGGGGCACAGACCACAGCGGCCTGCACCATCGGCTTGGGTGTGCCATCACCGCAATGGGCCGACGCGGTCGTCGTCGCGATCCGGGCTTTGGCCCGGTTGGGCGCAGGCACGATCGCCTTTTCGGATGCCGATGTGACCCTGATCGCGGCCGAGGGCACCGCGCAAGATGAATTCGACCGCGTCATGGGTGAGCTGGCCAGCGCCTTGCCGGATTTCTTTTCGCTTGCGGGTGTGCTGGGCACACAAAGCGAAACCGGTGCCGCGACGGCAGGGCCCGCACGGCTGATCGCGACACTGGATGCTGAGGAGGGACGCTTGCTGTTGCGCGGACGCTTGCCCGAGGGCCCGGTCGGGCGCTCGGTGGAGGCCTATGCGCGGGCGGTGTTTGGACGCGACCGCGCCGATGTCGCGACGCGCATGGTTGACGATCTGCCGACCGGTTGGGCCGTGCGGGCGATGATCGGTCTGGATGCGCTGTCGCGGCTGACCGACGGAACCATGACGCTTGAACCCGACACCCTGATCTTGCGAGGCCGGACCGGAAACACAGAGATCGAATCGGACATCACGCGCTTTCTGAGCGAGGCGTTGGGCCCGGATGGGGATTTCCAGTTGCGCATCAACTATCTGGAACAACTTGACCAGACCGCATCGCTGCCCAGCCCCACCGATTGCCAGATGCGGATCGAAGACATCCAGCGCGCGACCAAGATCACCTTTGACCCCGGATCGGTCACGATCAACCCGCAAGCGGGCGCCATTCTGGACCAGATCGCCGAAGTGCTGCGCGATTGCCGACATGTCCCGATGGAAATCGCGGGCCACACCGATTCCCAGGGTCGCGATGAAATGAACCTGAACCTGAGCCGGTCACGGGCGAACGCGGTGCTTGACGGGCTGCTTGCGCGTGATGTTCTTGTGTCAAACCTGACGGCACAAGGGTATGGCGAAAGCCAGCCCATCGCCTCGAACGAAACCGAAAGCGGGCGCGAACAAAACCGCCGCATCGAATTTCGCCTGCTCGGGACGACCAGCGATGACGCCACAGCCGACGGCGGCGAAGCGGATCCGGCGACACTTGCGCCTATGCCCGCAACGCCCGAAACGCCAACCGGACCGCGCCCGATCCCGCGACCTGCGCAACGGCGCGATCAAGAAAAGGACAGCCCATGAACCGGCTTGAATTCGTGATCGCCATTGCGGCCATATTGTTTGTCGCCTTTGCGCTTGGCTGGCTTGCGCATTGGCTGCTGAGCCGCGTCCATCGGGTGAGCAGCGCCGATCTGAACGAATTGGAAGCAATGGCGAAGGCATTGCATGATGCCGAAGAAACCCGTGATCAGGCGACAGAATATCTGCAACAACGCGAGGCCGAACTGACCGGACAGTTGAGCCAGACCGAGGCCGAGTTGCGCGCGGCAACCGACGACTTGCGCGAAGCGCGGCAAGAGACCGAAGAGCTGCGGCTGTACATCGAACGGATCAATCAAGGGCAAGATTGAAGCGGGAGTGCGAATTTTCGTACGAAAATTCGCGTGCCGCGCCCGTCCATCCGGCGCGGGTGGCCCACACCGATGCGAAAGCCGCGGCGCGCGGGTCAGGCGGGTTTTGACCAGCGCGCCAGCGCGGCTTCGTCTTCGCTCAGCGCCTCGACCCAAGTGGCGCGGGTGGCGGTGATCTCTTTTTTCCAGAAAGGCGCGCGCGATTTGAGATAGTCCATCAAGAATTCCGCCGCCGCAAAGGCATCGGCCCGGTGGCGGGCGGCGGTGGCGACCATCATGATGGGATCGGCGGGCCTGAGCGGACCGAAGCGGTGCAAGATCATCGCATCGGTCAGGCAAAACCGCGCGATTGCCTCATCGCGGATCGCGGCCAGGGCCGCTTCGGTCATGCCGGGGTAATGTTCGATTTCCATCACCTGCAGATCGCCGCTGGCCAGATCGCGGGTCAGGCCCGAAAAGCTGACCACGGCGCCCGCACCCGGCACGCGCGCGGCAAAGCGGTTCAGCTCGGCGCCCATGTCGAACGGGGCGGATTGCACGCGCACGGGCAGGGTCATCGCGCTCAGCCCCCGGTCATGGGTGGGAAAAATGCCACCTCGCGCGCGCCGGCCAAGGGCGCATCGAACGCGACCAGGCTCTGATCAACCGCGGCGCGGATCGATGCCAGATCGGAAAAGGCATAGGCATAGCCTTCGTCACGCGCGCGCAACTCGTCGATAAGCCCCGCCACGGTTGTGGCTTTGGTCTCGACCTGTTCGGCGGCGGTGCCGACACGTTCGCGCAACCATGCGAAATAGCGAATATCGAGTTTCATGCCGGATCCCTCAGATAGGGCATCGCCTTGCGGAAATAATCCAGACCGGTCGCCACCGTCAGCGCGGCAGCCAGCCAGAGCAACACCAGCCCACCATAAGAGGTGAACATAAGACCCTGATATTTCCAGCCCAGCCCGACACTGTCGGCGATATCGCCATTCAAGATCCCGGTCACGATCTGCGCGTTCATGCCCAGTGTCTGCATCAGGAAATAATGGTCAAACAGGCCCCAGGCGAACAGCATGGTGATCGCGATCATCTGAACCGAGGTTTTCCACTTGGCCAGCGCCGTGACCTTGAGCGTTCCCGCATGATGGCCAAGAAATTCCCGCAGACCCGAGACGAAAACCTCGCGAAACAAGATGGCCACCACGGGGATCAGCGTCCAGCCGCTGATGCCATGCACGCCCAAAAGAACGGCCAGCGCGATCACGACCACCGCCTTGTCGGCGATGGGATCGAGCATGGCGCCAAAGCGGCTGATCTGGTTCCAGGCACGGGCGAGATAGCCATCGACATAATCGGTAAGCGAGGCGGCCAGAAACAGGATCATCGCCACCCAATCGGCATAGGGCCGCGGCAGCAACAAGAACACCAGACCCACCATGGGGGCCGCGATCATCCGCGCAACGGTGAGAATATTCGGAAAGGTCCAACGCATGGCATAGCTGTAGCGCGCCCGCTTGCCGGAGGGAATAGGCGGCTTGCGGCGCTGCCCCCGCGCGGCTGCGCCCTCAGCCTCGTTCGTGGAAATGATCGTAGATTTTTTGCGCCAGCGCGTCGTTTACGCCTTGGACCACCTTGAGATCGGCCAGATCGGCGCGGGCCACGGCCTTGGCGCTGCCGAAATGGGCCAGAAGCGCGCGTTTGCGTGCGGCGCCCACACCCGCGATATCGTCCAGCGGCGTGGCGCTGACCGCTTGAGCCCGTTTCGCGCGATGGGCTCCGATGGCGAAACGATGGGCTTCATCGCGCAGACGCTGGATGAAATAGAGCACCGGATCATTGCGCGGCAAGGCCATGACCGGCTGGCCGGGGCGGTGGAATTCCTCTTTGCCCTGATCGCGGTCGATGCCCTTGGCCACGCCGATAAAGGGCAGATCGTCGATGCCCAGATCATCCATGATCTGCTTGACCGCCGAAACCTGTCCGGCGCCGCCGTCGATCAACAACAGATCGGGCCAGGCTTCGGTCGCGCGGTCGGGGTCTTGCTGGATCAGGCGCTGAAAACGGCGCGTCAGAACCTCGCGCATCATGCCGAAATCATCGCCGGGCGTCAGATCGGTGCCGCGGATGTTGAACTTGCGGTATTGCGATTTCAAGAAGCCGTCAGGGCCCGCGACGATCATCGCGCCGACGGCATGGGCGCCCTGGATATGCGAGTTGTCATAGACCTCGACGCGTTTGGGTGGTCCATCAAGATCAAGGGCATCGGCCAGCCCGGCCAGAAGTTTGGATTGTGCCTGACCCTCGGCCATGCGGCGGGCAAGGCTTTCGCGGGCATTTCTGAGCGCGCCATCGATCAATTCCGCCTTTTCACCGCGCTGGGGCACAAGGATCTCGACCTTGCGGCCCAGTTTCTGGCTGAGCGCATCGGTCATCAGATCGGCGTTTTCGATCGGATGGCTCAGGATCAGCTGTGGCGGCGGATCCTTCTGGTCATAGAACTGACCCAGGAACGCCTCGAGCACCTCGGGCGGGTCGATGTCGGGGCCGACACGGGGATAATAATCCTTGTTGCCCCAGTTCTGATTGGCCCGGATGAAAAACACCTGAACGCAAGCCTGACCCCCCTCCATATGGAGCGCGATCACATCGGCTTCGCGCACGCCGCGCGGGTTGATGCCCTGGACCGATTGCACATTGGTCAGTGCGCGGATGCGGTCGCGCAGCGCCGCGGCGCGTTCGAATTCCATCGCCTCGGAGGCTTGCGCCATCTGGGCGGCAAGCTGGGCCTGCAATCGGGTGCTGTCACCCTTGAGAAAGCGCATCGCATCGGCAACGGAGGCTGCGTAATCCTCGGCGCTGATCTGGCCCGTGCAGGGCGCCGAACAGCGCTTGATCTGATACAAAAGGCAGGGCCGGGTGCGGCTTTCAAAAGTTGCATCGGTGCAGTTGCGCAACAAGAACACTCGCTGAAGCTGGTTCAAGCTGCGATTGACGGCGCCCGCGCTGGCGAAGGGGCCGAAATAATCGCCCTTTTCCGTCTTGGCGCCGCGGTGCTTTTTGATCTGGGGATAGGCATGGGTGCGGCTGACAAGGATGTTGGGAAACGACTTGTCGTCGCGCAACAGCACGTTGTAGCGCGGCTTGAGCTGCTTGATGAGGTTCTGTTCCAGAAGCAGCGCCTCGGTTTCCGTCCGCGTGGTCAGAAACATCATCGAGGCGGTTTCGCGGATCATGCGCGCGATCCGCGGACTATGGCCGTTGGGATTGGCATAATTGGCGACCCGCTTTTTCAGCGCGCGGGCCTTGCCGACATAAAGCACCCGGCTTTGCACATCGAGCATGCGATAGACACCCGGCGAATTGTCGAGCGTGCGGAGGTAGGATTGGACCAGCTCATGGCCCGTTTGAGCGCTGTTTTCGGGTATCTCTGACATCTCGGCGCGGGCTTTCGCGATTCCCATTCTGGCTGCAACGGAAACAAGGGCTTTTCAAGGGGTGAGCTTTCCACGGAATCTGTGGATAAGACTGAGGAGAAAACTGTGGCCGGGGCAAATTTTCCTTTTCACAAGGCAGCTTCTACGGTTTGCCTAAATTTTAAGCATATAATCAAGATACTGTTTTTAAACAAAATATCTTTCGAAATTTGGGCAGGTCACTGTGCTGTCACAGCAGCTTCACAAGAGCGTCACACAAACGAGCGTGGTGGAAAAGTTACCTGCGCGCAATTATCCAAGCTTATTCAACGCCCAGAACGTCTGGCGTTTGCCAGCCAAGATGCTGGCCGCCATCGACGCAGAGCAACTGCCCCGTCACGGCCCGTGCGCCGAGCAAATAGCGCAGCGCGTCACAGATCCCTGTCAGATCGGCGCCACGCCCCAAAATGGTCGCCGCACGCTGACCGGCGAAATGTTCGGCCGATTGGCGCGCGCCCTGCAACGTGGGGCCGGGCCCTATGGCATTGACCCGCACGCGTGGCGCCAAGGCCTGTGCCGATGTACGCGTCAGGGCCCAAAGCCCCATCTTGGCGATGGTGTAGGTCATGAATTCGGGGGTCAGCTTGTGGACCCGCTGATCGATCATGTTGACGACAAGACCCTGAGCCACCGGTTCGCCAAGATCATCCGTGACGGGGTCGGGCACCTGTGCGGCCAAGGCCTGGGTCAGCACGAAGGGCGCGCGCAGGTTGGATTCCAAATGCCGGTCCCAACTGTTGCGGGTGGCGCTGGCCAGCGTGTCATACTCAAAGATCGAGGCATTGTTGACCAGGACCGTGATCGGCGCGCCCAATGCCGCCGCCGCACGCGGCACCAGCGCCTGCATCTGATCCTCGACGATCAGATCGGCCTGCAAGGTGACGGCCCGCACGCCCAGCGCGCGGATGTCTTGGGCGGTGGCCTCGGCCTCGGCCATGCTGCCGGAATAATGCACCGCCACATCATGACCCGCCCGCGCCAGTTCCAGCGCCATCGCACGGCCAAGACGGCGCGCGGCGCCGGTCACAAGTGCTGTCATCGATCGGACCTCATGGTGTGAACATCACGGTTGCGCGCAGATAGGGCAAATCGCCCGTCGGGCAAAGCGGGCCCCGCGATCAGCCCGCATTGCCCCGGCACTTGCTGCAAGGGCCGCCGCGCAGATTGTAGCGCCCGCAATCGGGACAGAGCCTTGGCTTGGGAAGACCGCCGCCGCGGCCCTTGCCGCCCTTGCCCGGCCAGCGCAAGCGGCCGAACATGGCCAGAACCGCCATGAAGACCAGAAACAGGGTGATGATCTTGAGCATCAGTTGACCCCGTAGCGCGACCAAAGCGCGCGATCCTCGATCCCGGCGGTAATCTCGGCGGTCAGACTGGCACCGAAACGCTGGAAAAGCCCGCGCTTTGGCCCGAAATGCTGCACACGCACCTTGTCGCCATAGAGCGTCTTGAGCTTGGGCGCGATATGCGCGACGCCATCGGCCAGACCAAGTTCGACCGCGCGGCCCCCGGCCCAGAATCGGCCGGTGAACAGGTCTTCGTCGGGGCGGAGCCGATCACCGCGCCGCGTGCTGACATGGGCAATGAAGGCACGGTGGATCTGATCCTGAATCTCGCGCAGGCGGGCAATGTCGTCGGGGTTCTCGGGCCGAAAGGGATCAAGCAGCGATTTGTTCGCACCCGCCGTATAGACACGACGCTCGATCCCGATGCGGGCGATGGCATCGGAAAACCCGAAGCCTGCCGAAATCACCCCGATCGACCCAAGGATCGAGCTGTCATCGACCCAGATGTCATCGGCGGCACAGGCCAGCCAATAGCCACCCGAAGCGGCCACATCCTCGACAAAGGCGTGGACGGGAATTTTCTTGTCCTCGGCCAGCCGCCGGATGCGCGCGGCGATCAAGGCCGATTGAACGGGGCTTCCACCCGGTGAATTCAGCACCAGCGCCACGGCTGTGGGCTTGCCCTTGGCAAAGGCGCGCTCGATGGCGGGGGCGAGCGCGTGATCGCTGAGCGTGCCACCACGCGCAGAGGCGGCGATCACCCCCGACAGGCGGATCACCGAGACAAGCGGGCCCTTGGGAAAGAACGGGATGAAACGCTTCATGCAACGGCATGTAGAGCTTGGGTCGACGGGGAACAAGGCGCTTGAGAATTCATTGCGCCGACTGCGTCGTCGCCCGGGCGCGCGCCGCTTGCGCGGCGCGGGGGGGGCGCCGCCCCCCGGGCCATGCTTCCAACGCGCACGATCAGGGCAAAGATCACTGTGCGGTCCAGCCCCCATCAACCGGGATCGCCGCGCCGGTCAGATTATGGGCCAAAGGCGCGCAGAGCCAAAGCGCCAGCGCGGCGATTTCCGCAGGCGCCGACATGCGCAAAGAGGGCTGTTTGGCCGACAGGAGATCGGCCACAGCCGCGTCGCGATCCCCGCCATGAGCGACAGCGCGGGCGGCAATCTGGGGGTCAAGGATCGCGGTTTCGGTCCAGCCGGGGCAGATGCAATTGACGGTGACGCCGCCCTTTGCCGGATCGCCCGCCGCGGCGTATTCAAGTGCGGCGACCTTGGACAGGCCGATCAGACCATGCTTGGCCGCGACATAGGGGGCCTTGTGCACTGACGCGACAAGACCATGGACCGAGGCGATGTTGATCACCCGCCCATAGCCGCGCGCGGCCATCAGGGGAAGTGCTGCCTGCATGGTGTGGAAGGCGGCCGATAGATTGACGGCCAGAATATCGTCCCAGGCGACACGCGGCATTTCGGCAAGGGGGCCCGTTTGCTGGATACCCGCGTTGTTGACAAGAATATCGACCCCGCCCCAAGCGGCGACGGCATCCATCAATTCGGCGATGCGGTCAGGGTTGCGCAGATTGCCCGCGAAAAACTCGGCCTGTGGGCTGCCGGATTTGCGCAGATGGGTGCAGGTCTCGTGGATCTGGGCGTCGCCGGCAAGGCCGTGAACCGCAATGCGCGCGCCCGCCCGCGCCAGCGCCTCGGCGATGGCAAGACCGATGCCTTGAACCGATCCGGTGACAAGCGCGGTTTTCCCCGAAAGCTCGGTCATCGCATCTCCTCCAGCTGTTGGCGCAAGACGGTCTTGAGAACCTTGCCGTAATTGTTGCGCGGCAGATCGGCGATCTGGATATAGGCCTTGGGCCGCTTGAAACGCGCCATCTGTGCAAGGATATGGGCATCGAGCGCGGCCGTATCCAGCCCCGCGCCCGGGGCGGGCACGATGAAGGCCACCACCTCTTCGCCCCAGTCGGCCGAAGGGCGGCCCACCACCGCCACAGCATCGACCGAGGGGTGGGTCAGCAACAGCTCTTCGATCTCGCGGGGGTAGATGTTGGTACCGCCCGAGATGATCACATCCTTGGACCGGTCCACCAGGGTCAGATAGCCGTCGGCGTCAAGATGGCCGATATCGCCGGTCATCAGCCAGCCGTCACGCAGGGTTCTGGCGGTGGCTTCGGGGTTTTGCCAATAGCCGGGCATGACCGGGGCGCCGCGCACCATGATTTCGCCTGTCTGGCCTGCGGCAAGCGGCTGGCCCGTGGCATCCACGACGGCGATCTCGACCGCGCTTTGGGCGCGCCCGACCGAGGCAAGACGCTCGCGCCAGCGCGGCTGGGTGCGATCCGCGATATCGGCGCGCGCAAGGGCCGTGATTGCCATGGGGCATTCGCCTTGTCCGTAGATCTGCACAAAGCGGGGGCCGAACCAATCGACCGCTGCTTCGATATCGGCGCGATACATCGGGCCACCGCCATAGATGATGGTCTTGATCCCCGCGCCGCGCTGCCCCGCGGCTTTGGCCGCATCGGTCACACGCTTGAGCATGGTGGGCGCCATGAACAGGGAGGTCGGGCCATGGGCGGCCGACAGCGCCAGAACCTCGGCCGGATCAAAACCACCCGAGGGCGGCACCATGTGGCGCGCACCCATACGCACATGGATCGGTGCATAAAGCCCTGCGCCGTGGCTCATCGGGGCGGCATAGAGCGCGGCATCGTCGCATGCGACCGGGTCGACATCCATGGGATAGCACAGCGATGTGGCGGCAAGCATGCCATGCGTGATCTGCACCCCCTTGGGCCGCCCTGTGGTGCCCGAAGTATAAAACAGCCATGCCAGATCGCCGGGCGCACGGTCGCAGATCGGCGCGGCCGGACCGATCGTCATCGCCGCAAAATCAGGCCCGTCCAGCGCGGTGACCGGCAGGGTGCTTTCGGCGCGCAACCCTGCAATCAGATCAGTGCTGGCCAAGACATGGGCCGAACCGCTGTTTTGCACTATGAAATGCGCCTCGCGCGGGTGCAGCTTGGCGTTGATCGGCACGGCGGCCGCGCCCATGATCCAGATGCCATAAAGCGCCACCAGATAATCGGGGCTGTTGGTCGCGAACAGCGCCACCCGGTCATCGGGGGCAATGCCCTGTTCGGTCAAGGATCGCGCCAGCGCACCCGCGCGGGCATGGAATGTGGCATAATCGGCCAAGACCTGCCCGCCGCGCATCAGGGCAGGGTTGCCGCCCGAGGACCGGGCGGTGCGGGCCAGCCAATGGGCGATGTTCATGATGTCCTCCGCGCAAAGCTGGCGGGGAGTGTTTCGCCATTGTGACAGACTGGCAAGGGGGGGGAGTGCTGGCGTTGCGATGTTCAAGGGCATGGCCCTTGCGCCGGTCCCGCGCGGCGATGGTGCCCCAACTCGCTCAGATGGCCAAACCCGCGAGCGCCAGTGCGGACTGTGCGGCGCCATGGTGGGCCTTGGGCAAGATGTCGAGAAACCGCCCACGGATGCCCGGCCACTGTGGCGCGGCTTCCAGAAACCGGAACCGGTGATAATGCAGGATATGGGCATCGGGTGTGCGCAAGATGTCCCGGCCGCGATAGGACAGACCGTAGTTCCAGCTTTCGTCCAGCACATGGGCGCGATAGCCAAACCGCGCCACGGTCAGCGGCAGGGTGATCTGGTCAAGCCATGGCCGCTTGCCCGCGATCTTGCAGCGGTGATCGAAATCCAGCGCGGTTTCCAGCCAATGCGTGGCAAAGCGTTTGCCATCGGCTTGCGGGGCTTCGGGCATAGCCACAAGCCCCGCGTTGAAATAGGGCAGATGTTCGGGCCTTTGGCCGCGCAACAGCCGCACACGGTCGGCGGGCACCGGCAGGCCGAAATGCGCATAAGCCCGCGCCCAGCGGTCTTCGGGACCCCATGTGGGGCGGCCTTCGGGGGCGGCTGCCACATGGCTGTCGGACAGGGCAGCCAGATCCGTCAGCGGCTTGAGGCAAACCATATCCGTATCCAGAAAGATCGACCGCCCCGGCCCGCGCCAATCGGTTGCGGCCACGATCTTGTTGCCATGCGGATAGGGTTTCGCCCAAGCTGCTGGCGCGGGCAGCGGGCGCAGTTCGACGCGTGCCGCGCGATAGACCGCGCGCGTTACCGGGCCGATCCGAGGCAGCCATTCCGGGCTTGCATAGGCGTAAAGATGGACATCGGCCTGCCCCGCATGGGCATGGGCAAGGCTTGCCGCCAAGATCCAGGATTGCACCTCGAGCCGCTCTCCATCGGCAACGAAGAAGATATGTGTCTTGCCCATGTCGGCCCGATCCTTTGCCCAGCGCTTTGCGCGAAAGATGAACGCAAAGCGTGAGGCTGGCCAGATCAGACCTCCAGATCGGCGACGAAAATCCCGTCATGGCCGCCCTTGCAGGCCGCCACCAGCATGGCACCCGCACGGATATGGTCGGGATGGGCCTCATAGGCCAGATGCGCGGCGCGGTCGGTGAAGCAAACCGAAAAGCCATAGGCAAAGCGGGCCGATTTGCCCTCGAAATCGCGGTTGGGGCCATGGGCGAAACCCGACGCCCCCGGAAGCGCCGCACAGACAGCGGCAAGGATCGGCATGGCGGCGCCGATCCGGGCCAAGCCTTGCGGGCCGTCGGGTTCCATCAAGACGATATGGTGCAACATGGGCTTACCCTTCGATCAGAATGGCGCGGAAATCATTCACATTGGTCAGTGTCGGGCCGGTCACGACCTGACGATCAATCGTGAAAAAGAATGTATGGGCATCGTTGCACGCCAGCGCATCGGCCGCGTCGATGCCAGCGGCTTTGGCACGGCTCAGCGTATCAGGGCCGATCACCGCGCCCGCCACCTCGGCCGCACCATCCACACCATCGGTGTCACAGGCGATGGCATGGATGCCCGGCGCGCCGTTCAGCGCCAAGGCCAGCGCCAAGGCATATTCGGCATTGGGCCCGCCCACACCATTCCCCCTGCGGGTCACGGTCAGCTCACCCCCCGACAGGATCAGGCGCGGGCCCTTGGCCGCAAGGGCAAGGGCTGCGTGCCGGGCGGCCACCTCGCGCGCTTCGCCCTCGATCGCATCGCCCAGAATCTCGACCGGGTAGCCATGCGCACGCGCCAGATCGGCTGCGGCGGCCAGCGATTGCGCGGGCGCGGCATAGATCACGTTTTCGACCCGCGACAATCGCGGATCATCGGGTAGAACCGGGTCGCCGCCCGCCGCCAGATAAGCCGTGATCGAGGGTGGCGGCTCAACGCCCCAGGCCGCAAGCGACGCAAGCGCGCGTGCCGCATCGCCGCGATGGCCCACCGTCGGCCCCGAGGCGATATCGCCCGGATCATCGCCCGGCACATCGGAGATCATCAGCGCCAGCATCCGCGCCGGATAGGCCGCCGCCGCCAGACGCCCGCCCTTGACGGCCGATATTTCCTTGCGGATCGCGTTCATTACACCGATGGGCGCCCCCGAGGCCAGCAAGGCCTGGGTCAGCGCCTGTTTCTCGGCCAATGTGATGTCACCCGCCGGGGCGCACAACAGCGCAGACCCCCCGCCCGAGATCAGCGCAAGGATGAAATCCCCCGCGCCACAGCCCGCCACCAGATCAAGCATGCGGCGCGTCGCGGCCACGCCCGCCGCGTCGGGAACGGGGTGCGCGGCCTCGACGATCTCGATGCCCTTGCAGGGGCGCGCGTACCCATAACGCGTGATCACCAACCCGTCGCAGGGGCCCCATGCCGCCTCGACCGCTTCGGCCATGCGCGCGCTGGCCTTGCCCGCGCCGACCACCACAATGCGACCCGACGGCCGGGGCGGCAAGGCCGCCGCAAGGCTTTGCATCGGATCGGCCACGGCAACGGCGCGATCAAACAGGGCCCGCAGGAAATCTGAAACTGTCATGCATGCCTGCCATGGTTTGTGGCGCGCGATGCCGGGCATCGCCCGCCCGCGCGCGAAAGCGTCAATCCGGCCCCACCGGGGGTGTGCCATGGGTGTGAAAGGTCTCGATGGTTTTCAGGCCCCATGCCTGACCCTTTTTGCGCTCGGTCTCGGTCCAGACCACGGGGGCATGGTCGGGCGCCAGGATCAGCCGCGCGCCGGCATTCGCCAATTCGATCCGGTTGCCGGCAGGTTCCCAGACATACAGGAAAAACGTGCCCTGAATCGCATGCTTGTGCGGGCCGGTTTCGATATGCACGCCGTTTTCCAGAAAGATGTCGGCGGCGCGCAGGATATCCTCGCGCTGATCGGTGGCATAGGTGACATGGTGCAGACGCCCGTCGCCGCGGCCATGTTCCTCGGTGCAGGCCAGATCATAGGTCTTGTTGTTCACGGTAAACCAGCAACCGCCCACGCGGCCATTGTCGAGCGCGATCATCTCGGTCACGCGGCTGCCCAGACAGGTTTCCATGAACCGGCGGAACTCGGCCACATCGGTGGCCAACAGGTTCAGGTGGTCGATCCTGCGCGGGCTGGCCCCCTGACCGGTGAACTTCGACGCCATGTTCTTGAGCGCCGGGCGGTCGCCAGCATCGGGTTCGGCGCGGCGCGTGTCGAAATACAGCTCGAAAACATGGCCGAACGGATCCTCGAAGCGAAAGGCGCGGCCATGGCCGGGGTCGTCATCGACCCAGCCATGCGTCTTGTAGCCCGCCGCCGTGATGGCCGCGACCCGGCGCTCCAGCGCCTCGGGGCTTTGCGCGCGGTAGCCGATATGGCCCACCCCGGTCGTGTGATGGCGCGTCAGCTTGAGCGAATGAAACTCGTAATCATCCCACGCCCTGAGCCATGCACTGTTGCCTTGGACCAAAGACAGTTTCAGCCCGAAAATCCGGGTGAAAAAATCGAGGCTGTCCTCGAAACGATCCGTGTAGATCTCCACATGACCCAGATGGGCGACATCCGCCATGGTTTTCCGCTCCCTTGACCCCCGTCGTGATGGCGCGGGCATGGTCGCGACCCGCCGCGGCGCGAAGATGCGCCGGAGTTGTGTCGCTTGCCAAGCCGCAATCGGGATCTTTCCGAAAGGCGGGCTTTCCCGCCGCGTCCATGCTTTGGCCCCCGGACCATCCCCGGCGCGGCGCCTACGTTGCGACGCGGGGCCTTGCGGATGGCGCTACAGGCACTAACCTCCGGGCTGACACACGGAATTCTTGGGGGCAGGGCATGACCAACGACGCAACGCTGGATACCTTGGGCCTGTTGTGTCCCCTGCCCGTGCTCAAGGCGCGCAAGCGGCTGAAATCCATGCAACCGGGGCAGGTGCTGCGCCTTTTGGCCAGCGATCCGGCGGCAATCGTCGATGTGCCGCATTTCTGCGCCGAAAGCGGGCATGAGCTGTTGGGCATCGAAGATGCAGGCGATGGCGCGCGCGCCTATCTCATCCGCCGGACCTGACCCCGAACGACGCATAGGGCAGGTAGCGCACAAGATCGCCCGGCGCGATGGTGCAGGCGGCATCGGGCAATTCCACTAGCCCGCTGGCCCAGCTCAGCCCCGATATCCGGCCCGATCCCTCAGAGGCGAATACCTCGGCCTGTCCGCTGTCGGTCAGGCGCGCGCGCAGATATTCCCGCCGCCCGGCTTTCTTGCGTTTGGAAAAGGCGGCAGGCACGACAAAGCCCTGCGGCTCTGACCAGCCCGCGCCGGACAAAAGCGACAGCGCGGGGCGGGCAAAGACCAGCGCGCACACCAGTGCTGCCACCGGGTTTCCGGGCAGACCGAAGACCGGCACCCCACCCCACAGCGCCAAGGCCAGGGGGCGGCCCGGTTTCACCGCAATCCGCCAGCTCGACAGCGTTCCGCGCGCCCGCAACAGCCGCGAAACATGATCCTCATCCCCCGCCGAGGCCCCCCCCGATGTCAAGACGGCGTCAGCCGATTGGGCCCCCTGATCCAGCCGGGCCGCGATCTGGTCCGCGTCATCGGGCGCATGACCCAGATCGACCGCATCAAACCCCCAGCCCGCCAGCAGGGCCAACAGCATCGGGCGGTTGGCATCAAAGATCTGGTGGGGTGCGGCTTGCCCGGCCGGATCGGCCAGCAATTCATCCCCCGTTGACAAAACCGCCACGCGCAGCCGGCGGTGGGCCTGCACATGGCCCAGCCCCACCGCCGACAACAGCGCCAGATCGGCGGGCGTCAGCACCCGCCCCGCGGGCAGAATGGGGGCACCCTCGGTCACATCTTCGCCCGCCTGACGCGTGTTGATCGCCCGCTTGACCGGGCCGTCAAAGGCCACGATCTGCCCATCGGTGGCGCAATCTTCCTCCAGCACGACGGTATCCACCCCTTGGGGCAAGATCGCGCCGGTCAGGATACGCAGCGCCGCGCCCGGCGGCACCGCACCCTCGAACGGCTGACCAGCCGCGGCGCGACCGGGCAAAAGCGGCAAACGCTGCACGCCATCCCCCGTGGCGGCATGGGCGAACCCATAGCCATCGACCGCCGAATTGGGCCGGGGTGGGTTCGACCGCCGCGCCACGGCGGGGGCGGCCAACACCCGCCCATGGGCATGCGCGACGGAAAGTGCCTCGGTCCCGGTCACGGCATGAAGCCGCGCGCGCAACAGCGCGAGCGCCTTGTCCACCGGCACCCATTCCACCCCCTGCGGCATGGCGAAACAATCATTGCGCAGGCGCGGCGGGGTCAAAGGCGTGGTCATAGCCCCACCTCGGCCCGGATAAAGGCCGCGATCCCCGTGACATCGTCCAGATCGAACCGCGGCAGGCGGGTCTCGAGCGGGCCATCGCTGGCGATGGCGCGGATCGTCGGGTTCGACATTGCCAAAAGTTCACGTCCCGAAGCCTGACGATGGGTTTCGATCTTGGGGTGCGGCGCGGATTTATACCCTTCGATCAAGATCAGGTCGCAAGGATCAAATCGTGCCAGCAATTCGGCCAGGGGCGGCTCCGGCGCGCCGCGCAATTCGGTCATCAAGGCCCAGCGCAGCGGTGAGGCGACGATGACCTGCCCCGCGCCCGCCGCGCGGTGGCGATAGCTGTCGCGGCCGGGGTGGTCGATCTCGGTCGCGTGATGGGCGTGCTTGACGGTCGAAATGCGCAGCCCCTGGCCCACCAATTCGGCCACAAGCCGTTCGGTCAAGGTGGTCTTGCCCGTGTTTTTCCAGCCGGTGACGCCGTAGACCCTCATGCCGCCCTCATCAGCGCTTCAGCGGTCAGGATATCCTCGGGCGTGTTGACGTTGAAGAAGGGATCAAAGGGCGCGCTGTCAAAGACCGCCTGCCCTGCGCCATGGGCATCGGTCCAGATCACGATCTTGCGCAAGCCCCCCACCAAGGCCGCGCGCAGATCATCGCGCAAGGCCACGGGCCAAAGGCCAAAGGTCGGGTGGCGCTGCACGCGGCCCGTCTCGTCCGGGCTGGCCGCCAGACACAGACCCGACGGGCCGGCCCCGGCCCGCAGCCGCGCCACCAGATCGGTCGGAAAGAACGGCGTGTCGGCGGCGGCGGTGACGATGGCCGTGGCGCCAAGGGCTGCCGCCCAATCAAGACCCGCCAGCACACCGGCCAAGGGCCCCGGGTGATCGGCCAGGCTGTCGGGCAGAACCGGCAGACCAAACCCGGCCAACCGTGCGGGATCGCCATTGGCATTGATCGCCAGCCCGCCGCATTGGGGTGCAAGCCGGTCGATCACATGATCGATCAGCCGCCGACCGCCCACCATCCGCAATCCCTTGTCGCCGCCGCCCATCCGTGTGGCGCGCCCGCCCGCAAGGATCACCCCCGGGGGCGCGCTCATGCGTCATCCTCCGCGCCCTTGCGGCGGTTGCGGCGATCCTCGTCGGGCACGGCCGACAGATCGGCGTCGCGGATCAGGCGGCTTTCGCCCGACAGGCAGACAAACCGCTGCCCGCGCATCCGCCCGATCAGCGTCAGGCCAAGCTGGCGGGCGATCTCGACCCCCCAGGCGGTAAAGCCCGAGCGCGAGGCAAGGATGGGAATGCCCATCATCGCCGTCTTGATCACCATTTCCGATGTCAGACGGCCCGTGGTATAAAGGATCTTGTCGCCCGCAGGCACATCATGGTGGCGCATGAAGCCCGCGATCTTGTCCACCGCGTTGTGGCGGCCGACATCCTCCATGTAGACCAAGACCTGATCGCCCTGACACAGCACCGTGCCATGGATCGCGCCCGCGCTGAGATACAGCGACGGCAGCGTGTTGATCTGGCGCGCCAGCGCGTAAAGCCAACTGGTGCGCAGGGGCGCGGGCGGCAGCGTCACGCCCTCCAGCCCCTCCATCATGTCGCCAAAGACCGTACCCACGGCACAGCCCGAGGTGCGGGTCTTTTTCCGGAGCTTGTCCTCATAGCTGGTCTGACGGTCGGTGCGGACCACGACGGTTTCGATCTCTTCGTCATAGTCGATACCGGTCACGGTATCATCGTCGCGCAGCATGCCCTGGTTGCGCAAGAACCCCAGCGCCAGATATTCGGGGTAATCCCCGATGGTCATGGCGGTGACGATTTCCTGACTGTTGAGATAGATGGTCAGCGGCCGTTCTTCGACCACCGACAGCGTGACCTCGGCGCCGGTATGATCATGACCGCTGAGCGCGCGCGTCAGCCGCGTGGCGGTTGGATCGGGCAAAAGGGGCAACTGGGGCAGCATGGATGCTCCTTTACTGGGGTCGTTCAGCTATAGCGCATGCAGCGGGCGGGGCCAGTGCCGATCACCGGCTGGCGCGCTCCAGAAACTCGACCAGCGCCTGCCTGTCGGCCGGATCGGCCACGCGCTGATCGGGCATGCGCGATCCGGGCGTGTAGGCATCGGGGCCAAATTCGAACAGCTCGGCCACGGTGCGCGGGGTCCAGACAATGTCAAGATCGCCAAGCGCGGGCGAAAAGGCATAGCCCGCGACCGAGGCGATGGGGCGGTCGAAAATCCCATGCAGGCTTGGCCCCGCGCGGGAATGGTCCCCCGGTGCCAGCGAATGGCAAATGGCGCAGGCGCGATAGACATCCGCCCCGCGGCTGCCGTCATGAAAGGTGTCGACGGCCGCGGTCAGCCCGCCGCCGATCAGCGTGCCGTCAGCGGTCGCATAGCGGCGGATCGCACCCGTTGCCGCGCCCGCAAACAGCGTGTCCCCACTCAGCGCCAGCGCCCAGACGGGCCCGGTATCGGCGGGAATACCGGCACGAAATTGCAAGCTGTCGGCTGCCAGCATCCAGATGGCCCCATCGACGGCGGCGGCGGCCACGATCGCGGGGGTCGCGGCGATTGCGATCAGGGGCCGATCGCTCAGGAACCGTTCGGGCAAAAGCGCACCATCGGCCGAAAACAGCCGCAGCGAGCCTTCGGCAAAGATGACCGCCAAGCGATCACCCGCCCGCGCAAGACCATTGGGCAGATCGGGCAGGCCCGCGCGCGCCTGTGGCGCAAGCCCCCGATCCCAGCGCGTAAAGCGAAGGTCGGCGCCCACGCTGACAAGATCGCCCGTGGTCAGAAACGCAAGCCCCGAGACCCGACCAGCATGGGCCTGTGTCGCGGCGATTTCGCCCTGATCGGGGTCAAGGATCGCCACCCGCCCATCCCAGAACCCGACCGCAATGCGCCCATCATCGGACGCAACCGCCAGCGCCGAAACCGGCGACACCCCATGGGCTGTCACCAGCGCCGGTTGCTGATCGGTGTCTGCCCATACGGCAACGCGGCCATCCTGCCCGCCGGTCACAAAGCGGCCATCCGACAAGATCGCCACCGCCGTGACATTGCCATCGTGAAACCGCAAGACACGGCGCGCGCTTTGCGCATCCGCCCCCCACAAGATCACGCGGCCATCAAAGCCGCCTGACAACAGCGCGTCTTGTGTGGCAGCCATGGCACTGACCGGCCCGGCATGGCCCGACAGATCCTGTGCCACCGCAGGCCCGGCCAGAAACAGCGCAAGGACCAGCGCAGCACCACGCAGCAGGGTAAAACCCATGGGCACGGATCGGGTGAAGCCAAGGATCAGTAGCTGATCAGGTTCGTGCCGGGCTGATCCACCCGCGCGCCTTCGGTGGCAAAGGCCGAAGACACGGAGGTCTGGAAATTGTCATTCAAGACAAAGGCAGCGCCAGCCGCAAGAACGACGGCAAAGATCACAGAGGCGAGAAAGGCTTTCATGCTAGGGTCTCCTGTCAGGGGCGGCTGGGCTGTGCCAACCGCTGTCGGGGTTCCAACCCGGCCAAGACGGCACGGGCGATCTGTTGATAGATTTGGCCCAACGGTCCGTCGGGATCGCGGGCGGTGATGGGTTGGCCCGCATCAGAGGCGGCGCGCAAATCCATGGTCAGCGGGATGGCCCCAAGAAACGGCACAGACAGCCGCGCGGCTTCGGCCGCTGCGCCGCCTTGGCCAAAGATGGCATGCGCCCCACCACAATCGGGGCAGACAAAATGCGACATGTTCTCGATGATGCCAAGGATCGGCACGTCGACCTTTCGGAACATGGAAATGCCACGCCGGGCATCGATCAGCGACAGATCCTGCGGGGTGGAGACGATCACCGCACCCGACAGCCGCGTGCCTTGGGCCAGCGCCAGTTGCGCATCCCCCGTGCCGGGCGGCATGTCGACCAAAAGCACGTCGAGCGCGCCCCATTCGACATCGGCCATCATCTGCGTGATCGCCGACATGACCATCGGCCCGCGCCAGACCATCGCGGTTTCAGCATCGACCAACAGCCCCATCGACATCGCCTTGAGGCCATAGGCCTGCATCGGCTTGAGCTTGCGACCGATGGCTTGGGGCTTGCCGTGCAAACCCAACAGGGTCGGCAGCGATGGGCCGTAGATATCGGCGTCCAGAACACCGACCGACAGCCGCTGAGCGCGCAGCGCCAGTGCAAGATTGACGGTGGTGGTGGATTTGCCCACCCCGCCCTTGCCCGAAGCGACCGCGATCACATGGCCAACGCTTGCCAGTGGGTCGGGCTTTTCGGTCTTGGGCTTGGGCGCAGACAGATCGGGGGGGGCAGCAGGTCTGGCAGCAGGCGTTTGGCTGGTCAGAACCACAAAGGCGCTGGTCACACCGGGCAGGCGCCGCAGGCGGGTCTCGACCTCGTCGCGCAATGCGGCAAAGGCGGGGGCTTCGTCGGGCGTGATGGTGATCGACAGGTTCACACGCTGGCCATCGATGCGCAGGCCAGAGAGCCGATCCGAGGCCAAAAGCGGCGCGCCATCCGGCAGGTTCAGCCCCTGCAGGGCATCGCGAACCCTTATGTCGCCAATATCGGGCACCTGTCGTCCTTACCTCTGTGACGAAGATCGGCCCGGCGCAGGTTCTATACGCAGGGCCGACCGGGTTTTTTCAGACCGATATCACTCGGCGGGTTGGGTGCGGCCTTTGGATGCCTTGGAGCCCTTTACTTCCTCGACCCAGAGGGAGTGGTGTTCCTTGGCCCAGTTTTCGTCGACCTCGCCCGTACCCATGGCATCGAACGCGCCTTCCATACCGACCGAGCCGATGTAGATGTGGGCGATGATGATCGCCGACAGGACAGCGGCGGTCAGGGCATGGATCGTCTGGAAGAACTGCCAGTCGGCGGGCGTGCCGGCTTCGGCCGGGAACAACAGCATCACACCGGTATAAGACAGCGCGGCACCACCCGCGATGACCGCCCAGAAGATGATCTTTTGGCCGGCGTTGAACTTTTTGGCCGGGGGGTGGACACCCTTTTTGACCAGACCACCACCTTGCTTGAGCCATTCCAGATCAAGCCGGTTGGGAATGTTGTGAACGACCCACAGCAAAAGCACCATCACAAGCGCCACCATGAAGGGCCACGCAAGATAGTTGTGCGCGATCTTGCCCCATGCGCTGAGCGTGCCAAAGGCAGCTTCACCGAGCAGCGGCAAGATGACGGTCTTGCCGATGATCAGGTTGAGACCCGACAGCGCAAGGATGATGAAGGTCGACGCCAGCGTCCAATGCGCGAAGCGCTCGATCGTGTTGAACCGCAAGATCTTGCGGCCCGACAGCCCGCCATCGACCCGGATCTTGCCCCGCAGGACATAGAACAAGGTCAAAAGCGCCACCATTCCGATCACGGCCCAGATCGAAATCTGATGCAGCGTGTCGCCCTGAAGCGCCGCCCAAAGCTTGTTGTCGGGCTTGATCAGGTAGCCCGCGCTTTCATCGGGGATCGTGATGCGACCGGCGACATTGCCGCCCGAACCAAGCGCCTCAAGTAGCGCCCCCTCGTTCACGGATTGCTGGGTCGGGTTGACCTGTGCCTGCGCCGCGGGTGCGGCAAGCATCACGCCAAGCACAAGGCCCAGCGTCATGATCAGGCGAGAGATTGGATTTGCCATCATTGTTTGCCTCACACCGTCACGGTTTCGCCATAGGCCGTCCGCCAGCCCCATGCACCAGAGCCGTAACCACGCGTGATCACGCGCTCACGGTAGATTTCCGCGATGATGTCGCCATCGCCCGCCAGGAGCGATTTGGTCGAACACATCTCGGCGCAGAGCGGCAGCTTGCCTTCGGCCAGACGGTTGGATCCGTATTTGACATATTCCGCTTGGCTCATGTCCGGCTCGGGGCCGCCCGAGCAATAGGTGCATTTGTCCATCTTGCCGCGGGTGCCAAAGTTGGCGGTCTGCGGATACTGGGGTGCCCCAAAGGGACAGGCATAGGCGCAGTAGCCGCAGCCGATGCAGGTGTCCTTGTTGTGCAGAACAACGCCGTCATCGGTGGTATAAAAGCAGCTGACCGGGCACACCGCCGCGCAGGGCGCATCGGTGCAATGCATGCAGGCCATCGAGACCGACCGTTCGCCCGGAAGACCATCATTGATGGTGACGACCCGGCGGCGGTTGATACCCCACGGAACTTCGTGCTCGTTTTTGCAAGCGGTGACGCAGGCGTTGCATTCGATGCAGCGGTCGGCGTCACACAGGAACTTCATGCGTGCCATTCGTGATGTCCTCCCTTACGCCGCAGCGATCTGACAGAGGGTGACTTTGCCCTCATGCATACCCGTCACGGGGTCATAGCCATAGGTTGTGATAACGTTGACGGATTCGCCCAGAACGATCGGGTCGGTGCCCGCAGGGTAGTTGCCCCGCTGGTCGACGCCCTGGAACCAGCCCGCGAAGTGGAAGGGCATGAAGGCCACCCCCGCACCCACACGTTCGGTCACCAGCGCCTTCATCCGCGCCTTCGATCCGCCTTCGGGCCCGGTCACCCAGACCCATCCGCCATCCACGATGCCGCGCGCTGTGGCATCGGCGGGGTTGATCTCGACGAACATGTCTTGCTGCAATTCGGCCAGCCATGGGTTCGACCGGGTTTCGTCGCCGCCGCCCTCGTATTCGACCAGACGGCCCGAGGTCAGGATGATCGGGAACTGTTCGGCCACCTTGTTCTCGACATTCGCCGACTGGATCGTTTGGCCGATGTTCGGCATCCGCTGCTGACGACCATTTTCGCGCGTCGGATACTGTGCAACCAGATCCGGACGGGACGAATAGATCGGCTCGCGGTGGACAGGGATCGGGTCGGGCAGGTTCCACGCAACCGCGCGAGCCTTGCCGTTGCCGAAGGGCACGCAACCATGCTTGAGCGCCACACGCTGGATGCCGCCCGACAGGTCGATGGACCACGACACATTGCCCATCGCTTCGGGGTCATTGCCGCCGATGCGCTGGATGGTGGCCAGCTCCTGGGGGGTCAGGTCGACATCCCAGCCAAGCTGCTGAAGCACCGCATAGGTGAACTGCGGATAGCCACCCTCGATTTCCGATCCCACCGGCCAGCTGCCTTCGGCCAGAAGGGTCTCGCCGTCGCGGTCCAGACCAAAGCGGGGACGGAACGCACCGCCGCCCTCCATCGGGTGCAGATGCGGGTTATAGAGGATATGCGTGCCAGGGTGGCGCAACTCGGGCGTGCCCCAGCAGGGCCAGGGCAGACCGTAGTAATCCCCCTTGATCTCTTCGGGCGCTTCGGGCTTGGCGCGGAGCGTGATCAGGTCGAAATGCGCCTGATTGGCCATATGCGCCTTGAGCCGCTCGGGCGACTGACCGGTGTAGCCGGTGGACCAGCCGCCGCGATTGATCTCGCGCAGGACGGATTCGGGCGTGGGTTCCATGCCGAACTTGCCCTGCACCATCTCGTAGTTCTTGAACATCTGATCGGCAAAGCCAAGGCGCTCTGCCAAGGCATAGATGACCGCATAGTCGCTATCGGATTCAAAGATCGGCTCAACGATCTTTTCGCCCCACTGGACCGAACGGTTGGATGCGGTGCGCGACCCTGAGCATTCGAATTGCGTGCAGATCGGCAACAGATAGGTGTTGTCGGTGCGCGAATGCAGCGCCGCAAACGTCGTCGGGTGTGGGTCAGCCACCACCAGCAGATCCAGCGCATCCATGCCGCGCTGGGCGTCTTGCATCCGAGGCACGGTGTTGCCGCCATGGCCGAACACAAGCATCGCCTTGATGTTGTCTTGCTGGTCGACTTCCTCGGCGTCGAGCGTCACGGCATCGAACCAACGGGTCGAGGTGATGCCGGGCACTTCCATGTTCTGCTCGGGCGTGCGCGCGTCGCGGCCACCTTTGGCAGGAACGGCATCGAAGCGGCCTGCGAAGTAATCATAGGGCACTTCCCAGACGCGCGCCCAGTGCTTCCATGCGCCGGCACCCAGACCATAGTAAAGCGGCAGGTTGCCCACATCGAGACCGAAATCCGTCGCGCCCTGCACGTTGCAATGGCCGCGGAAGATGTTGGCACCGGTGCCTTCGCTGCCCACGTTGCCGGTGGCCAACAGCAAGATGTTGTACATCCGCACATTGGCGGTGCCGACGGTGTGCTGCGTGCCGCCCATGCACCAGATAAAGGTCGAGGGGCGTTCCTTGGCAAATTTCTCGGCCGTGCGGCGCAGCGTGTCACCATCGACGCCCGAGATCTGTTCGACCACTTCGGGCGGATAGGCTTTCACGGCTTCGCGGATCTGGTCCATGCCCCAGACGCGCTGGGCGATGTAGTCCTTGTCTTCCCAGCCGTTCTCGAAGATGTGCCACAGCATCCCGTAGATCACCGCAATGTCGGTGCCCGGGCGGAAGCGCACATATTCGGTGGCATGCGCCGCCGTGCGGGTGAAGCGCGGATCGAAAACGATGACATTCGCGCGCTGGGTTTCCTTGCCCTCAAGGATATGCTGCAACGAGACCGGATGCGCCTCGGCGGCGTTCGAGCCCATGAAGATCACGGTCTTGGCGTTGCGGATGTCGTTGTAGCTGTTGGTCTGTGCGCCATAACCCCAGGTGTTGGCCACGCCCGCCACGGTGGTCGAGTGACAGATGCGCGCCTGATGGTCGACGTTGTTGGTGCCCCAGAAGGCCGCGAATTTGCGGAACAGGTAAGCACCTTCGTTCGAGAATTTGGCCGATCCCAGCAGATACACGGAATCCGCGCCAGACCGGCCACGGATCTCGGTCATCTTGTCGGTGATTTCGGTCAGGGCCTGATCCCAGCTGATGCGCTGCCACTGCCCGCCGACTTTCTTCATCGGGTATTTGATCCGGCGATCCCCATGCACCAGTTCCCGCACCGATGCGCCCTTGGCGCAATGCGTGCCACGGTTGATCGGGCTGCCATAGGCGGGTTCCTGACCGACCCAGACGCCATTCTGAACCTCGGCCTTGACCGTGCAGCCCACCGAACAATGGGTGCAGATGTTGGTGCGGATCTCGATGGGCTGCGACATGTCGGTAAAGCCCGCGGCTTCGACCCGGCGCGTCATGCCCGCGCCCAGCGTGCCCAGTGCGGCAAGGCCGCCGACAGTCAGACCTGACGCGCGCAGAAAGCTGCGGCGGTCAAGGGGGCGGGCCGATACGGCTGCCGCCATTTGTGACAAGCGTCCGGTCGACGCGGTATCACCATTTCTGCGCTTTACGAGCATCAGTTGGTCCCCCGAGGATAATAACGGTTGGTCCGGTAATAGGTTTCGACATGTTCGGTTGCCTGATAGCGGGCACGGGTGCGGTCGTCGCCTGTCTGTTGTGCAAAGGCGGGCGTTGCGCTTCCCGAACCAAGGGCAACGCTTGCCGCTGCGCCGACAGATGCTGTGCCAAGAAATGCACGGCGACTGATCGGTGTCGATTTTTCCTTAGTCATGTCGTTCCCCTTTCTTGCTGCGGACCGGGCCCCGAGATGCCCAAACCGCATTCAATTCCCTAAGCCGCAAGCGAGAATGCCCGCGCTTCGATGTCTACAAGCAACCGGCCGATTTCAGCGACCGGCCGATAGAAAGATGCGCTGGGCGCAATCGCGAGATCGTCAAAAAACTGTGCGGCCCAAGGCGCGATGTGGCGCGCAAAGAAATCGGCCTCTACGGCGGCGTCCACATCCAGCACGCCCGCTGCCAGATCGGCCATGACCTCAAGCAAAAGGGCGATGTGATCTTCGGGCTCGTGGCGACCTTCGACGCGGGCAACCCCGATGCGGGCCAGATCGCCACGCAATTCGGCCAAGGGCCGCTCATTGAGAAAACCTGTCTGATAGAAGCTGGCATAGGGAAGCAACTCGCCCCGGCCAACGCCGATGAACAGATCGAAAAACTCACGTTCGACAGCACTCGCCACAGCGGTGCGGGCCGAATCAGACAGCGCCGTAATGGCATGGCCAAGCGGGGTCTGATCGCCTGTCAGAACGGCGATGCCGTCGATCAGTTCCTGATTGGGTGCCGTGGAAAGCAGTGCGGCCACAAAGCGATACATCTCGCTTCGTGCCGAATTTTCGGCATCTGTGGCGCGCCGGTTTACCGGCTGGCTGGCAGACATGGCTCGCAAAATCTCCCTTCATGCTGCTGGTGTATACAGCCGCATGCCTCAACATTGATTGCACCTGAAATGGGCGGCCGAAGCAAGAGAAATCTGTCCTTTCCCTGCAGCATTTTCGGTGGCGGCGCCATGTCTTGGGCGCGGCGGCCCGCAAAAAAAGACAACAATATATAATTATTTCATTGACCTAACCCGGAAGCGCCGAACCATGGCGGCGGCGTGGCGGCGCTTCGGTCATGGGGGCCGGGTCATCAGAGGCGATCTGAGCCTTGTCCGGCACCGCAACGGCAACCTCATCGGGTGCATCGGCTGGCGGCGTATCGGCGGGGGCTTGCTCTGCCGTGAGCGCGGCATCGGATGGCGGCTGATCGGTCGCGGCCGGCGTTTCATGGCGCGGCTTGAGGATATCTTGGAACATCTTGGCGGCTTTTTCGGGTGACGGCCCGACACCATCGCCCGGCACGCCGCCCGGCGTGTTCCAATCCCATGCGTAATCCACCGCCGGATCGCTGTAATCGCGAATGGCTGGCGTCAGCATCCACATCCGGCGCATTGCGGCATTGCGCAGCTGACGCGGCACGCCCGCCCGCAAAAAGGCGCGGATGTCGCTGCCTTCGATCAGATCCTCGATCCGGGGCAGCGCATCCAGTTCCTCCTGGCTCAGCGGCTCGGGCTGGGGCGCCGGCACAAGATCAGGCTGGCTTTCTTGCGGGGGGGGCGGCGCGATCTCGGGATCGGGGACGGATTGCGCGGCCGCGCGTTTGGTGCGCGACCAACGGCCCAGAAACCCCTCGGGGGTGTCGTCGGTCATCCCTCCGGCCCCCGGCCCTTGCGGGTTTCCCATTTGTCCGAATGCTGCAAGATGCGCGGCGCGCGCGATGTCATCGCATTGGGATCCGCCGGCTGGCGCTGGCGCTTCTTGAAGGGCATCTCAAAGAAATGGGCATCCGCAAAGGCCGCCACGGCGCGGGCAATCGCATCGGGCATCGGCACGGCGTCCACGATCAGGTCCGGGTCAGATGCCAGCCCTTCGCCCTCATAGGGGTCGGCGGTCACGGCAACCACCTCGGCGTGCGAGGGGTGAGTGCCGCGCAACGCCACCCAGACCGACGGCCGCCCCGACGTCAGATTGTCGCGATGATGGCTGGCATCGCCCGACCACAGCACCAGATCGCGCCCGCCCAGATACCATGTTTCGATCCCGGCCTCGTCGGACAGGCGCGTGCCCGGCGGCGTCGCGGGCTCGGAGGGCAACACCATCAGCGCCCGCAATTCGCCGGTGCTCCAACGCGTGACGGGGGGGCGAAGCTGGGCCAGAACACCCAAGCGCAAGATTTCTTTGGGCATGGGTCGTCCCTTTCAGTGCAAATCCGGTGACGCCAGCGGCAGCCCCGCCAACAGGTTCTGCGGCTTGATCCGCACCGCCCCGTCCGCCCCAAGGCCCAGCAACAACCACACGGGTTGCCCGGCCAGATCGGGCCGCACGGCGGCGGCATCGGCAAAGTCCAGCCGGAACACACCGATCAGCGTAGCGGGAACCGGCTGTCCGCGCCACAGCGCATTGCCGATGGCCGTGCCGTTGGGATCAAGCCCGACATACCAGCGCAGGTCGACATCTTCGACCCTCGTGTGGGGGGTGACCGTGACCCTGGCCCCGGTCATGTGGCGGATAAAGGCCGCGAGCGCCTGTGCCATGCCGCGCCGGGCTTCGGGGTCGCCGCCAAAATTGAAGATCATCGTATGGGCATCGGACCGCGACCAATAGGTCCATTCATTGCCCCCCCCAAGAACATCAAGGCTGTCCATGCCGCCGGAAAACATCGCCATCAGGGGCGAGGCGTGCATGTCGGCCTCATAGAGGGCGACCAGTTCCTCATCAGCCAGCAACACGACGCCGTCCTTGACATGGGCGCGCTGGGGGCGAAACAGGCATTCGGCGGCGCGCAGCACCTGCGGATCGTCGCACCCGTCCAGTGCATTGCGCAAGATCAGCTGCACCAGCTGCGCCAGGAACACGACCGGCAGGCGCAGCCCCTCGCGCATGATGGCGGCATAGCCATCCTCGATGGTGCCCGCCTGCAAGAGCCGGTCGCGCAGGGTCAGAAAGAATTGCCAGTTTTCGCGCGCGTCCGCATCCTTGATCGCGGCCAGTTCCAGCGGCGGCACGGGGCTGCGCGGCTGGGACATCAGCCGGGCATGGACCGCCCGTTCGGTGGCACAGGCCTCGGGCGGGGGCACGATCTCGGGGCGGGCCAGCCACGCCAGCAGCAGTTCATCGGTCACCACCATCCGCCCGGCGCGATCCAGCCGGGCAAGGTGATGGCCAGAGGCAACCCAGAATTCCGGCATCAGTCCTGACCTCGCAATTGCAACAGATCGACGTGATCCTCCAGCTCTACCTCTTCCTCGAAGAACTGAAAGGCCCTGTCATGACCCATCAGATGGGTGGCGGAAAAGGCGGTTTCATCGCGGGGGCGCAACGTGCGGAACTGTTCGCGGATATCGCCGTCATCGCCGCGTTTGCGATGAAGCGCGATCAGCGTGCCAATCGCATGTCCGGCACACAGGCTTTCGGCCAGCGCCACCTCCTGTTCGGCGGCGGGCCGCGCGATATCGATGGACGGTGCGCCCAGATGCACGACAAGCTGGGCTGCCAGCCGATCGACCATGGCGGCGCGTTCATCGGGGCGGGCATCTTGCACCGCGACAAGGGTGGAATGACCAAAGCTGTCCACCCCCAGAAACCCCGAGCGAAAGGCAATGGCCTCCTTGCGCGACAGGCTGTCGGCGGGCCTGTCCCAGAACAGGAACGTGCCGGGAACCGCCCATTCCCCAGGGTCCGCGGCGGGCGCAAAGATATGCTTGTCCGACGGATCAAGCCGGATCGTGCGCGGCAGCCGTGTCACAGCTTGGGTCCCAGATCGTCGCGCCATGTCTGGGCCAGCAAGGCCTCGCGGATGGGGGGAAAGCTGCGGCTGCCGCCCGCGGGCTTGATCTCGATCATCCGGTCGCCGTCAATGCGGCGCACGCCCCGCAACAGCGGCGGATCGATCCGCATCAGGTAACGGTTCGACACGGCGGCAAAGCCGTCATGCGCCCAGCGGTCAAAATACAGCATGAGATAGGACGCGAAGGTCGACACGATGTCTTCGGCCGCGTCAAAGGCTTCCTCGTGCAGCGAGGTGGAGCCGGGATACTTTCCCGGTTCGTCGATCTGGTCGCGGTCGGCGATCAGATCAGCGGCAAAGACCATCCAGTCGGGCACGCCATCCTCGGCCGTGCCGGGCGCGACGGCAAAGCGGCCCCCGCCGATGCGCGCGGCATCATAGGTGACCTGATCGGGCCAGATCAGCCGCACGGGGCGTTCGGGCGGGCAATGCGCAGCCAGCGCATCGCCCAGCGCGGTCATGCCCAAAAGAAAGGCAAGCTGTGCCTCGGCCAAGGGTTGTTCCGGCTCAAGCACGACGGCAAAGGCCAAAAGCCCGGGCGATTGGTGCAACACCAGCGTCCCCGCGCCATGGGTCGGCGCAAGCTCTGCGGCCACGGCCAGCACGTCGCGCCGGGTCGTGCGATGCAACGAGAATGGGGGCGGCAGATGCACCCTGGATCCGGCAAGATCATCGGCTATCTGATGCGTCATTTGTTTTCCCTCCCGAGAGCGCTACCCATTCCGCACGGATCGGATTACACCGCGCCTGAGATAGTGCAGCCTAACGCCAGACGAAAGCCCCATGCCAGTGCACCGTGAAACCCGCCTGATCTGCAGCTGCGAAGGCACCATGAGCCTTGCCCCCGAAACCCTTGGCGCCACGGGCAAGCCCGCCAGCCAGTTGTGTCGCGCCCAGCTTGACAATTTCCGGCAGGCCTTGGGCGAATTTGCCGCCATCACGGTGGCCTGCACGCAAGAAGCGCCGCTTTTTGCCGAAGTGGCCGAGGATGCGGGCTTTGCGGGCGTGCTGCGCTTTGCCAATATCCGCGAAACGGCGGGCTGGTCGGCCGAGGGCGCACAGGCCGCCCCCAAGATGGCCGCCCTGCTTGCCATCGCCGAAACGGCGGGCTCTTCGTTCGAAACGGTCAGCCTTGAAAGCCGGGGCGTGGCCTTGGTGCTGGGCCGCGACGAGATCGCGCTGGATGCCGCGCGGCAATTGTCAGGGGTTCTGGACCTGACCGTCCTGCTGGTGCCGGGCGCCGATGTGGCGCCCCCGCGCCAGACCACATGGCCCGTGCTGCAAGGGCGCATCGCGCGCGCCACGGGGCATATGGGGGCGTTCGAGCTGACCGTCGATGCCTATGCCGCCCCCGCGCCCTCGTCGCGCGCGCGGCTCGATTTCGGCCCTTCGCGCAATGGTGCGGTGTCGCGCTGCGATCTGGTGTTGGATCTGACCGGCGCGCCGGCGCTGTTTCACCATACGCGCCCCGGATATCTGCGCGCCGATCCGCGCGACCCTGTGGCGGTGGCCGCGCTGGTGGCCGAGGCAGGCCAGATGGTCGGGATTTTCGACAAGCCCAAATACATCGATTTCATCCCCGACCTTTGCGCCCATTCGCGCAATAAGAAAACAGGCTGCACCCGGTGCCTTGATCTGTGCCCCACGGGCGCGATCGTGCCCGCGGGCGATACCGTGATGATCGACCCCGCAATCTGCGCGGGCTGCGGCCAATGCGCGGCGGCCTGTCCGACGGGGGCTGCATCCTATGCGCTGCCGGTGGTGGGCAGCCTTGCCGCCCGCCTGCGCAGCGGTCTGTCGGCATGGTTTGCGGCGGGCGGGCGCAGCGCCCCGGTGATCTTGTTCCACGACGAGGCCCATGGCGCAGCCCTGATTGACGCCGCGGCGCGCTTTGGCCGGGGTCTGCCCGCCCATGTCATCCCGGTCCAGATCAACGAACCCAGCCAGATCGGCCCTGAAACCATGGCCGCAGCCCTTGCCTGGGGCGCGGGGGGCGTGCGTGTGCTGGCCAAGGACCGCACGGCCCATCCGCTTGATGGGCTGGCCAACACGCTGGATCTGATGGCCGCGATCTGTGCGGCGACGGGCCTGCCCGAAACGGCTTGTGGCCTGATCCAGACCGATGACCCCGACACGCTGGAGGCAGCCCTATGGCAGCCTGCGGCACCCGCACGCGGCGCACGGTCAAGCTTTCTGCCCCCCGAGGACAAGCGCGGGCTTCTGACGCTGGCGATGGAGGAGCTGAACCGCACCGCCCCCCGCCCGGCCGAACGGATCGAGCTGCCGCAGGGCGCGCCGTTTGGGACCGTGCATCTCAACCTCGACAGTTGCACGCTGTGCCTGTCTTGCGTCGGCGCCTGCCCCACCGGCGCGCTGGGCGACAACCCCGACAAGCCGATGCTGCGCTTTACCGAAAGCGCCTGTGTGCAATGCGGGATCTGTGCGGCGACCTGTCCCGAAGACGCCATTGCCATCAAGGCACAGATGGATTTCGCCGCCTGGGCCACCCCAAAACGCATCCTGAAGCAAGAAGAGCCGTTTTGCTGCACGCGCTGCGGCAAGGGTTTCGGCACCGGGTCAAGCATCCGCCGGGTGATGGAACGGCTCGACAGCCACTGGATGTTTTCAGGCGAAGACGGCGCGGCGCGCAAACGGCTGCTGACGATGTGCGATGATTGCCGCACGCAAGAGGTGGTGATCGCAGGCTTCGACCCGCATGAGGCGCCGAACTGAACAGACCTTGGGCGGGCCTGTGTCAGATTGGCCTGTGTCAGATTGGCCTGTGTCAGATTGGGCGCGGGGGCGTGACGCTGGCGTTCGCGGCGCGTTGCGCCGCCGTCTTCATCGCAGACAACCCTCCGCTTGGCTCAAGGGCTGTTTCACCGCTCGGTCGCGCCTTTGCCATCGATGATCTTGCCGCGAAACCTGTCGATCCGGTTGATCTTGGTCTGCAAGGTCTTTGCACCATTCAGATTGATCACATAGCTTTTTTGCCGACCTCGGGTCAGGGCATGGAACGCCTCTGACAGCTCGGGATCGGCATCAAGCGCGGCGACAAGTTCATCGGGAAGGTCAAGCGCACTGTCGTCTTTGGGCGGCCTTTGCCCGGCCTCGGCATAACCCTTTGCTTCCCTGAGATAGGCCCGGATCACATCCTCATGTTGTGTCGGTCCGTCATGCGACGTGAAGCGGATCATGTCAGGGTGTCGCGTGTTCGGACCTTGCTTTTCCAGCACCCCCTCAGGGTCTTTCATGAGTGCGGCATTGAAAAAGCTCAGCCGGAAATTGCCATGGACCGCGCCGATGATGACGATGTTCCTCTGGGCATGCATGTAACAGGGATGTCCCCATTTGGCCGTCTCTTGCAGCCCCTCCGACAGGCAGATGTGTCGCAACCGTGCAAGACCCGCGCCCCAGATCCGCGCCGCACAGCCTGTTGTATCGAAGCGATCACATCGACCGCATCCCTTTGCGAAATAGTCCTGAGCGTCCGAGATCATCATGCCCCGAGATTACCAGGGCACGGCACACCTTCCAAGCCTGCTGTGGCATGGCCCGCCGGTCAGACGGCCAGCGCCGGGTGCGGGTCGGGTAATGTTGCAAGACACCATGCGACGGCGGCGTCGGCATCGGGGGAAACTTCGACGGCCAGCCCTTCGGCAAAGGTCAGGAACGCGGGCAGGTGGCCGCCGGACACGCTGGTCAGGACCGGGATGCCCGCGATCAGGGCGCGGCCGATCACCTCGCGGAAGCCGCCGCCTTCGGCCTCCTGCTTGCCGAACTTGTTGACGATCAGAACCGATGCCGCGCGCTGGTCCAGAACGCTTTCCACCCGCTGCACCGCATCGGCCAGACCGCGCGGATCAAGACGGCAGCCCCGCGCATGACGGCCGCGATCCTCGGAAATGCGCAACACATCGTCCCGGCCCAGAATGCGCAGGTCCATGTGACAGTGCCGGGCGGGATCATGTTCGATGTTGATCTGAACCGCACCTGCCACCGCGACGCCGCGTGCCGCAAGCTGTTGGGCAATCGCCATCATCAGGCGGTCGCCCGTGCCCCGCCCGGACGAGATGATGTAGCCCAGCATTGACCGCTCCCCGTGTGCGCGCCCGTTCTGGCTCCCGGCATGTTGCTTAGGCAAGCGCGCGCGGCCTTGTCAACGCTGACCGATCAGCGCGGATCAAAGCCCAGCGCGCGCAGATCATCGGCGCTCTGGGCCAGCGCCACCTCAAAGGCGGCAAGGGCGCCGCTGTCGCGCGGGTCTTGCCAGACCGCGAAATCGTAATGCTCATCGGCCACCGGCAGAAAGCCCAAGCCCATCGCCTCGGCCACGGGCAGGATCGCCAGACCCCAATCGGCGCGGCCCTGCGCGACGCTGGCGGCCACGGCATTGTGCGAATTGGGCTGGTTCCAATAGCCTGCGGGTCGCGCGCCGCCCAACAGGCGGTCGATCAGCACCCGCGTGCCAGAGCCCTGATTGCGGTTGACCATGATCGCCTCGGGATCAGCCAGAAGGGCGGCCAGCGCATCCGGCAAGGCGCGGTGTTCAAGGCGGGCATCACCGGGGCGAAACACGATCCCCTGCATCCGCCGCCAACCGGGGATCAGGCGCATCCCATCGGCGAGATAGGGGTTGTTGAAGCTGTTGGTCGCCGGATCGAACAGATGGATCGGCGCGATATCGCATTCGCGCCGCTTGAGCGCGCCAAGCCCGCCCTGCGATCCGGTGGCAAGGATGCGCACCCCCAGCCCCTGTTCGGCCAGCCGCCCGACAACCGCATCAAGCCCGATGCAATGGCTGCCGATCACGGCAAGCCGGGGCGGCGTGACACCGGGGCCAAACAGCGTGACCTCGGCCCGTGTGCCGGGGGCCAGGCTTTCGACAAGGGCGGGCACGGTCACAAACCCATCGGCCTGTGCAAAGGCCGTCACCGCACCCGAGCCCTTGGCCACCGGATGGGCGACCGCGCCATCCGGCCCTTCGGTCAGCGCCACCATGGCGAATTCCGTGCGCCCAAGCTCGGACGTCAGCCGAAGCGGCAGCGTCGCCTCGATCCGCGCGCTGCCCTGTGGCGGCAGGCCGGCCATGGCCCTCAGCGCGGGGGCGACCATCTCGTGAAAGGTGAACATCGCCGAGGTCGGGAACCCCGGCAGAACCACCACCGGCTTGCCGTCACACACCGCAAGGCAAAGCGGCTTGCCGGGTTTCAGCGCCACGCCATGGGCAACAATGCCCGGCATGCCCAGACCGGCGATCACCTTGGTCGTCAGATCGCCCGCGCCCTTGGACGTGCCCCCCGACAAGATCAGCGCATCATGGGTGGCAAAGGCGCCCCGAACCGCGGCAGTCAGCAGCGCCGGATCATCGGGGACAGCCCCCAGATGCGCCGCGTCACAGCCGTTTTCGCGCAGCGCCGCCGCAATCACGGGGCCGTTGGAATCATAGACCCCGGCCGGTTTGAGCTTATGGCCCGGCTGGACCAGCTCATCCCCCGTCGACAAGACAGCGACACGCGGCTTGCGCCAGACCGGGGCGCGATCCAACCCGACGGCGGCCAGCATCGCCACCTCGCGCGCGCCGATCATCGTGCCTTTGCGCAGCACCGTCTGACCCCGCGCAATGTCCGAGCCGGCAAAGGAAATGAAGCTGCCCGGCGCAAGCGCGCGGGCCACCGCGATGCCATCGCCCTCTGGCTCTGTATGTTCGATCATCACCACCGCATCCGCCCCGCGCGGGATCGGCCCGCCAGTAGCGATGGGGGTGGCCGTGCCGAGGGTGACGGGCAGCGCGGGTGCGGTGCCGCAATGGATCACCTCTGGGTTCAGACGCAGCCGGACGGGTTCGGCATCCGAGGCTTCGAACAGATCGGCGGCACGCAGCGCGAAGCCATCCACCGTCGCGCGGTCAAAGGGCGGCGCATCGACCGGGGCCGCGATGTCTTGGGCCAGAACCCGGCCCGGAAGCTGATCGAGCGTCACCGCCTCGTCACCCAGCGGGCGGGGCCGCAACGCCGCGACAAAGGCCGCTTCGGCGGCATCACGCGACAGCACCTGCAGGAATTGGTCCTGCTGCGGCACGCTGAACTCTGGGGGGGGCGTGTCGGGCATGCGGTTCAACCGAAGGGGGAGGAAAGACTGATACCGGCCAGCGGGGCGCCGGCCGGCAGACCCTCGCTGTCGGGCGGCAAAATGGCAAAGGCATCCGCCGCGGCAAGACCCGCCAGCGTCACCGCACCCGTCGGGCCGGGATGCCAGCTTGCGCCTTGCCGGGTCAAAAGCACCAGATCCGCCATGCCAAGCGCCGACGCCAGCTTTCGGGTCAGCGGACGTTCCACGCTCAGGGGCGCCGACCCGGTCAAGGCCGCCATCGCGGGCACGCCCAGCGCAAGGCAGGCCGCCACCATGCCATCGAACCGGCGCGGCACGCTCAGCACAAGCGCCGCACCCTCGCGCCCGAGCCAGGCGGTTTCGCCCGGTGCCAGCGCAAGACACGGGCTGGACCCCACGGCGGCGCGCAGGATCAGGTGCCGCGGCGCATCCGTCACGATCGTGGCACCAAGCCCGGTCAGAAAGGCACAGGCAAATCTGGCCTGCACAAGATCGGGCAGCTCAACAGCCACGCGCGGCCGCCGAATGCGGCCCTGTGTCAGACCCGCCAGCGCGGCAACCAGACCAAGCCGATTGGACACGAATGTGCCGGCCGGTGCCATCAGCGTGCCTGCGCGGCCATCGTGACCGGCGCGGCGCACGCCATGACCGGGGCCGACAGATCGGATCGCATCACAGCCTGTGGCGGTGATCTCGACCCCGTCTTGCGGCAAGACCGCATCGGTGCCGGGCGGCAGGGGATCGGCGGGCAAGACATGCAGCGGCGCGCCCAGCGCGACGGGCACGCCCGAACTTGCCCCCGTCAGCTCAAGCGAAGCGACGGCAAAGCCATCGCGCAAGGCTTGGGCGGTCGGGGGCATGTCGCAGGGAAACATCAGCGGCTCGGCCAGCACGGCACCAAGAGCATCGGACAAGACCACGGGTTCTGCCGGGGCCGGGGCAATATCGCGCAAGGCCGCTTGCAGGCAATGATCAAGGGCTGTCAGGCTGTCCATTCCAACCGACTTAGTGCTGTCGCGGCGCGAAGGCCAGTGCCGGCGCAACGGCGCGGCACCGGCCCGGACAGGCGAGGGGTTATTGCACCGATGGAAAGAACAGCTGCTCGCCTGCCACGGTGAAGCTGGCGATGGCCTGCTGGCCTGCCTCTGACACGATCCAGTCGATGAAGGCCTGACCCTGCTCGGCTTTCACATGGGCGTGCTTGTCGGGATTGACGAGAATGATGCCATAGGGGTTGAACAACACCGGATCACCTTGGGCCACGATCTCGAGCGGGCCGCGATTGGCAAAGGAAAGCCAGGTGCCGCGGTCCGTAAGGGCATAGGCCGGAACCTGCGCGGCGGTGTTGAGCGTGGCGCCCATGCCCGATCCGGTCGACAGATACCAGTCGCCCGCCGGGTCGATCCCGGCGGCCGACCAAAGACCCTTTTCCGCCGTGTGGGTGCCACTGTCATCCCCGCGCGAGGCAAAGGATGCACCCGCACCCGCGATGGCGGCCATGGCGGCGGCGGCGCTGTCGGCGGCGCGCACCCCCGCCGGATCATCCGCCGGCCCGACGATGACGAAATCATTGTACATCACGTCAAAACGCTGAACCCCGTAGCCTTCGGCGACAAAGGCTTCCTCCTGCGCACGGGCATGGACGAAGACCACATCCGCATCCCCGCGCCGTCCGGTTTCAAGCGCTTGCCCCGTGCCTTGCGACACGACGCGCACCTCGATCCCGGTTTCAGCCTGAAACATCGGCAAGATATGACCGAACAGGCCAGAATTCTCGGTCGATGTGGTCGAGGCGACGATGATGAATTCCTGCGCCACGGCAGGAAGGGCTGCCAGCATGGCAAGGCCCGAGGCAAAGCCCAAAAGGGCAGAACGGCGTGTATGGGTCATGGTCATTTTCTCCTTGTGTTCACCAGATCAGATCGCCCGCCAGAAAGGCGCGGGCCTCGGGGGCGGCTGGCCCCGCAAAGAAATCGGCGGCCGGGCGATGTTCGATCAGCCGCCCGCGATGCAAGAACGCCACATCTTCGGCAAGACGCCGTGCCTGACCAAGATTGTGGGTGGTCAGCACGATGGTGATGCCTTCGGCTGAAAATCCCATCAGCATCTCTTCGATGATCCGTGTGGCCGACGGGTCGAGCGCGGATGTGGGTTCGTCCAGAAACAGAACCTCGGGCTGCATCGACCAGGCGCGCGCCAGCGCCAGCCGTTGCTGTTCGCCCCCCGACAACAGCCGCGCGGGCCTGTCGGCCAGGGGGCCCAGACCAAAGCGATCCAGCGTGCGGGCCACCGTCGCGCGCCGGGCTTGGCGCGACAGGCCACGCAGGGCCAGCGGATAGTCTAGGTTGGCCGCCACGGATCGGCGCAACAGGATCGGGCGTTGAAACACCATTGCCTGCGCATGGGCGCGGATCGATCCGTCGGCCCAGATGCAGCGCCCCGCCGTTGGCGCGATCAGCCCGTGACACAGCCGCAGCAAAAGGCTTTTTCCTGCCCCGTTCGCACCCATGACGACCAGCCGCCGCCCGGGGTCCACGGCCAGCGAGATATCCGACAAAAGCGTCTTGCCGGCCACGTCATAGCCCACGCCCTCCAACCGAAGCGGCAGGATCGTGGGGGATGTGGGGCGCGGATGCGTCATCCCAACCGGCCCCGCGCCCATTGGCCCGCGCCCCATGCAACCGCGTTCAGCGTCAGCGTCAGGGCAAGCAGGATAATCCCCAAAGCGACCGCCAGCCCAAGGTTGCCACGGCTCGTTTCCAGCGTGATGGCGGTGGTCATGGTGCGCGTGTGCCCGGCGATGTTGCCGCCGACGATCAGCACCGCGCCGACCTCGGCGCTGGCGCGCCCGAAACCGGCCAAGACCCCGGTGAGCAGGCTGACCCGCCCATCCCACAACAGCGTCGGCACGGCGCGCAGGCGGCTGGCGCCAAGGCTTTGCAACTGTTCGCGGTATTCGGCCCAGATATCCTCGACCACCGAGCGGGTCAGCGACACCACGATGGGCAAGATCAGCACCGTCTGCGCAAGGATCATCGCCTCGGGCGTGAACAACAGCGCCAGATCGCCAAGGGGACCGGAGCGCGACAGCATCAGATAGACGACCAGCCCCGCCACCACCGGCGGCAAGCCCATCAGCGCGTTGAACACGACGATCACCGCACCGCGCCCCGGAAAGCGCGCCAACGCCAGCGCCGCGCCCAGAGGCAGGCCGATCGCACAAGCCACCAGAACCGCCGTCAGCGTCACGCGCAGCGACAGCCCGATGATCTGCATCAAGGCGGCATCTGCGGCCATGATCAGACCGATGGCGGTGGAAAATGGCCCGTCCAATTGAAAAACCCCCCAGAAGTCTCTGGAAACTAGAATGGAACTGCAATAATCTTCAAGGATGGAATTCGTGCAGCAATTTACATATTAATGCAGGATCAAGCCGGTATGACCACGCCCCCATGGCGCGATGACGCAACAGCCTTGATGACCACGGGCGAGATCGCCGCCTATCTGCGGCTGCGCGAGCGGACGATCTATGAAATGGTGTCGCGCCAGACGATCCCCTTTACCCGTGCCACCGGAAAGCTTTTGTTTCCAAGGCGGTTGATCGATGCCTGGCTGGAGGCGCAGACGGAATTGCCCGATGCCGGCATTGCACCCGCACCACCGATCTATGCCGGATCGAACGATCCCTTGCTGGAATGGGCGCTGCGCCAATCGGGAAGCGGGCTGGCCGTTCTGGCGCGCGGATCGACCCAGGGGCTCGATGATCTGGTCGCAGGCCGCGCCGTATTGGCGGGGCTGCACCTGATCGACCCGGACAGCGGGCGCTGGAATCTGGCCGCCGTGCGGGCGCATTTGCCGGGGTCGCGCCATGTGATGATCCATTGGGCGCGCCGCACCCAGGGCCTTTTGGTGGCCCAGGGCAATCCGCTGGGCATCACCGGGCTGGCCGATGCGGTCAAACGCGGCCTGCGGTTCGCCATCCGCACCGAAGGGGCGGGGTCGCAGCGGTTGCTCGATGTGTTGCTTGCGCGCGAAGGCGTGTCGCGCGCGGCGCTGGTCACCGCCGGGCGCGGTGCGCAAACCCATGCCGATCTTGCCGCCCTGATCGAAACGGACGAGGCGGATTGCGGCCTTGGTCTGCAATCGGCGGCGGGGCAACTTGGCTTTTTGCCCCTGATCCCGGATGAAAGCTTTGATCTGGTGATGACCCGGCGGGCCTATTTCGAGGCACCGATGCAAAGCCTTTTGGCCTTTGCGCAATCGGATGCCTTCCAAAAACGCGCCGCGCATCTTGGCGGCTATGATATCGCGCATCTGGGTCGCGTGGTCTGGAACGGCTAGGGCTTTGGCGGGCTGCCCTGCGGCGGTCGCTCAACCAGGGGCGATCGGCGCGTCGGAAACCCTGTGGTGGCGCGGTTTGCCAGACCGCAAGATCGGCAGCACGACACCCAGATTGACCAGCGCGATGGCGATCGGCATGGCCAGTGACCCAAGCGGGCGACCGGCCAGACCGCTCCATGCCGCGATCGACAGGACCAAGCCTGACACAAGCACACCGACCCAAGACGCGACCCATTGGCGGCGGCTGGGCCCGATCACCAAGCCCGTCTGGGGTGCCGCGCGCGCGACCCGCGCAACCAGCGCTGTGACGAAATCCGTGATCTCCCGGTCGCACTTGCGGCCCTGCTGCAACAGGAACGACACATCGCGCCCCGATGATGGTGTCAGCACAAGCACCGCACGCTTGGGCGCGTGGCGGTGAAACCGGATCGCGCGGATCGCGTCATAGCCGATCCGGCTCACCGCTGTGCCGCGCAAGATGGAAAGCCCATCATCCTGCAGGCGACAGGTGACCGACACCTTGAAAAAACCGGCGCGCGCGGAAATGGCATGATTTCGGCTGTCAGACATCAGATCGACCTCATGTGGCAGCACATTTTTTTCGCCCTACGCATCGGCCCGGCCAAGTTGGATGTGGCAGGGTCGCATGATCGACAAAAGACGCGCCGCTCTATTGACCTTTGATATGATCGAAAGAGAATGTGGTGAAAAGGCAAGCAAAGGGGATGTGGGATAGAATGCAACCAACAGTGACACCCTTGTCGCGCAAGCCCGTGGCATGCGCCGTGGTGATTTTGGGGGTGGCCGTGGCGCTGGCCGCACCGCTCAAGGCCCAGCCGGTGTTTTCGCCCGAAGCCACCGCAACCTGTGTGGGTGCGGCCTATGCGATCTCGCCCGGGCTGTCGGATCACGGGGTGCTTGACTGCGTCGGGCGCGCCGCGCAGGCTTGCATGATGACACCCGGCGGCGATACGACCATCGGCATGCTGGAGTGTCTGGACGCCGAGCGCGGGTATTGGGATGCGCGCCTGAACGCGGCCTATGCCGAACGCGTCGGCACGGCCAAGCAACAAGACAAGGAACTTCGCGATCTCGGCTCTGCCGCCGCCTCGATCGGGGACAGCCTGAGGGCGATGCAGCGCGCATGGATGGCGTTCCGGGATGCCGGCTGTCTTTATGAACAGGCGCAGTGGATGGGCGGCACGGGCGGTGGGCCGGCGACCATGGCCTGCCACATGCATGAAACCGCGCGACAGGCGCTGAAGCTGGAAGGCTGGTGGCAACAATGATCCGCAGCATCACTGTTGCAGGCATTCTGGCAATCATCGCGCCCGGGATGGGCTTTGCCAATGGGGGTGGCTTGCCGCCCCTGCCCTCGTGGCAAACAGACGCTGCGACCTGTTCGTGGCACTGGCGAGAGGGTGGCGGAATAGGGCTTTGGGGCGAAACCTGCGACCTGGGCGGCGCCACATGGCAAGTCATGTGGGATGACGCCCAGGGCGCATTCGTGACCCGCCGCGATGACGCGGATATGGGGATCGCGGTCCAGAGCTTTACCGTGCCGCAGGGCGCAAGCATCGCCGCGCTCAGCCAAACGCTGATCGACGCCGGGGCGCTTGGGCCTGATGCGCCATGCACATGGCAAGCCATCGCGCTGCGCCCCGCGCCGCGCACCATGGTCTTTCATGTGCTTGCGCCCAGCGATCCGAACGCGCTTGCGCCGACCGCACAGGGCGAGGTGCCCGATCCGCTGTGCGGGCCCTATGGCGCATCCACCCATGGCGTGCGCTATTTCATCACCGATCTGCGCTGGCCGGAACGCGCGATCTTTGTCGAGGAAGGTCAGGAACGCCCCATGTTCGACCCGATGAGCATCACACCCCTGCAGTGACCTTGACGCAAGGTCAGGGCATGAATTCCAGAATATCGAAATCCGATTCCGCCAGGGGCGCCGGGAATTCAAGACGCATGCGCCCATCATCCAGCCGGGTCAGAACCGCCATGTGGTTGCGCGCCGGATCATCGCCGAACCACATCGGCGCCTCAGCCGCATAATGCAGCGCCCCGAGGTAGAGCAAACGATCCTCGGTCAAGCGATAGAGCCGCCCCCTGCTGCGCTGCGAGCCGGTGGTTTTCTCGATCACCCAACCCGCGCCATCGTCAAAGACCCGGCATGAAAACCATCCGTAAATGTTGAGCAGCAGCTCGCCACCCAGCTTGAGGTATCGGCACTGCCACGCGCCGCTCGGGTCGTAGCCATCATCGAACGACAGCACGCGCCCCGCGAGCACCTGTTCAAGCGTGGCGACGGCGGCCGCGTCGGGCAGGCCCCGGGCCAAGGTGATCGCCGCCGCGCG
>ERZ888423.128-NODE-128-length-78405-cov-11.181851_pt1 | contig 78405 bp, 64 predicted proteins | sample MGYA00520523_ERZ888423 | MGnify/ENA primary metagenome ERZ888423 (study PRJEB32303, sample SAMEA104408611) | aquatic metagenome | biome: Brackish water; feature: Pelagic; material: water | place: Baltic Sea | collected 2014-06-08T10:24:00 | depth 30,27 m ... | reverse complement strand
AACACTGCCTTGTTCAACAATCTTTCCCTTGTACATGACCATCACACGGTCGGCAATCTCGGCAATAACACCTAAATCGTGGGTGATAAAAATGACCGACATACCACGGGTTTTCTGGAGGTGCTGCATGAGTTCCAGAATGGTTTTCTGCACCGTTACATCCAGCGCGGTAGTAGGTTCGTCGGCAATCAGAATATCGGGATTGCAGCTCATGGCCATGGCTATCATGACCCTTTGCTTCTGACCGCCGGATAGTTCGTGCGGATAAGAACGGTAGATTCTTTCAGGTTGCGGTAACTGCACCTGCTCAAAGAGTGCAAGTGTTTGCGCGCGTGCTTCTTTTTTGGAGATGCGCTGATGCAGCTGTAGTGCTTCTTCCACCTGGTACCCACAGGAGAACACCGGATTCAGGGAGGTCATGGGTTCCTGAAAAATCATACTGATGCGGTTGCCCCGGTAGTGTCGCATCCCGGCTTCAGGGAGTTGTAAAAGGTCGACGCCTTGCTCATTCTCGAAAAACCGGATACTACCTGAAGTGATTTTTCCGGGCTTACTCACCAGGCGCATTATCGACAAGGAGGTTACCGATTTACCGGAACCTGATTCTCCTACAATTCCCAGGATTTCTCCTCGTCTGACTTCAAAAGATATGTCGTCAACTGCACGGGTGATTGCCTCCTCCCCATAAAAGCTGGTGGTTAATCCGTTGACCTGAAGCAGAGGCGATGACATGCGACGAAGTTAATCAGCTTTTGTGAATGATGGCTATGTGACATGTGGAATGTGGACTGAATTACAGTGGGACTTTTCAGAAGCTTAGCGGGCATGAGGGAAGTGTAAACTACAGGATTTCCCGAAGGACCCAAGTTAATTCTGTTGCTTAAAATTCCTTGCGGATAAACAGCCCGGGATTGTCTGGTAATGCTATGTAGTCTGGTCCGAAGGCACCAATATTATACCCAAGCCCGAATTGGTAAGTGTTGCGACTTAGACCCAGCCGCATGCGTTGCACGCTGTACACATGATCACCGGAACTGCTGATATTGGTGAATAACTCCAGACTGGTATTAAGGTTCATTAGAATGTCTATTGGAAGGTTTAAACAATGGTTAATCCTTCAAAGTCCTCATGGCCGTAGCAGAAAATATTAGAAAATAATTTATTGTAATATGTTTTCTGCTTCCAGCAATGGCAATCCTTTGAGCTTTAAAATTACATTGGCAACAGCTATTACATCTTTGCTGCAGTACTTCTCTATTCTGGCGAGATCGTTCTGTTGCCAGTAAACAGTGCCTACCATGCTGCCATCAATATCGTCCTTGGGGGTTGGAACTCCCAGCACAGTTGCCAGCAGATGCAATGAGGTGTAATGTTTGAAATCGCCAAACTTCCACAGGTCTAGTGTATCTACATGGTTGACCTCCCATGGCTTCTTTCCGTAAAGGTCCAGACAGGGTGGGAGCGGAATGCTATTAATCAGCATGCGCCGGCATAACCAGGGCACATCAAATTCTCTGATGTTATGTCCGCAAAGGAAATAGTTGTTTTTCGAAATATTCTGAAGCGTTTCGGAGAAAGAACGCAGCAGCTCCTTTTCATCATGCCCGCTGTAATTTTTTATTTTCAGCTGGTAGCCGTTGCCAAGCTTTTGCATATAACCACAGGAGATCACTATGACCTTGCCAAATTCAGCCAGTATACCGGCCTTTTCAGGATAGTGTTCGGCAGCATTTTGCAAGGGGTCTCTGTTCCTGGCAGTCTTCTGATCGAAAAGCGTTTGGAGTTCGGGGTCAAGCTCGTTGAAATCAGCAACGCCGGGAACCGTTTCTATGTCGAAAATAAATAATTGTTCAGGGTTAATATGTTGCATATTACTATCTAAGTTTTGCTCATCAAATATAGTAAATCTGTCATCAGTTGGGTTTCTGGTAGGGCCTTACAATCAGTCGAAGCGCCTTATCATAAGTGAAGTAATTCCACATCCAGTTCATGAATACCATGAACCTGTTGCGGAAGCCGACCAGTGCCATGAGGTGGATGAACATCCAGATGTACCAGGCGAAATAACCAGAGAAGGAGAAGGAAGGCAAATCTACCACTGCTTTATGTCGGCCTATGGTGGCCATACTTCCTTTGTCTTTATAGCGGAAAGGTTGCATAGGTTTCCCTTTCAATTGACGCATGAAATTGCGCGCTAGCTGATGGGCCTGCTGTATTGCAACCTGGGCTACCTGAGGGTGTCCGTTCGGGAACTGGGTATCGCCCTGAACGAGGGCAATATCGCCCAGCGCATAGATATCCGTAACATCTTGAATGGCATTTGTCCGGTGGATGAGGTACCTGCCACCTCTGCCGTAGGCACTTTCAGGCAAGCCCGGTATGTTCTTCCCTTTTACCCCTGCTGTCCAGATGATATTATCACTTTTCAGGATGCTGCCGTCGGCCAGCAACAGCTCCTCTTTATGGCCGTCATAGTCTTTTACTATCGTGTTGAGTTTGACTTCTACCCCTAACTTCTCTAGGTATTTCTGTGCAGCTTTGGAAGAAGCCGGCCGCATGGCAGAGAGCAATCGGTCGGCAGCCTCTATCAGTACCACTTTCATCAGCGCCCGGTCAATTTCAGTATAATCGCTCGGTAGCACATTGCGTTTGATTTCAGCAAGCGCACCGGCCAGTTCCACGCCCGTAGGTCCGCCGCCCACAATCACGAAATTCAGTGAGCTTTCCTTATCCTCCAGGGTTTCTGTTACGATAGACTTTTCAAATTCCTGCAGAATATCGCTGCGCATATTCAGCGCATCACTGATGGTTTTCAGCGGCATGCCCCATTTCTCCAGATTGGCATTGCCAAAGTAATTCGTGGTGGTGCCGGTGGCTATCACCAGGTGATCATATTGCATGGTGCCTACAGATGTTATCACCTGCTTTTCTGCCGGGTCTATCCGCTCAACTTCCGCCATGCGAAAGGCAATATTGGGAAAGGGGCCGATTTTTTTTCTGTATGGGAATCCAATACTATCGGCACTGAGTCCTGCAGAAGCTACCTGGTACAAGAGCGGTTGAAAGGTGTGGTAGTTGCGTTTGTCAATCAATATGACCCGAAAAGGTGTGTTGTTCAGTTTCTTGACAAATTCAAGTCCTGCGAATCCACCACCGATAACGATGACAGTTGGCAGGGTTTTATCAGAATAATGGTAGGCCATAAGCTTATAGTAAAAGCGGTTATTGCCGGAAAAAGTTTGTAATGGCAATTAATAGTACAAAAATGGTGGTTTACTTATTAGCGATAAGCTTTCATCCAATAATTTTTTGAAGTGTACTCCCTCAAAGCACTGCAGGCAGCTGACATAATTGCTTTACTTTGCAAAGGAGTAAAACGAACCATCATGCCAGCTAAAAAGGATTTGCAATTTTCTACCCTATGTGTCGAGCGGTTTCAATCTTCCAAACCTGTCGCACCGCATACGGAGCCTATCTATGCAACATCAGCGTATTTGTTCGAAAATGCCGACCATGCGATGGAGCTGCTATCCAATAAGGATTTGGGCTATGTGTATTCCCGCTGGGGGAACCCAACCGTGGAAGCCGTGCAGGATAAACTCGCTGCCCTGGAAACCTATGGAGGGAATATCAATGCCTATTGCCAGCTGTTCAGCAGTGGCATGGCTGCTATAACTGCCACCATTATGGCGCATTGTAAGGCGGGCGACAAGGTGCTGACGCAAACGCAACTCTATGGAACAACCGATGAACTGATGCAGTCTTATTTGCCAGACTACGGAGTGCAGGCGCGCATGGTGCCAGTGCAGGACCTGGCTGCGGTGGAGGAAGTGCTGCAAACAGACGATTGCATTCGACTTCTATACCTGGAAACCCCTTCCAATCCTTTGATAGAGCTGGTGGATATTGCCGCTATCTGCAAGCTGGCCGCGAAATACAAAATTCCGGTGGCGGTAGATAACACATTCAGCACACCGTTCAACCAGAGACCGCTGCTGCTAGGTGCCGATTTTTCCATCCACAGCACCACCAAATTTCTCAATGGACATGGCACTGCGCTGGGAGGAGCAGTTATTGGAAAGAATAAAAAGAAAATGACCGGCGATATCTGGCGGCAGGTGAAATTGACGGGCGGTAACAGCAATGCTTTTGATGCATGGTTGTTGGCGCAGGGACTTAAGACTTTATCTATTCGCATGGAGCGACACCATGCCAATGCGTTGAAAATTGCCAACTTCCTCGAGGCGCATCCCAAGGTGGCCAGAGTGAACTATGCAGGACTAAAATCTCACCCCCAGTATAAACTGGCAAAAAAGCAGATGTCGAGTGGCGGTGCTATGCTCAGCTTCGAACTTAAGGGAGGTCTGGCAGCCGGAAAACGACTGATGAACCGCGTGAAGGTATGCAGTCTGGTTACTTCGCTGGGAACGGTCGATACCTTGATTCAGCATCCGGCATCCATGACGCATGTGAGTGTGCCCGCTGAGCGAAGGCTGGCTGCAGGTATCACCGATGGTTTGGTGCGGATGAGCGTTGGGATAGAAGATGCTGCCGACATCATCAACGATCTTGAAAACGGGTTAAAGTAATGGAGTCGTTGTTGATGGCTTTTAGTAGTAATGAAAGTCGACAGCTGGTGGTGATGAATTGGGATTAGCCAATTGCTACATCAGGAGCAATCTTCTTCACCAATCCCTGCAGCACTTTTCCGGGTCCTACTTCAATGAAGGTAGTTGCGCCGTCAGCCACCATTTGCTGAACACTTTGCGTCCAGCGCACCGGAGCTGTCAATTGCTCTACCAGATTGCGCTGAATGAGCGCAGGATCGGTAACTGCTGCAGCGCTTACATTCTGGTAAACAGGACAAATGGGTGTATTGAAGGTCGTTGCCTGAATGGCTGCTTCTAATTCTTGCCTGGCAGGTTCCATTAAAGGAGAATGAAAGGCACCACCTACGGGCAACACAAGGGCTCTTTTGGCACCTGCAGCTTTCAGGTTTTCGCATGCCCTGTTGACTGCTTCAATTTCACCGGAAATCACCAGCTGACCCGGGCAGTTATAATTGGCTGCTACTACAATTCCTTCAGTTGCTGCGCAGATGCGTTCCACTTCTTCATCGGCTAATGCCAAGACTGCTGCCATAGTGGATGGTTGGGCTTCGCAGGCTTTTTGCATAGCCTTGGCGCGTTTGCTCACCAAGAGCAAAGCATCTTCAAAAGTGAGTGTTTTATTGGCAACCAGGGCAGAAAATTCGCCCAGAGAGTGACCTGCAACCATATCCGGCTGGAAATTTTCGAGCGTAGACGCCTGAATGACACTGTGCAGGAAGATAGCTGGTTGTGTTACTTCTGTCTGTTTCAATTCATCGGCGGTTCCACCAAACATGATATCAGTGATGCGGAAGTTCAACAGGTCATTGGCCTTTTCAAACATGGCTTTCGCCTTTTCGTTGCTGTCATAGAGGTCTTTCCCCATACCTGAAAACTGAGAGCCTTGTCCCGGAAATACATAAGCAGTTGCCATTGTCAATCGGATTAGTTGGTGCTAAAATAGAAAAGGAATGCCAATTATCTTCCGTGCAGCTGCGCTGTTACGAGGTTAATAAATTCGCTGCGGGTTTCCGACTTCTGAAATTCGCCTGTAAATGCGGAGGTTGTAGTAACACTGTTTTGCTTTTGAACGCCACGCATCATCATGCACATATGGCTTGCTTCAATTACTACCGCCACGCCGTGCGGATGCAGGGTGTTTTGCAAGGTATCCAGGATCTGGTGGGTGAGCCGCTCCTGCACTTGCAGCCGGCGTGCGAAAACATCCACTACCCGTGCAATTTTGCTCAGGCCTACGATATACTTGTTAGGAATGTAAGCTACATGTGCACGGCCGATAAAGGGTAGCATATGGTGCTCACACATGGAGTACAGTTCGATATCTTTTACAATGACCATCTCACTGCAGGGTTCTTCAAACATCGCCGAGCGGACAATCGCTTCGGCATCCTGTCCATAACCCTGGGTAATGAATTGCATGGCTTTGGCAATGCGTTCGGGTGTCTTGGCCAGGCCTTCCCGTTCCACATCTTCGCCCAATGCAGTGATTACTCCTGAGTAGTAATCCATCAGTTTATGGGTGGTTTCCTGGTTGTACTTGTCTGCTTTGGTATAGCCTTGATGGTCTGATTTTTCGCTCATGTGTTGGGTTTATTCGCCGAAATATTCACAATAAATATTCTCCGTCTCCTGGAGCCGAATACTGTGCAAACGGCAGCCTTTAATATGTGGTTCCAATAAAGACCACATTACCTTAACAAAGTTTTCAGTTGATGGTTGTATGTCCTGGAAAAAGGGTGTGTCCATGTTGAGGTTCATGTGATCGAACCGATGAACGATTTCCCGCTGGATAAGTGAACTGAGTTCTTTAGCGTTCATGATAAAACCGGTGTCTGGATCCGGTTCACCTTTAACCGTTACATATACATCATAATTATGTCCGTGCCAGTTCTTGTTGGCACAACGGCCGAATACCGCTGTATTCTTTTCCTCGCTCCAGTTCGCATTGTGCAACCTGTGAGCGGCATTGAAATGCTCTTTTCTTGTCAGATAGACCATGGCGGCAAAGTTAATGAGAATACACGAGCAGCGCTTGATTCAGCATTTACTATCGGAGGCAATGGGTATGGGGAAAAGAAAAGGCCACCTTTCGGCAGCCTTTTTTGAAAGGGTAAAGTTTAACGCACAAACAGCAACTCTCTGTATTTCGGCAAAGGCCATACACTGTCAGGCGCATAGCGCTCGATGTAGTCGGCGTATTTGCGAATTACATCAAAATGCGGTTTTACACTGGTGCAATAGGCCTTCGCTCTTTCTCCGGCATCTTCGATGGCATTGGCTTTTTTGCGTTCTTCAATCATGGCTTCCAGAGAATTGCGCATATTGTTGAGGTATTCACTCATTTGCATCACCATGGTCAATTGAGCAGCGTAGGCGCTTTCTCCCACACCGGCACTTTTCAGCTTGGCGATATTATCCAGCAGTTCATTTTGATAAGTGACAGCAGCCGGTAAGATGAAATTGTATACCAGTTCACTCAGCACGCGCGCTTCGATTTGTATTTTCTTGGCATATTCTTCCATCTCAATTTCTACACGTGCATGGAGTTCGCGTTCGCTGAAAATCTTATTATCGACAAATATGTTGTGCGCCTTCTCGGTGAGGTACATTTCAAGTGCTTCCGGCGTGGTCTTGATATTGTTCAGACCGCGTCTGGCAGCTTCGGCATGCCACTCATCGCTGTAGTTATCTCCTTCAAACAGAATGGCTTTGCACTCTGAAATGTAGCGACGCAATACAATCAGGATAGCGCTGTCTTTTTTCTCACCGCCTTTGATCATGGCATCTACTTCAGTTCTGAATGCTTTCAGCTGGTTGGCAACAATACAGTTCAGCACAGTCATAGGACGCGCACAGTTGGCAGTGCTGCCCACCGCACGGAATTCAAATTTGTTTCCGGTGAAGGCAAAAGGAGAAGTCCGGTTTCTATCGGTGTTGTCCAGCATCAAATCAGGAATCTTATTATGGATATCCAGTTTGAGATCTGCCTTTTCCAGCTCATCAAATGCTTTTCCATCCACCCTGTTTTCAATCTCTTCCAGCACATGGCGCAACGCACCTCCAATAAATACTGAGATGATGGCAGGTGGTGCTTCATTGGCTCCCAAACGATGGTCGTTGGATGCGGATGCAATAGAAGCCCTCAACAAGTCGGCGCCTTCATGAACCGCCTTGATGGTATTGATGAAGAAGGTAAGAAACTGTAAGTTGGTGCGGGGTGTTTTCCCCGGGCTCAGCAGGTTTTTACCGGTATCGGTACCCATGCTCCAGTTGTTATGTTTACCTGAACCGTTCACGCCGGCAAAAGGCTTTTCGTGAAACAGCACTCTCAGATGATGCTTGCGGGCAATTTTTTCCATTACATCCATCAGCAGGGTGTTGTGGTCCACCGCCAGATTGCACTCTTCAAACATAGGAGCACATTCAAACTGACCGGGAGCAACCTCGTTGTGGCGTGTGCGAACGGGAATACCTAATTTATGGCACTCTGTTTCGAAGTCAATCATGAAATTATAGGAGCGCTCAGGAATAGAGCCGAAGTAGTGGTCTTCCAGTTGCTGACCCTTCGCCGGAGCATGGCCTGTTAATGTGCGTCCGCAGAGCACTAGGTCAGGACGGGCATGGAACATAGCTTCATCTACCAGAAAGTATTCCTGCTCCCAGCCCAGAGTAGCGGTTACTTTGGTAACGTTTTTATCGAAATACTGACAAACCGGAACGGCAGCATTCTCTAGAAAATTTAGAGACTTCAGTAAAGGCGCTTTGTTGTCAAGTGCTTCGCCGGTATAGGAAACGAAAATAGTAGGGATACACAGTGTTTTACCGTGACCGATTTCCATGATAAATGCAGGGGAGGAGGGGTCCCATGCTGTATAACCCCGCGCTTCGAAAGTGCTGCGTATACCACCACTGGGGAAACTGGAAGCATCCGGTTCCTGCTGCACCAGCGCGCCGCCTGAAAAGCTCTCCAGCCCTTTTCCCTCTGCAGTGGGAATGAAGAAACTGTCGTGTTTTTCTGCAGTAGCACCTGTCAGTGGCTGAAACCAGTGGGTATAGTGGGTAGCACCCTTATCCATGGCCCAGGCTTTCATGGAAGCAGCCACCTGATCGGCCACCTTGCGGTCGATTTTAGTGCCTTGCTGAATGGAAGCCTGTACACTTAAGTAGGCTTCTTCACTTAGATGTTTGCGCATGCTGTCTTCATTGAAGACATTGATGCCGTAGAAATCGGATATGCGAGTTCCACTTACTTTAACATCTTTAAATGTTCTGGAAAGCACTTTTGCATTGGCTTGAGAGCGAGTTGTATGCATTTTACTTGTATTTAAGGCGCAAAACTCTGAAAATACAAGGTATTATTCTAAGAAATGTGAATAATTTTAGGTTAAATGTAGAAAAATGGCTCTTTGGCCCCGAAATTAATCAGATATTTTTTTATTTAACTTGATAAGGTCGGTAAGCAGGGGCGGGGAGCACAATAACAGCGAAAGCAACAACAGAAACTGGGGTATGCTACGGTACCTGCTCATGGTATCGGCGTCGGTTACCACATATCCGTAAAGCAGCAACAAAACAGCTGCCACCGACCACCACATCCAAAAAAGGGCCGGGAGCTTTCCTTTTACCCGCAGTAGCAGGTATATGAGGAGTAGCCAGAACAGCATTAGTTCAAGGGACATGTAGATGCGAAAAATATTGGAGCTGTGGAGCAGGTTGGGGCGAAATAATATGTTATTGATGACTCCCGGGAGCTGGGTTAAGGGTTCGGTGAGTTCATAGCCGGTGAATACATGGTAGGTATAATCCGGGTCGTCCTCATATAATATGAAGTATTGCTGCGCTTCACAAATGATTTCACTAACATTAAAAGAGTAGGAATAACGGTCGGCAATGCCAATGAGCAACAGCCCTGCCACTGCTGTTCCTGAGAAATACATCCAGGCCGGCCTTTGTCCCTTTCGGGCAATTTGCCACAAAATCAGGAGGGGAACCAGCACCATGGTGTAGTATTCGCGCACGAATAGCAACAACACGAGGCAGATTAATATCACCAGCAGATTCGATTTGCCATAACGATGCGACAGGCGCAGCATGCTGCCAAAAATGATTTGCACCAGCATCAGTACAGGCCCCTCCTTCAACAGGCCGCTGCTCCAGAGTGTCAGGGACGGAAACAGCAAGAGGACTATGAATGCCGCACTGAGGTGAAGTGGGTAGAACTGGGCGATATTCCTGAGCAGCCATACGCTCGACAGAAAGTACAAAAAGCAAAGAATGACCACGTTGCCCCAGGCATTTCCGAATGTGAACATATACAAAATGGTGTTGATGCGCACCATCGTATATTCCACGTTGTTCCATGAAAATTTCAACGGGTCGGAGATGTATCGAAGGTGCTCGGGATATACATTGTCAGGGCCCCAGCCAAACGTAAGCTGCAGGTAATGCATGGGGTTTTCGCGCAATGTGCCGTATATCAGATCAGCATCGTGCAGGTAATTCAGACTGTCGCCTCTGCCAATCACCCACATCCAGATGGCCAGATTCGCACAGCCGGCCAACACTTTTATCAGAAAGGCAAAGGTCAGCCAACGGGCATCCAGGCCTTCTCTCCATTTTTCCGCTCGAAAAATGATCCAGCAGAAAAGCAATGTATAAAGAAGTGGTACAGCCAATTGCAGCATAGGATGGATAGGGTGGATGCGTTAATAGGTGTCAAATCTAAAGTACTATTTGACTTTTGTCACCATCATAAAAATAAAATACTCCTACATTTGCGTCAGTAATGTTAAGGATGCGGAAATTTTTTCTTGGTCTTGCAGGGGTTTTATTGCTCCTGCACAGCGTTATTCCCCATCTGCATATCGGAAAGGATCGCACAACAGCTGCGTTTGAATGGCATAACCAGAGCTGCAGTCATGAAGCATTTTCTTTGACCAGCCTTTTTGCGCACAACCACAGTTCTATCAGCAGTCCGGATGTCTATCTGGATGCGGCCTCCCAGACAGATCATTTTGACCAGGAAGTATTTGACGTAGTAATACGGCAGTTTCCATTGGTAAGCGAGGGTGCAAAGGTTTTCGCCTTATCGCCTGCTTTGCCGCCGCCTTCTTCTATTGCACATCTTTCCTGCAGCGCCGTCCGGCCTCCTCCTTCAGCTTGATGAATTCCATTTAGGATTGTCCGTTCGCGGACCAGTTTCTTTATTTCATCAAGTTCAATTATATGTTTGAAAAAATAATTAATTATTCTGTAAAGAATAAGCTCATAGTATTTTTAGGTGTCCTTGCCCTGATTATAGGCGGTTGGACATCACTGCGACAGATAGCTATCGATGCCGTTCCGGATATCACCAATAATCAGGTTCAGGTAGTAACGGTAGCGTCCACGCTGGCAGCAGAAGAGGTAGAGCAATATGTTACCTACCCGATTGAAGCCGTAATGGCTAATATTCCCGGCGTAACAGAACTGCGCAGTATTTCCCGCTACGGATTATCGGTGATAACCATTGTGTTTGAAGACAAGATGGATATCATGAAAGCCCGTCAGTTTGTAGGGGAACAAATTCAACTCGCAGCATCCGATATTCCCCCTGAGTTGGGCGTGCCTGAAATGATGCCCATCACTACAGGGCTGGGGGAGATCTACCAGTATGTGCTCACGGTCGATGATGCATACAAGGATCATTATAGTGATATGGACCTTCGGACCTTCCAGGACTGGATTGTGAAAAGACAGTTAACAGGGATAGAAGGCATTATCGAAGTGAGCAGTTTTGGTGGAAAGGTGCGGCAATATGAGGTGGCTGCAGACCCTGTTCGGATGCTGGAGCGGGATGTTACCATTGAAGATATTCATGCGGCCCTCCTCGCCAATAATTCCAACAGCGGTGGTAGTTATGTGGAACAACGCAATCAGGCTTTTTACATCCGTACCGAAGGTCGAGTGGAACACCTGCAGGATATTGCCATGATACCTGTTCTCTCTGAAAACGGAGTGCCGGTGCGCATCCGCGACATTGCTACAGTGGGTTATGGTAGTCCGCAACGCTACGGCGCCATGACAATGGATGGCAAAGGGGAAGTGGTAGGGGGGATTACCCTGATGCTCAAGGGAGCAAATTCCTCGCAGGCCATTGCCAATGTACAAGAACGCATAGAACAGGTGGAAGCAGCATTGCCGGAAGGAGTGCATATCTATCCCTATCTCGATCGGTCTGAACTCGTTGACAGAACCATTCACACCGTATCCAAAAACCTCATAGAAGGAGGACTTATCGTCATCTTTATTGTGGTATTGCTGCTGGGAAATTTCCGGGCAGGTTTGGTGGTGGCATCGGTCATTCCACTGTCTATGTTGTTTGCCATCATACTCATGCGCATATTTGGAGTTTCGGCCAACCTGATGTCGCTGGGAGCGATAGATTTCGGTATCGTAGTAGACGGTGCAGTCATTATCGTTGAAAGCGTACTTCACTATCTGTACACCCACAAACGGGGACGTAAGCTTTCTGCAACAGAAATGGATACAGCCATTTCCTTTTCTGCTGCACAGATATATCAGTCGGCGGCATTTGGTGTCCTGATTATTCTGGTTGTTTTTGTTCCCATCTTCACCCTGCAGGGCATAGAAGGAAAGATGTTTTTGCCAATGGCGCAAACTGTCAGCTTTGCGGTGCTGGGATCGCTTATCCTATCACTCACCTATGTACCTGCTGCAACAGCGCTATTCCTGAGCCGGGAGATTGGCGAGCACCATACATTCGCCGACAGGTTGGTGGGATGGCTGAGAAGACGCTATCTACCTGCTATAACCATGGCAGTTAAAAGGCCGCTAATGGTTACCGGTGGCGCCATCATGGCCTTGATCTTAGCCATCATACTGTTTACGCGCATGGGTGCTGAGTTTGTACCCACGCTGGAAGAAGGAGATCTTGCCATGCAGATGGCAGTAGCACCCGGTAGTTCGCTGACCCACAGCATCGCTACCTCCACCAAAGCAGAAGCATTGCTACTCGAGCATTTCCCGGAGGTGGAACATGTTGTTTCCAAAATTGGGACCGCTGAGGTGCCCACTGATCCGATGGCTATTGAAGATGCCGATATCATGATTATTCTAAAAGATAAGGATGAATGGGTATCGGCCGATAACCGGGAAGATCTGATAGCGCAAATGAAAAAAGTACTGGAACCGCTACAAGATGCATCCTTCGAATTCACGCAGCCCATTCAACTGCGCTTCAACGAGCTGATGACCGGTGCCAAAACAGATATTGCCGTACAGATTTATGGCGAGGATGTGAAGGTGCTGAAGCAACTGGGTGACAGCGCCGCGGCGATAATAAAAACGATTGAAGGAGCGGGAGATGTTAAGGTGGAGCAGACAGAAGGACTCAAGCAGTGGCGTATCATCATGGACCGCCAGCAAATGGCAGCACTCGATATCAATGTGGAACAGGTGAATATGGCCATTCGGGCCGCTTATGCAGGCGAAACTGCAGGCACTGTTTACGAAAATGAACGACGCTTCGACTTGGTAGTGCGTATGGATGATCCCAGCCGCTCGGAGTTGAACCTCGGTCGCATATTTGTGCGCAAAGGCGACGGCACAGCCATTCCCATCTCGCAGGTAGCACACATGGAACAGGTGGAAAGTCCTATGCAGATTTCGCGCGAAGATGCACGTCGACTGATTAAAGTTGGGGTGAACGTAAGAGATATCGATGTAGCTACACTGGTAGCTGCTATCGAATCAGATTTGCAGGATCAACTGCAGTTACCGCCCGGTTACTTTATCACTTATGGAGGTGCCTTCGAAAACCTGCAACATGCCGTGGAACGCCTCACCATCGCCGTACCGGTAGCTCTGTTGTTGATTTTATTCCTGCTCTACATCACCTTCCGGTCTGTCAGTAAGGCGCTCATCATTTTTGTAGCTGTACCACTTTCTGCCGTAGGCGGTGTGCTGGCCTTGACGCTTCGGGGACTGCCTTTCAGTATTTCCGCAGGTATTGGTTTTATCGCATTGTTCGGTGTGGCGGTGTTGAACGGTATCGTATTGATGAATGAGTATATAAGATTAAGTAATATGGAAAATGTATCACTCCGTGACCGCGTTATCCAGGGTGCTGTTTCCCGGCTACGTCCGGTGTTAATGACTGCGCTGGTGGCGTCGCTCGGTTTCCTTCCTATGGCTATTTCAACAGGCAGCGGAGCAGAAGTTCAGCGTCCGCTGGCAACGGTGGTAATTGGTGGTTTGATAACAGCTACTTTGCTAACGTTAGTGGTTTTACCCGCTATCTATTATCTGTTTGAAAAGCGTAAGATGGTATCCGTAAGCGGTAAGTCCTTGCTATTGCTGTTAATGTGCATACCATTCATTTCACAAGCGCAACAGCCGTCGTCGGAAGAAGATATGATTGCTCAGGCATTATCAGCACGTCCCGAGTTACAGGTAGCTGCATGGCAGGAGTCCTGGTGGCAGGCGGAGGCGGATGCCGCATGGGTTTTACCTCCGGCAGCGGTAGATGCTCAATACGGACAGATCAACTTTGCCGGGAACGACTACCAGATTGGATTTCAGCAGGAATTAGGTAAGCCCTGGGCAAGCGGTGCCAAAAAGGAGTGGGCTTTTCTGGGCGCAGCTGCTGCTTCAAAAAGCAGGGATCAGCTGTCTGCAGAAATCAGCTGGAGGGTCAGATTAGCTTATCAGGGATTTCTCATCCAGGAAAAGAAAGCCTCCTACCTTCAAATGATTGAGGAGGACCTGAAGGATGCTGCTGCGCAGGTCGATGCATGGAAAGCATCAGGTATGATTACCGAATCCGACAAGATGCAAATGCAGCAGTTATTGCGCAACCTCCGGGAAATGCAGTTCGGCGCCTCTACCGAAAGCTATCGCTATGTAGAGGAGCTGCGGTATCTCTGTGGTAACCAGGTGTTGGAGCCGAAAAAGGCGGACCCTCAGCAATTAAAGCCGGTCATGTTCTTTACGGAACCCACAGTCAATGCGGTGCATACCCAAGCCATGGAACTGGAGGTAGCCCAGATAAGAGCATACGAAAAAGTGATTGACAACCAGAAAGTGCCAGACCTCGCTTTGGGATACTTTCTGCAGTCGCTTAATGGTGAGCAGGGCTTTCAGGGCGTGCGGGCAGTGGTGAGTTTACCCATTGCCGGCAGCGGCCGAAAGCAGGCGCTCCTGCAAAATGAATTGAAGACGCTGCAACAGGAAGCAATGCTGACAGACCGCGAACGGCAGTTGCATAATGAACTGGAGGTGGCCCAGCAAAGAGCAATGATGGCGGCCAATGTACTCGCTGCATACGATACCGCACCGGAGGAGCAATTCCGGAATGTGCAGGATGAGCTGCTTGCGCAATTCCATGCCGGGGAGATGGATGTCTTCACTTTTGTCCAGCACTACAACAGTGTTCTCCATGGCGTAAGCGGATGGCTGGATGCGCTTTACCAGTATAACCAATCACTCATAACCATTCAATATTTAACCCTTAGCAATTAATCACATGAGAAATATTCTATATTATTTGGCCGGTATACTTTTACTGGCTTCTTGCAAGAAAAGTTCAGTACAACCGGAAGAAACCATGGAAACCGAAGTAGCTGAAACAGTGAATGCCAATGCAGCAGCTTCCAGCCCAATGGGTAATCAACAAAAATTGGAATTTTTTGGATATGTAGATGTGCCACCTTCCAGTGCCTTCGAAGTGTATGCAAAAGCGCCCGGTTATATCAGTCGCATCCATGTGCTGGAAGGTACATTGGTGAAAAAAGGTGCTGTTCTAGGACAGATGGAGTCGCCGGTGTACGCGGTGTGGCAGAAGGAATTGATGCAGGCTGCCGCTGAATGGGAGCTGCAAAAAAGCCGGTACGAAAGATTGTCGGGCTTACATGGGAAGGAAGCAATCTCCAATGCGGAAATAGAAGCAGCACTGCGCGATTACAAAAGCGCTGAAGCGGATTTCAAGGGAAGGAAACAAGAGCTGGAGGCAATGGGCTTTTCTACAGGTTCCATACTACTGGGCGATTTTCAGCAGTACATTGATATTCGGACATCCATTACAGGAATGGTGACGGAAGTACATGCTGCCAATGGACAGCTCGCTTCCCCTTCCGATCACCTGTTCACCATAGTGGATAAGAGCCACCTGCATATTGAATTGCAGGTGCCCGTAGCTGATATTGGAAAAATCGCTATCGGTGATGTGTTTTATTTTCTTCCTGCAGGTGGAACAGATACGTTGAAGGGGGAAATACATCTTATCAATGATGCTATCGAATCGACGACCAATACCATAAGAGTGCACGGTCATCTGGAAGAGGAAATACATGCGGAACAGCTATCGGTGGGTGAGCGTGTCTTTGTTACTATGGCGCAAAAGCAATAGCATTGGCGGCGACTTCGGCAGTGGTCCATGCTGCCTGAAAATTAAAGCCTCCTGTAATGGCATCAATATTCAACACTTCTCCGGAAAAGTACAATCCGGGGAAGTGTTTATGTTCCATTGTGGTGAAACGGATGTCGCGCAAATCAATTCCTCCTGCTGTTACAAACTCCTCTTTGAAAGTACTCTTTCCGTTAACAGGAAGTTGGCTCGCAGTTAACCAACCCACCCATCGTTCCCTGTCGGCTGTGCTCAGGTCCGACCAGTTCTTTCCTTCTATTCTTGCCAGTACAATCAATCTCTCCCACAGTCGTTTGGGAACACCCCATGCAGGCGACGCACTGACTTTCTTCCCACCCTGAATGCGCCTTTGCTCATCGATGTAGGCATGAATTTCCGTTGGATCGCGACCCGTCCAGTTGACTGTTACCTTAAAGCGATAGCTGCAGGCATGCATGTCTATGGCACCTATTGCGGAGGCTTTCAATACGGCAGGACCGCTTAATCCCCAGTGGGTAATCAGCAGCGGGCCTTCGGTGCACACTTCATTCGGCAGGATAGCAAGAATCGCAGCTGCAGGAACAGCAATGCCCTGCAGGTCCTGGAGGAGATGATGTTGTATATTGAAGGTAAATAAGGAGGGAACCGGTGGAACGATAGCACAGCCCATATCTTCGAGGAGTTTCCACATGGCGGGACTGCTACCCGTTGCTATCATAACCTGGCGTGCTGAAAAAAGACCTTTACCGGTAGTAATTTCCCAGGTGTTGTTCCTGTACTGCAATTGCTGTACACCGCATTGCAGCAGCACCCGAATGCCCATGTTGCGGGTGCATTGTTCAAAGCAATCAATGATGGACTGGCTGCTGTCACTCACAGGAAAAACGCGTCCGTCTGCTTCTATCTTGGTGGGGACCCCGTGATCTTCCAGCCAGCCCATCATATCACCTCCCAGGAAAGTGTGAAAAGGACCCAGCAATTCTTTTTGGCCTCGGGGATAGTGCGTTACCATTTCCGTGGGGTCAAAGCAGGCATGCGTGACATTGCACCTGCCGCCTCCGGATATGCGCACCTTGCTCAATACTTTATCTGATTTTTCAAGTATGGCGATGCGCATTGCAGGGTTTTTTTCTGCACAGCGTATGGCCGTGAAAAAGCCCGCAGCACCGCCACCTATTACTATAAGGTCAAAATCTTGTTGCATATGCCAGAACCCGAAGATAAGTATTTAGAAAAATCACAATATTTTTAATGTTGCATTAATTATCCCTATATTCAAGCATATATGCATACTCCCTTGCTTCAAGATGTGGTGTTGATTCTGGGCTTATCTGTTTTGATAAGCGTTCTTTTTTTCAGGGTTAAGATACCGGCTATTATAGCATTTCTCGCAACGGGCATTATAGCCGGTCCTTATGGTCTGAAACTGATAAGTGTTGCAGGTGAAGTAGAGCAGATGGCGGAAATCGGAGTCATATTTCTCCTTTTCGTCATCGGTATAGAGTTTTCTATCAAAGGCCTTTCGAAAGTGGGAAGGATTGTGTTGTGGGGAGGGCTGATGCAGGTAGGGGGTACCATCGCCCTGACTTTTCTCTTTTGCTGGCAGCTGGGCCTTCCGTATACAGAGTCGGTTTTTATGGGCTTCTTATTATCCCTCAGCAGCACTGCCATAGTTCTGAAAATGCTCATAGAACGGGGTGAGCTGAATGCCCCGCATGGCAGAATAGCCCTGGCCATCCTCATCGCGCAGGACATAATTGTCGTGCCCATGATGCTGGTAACTCCGCTGATTGCTGGCCAGTCCGATAATGTATGGCTGTCTGTGGGCGAACTGCTGCTGCGAATTATCGCCGTGGTAGCCATCGTTTATGTGCTCGCCCGTTTTATCGTTCCCTTTGTCCTGCGCCAGGTAGTACAAACCAAAAGCAGGGAACTGTTTATTCTCAGTACAGTGGTTATGTGTTTCGCTACCGCCTGGTTCACTTCTCAAATGGGTCTTTCCCTGGCTTTGGGAGCTTTCTTTGCCGGACTGATTATTTCAGAGTCTGAATACAGCCATCAGGCAATGGCCAACATCATTCCGTTCAGGGAAATATTTATCAGTTTCTTTTTTGTTTCCATCGGCATGCTGCTTGATCTGAGCTTTTTCGCAGATAACTGGCTAGTGGTCATCGCACTTACGCTGCTCGTGGTTGTAGCGAAAAGTGGCATCAATATGCTGGTGGCCATCATATTAAAATATCCGCCCAGAACTTCTATTATCGCTTCCCTCCACCTCTTCCAGGTGGGAGAGTTCGCTTTCGTACTCTCGGTGGCAGGTATGCAATATGAGTTGTTGCAGGAAAATACATATCAGATATTTTTATCTGTCTCCATTCTTACCATGGGAATTACTCCTTTCGTCATAGCTTCGGCAACGCACATCTCAGATTTCCTCATCAGGGCTCCACTGCCTAAAGAAGTGCGCAACAGGTTGATTGCGCGACAGCACTGGCTGAAAGAAACCCAGAAACCGAAAGAGGAATTGTCCAATCACCTCATCATCATAGGTTACGGTGTAAATGGTGAGAACCTCGCAAGAGCAGCCCGCACAGCCGGCATACCGTATATCGTCGTTGAGCTCGATCCCGAAATAATTGAAAAGTGCAGGCGCGACGGAGTACCGGTCATATTTGGTGATGCCGCTGCGGAAGAAGTGCTGGCACACCTGGCAGTGCCCAATGCAGGGGTGGTGGTGATTGCCATCTCTGATCCCGATGCTACAAGACGCATCTTAAGTGCCATCCGGCATATCAACCTGACCGCCTATATTGTGGTGCGCACCCGTTATGTCAAAGAAGTGCAAAGTCTGCTGAACATGGGAGCTGATGAAGTGATCCCGGAAGAATTCGAGACCTCTATTGAAATCTTCACAAGGGTACTGATGCACTATCTTGTCCCCAGAAATGATATTGAAGAATTGACTGAAAAAATTCGGGAAGGCAACTATTCCATGCTGCGGGATAATACCGGCGCTATTGCGGGAAACAGAAGTCCCTTGCCGATTCCCGATATGGAAATCATTGTTTTGAAGGTCAATCGCGCACGTGCCAAACTGGTGGGTAAATCCATTGGTGAAATCGGTTTTCGCTCCAACCACGGTGTGGGCCTGCTGGCAGTGCAACGCGAGGGCCGTTTCTTCACCCGTCTGGAAGACAACCTTACGCTGGAATTCGATGATAAGCTGTACCTGGCAGGCAATGCTGTTCAAATGGCGCGTTTCAATAAATTTCTGGTCTCCTAAACGATTAATACTCAGGCAGGGAAAGCTTTCTGCTTATCCACATCGTTGCGAAAGGGAACATTACTAACTTTGTGGCATATGATGCCAAATGATCAACTTCCAGTGCCGGAAGCGGCGGTGGCCAAAGAACTGGGACTGCTGCCTGAGGAATATGCCAGTATTTGTGAAATACTCGGCAGGGCGCCCAACTTTACCGAACTGAGCATTTTCAGCGTAATGTGGAGTGAACACTGCTCCTATAAAAATTCTATCCGCTGGTTGAAAACCCTGCCACGTTCCGGTGCTAAGATGCTGGTCGAGGCAGGCGAGGAGAATGCGGGTCTCATAGATATTGGTGATGGTCTGGCATGTGCCTTTAAAATTGAAAGCCATAACCACCCATCTGCCATTGAGCCATATCAGGGCGCAGCCACAGGTGTAGGCGGAATTCACAGAGATATTTTTACCATGGGTGCAAGGCCCATTGCAGCACTGAACTCCCTGCGGTTTGGCAACATCAATAATAAACACACCCGGCACCTTGTTCGCGGGGTCGTAAAGGGCATCGGCGACTATGGCAATTGCTTTGGCGTTCCCACCGTTGGCGGCGAAGTGTATTTCGAAGATTGCTATCAGACCAATCCGCTGGTGAATGCGATGAGTGTGGGAATCGTGGAAACCGGAAAGACCGTTTCAGCAATAGCTATAGGAGTAGGTAATCCGGTGTATATCGTCGGTTCTGCCACCGGCAAAGATGGTATCCACGGAGCTTCTTTTGCCAGCGCCGACTTGCACGACGAGTCGCATGAAGACCTGCCGAGTGTGCAGGTAGGTGACCCCTTCCAGGAAAAATTGTTGCTGGAAGCTTCCCTGGAAGCGATAGCTACCGGTGCCATCGTCGGCATGCAGGACATGGGTGCTGCAGGAATTACCTGCTCCACCAGCGAAATGAGCGCCAAAGGGGAACACGGAATGCGCATTCAGCTCGATAAGGTGCCCACGCGTCAGGAGAACATGAAGGGATGGGAAATTCTGTTGAGTGAAAGCCAGGAGCGCATGCTGGTAGTGGTAGAGAAGGGAAGGGAAAAAGATATAGAAGCGGTTTTTGAAAAGTGGGATTTACACGCCGTCGTAATAGGTGAGGTAACCGACACAGGTATCCTTGAATATTATATGGGCGAGGAATTGATAGCCCGTGTTCCGGCCGATTGTCTGGTACTCGGCGGTGGTGCTCCTGTTTATGAGAGGGAGTACAGCGAGCCGGAATACTACAAAGCTTTGCAAAAAGTAGATACTTCAGCATTGCCATTGCCTCAAGACTGGAAAGCCATCGCAACGAAGCTGGCCACGCATCCTAGTATTGCCAGCAAGCGCTGGGTTTATACACAATACGATAGCATGGTGGGCATACGCAATGCTTCCACCAACAAGCCGACAGATGCACCTATAGTCCGACTAACAGGCTCCAACAAAGGACTGGCTGTCTCGGTAGATTGCAATGCCCGTTATGTATATGCTGACCCTTATGTGGGCGCTATGATTGCTGTAAGTGAAGCTGCCCGGAACATTGTGTGCTCCGGAGGGGAGCCTGCTGCTATCACCAATTGCCTGAATTTCGGTAATCCTTACAATCCTGAAGTTTACTGGCAGTTTGTGCAGGCCATTAAAGGAATGGGAGCAGCTTGTGCTGCTTTCGATACACCGGTAACCGGCGGTAATGTGAGCTTCTATAATCAGAATGGCAACGAAGCCGTGTATCCTACCCCCACTATCGGAATGGTAGGGGTGGTAGAACAAATGGAACGTGTTACCGGTATCGGTTTTCAGGCTGAAGGTGATGTCATTTTACTATTGGGAGTTGCTACGGATGATATCCATTCATCACAGTATCTCCAGATAGCGCATGATATTAAGGTTTCTGCAGCACCGTATTTCAATCTGGATGAAGAGCTGAAACTACAGCATGCCGTCCGGGAGCTCATCAAGAAAAAACTGGTGCACAGTGCGCATGATGTCAGCGATGGCGGATTGTTCATAACGCTGCTGGAGAAAGCAATGGTTGCGGGCATGGGTTATGAGATAGAAACAGATTCCTCTCTGCGCAAGGATGCCTTTCTTTTTGGAGAGGGTCAGGGTAGGGTTGTGCTTACCTGTAAATCATCTGCTACAGCAGACATAGAAGAAATTTGCAGCATTCATGGTATTCCGCTGAATGTACTGGGTTCTGTCGGTGGACAGCATATGATAATTGACGGAGAAGATTTAGGCACTGTGGAACAATTCCGAAGCAAGTACGACAATGCGCTCCAGAAACACATGGATCAGGAACTCGAGTTGGTTTCTTAAAATGACTATCCTTGAATAGCACAGGAAAGATGCATATATGGACCGGTATTTATATCGGTTCTTTTTTTATATTACTGTCGCTGTTCTGGTACCTGAAATTACCTGCACTCTCGCTTCCCTACTACTGGGATGAACTGGGAGTTTATGCACCCGGTGCTTTGTATATGTATGACAATGGTCCGGGGCTCTTACCTGCAGCGCTCGATCCGGAGTTGTCCAGGGGCCATCCGCTGTTGCTCTATTTTTTGCATGCTTGTTCATTCCGGTTATTTGGTCCTACACTCATTACCGGCCACACCACTGCACTGGTTATTACCACGCTTTTTCTGGTACTGTTTTTTATCGAAGTGTTCCGCCTGCTGGGTGGGTGGCAGGCCTTAGCCGCAGCTGCCATCCTCATCGCCCAACCACTTTTTTTCGCACAAAGTGCCCTGATTCTGCCGGAGATGATGCTGGCTATGTGCATGTTTATGGCTGTCTCAGCTTTTGTCCGCAATAAAATGGGGTGGTATATTTTCTGGGGGGTACTGGCTATCATGACCAAGGAGACAGGCGTTATCATTCCATTAGGGGTGATAGCTTTTCAAGTGCTGGACTACCTGCTTCAAAAGGGTGATACCCGCTCATTCGCGTGGCGGAAAACGCTGCTGGCTTTAACTCCATGGTTATCATTTTTGCTATTTATCAGTATTCAACGCATGCAGAACGGCTGGTTCTTCTTTCCCTACCACATGGATTTGATGCAAGCGGGCAGTCACCATTTTATCATCCTTCTGAAGGCCTATAGTCGGTTTGTATTCTACCTGCAGGGCCGTTGGATGATGAGTGCTATTCTCCTCCTGGCAGGCCCTGTATTGCTGCTGACCCTGCCCAAAGACAGGCGACGCATGCCTATGCTAACGGCATCCATCATTTTTATAGCAGGCGGAATCTTCTATTCCATGCTCATCTTTTATATGAGTAGGTATATCCTCATGGTTTTGCCTTTTCTCGTTGTCAGCGTCGTTATCGTCATTGCAGCGCTGCGCGAAAAGCACTGGTCGTTTATACTATTAGTACCCTTACTGGTGTGGGCAGGATGGTCGCAAATGGAAGGTGATGCATTTCATGTGGATACCGATATGGGATACGTAAAAGTGGTTGGGCAGACAGAGCAAGCGGTCCACTATACGCTGGAGCAATTGGGTCGTAAGGAAAAAGTGGTTGCCAATTTCCCCCTCTTTTTCGCATTAAAAGATCCCCGCAACGGCTATTACCCGAATCCCGAAGCGCAACCGGTTATCGTAGAATACAGGAAAGATGCTGACTATGCACTCATTACCAATCTGGGTCCGCAGTTGAAGGATTTTCAACCCGGGGAAACGGAAATTCCGATAAAGATTTTTCCGGTTTTCGATAAGGAAATCAAATTGTACAGGCTGGATGAGTAGTTTATCGAACGAAAATTGCTGAACCTTGTTTTTACAATAAATCGCCTAATATGAAATTGTACGTCCTTTCTTCCATGATCATCATAGCGGGGGCATTTTCCTTTTCCATGAGCTCCTGTTCTTCCAATGCCGATGCTAAACCTACAGCCGTCAACGAAAAGGATGACGCTTCAGGTTATGGTCCTGAGTGGAAACCTTCGGACGAGTGGAAGGCATACTGGTACAAGGGCCTTGCCGAAGTAAGCAGTTATGAAATCATGCAGGGCAGGTATTATGAATCGCATCCCGGAAATGCAGTTAATATTTTTGTAACGGAAGATTTATCGAAAGAGCGCCATGTAAAACTGGACATTCCGTCAGCTGCCGGTAAAGACCGACTGCCGGTACTGAAGCTCAATCAAACCATAAAATTCAATACGGGCATTTATCCCTATTCAGTGATGATGTCTGCTTTCATGCCTATCGACCGGAAAAATTATCCCCATGCTGCAAAAGTGACCAGCTCTATTCAGGATTGGTGTGGAATGGTTTTCCTGCAGGCGAATTCATACGATAAGAAAATCGAGCTGGAGCAATTCTCTTATTTCGAGGGAGAAGGCGATTCGAAAGCAACTTATACTGAAACCTTCCTGGAAGATGAACTGTGGACCCTCATCAGAATAGCGCCTGAGCAACTGCCACAGGGGAAAATGAAGGTCATTCCCTCCACGACATACCTCCGCTTCTCTCATAAGCCCATATTGGCATATGATGCCGAACTTTCTGTTGAAGATAAAGGTACTACTAAGGTGCTAACGATCAATTACCCCGCCTTGCAGCGGCGTTTAGATATAACTTTTAATGCAGCTTTCCCTTATGCCATTACCGGATGGACAGAAATTTACCCCGGGTTTGGCGGAACCCCGCTGGAAACAAAGGCCGTTCTGAAATCGAGCAAGATGATGGATTACTGGAATCTGCACAGGGCCTCCGATAGAGCGCTGCGCAAAGAATTAGGGCTGCCTGAACTGTACCAGTAAATCAGGGTGTTCGCAACAGTTCAATATTGTATTTTTTGCTAAAGTGTTTCTGTTCTGTAGCAAAACGTTCACTCTGTATTTGCCATTTCGCATACATCTCAGCCGACAGTGAATCTACACTGATAGAATCTTGCCTGGTGTAGATGGTATCTGTCATCAGTGTGTGAATGGAAAGAAAATCCACCTCCGCAATTTGCTTATACGTTAGAACCTGTTCCATGGCTGTCTGGCGCAGAGTGTCATCATCGAAGTCGGGTACTACAGCCCTTAGTGCGTCATAATTGGCAGTAAGGCTGCCGGTGTAGTTCGCTTTTTGGGATGGATAGTTCTCCAGATCTTTGAATGTAAACAGCTGTCGCAAAGTACTGTCGGCATTTTCTACTTCCTGCACAATACGATCATTGTATTCGATATAGGCTTTTTCATTGCCGGAACACGCTGCAAACGCCAAAAGCAGCAGTAAAGCAAAATAGGAGTTTCGTATTCGCATGTTATTAGTGAAATTTGCGGAAACCAAAGGTAAATAAATGATTATTATCACCGGTGCGGCAGGTTTTATAGGAAGTTGTCTGGCAGGCTTTATGAACAGGATGGGAAGGGAAGACCTTATTCTCGTGGATGAGCACAACAGAACCGATAAACACGTCAACCTCGAAGGGAAAAAGTACCATATTAAGCTCGACAGAACGCTATTTCCCTCAGCTTTGCAGGCACTGGCTCCAGAGATTGATTTCGTGCTGCACATGGGAGCAAGAACCGACACCACTGAATTTGATCCAACTATCCTGCGGGAACTCAACACTGACTATTCCAGAGCCGTTTGGCAGTTTTGCACTGAACATCAAATACCGCTGATCTATGCATCCTCTGCTGCTACCTACGGAGCGGGTGAAAAAGGATACAGCGATGCGCATGAGGCAACACCCGGCCTGCAACCTTTAAATCCGTACGGACAGTCCAAGCAAGTATTCGATGAATGGGTGCTGCAACAAAAGGAACAACCACCATTCTGGGCGGGACTGAAGTTCTTTAATGTTTTCGGCCCCAACGAATACCATAAAGGAAGAATGGCTTCAGTGGTGCTACACGCTTTTCACCAATACAAAGAAAGCGGCTCCATGCGACTTTTCCGCTCGCATCGACCGGAGTTCGAAGATGGATATCAGTTGCGTGATTTTATATATGTAAAAGATTTGCTGGATGTAATCGACTTTCTCATGAAGGAACAGCCTGCTTCAGGCATATATAATCTGGGTACGGGTAAAGCCAGAGCATTTTTGGACCTTGCCAAAGCCACTGCAGCTGCTATGGATGTGCCGGCCACCATAGAGTGGGTCGATATTCCGGAAGATATCAGGGATACCTATCAATACTTCACTCAGGCAGATATGTCGAAACTGCGAAGTGCAGGGTACCAGCAGTCTTTCACTTCACTGGAAGAGGCCATTGAAGACTATGTAAAGGAATACCTGAGTACCCATCGCTATTATTAAATTTCTATAATAAGTCCCAGCGAGGGCAGAATGGTACCGGCGGTATTATCCAGCAAGTAGGTATCATAACTTCCCGGGTTCGCAGGGTCTGCCAGCGGAACTCCGTTATCATCTCTTCTTACATCCAGTATAGGTGCCAGTTGAGCCTGGTAGTTATAGATGTTCTGTACATCGATGAAGACATTGAGATTCATGCGGTCAAAGAACCACTTCTTATCTATGCGCACGTCCAGCTGGTGGGCTGCTGTTAAGCGCAGGGTGTTGAGCTGATTTATATCCACCAGCCCCATGCCGTTGATGTCCCAAACTGGGATGAGTGAAGATGTAGCAATGTCATAAGGAGTATAAGGTTGTCCGGACAAGAATCTCCATTTAACACCCAGTTGCCAGTCCTTTTTGAATTCCTTGCCGGCTGTTAAAGAAACGATGTGCCGGCTGTCCCATGCCGATGGGATAAGATCGCCATTCTTATCTTCAAATTCACTCACAACAAGTGTATAGGCTACTATGCCGTAAAATCCTTTTTTAAGCTTTTGCTGCGCAAGAAATTCAACGCCATATGCCAGTCCTTCTCCGGTGGAGCTGACGGGGGCATCGCCCACTATGCCGAAATCGGCACCCAGGTTGGCAAGGGAAATGCTGTCGCGCAGATTGAAGGGATAGCCGCTGTATTTTTTATAAAAACCTTCCACGGAAACCCTGGAACCTGCATCAGGACGAAACTCAAAACCGGCAACAATCTGATCATTTCGAATGTAGGTCAGTCCGTTTTCAGCATTCACCAATGTACCGCTGTTATCGCGGTAACCCAGAGTAGTGTAGGCAGGTAATTGATAGTATATCCCGGTGTTGGCATTGAAACTCCAGCGGGGCGCAAAGCTGTAACTGATGGACAATCGCGGACTGAACTGGTCTTCCAGGTTGTCCATGGCATCGTTATAATTGTTGGCATCCATGCGGAAACCGAGGGAAACAGAAAGCAGTTCGTTGAAGAAACTTTTGCTTGCCTGACCGAATACACCCCATTTGTGCATATCCAGAAAGCTCTCATAATCCACCAGGTCTGTAGCGGCGCCGACTGTAATCAGTCGGTTCGTGCTGTTGGTGTAGCGCGCGTACTCATAATTGATGCCACCATTGAACTTTAAACCTTTCCAGCGGAAGCTTTCTTCATATCTGAATTTGTTCTCTGCCTCCGTAGAGCTGTAATCGAATAACAGGTTATCTTCTGACGATTCGTCGTTATTGCGGTATTTGAAGGAGCGGTTCCCGAGCATGTTTCTGCTGCCGACAAAGATGCGCTGTCCGTTGCTTTTGTAGTGCTTGTAACCAATACCGGTAGCATAGTTCCATTGCGTCTGCACCGGGATGTTACCTAATATATATTGTTTAAATGCAGATGTGTCATCTGCGAGGTTGAGTGCAAACTGATCAATAGCTCCTAACCCCACAATGATCAGTTCGTTGTTTTGGTCGAACTTGATTTTATGTTTGAGCTGAAAGTCGTTGAAGGTGGGGAGGAAGGGCAGACCGAAAATATCGAAAAGGAACTGCAGGTAACTTCTGCGTGCTGAAAGGAGAGTAGAAGAGCGTTCACCCGTTGGACCTTCCGCTGTAAGCGTCAATTCACTTGCACTGACGGTAAAGGTAGAACCCCAGCGGTCGGTACGGCCGTCCCTTTGCTCGAATTCGAAAACCGAGCTCAGGGCATTGCCCCTGTTGGCTGGGAAGGCACCTGAATAAAATTCCACCTGCTGGATGAAATCTACATTGATGAGCCCCACAGGTCCTCCGGAGGAACCTTGAGTGGCAAAGTGATTGATATTGGGAATTTCAATGCCATCGAGGTAAAAACGATTTTCATTGGGAGCGCCACCCCTGATGAGGATATCATTGCGAAAAGAGGGTGTAGATGCTACGCCCGGCAGGCTTTGAATAACCACCGAGATATCTCTGTTGGCTCCCGGATTCCGCTTGATTTCACTCACACCAATGGTACGCAGCGATACGGGGCTTTCTGCGGTCTTATCATTCGGCCCTGCCTGAATAACCACTGCATCCAGCACTTGCACATCTTCTTCCAGTGAAAAGTTGACCACTACGGGTTTTACATTGGTCACCTGCAATTCGAAAGCTTGCTGGGGTTTGTAACCAACAGAGGTCACAATTATATTATACAGCCCCGGTGCGAGGTTTTCAATCCTGTAATTGCCATCGAGATCGCTGATAGCGCCTGTGGTAGTGCCTTCAATTTGCACCGTTGCAAACAGGATAGCCTCATTGGTTACCGCATCTTTGATGTTTCCTTCAATGACTCCATTTTGTCCCAACAGCGCCGTTGAAAAAATCAGGGCGAAAACTCCGGTTAATAGCTTGTTGCTCATACGGTTCATCCAACAGAATGTTATGCATTTTGTTCAACAAAAAATGGCCGGATATTCCGGCCATCTTAAAACTTAGGTCAGTTGCGTCATTACATTTTAGACCAGGCTTCAATATTAGCCTTGTTCATGTTTACGTAAGGCTGGTATTGTGCTTCTTCTGATAATTTCATGGATTGCTCCGCTGCTTTGATAGCTTCAGCGTACATGCCCTTGTTGGCATACGCGCGAGACAAAGTATACACATTCCAGAAAGTGGCTTTCATATCCACCGATTTTTTAGCCAATTCCAGGGCTTTGTCGGCTTCCATGTTGTTATCGATATAGAATTCTGCAGCAGATTCATAGGTGCTGAATGCGCCATTGGCTGTTGCAAGTGCTTTATCAATGTTCTTGAGAGCAACTTCCATGTAATCGTGTACAATGGGGAAACTCACCTTCGTTTTTTCCCAGTAGATATTCAGGTTAGCACTATTTGTAGTGAGATCAGAGAAATCCATGGTGAAGGTTTCTACCGCGGTAGCTAATGCGACAGGCATTACATCAAAACGCATCAGATCCTCCTCCTGCTTGTAGGAACCGGTTCCACGCAGCTCTTCCTGCTTGCTGATGATAATGGTCCATTTTTCCTTGCCGGGAATGGTAAGGATGGTATAGGTACCTGCAGGTGCTGCCTTGCCGTTGATAGTAACATCTTCAGAAAGCTCCAGCCTGGGGCTGATATTAGCGCCTGTGCGCCAGATTTCGTTATAAGGTACAAGGTCTCCGAAAATAGTACGACCTTTCATAGAAGGACGGTAATAACTGATTTCGGCTTCTGCCAAACCTATCATTTGTTCTGTTTCTGATTCCGGACTGGGCATAGGAAGGTCTTGCGCAACTGCGCTCATGCCCGAAATAATCGCGATAGACAGGCCGATAAAGCCTATAAAATTTTGTTTCATCATAATTGGTTTTATTTGCAAAGGTAATGCCCTTGTGGTCGGAAGAGGTAATCTGATACCTTAAAACAGTATTATTATTATGGAATATGTGCTGCTTATTATCGGATTTGTGCTGGTGCTGAAAGGTGCTGACTGGTTGGTCAACGGAGCTTCTTCGCTGGCCAAAAGGTTGAACGTGTCTGATCTGGTAATCGGACTTACGGTAGTGGCTTTCGGGACTTCCGCCCCCGAGCTTGCCATCAATATCTTCGCTTCTGCCAACGATAACACGGAACTGGCCATAGGTAATGTGCTGGGAAGTAACTTATTCAATATTCTCATTATTCTGGGGGTGTCATCCATTATCGCCCCTATGACGGTTCACAGCAACACCATTTTTAAGGAAATACCCTTTAGCCTGCTGGCAGCCCTAGTTTTGGGCTTTATTGCCAACGATATATTTATAGACAATCAGGTATCCTCTGTTATCAGCAGGAGTGACGGGCTGGTGCTCCTTTCATTCTTTGCCATTTTCACCTACTATTCCCTCATTATCGCCAAGCAATCCACCAGCGATGATGTAGGAATCATCAATGAGGTACCCATGTGGAAAGCTGTCGGCTTTACTGCACTGGGCCTTGTGGCGTTGGTAGGTGGCGGTAAACTGCTGGTCGATTCTGCGGTGGATATTGCCAGGTTCTGGGGCGTAAGCGAATCTGTTATCGGTCTGACCATCCTGGCGATGGGGTCGTCCCTGCCGGAGCTGGCCACTTCTGTTGTCGCCGCGCGAAAGGGCATGAGCGACATTGTTATTGGCAATGTGGTGGGGAGCAACATTTTTAACATTTTCCTGGTGCTGGGCGTTAGTGCTACCATAAAACCGCTTCCGGTCAACCCATCTTCCAATATCGATGAACTCATGGTGGTGCTGATGACGGTAATCCTCTTCTTCTTTATATACAATCACAAGGAAAATCAGGTTACCAGGGTGCACGGTATCATATTTGTCAGCATTTATGCAGTTTATTTGACTTATCTGTTGGTTTTTAAAGCTTAAACATTCTTACAGTATTGGTGTTATCTAAATGATTCAACATCTATGTTAGATTTTACTCAACTTAAACAGCGGCTCAACGCCATGCTCTTCATTGCAGCAGCATACTTTGTGCTATGGGGGCTGGTGGTTTTGATATTTCCTCATTCACTGCATTCGATTCTCATCGAAACTGCCAGTGTTTCACTCATATTCTGGGATCTCATTGCAGTTTTCACTATCACTTTAGGAATAGGCTTGCTCATCGCCGCCTTCGACCCTTTCAGGAACTGGCTTATAATGTTCGTCAACCTCTTGTTCCATCTTGCTATTATTGGAGGATTTCTGGTCGGTTTATCAAAAGGTTATTTCTCCAGTACATTTCTGCCGTTTCTGTTTTTCAACCACATGATATGGATGATTCCCCTCATTGCTGGAATGATTACAGTCTACAACAGGTCTTTCCGCGCCGACAAGGTATTGATCAATACTTTTAATGAAGAGGATTATCCGCTGGAACTGTTCGAGACAGTTTCGGGTAAAAACCTGCAGGAGTTGAGTGAGGAAGAACCGGTGCTACTTGTATTCTTGAGGCATTTCGGATGTCCGTTCTGTCAGGAAACACTCATTAGTGTACAGGAGAATCGGGAAAAGCTGGAAGAGAAAGGCACTAAGATAGTACTGGTGTACATGGTGAATGAGAAGATTGCCTACGACTACCTCACGCGTTACGGCTTGCAAGATCTGGAGCAGTTAGGTGATCCGGAAAGCATAGCCTACAAGCGCTTTGCCCTGAACAGGGGAAATCTCATTCAGTTATTGGGGCCGAAGGTTATTTTCAGATGGATATGGCTGGGTCTCAAGAAGCGTATCTTCTTCACCAAGGTGGAGGGCGATATCTACCAGATGCCGGGTTTCTTCCTGATAAGGAAGGGAAAGGTAGTGCGCAGTTTCGTGCATAAAACTTCTGCCGACCAGCCCGATTATTCCAGGTTCATGGAATACCAGGAATGATCCCCCTATACTAACACTACTTTATTGGTAAATTTGTGGCTTGTCTACCCAGCCCAGATACGATTATCGCTCTTTCTTTCGGCGCTTTGTTTTGCTGGGAGTAGATACCCTGTTAATAGCTTTCTCGCTGTTCCTTTACCTGCGCTTTTTCCATCCAACCGGTTTTCAGGACTATTATTCCATTACTGATAATGTACTTTGGGCACTTGTTATCGTGGCGCTGTGGTATTTCTATGCAGCAGTTTTCGACTTGTATAAACTATCGCTGGTAGATAAGCGCTCGGAGATTATCAAGAATACCATTATTACCGCCACCCTCACCGGTATAACCTACTTGTTCATACCATTTTTTAGTCCCACCCTGCCTTTTACCCGCCTGCCTGCATTTCTGCTCATACTCACGATGGTTGTCTTACTATTGGTCTGGCGCATCATCTATGCTGTCCTTTTCAAGCATCCTATACTGCCCAAAAGGGCAATCATTGCAGGTGCCGGCTGGACCGGAAGGGAGCTGGTGCAGACGCTGCTGCGCAATGAACAGATATACCATAAAACTGCCTATAAGATATACGGATATATCGATGACGATGAAAGTAAGACGGGAAAGGTGTACGAAGGGGTGAAGGTACTTGCCCGTGGTGACATGCTTTTCAAATATGCGGTCCGGCTGAAAGTGGACGAAGTCATCTTAGCCATACCGGAACATGAAACCCTGCACTCTCCTTTATATGCCTCCATAGTAGATTGTGAAAACCATGGTATATCTGTGCGCTTCGCATTCGATATTTATGAGGAACAAACGGGAAAGGTCATGGTAAAACGGAAAGGGAGCAGCTATTACCTGGCTAACCCGTATAGCATGATTCAGAAGAAAAGTTTTTACAGAGTTACCAACCGTATGATCAACGTAGGATGGGGGGTGCTGGCCAGTCTTTCGTTTATTTTCCTTATTCCCATAGTTATGCTGGTCAATGTGTTCACTTCACCGGGGCCATTGTTTTACAGGCAGGAAAGGATTGGAAGAAATGGCAAAAAGTTTAATATTTTAAAATTTCGCACCATGATTGTCGATGCGGAAAAGGAGGGAGGGCCGCAGTTCGCATCTAAGAACGATTCACGTATCACATTGGCAGGCAGGTTTCTCCGCAAAACAAGGATGGATGAATTACCGCAGTTTATCAATATCCTGAAAGGAGATATGAACCTTATCGGACCACGACCTGAAAGAGAAGTTTTTATAAAGGAACTGAGTACTGAAATACCCTTTTTTCGTATACGTAATCTCGTGAAGCCGGGGCTTACAGGTTGGGCGCAGGTGAATCATGAATACACTACCGATACGGAAGAGGCGCTCCTCAAACTGCAATACGATCTGTATTATATCCGCCACCGGTCGTTTTTTCTCGATCTGCAAATCATGTTTAAAACCCTTCCTGTCATTTTCAAGCTGAAAGGTGTGTAACTTAGCTTTATGAGCTGGAAGGAGCTGCGTACACTGCTGCATCGGATATTCTATGTGCTGTTTATCTTTTTTTTGATAGCAGCCGTGGCATGCCTTCCCTTCCACAAAGTATTTGCTGTTTTTCCTTTAGGGCTTGCCGGTATTGCCGGACTGACCTCGGTACTGCTGGATTATCCCTGGCGCCATCTCCGACAATCTATTCCGGTCCTCACAGGAGCGCTATTATATGTAGCGGCTTTATTGGCATGGTGGGTATCGACAGACAAGGCTACCGCCGCGGATGACTTGCGCGTGAAGTTACCATTGTTGATTATGCCGGTCATTTTCACTTTGGTCCGACCATTGAAGGAGCAGGAATGGAAGCTTCTGCTTTGGCTTTTTGTTATCGCCTGCCTGGCATTCATCGGCACAGCTATCGGCATTGCATCGTGGAAATGGCTTACCACCGGTTACAATGCTTTTAATTATAAGAGACTGGTGGCCTTCACGATCATACATCCTGCTTACCTGGGCATGTTTATCAACTTTGCCATCTGTATCTTACTTACCGGATGGCTGGGGTATAAAGGAAGTATTCGCGCTTCCACCACCTTTACATTTTTAGCAGTAGCAGTATTTTTTATTTTTCTAATGATGCTGACAGCTAAGAATGCAGTCCTGTTTGCGCTGATAGCGGCCCTGGTCACAGCTTATATTTATGCCAGACGGACAGGACAACTGGTAAGAGCAGCATGGATAAGCAGTGCTGCACTCATTATATTCATTGTTTTTCTACTGGTGAATCCCTATACCCGCGAACGCTTTAGTATGTTGTACCGCTTCAATGATGTAAGTTATGACAACAGTGTGAATTCCAGGGAGGAAACCTGGCGCTCCGCCACCCAACTGATGCAGACCATGCCCTGGTATGGTGTAGGCAGTGGCGAGGTGCAAACACTCCTCAATGAGCGTCACACAGCGAATAGCTTTGAATTGGGGGTAGAAGAACAGCATAACGCACATAACCAGTATTTCCAGACATTGCTGGAAAGCGGGATTCCCGGATTGCTGCTATTATTAATAGTGCTCGGCTATGGCTTTTACAGCGCACGCCGCTCCCGACAAAGCCTTTATACGGCATTTCTACTACTGTTCTGTTTCAGTATTCTCACCGAATCTATGCTCGAAACACAGAACGGCATATTGTTTTTCAGCGTTTTTAATGCGCTTTTTCTCATGCGCAGAGCGGCTCAGGCCTAGTTAACAGTTTTTAACGGATGGGGGTTGTAACCTTTTATAGAGGTTGTGCGACTAACGTATGTAAGCAATCAAACAACAACCTAAAAAATTAAAAAAATGAAAACGCTAATTATTACAGCCTTATTCACAGCAGTTACTTTCACAAGCTATGCCAATTTCGAAGGCGAAGAGAAAAATGAAGTTACCCGCCAGGCCAAAGACCTTGCTATGAATGAACAACTGTTCGAAACAATGGACTACACCGGTGAGGTTCAGGTGACTTTCACAGTCGATGAACAAGACCGCATTCAGATTACAGAAGTCGATACCGACGATTTTAGTCTGGAATACCATATTCGCAAGTCTTTGCAGAATGCAAAAGTCGCTGCTTCAGAAAGCATGGCCGGAAGAACCCTCTCCTTTGTGATAGATTTTGTTTCGTCCAAATAGTTGTCATCCGGACGCGACAGGGGATGCCTCCCCTTGGGGAGGTATTCTTTTTTCCCTCTTAACGATTCCCAACACTACTTAACCTACAGGGCCTTTCTTTTAATAGAGGCTTATAAAAACCTTTAGAATTCACAGCACAATTTTGTAGCAGTGATTACTATTAAAAACTACCATTATGAAAACGATGATCTTTTTATTCATTACAGTTCTTTCAACTACCATTTCGCTGGCAGGCAATGCAGCGGAGCAGGATCCCGAGAATCGTTTTCCTGCAGAAATCGCTCAGCTGATGAATGCACAACATCCATTTTTTGATGAGGATTTATCGGGAAACGCGGCGATAACCTTTACGGTAGATGCACAAAATGTAGTGCATATACTCGATGTTCAATCCTCCAACATTTTCCTGAGGAGTCATGCTTTGTCGGCCCTCGATGGACATCACCTGTCGGAAAATACCTTCGAGCAAAATAAGGTGTATACCATTTCTATCAACTTCATATACGCCGGATAATATTTGGATAAGTGGTTAACTGGAGCAGGCCCCGCAATTTGCGGGGCTTGTTTTGTAAAAAGCTATTTTTGCTCTGCCGATGGCTAGAAAAAAAAGGCAATGGTTACTTGTCACTGGTTTATTACTGGTGGTTGTGATTGCAGTTACTGCAGCCATCGGAATGCGTTATTATCGCTACCTGTACCATAGCACTGTCGCCTCAAGTCCCGGAGATAAGATTATTCATATTGCCACCGGAAGCGGAATTGATCAGTTGGTGGATACCCTCTTGTCCCGACAGCTCATTGAAGATGAAAAAGCATTTCGATGGGTGGCGGAAATGAAGAAATACGATTCCAATATAAAGCCGGGAAGGTACCGAGTACCTGCAGGGCTGAACAATGATGCACTGGTTAATCTGCTGCGAAGTGGCAAGCAGGAACCTGTTCAGCTGATTGTACAGGAGGTGCGGACACTGCCAGAGCTGGCATTGTTGTTTGCCCGTCAGCTGGAACCCGACAGCGCAGCATTTATGCATGTTTTTCAGGAACATGAAAAGGTGAAAGAATGGGGTTTCAACGATACCACCATAATGACCATGTTCCTGCCCAATACATATGAGTTTTACTGGAATACGTCAGCCGGGGGAACCTTGGAGCGTATGTATAAGGAGTACGATCGGTTCTGGACCAGGGAGCGGGACAACAAGGCAGCTGCTCAGGGCTTGAACCGCAGGGAGGTATATACACTCGCCAGCATTGTTTATGCTGAGACCAAAAAGAAAGATGAGGCGGCTACCATTGCCGGTGTGTACCTCAACAGGATCAACAGAAAAATGCCTTTAGAGGCGGACCCTACACTTATTTTCGCCAAAGGTGACTTTACCATCCGCAGGGTTTTAAACGAAGACAAGCTGGTGGACTCCCCATATAATACTTACCGCAACCTGGGCTTGCCGCCGGGACCCATTAATATGCCACCCATTGCCTGGATAGATGCCGTACTGAACGCAGCGCAACACGACTACATATTCTTCTGTGCCCGGGAAGATTTTTCCGGCTACCACAATTTTGCCGCCACACTGTCGGAACACAACCGGAATGCAGCGCGCTACCGCCATGCATTAAACCAAAGAAGAATTTACCGCTGATTTATTGTGGCGCCGCCAGGCGTTTTCTGAAAAGTGTCTCTACCAGTTCAAATAAACCCTGTGGCTTTAGCTTTCTCCATGGTAGGTCGTTGAGCGGTTGACCCATCAGTATGTATTGATCCAGGCGACCGTCTATCATCTCTTTCTCCACATGCTCCGTGAAATTGATAGCTGCTATCCAGCCTTCGTCCAGCTCATCGAGCCATTCCTCGTAATAGTCTTCATCGCCTGCGTGGAAATTCAGAATGTTTTCACCAATAAGAATGAATTTATCGATGCCATTCTCCATAAGATGGTCAATAATTTCCCGCTTTAAGAACATGATATCGTTGTACAGACAATCATTCCATTCCCCGATAAACTCGATGATGGAAAAATTATAAGTATAATCAGTATAAATAATCTTTAAATATAAAGTAGTAGAACCAAATTCATCCCATTGAGGATGAATGAAGTAGTTGTAAATGGTATTGCTGTATTCGAATTCACTGTATTCCTTCCCATAGTAAGGACTCAGCTCATCCTCTTCAGCTGTATACAACTCGCGCCAGAAATAATATGGTTCTAACTCCTGCATCTTTTGTGAAGTAGGGCAAATATATGGTTCGCAGCTCTTTCAACGCCGATAATTCAACGGTATTTTTCAATGGCTTTGCGCACACTTTTTTCTTCCAGTAAATATTGGCGGGCAGTATCGGAATTGACGCCGAGCGTTTGACTGATCATCGCTGTGCCGCGTTCTATTAACTTGTTGTTGGTCAGTTGCATATCCACCATTCTGTTGTCTTCCACACGTCCCAGTTTAATCATGACCGCAGTAGTGAGCATATTCAATACCATTTTTTGCGCGGTACCTGCCTTCATCCTGGTGCTACCCGTTACGAATTCTGGACCGGTGACCACCACCACCGGGAAATCGGCATGGGCAGCCACAGGAGCATCCGGGTTGCAGGTGATGCAGCCGGTGCTGATGCCGGTATTTCTGCAACGTTCCAAAGCACCCACCACATAAGGGGTGGTACCGGATGCAGCAATGCCCACCACAAAATCCTGGGCCTGTATATTCATCGACTGCAGGTCTCTCCATCCGCCTTCTGCATCGTCTTCAGCGTGCTCCACTGCCTTGCGGATAGCGGTATCTCCTCCTGCAATTATTCCAATAATCAAACCATGGGGTACACCAAAGGTAGGAGGGCATTCAGAAGCATCGAGTATGCCCAGCCTGCCCGATGTTCCGGCGCCGAGGTAAAATAACCTACCGCCTGCGAGTAATTTATCTGCCACAGCATCTACCAGTTTTTCGATGGAGGGAAGTGCTGTTTGCACGGCAAGCGCCACTTGCTGGTCTTCCTGATTGATATTCCTCAGCAGGGAGGCCGTATCCATTTTTTCAAGATGCCGGTAGCGTGAAGGTTCTTCAGTGATTTTTTGCATAATATTATAGGTACAAAGTAACACAATGGAGTACCATTGTTGAACCAATTTTATGGACAATTGATTAGAACAAGTATGGAAAAGCATTACACCAATGGAGAAGTGACAATTATCTGGAAGCCTGATTTGTGCATTCATTCTGCCAATTGTATCAGAGGATTGCCCGATGTATTCAATAACAGAGCAAGGCCCTGGATTACACCGGAAGGAGCTGAAACGAATGCCATTATCGAACAGGTGAAGAAATGTCCGTCCGGTGCGCTTTCCTATACAATGAACGATGCAACAACTTCCTCCGATAACAAACCTGAGCCCGAGAATCTTACTGCCGCTGCCAAGCTCACAGGCCTGGCCAATGGTCCACTATTGGTAGAAGGTTCATTTGAATATTACAACGCTAAAGGTGAGCTCATTGCCACCAAGGGGAAGGCGTTTCTCTGCCGCTGCGGACAGTCGTCTAACAAACCATTTTGTGATAGCTCGCATAAAAAGGTGGGTTTTCAGGCTGAATAATCTTCCTTTTCGTTCGCTACACAAACCGCGCAATTCTGCATTCTTAAAATGTTAGCGGAGTCTACTTTATGTCTTCCTAACGGATAAGCGTCTAAGCATTAAAGGAGTTCCTGATGCAAATGACTTGACGAAACATTACCTTCACCGGCGCATAGGCATGAATGGCATGCGCTTTCAATAAAAGAAAACGAGGTTTTGAAGTATTTATCTACACAAATGGATCGGCTGGAAGGTTTGCTTAAGACCTACAATGGCAGAACACCGCTGATTGCTTATTTGAAGTTGTTCTTCAAGGAGCACCGGAATATGGGCTCCAGCGACCGCAGGCGGTTCACAGCTATGGCGATGGCTCATTTCAGGATGGCCGGTGCGCAGGATATGCCCACCGGTACTTCCATTCCCTGGGGTATGGCGCTGGGTGGTTCCGAAGACGATGCACTTACCGGACATTTTCGCGAAACGCTGGGAGTGACTTCCGGTTCCTGGGCCGAAATGCTGGCGGCCATGCAAGCGGCCACGGGCTGGAAAGAAGCGGCCTATTTTCCGGCTTATGAAGGATTGACCGATCAACTTCCTGTTGCCGATTTTATTCAATCGCATGTAAAACCATCGTCGGTATTTCTGCGCATTGCGCCGGGACGTACTGAAGCAGTAGTGGCTGAGCTGAATGAGAAGGGATGGCCTTTCAGCCGGCCGGAAGATCATATTCTGCAATTGGAGGGACACCACCCATTGCATCTGCTGGCTTCGAACGATAAGGGTTGGTGGGAGATTCAGGACATCGCCAGTCAGCAAACGGGTAGCTGGTGGACACCGGAGCCCGGGCAATTATGGTTCGATTGCTGCGCAGGTTCGGGTGGGAAATCACTGCAATTGCTGGAACAGGAACCAGCTATAAAGTTGGTGGTGAATGATAACCGCGCACCTGTTCTCGATGAATTGCAATACCGGTTCGACAGGGCAGGGGTGGCTATTCCGAAGATGATGCAGGCAGATTTAAGCGAAGGTATTTATGAGGGTCTGGGGCCATTCGATGGTATCATAGCCGATTTACCTTGCTCAGGATCGGGTACATGGGGCAGAACACCGGAACGACTCCGCTATTTCAGAGAAAAGGATATAGAGAAAATGGCGGGGTTACAGCGCGCTATTATCGGCAACGTGGCCAAGGTTCTCGCTCCGGGAGGGAAACTATACTATATCACCTGCTCCGTATATGCAGCCGAGAATGAACAGAATGTAGAAATTGTATGTCGGGATTTGCAGCTACAATGCACCCGTCAAACCTATCACAACTATCATGCAATAGGAGGAGATACGCTTTATATAGCTGAGCTGATGGCCGTTTAGCCAATCTTATCCATTACCAGCTTCCGGATTTCAGCTTCCATTTGTTCCGCCTTGTCTGCCATAGCCTGCGCTTTGGGTAACAGCATATCCAGAAAAGCCTGATCCTTCAGGTCTCCTGCATTGGTAAGTACGTTCATATGCGCTCCAATCACGGCAGCACGTGCACACAATCCACCTACACCTGCATCCGTGATACTGTTGGGATTGCCCGTAGCAGCCATGGCCTTGATAATCTCCATAGTGGCCAGCGCCGTTTCCATTACCTGGAAAGGTATTTCGATGGCATATTTGGTGGCATCCTGAATGGCCTGTTTCCGGATGGTCTTTTCTTCCTCTGAGCTCTTGGGAAGGCTGAAGGCATCCATGATTTTGTTAAAGGCATTGGTGTCTTCATCCACCAGCATCAACAGCCGGTCTTTTAATTGCTGTCCTTGCTCTGCCCAGGCTGAAAACTCTTTCCAGCGGTCGTCCCAGCCGCGCTTATGCGATGACAAGTTGGCCACCATGGTAGCCAGGGAAACACCCAGAGCACCTGCATAGGCTGCAATGGAACCACCACCGGGTGCCGGCGACTCAGATGCTGTTTCATTGGCAAAGGAACGGAGGTCCATGCTGACCAATCTGCCATGGCGTGCTTTTCCCCTCAACTTGTATTCAATGATTTTCTCTGCAGGATCGAAAGGAATAAGCTCATCCAGTCCCATGCTTTTTATTGCAATATGAATAAGCTCTTCCTCGCTCACTCCTACGGAACGTTGCTGTTGCTCCAGGAAGAATTTGCCTGCATCGATCATGGCCTGCAACGGAATAAGGCCTACCAGTTCAGAACCGGTAACCCGCATACCTCTGTTAAAAGCACTCTTGACGCATTCATTGAACGCGATATGTACAGGTGTTACGCTGATGTTGGTGAGGTTCATCGAAACCTGAGCAATTCCATACTCTTCGATATACCAGCCAATACCTTTGACCTCCTTACAGGCGCCGGGGATGCGCAACGCTTCACCATTGCTGTCTTTCGCTCCGGAAGGATCCACCCGTCCCTGTTCGCGCACGTCAAATGCTACGGAGTTGGCTCTGCGTGTGCTCGTCGTATTCAGGTTGACATTGTAGGCTACCAGGAAATCACGCGCTCCTATTGCCGTATTACCGCTTTTTTCATTCCATGCAGCAGGGCCAAAGTCAGGTTTCCATTCGGGCTTTTTAATCTTATCTGCAATTCCTTCATATTCACCGGAACGAATAGTAGCCAGATTGCGGCGCGCCGCTGCTGTCGCTGCATTCTCATAGAGGTATACCGGTATGCCCAGTTCTTTACCTACCCGTTCACCCAGTTTTCTGGCACAAGCTATACAATCTTCCATGGTGGCATTGGCAACCGGCACAAAGGGACACACATCGGTGGCGCCCATGCGGGGATGTTCGCCCGTATGCTTGCGCATATCAATCAATTCTCCGGCTTTGCGGATAGCCTGAAAGGCAGCTTCCACTACCGCATCAGCTGCTCCCACAAAAGTGACTACGGTTCTGTTGGTAGCTTTCCCTGGGTCAACATCCAGTAACTGTACACCTTCTACCTGTTCAATGACGGCAGTGATTTGTCGGATAATGTGGAGATCGCGGCCTTCGCTGAAATTAGGCACACATTCAATGAGTTGTTGCATGGTGCAAAGGTACAAGTTGCCTGTTGCTCACAAAAGTACGGACATCAGATACTTGTAGCGTCGACGCTCAAAAATTATGAATGGGGAATGCACAGATGCACTTTCATTAGAGACAAATATTCTTAGATTTGCACCTTGAAAGACGCCGAGTCGCCCGGGTGGTGGAATCGGTAGACACGCAGGACTTAAAATCCTGTGGGCAGTAATGTCCGTGTGGGTTCAAGTCCCACCCCGGGTACAACAGCGATCGCTTTAACAAGGCGGTCGCTTTTTTTTGGGGGAAAGTATGCGCATAAAAAAAAGCCATCGGTTATCGATGGCTTGTGGAGCGAGAGACGAGATTCGAACTCGCGACCCCGACCTTGGCAAGGTCGTGCTCTACCAGCTGAGCTACTCTCGCATTTGTGAATCCACCCGCTGTTCAACGGGACTGCAAATATACACCGAATATCAATTTTGCAAAAATGGAATGAGAAATATTCTTTTATTCCATCATTCTTCGGTAGCTGAGCCGAAGACTGTTACTACTTAATTCCATACCGCGGTATACCAGCAGCAGGCTGGCCATCATCATAACATGGCTTAGGTCCTTATAGTTGAACCAGGTATCTATGGTGAACTGATAGGTATGTATGAATACTGTTCCAATGGACAATCCAAAGGCAAGCATGACAGCACCGCTGCCAATATAGTTTCTGTACCAGCTGGAAAAAAAGGTGGCGAATATGGAAATAACACCTAGACCGGCGTGTATTTTAAAAATTTCAAAGTTGTTGAACCAAAGGGTCAATCCGAGAAATATAAATAACATGGCTGTATTGGCCCGGCGAATCCACTGCCGTGTTTTACCGGAAATACGCGAAAAACGAATAGTGGCCGCCAGTGCGAAGTATACCGATATGCCTGCGGCAATATTCATGGCCATCCATACCCCATGGTAAACTGCATCGCTCATATAAGCCGCCAGACCATGTGCCAATGCACCTATGCCTGTTGACAGCCCGATAAAAAAGAAGAACATCCTCCAGGCATCGTTGTAAAAACTAGTATGGAGGCGGGAGCGGACGCGGGCTGCCAGCGCAAAGGCCAGCAGACATAGTATAACGTCAGTAAGCGCAGTTACCGGCTCCAGAATTAGAATTCCGGCAATATGAATGGTAGGAAATTCAAACACTTTTTCTAAAATGGATTACAAAAATGCAGGTTTCAATTTAAATAAACAGTTTATAGAGATAAAGTTTTTAGGGCGAGCGCTTTTTAAGGGCGTGTAATCTATGGTTTTTCTCTCAGAATCGGGTTCCGGTTTCTGCCTGAACTGGTTGGCCGGCCTTATTGTACACCTTCAGGGCAGCATCCAGACAATCCATGGCTTTATTCAGATCGTCTTTATTGAGTACATAGGCAATACGCACCTCTTTTTTACCCAAGCCCGGTGTGGAGTAGAAGCCACTGGCAGGGGCCAGCATGACTGTTTCGCCGTTCAAATCGAATGATTCCAGCAGCCATTGACAAAATACGTCTGTGTCATCCACAGGGAGTTCCGCCATGGCGTAGAAGGCGCCTCCCGGATTCGGACAGCGCACGCCATCCATGGCATTGAGACGTGCAACACATAAATCACGTCTGCTTACGTATTCGGCATTGACAGCTTCGAAATAGTCATCGCTTACACCGGTGAATGCTTCGGCAAGAATTTGTTCAATTGTTGGTGGGCTGAGTCTCGCCTGCGCGAACTTCAGGGCGGTTTCCATCACACGTGTGTTGCGGGTTACCAGCGCACCGATCCGGGCTCCACATGCACTGTAGCGCTTGGATATGGAATCCATCAGCACCACATGCTCATCCAGACCCTCCAGATTCAGCACAGAGAAATGTTCTGCGCCGTCATAAACGAACTCCCGGTACACCTCATCGGCAAACAGGTACAGGTCATTGTCCAGCACTATTTGTCGCAGCTGCTCCAGCTCATCCCTCGAGTATAAATAGCCTGTAGGGTTATTGGGATTACAGATAAGAATGGCCTTGGTCCTGGGCGTAATTTGCTGTTTGAATGCTTCAATGGGAGGGAGGGCATAGCCGGTATCTATTGAAGATGTAATGGGCTTCACAATAATATTGCCTGCCTCGGCGAAACCGTTGTAATTGGCATATAGCGGCTCCGGAATAATGACTTCATCGCCTGCATCCAGACAGGAAAACATACCAAACAAGATGGCTTCGGAGCCACCGGTAGTAATCATTATCTGATGGTGATTGAGTGTTATTCCGACGCTTTTATAATAGTCTACCAGTTTGCGCCTGTAGCTTTCAAAACCTGCGGAGTGGCTGTATTCCACTACCTTCAAATCCATATTTCTGACCGCGTCCAGCATGGCCGGAGGTGTTTCAATATCCGGCTGACCGATATTCAGGTGGTATACTTTTCTTCCGCGAATCTTGGCTTGTTCTGCAAACGGGACGAGCTTTCTTATAGGAGATGCGGGCATGGCCTGACCGCGTTTTGATATAGTAGGCATGGTGCAAAAATAAGAATAGTCCGTTATCGGAACGACAACGGACTATTCTAAATAAGGTAAGATGAACAATTAGTTATTGGAGTTGAATATAGTATTCTCTTCCGGAACAGAACCGGTTTGTTCTGATTTTTGAACTGTTCCTTTGAAGTACAGCTTCACGTTAGGTGTGCTGGCATTGCTTTGAACAGTAATAGCCTTGGTGAAAGGACCTTCTTTGGCAGCATTGAATTCAGCCATAACGAAGCCTTTTTGTCCGGGCATTACAGGTTCCTTGGTCCAGTCTGTTACAGTACAACCGCAAGTTTTCTGTACGTTGCTCACTATAAGCGGCTCTTTTCCGCTGTTAGTAAACTCAAATTTGTTAGTTACGGGGATTCCCTGAGGAATGGTACCGAAGTCATGTGTTTGCTCTACCCATGTAAAAGCAGGTGCATTCGGGTTGTCTTGCATTTGTTCTTGAGCGAAAACAGTGGCAGTGCTGAAAGCCAGGAATGCAAGTGCAGTGAGCATTTTTCTCATTTCGAATATGTTTTTGGTTAACAATTTGCGTATTATCTGTCCACAAATATACAATTTAAGGAAAGACAACGCACCAAAATAACAAAAACTGTACCAATAGGGAATGGGCGCTCTTCCATATGCAATCAGCACTCCTATTTATTATCTTTGTAGCCTATGTCAAGTAGCAGTATATCCTCCTCCATATCTTATACAGATTTTAAAGCCCAGGTAGTAAATGATTATCAAATAGCTTGCCTCAGCAGAGAAGCGAGCATTTTGGGCAGGAAAGAAGTGTTGACCGGTAAAGCCAAATTCGGCATCTTCGGCGATGGCAAGGAGGTAGCGCAAATAGCTATGTCGCGGGTATTTCAGCAGGGCGACTTTCGCTCCGGCTACTACCGCGACCAGACATTTATGTTCGCCTCCGGGATGGCGACTGTAGAGCAGTTTTTTGCTCAGTTGTATGCTATTCCGGATGTGGAGGAAGATCCGTTCTCCGGCGGACGACAAATGAACGCGCACTTTGCTACCCGCAGCCTGGATGAACAGGGCAACTGGAAAGAGTTGCGCGCTATGAAAAATACCAGTTCTGACACTTCGCCCACTGCCAGTCAGATGGTCAGGGCTTTGGGGCTGGCGCTGGCTTCGAAAAAATACAGGGATGTACCTGCACTAAACGAGACGCCTTTTTCTTTCTCAGGTAATGAAGTGGTCTTTGCTACCATTGGCGATGCTTCCACCTCTGAAGGGGTATTCTGGGAAACCGTGAATGCTGCCGGTGTATTGAAGGTTCCGCTCGCCTTTTTCGTTTGGGATGATGGCTACGGTATATCAGTCCCCAGATCCTATCAGACTACCAAGGATAATATCTCGGAAGTGCTGTCGGGCTTTCAGCTGGATGAGAACGGAAACGGTATCCGCATCTACGAAGTAAAGGCATGGGACTATGCAGCGCTGATTCAGACCTTTGAAGAAGGAATTGCCTTCTGCAGAGAAAACCATATTCCTGTATTTTTTCATGTGAAGGAGGTGACCCAGCCGCAAGGGCATAGCACATCGGGCTCGCATGAGCGCTACAAGAGTGCTGAGCGCCTGGAGTGGGAGGCCGAGTACGACGGACTGAAGAAAATGAAAGAGTGGATGCTGGAGAATGGTATTGCCGCTGAAGAGGAGTTGACCGAAATAGAGGCGGAAGCTAAAAAGAAAGTAAAAGAGATTCAGAAAGCTGCTTGGGATAAACACCTGCTGTCTATTAAATCCGACAAGGATGTAGTCATTAGTCTACTAAAAGCGCTCGAATCAGCAGCGACAAACAGCGAAGCAGTGGCCGATATCAGGAAAGGTCTGGAGACCGCGCTGGATCCCATCAGAAGAGATGTCATGAAGGCTGCAAAGCAGGGTCTGTATCTCACAGCGGGAAGCGATGCACCCGAACGTACAGCATTAAAGGAATGGGTGGATGCCTATCATGCACTTAATCAGGATCGCTACAACAGCCATCTCTTCAGTCAATCGCCACAGGCAATAGGAAATATTCCTGTTGTACCTGCTGCCTACAGCGATAACAGTCCGGTGAAGAACGGATATGAAATTCTGAATCGCTGCTTCGAGGAGCTGTTCAACAGGTATCCGAATGTATTTGCATTCGGCGAGGATCTTGGAAAGATTGGCGATGTGAACCAGGGTTTTGCCGGGTTGCAGGAGCAGTTTGGAGAAGACCGCATTTTCGATGTGGGTATCCGGGAGGCGACTATTGTTGGGCAAGGTATCGGTATGGCCATGCGGGGATTGCGACCCATCGCTGAAATACAGTACCTCGATTATTTGATATACGGACTTCAGCCTATCAGTGATGACCTGGCTACATTGCAATACCGCACCAAGGGCGGACAAAAAGCACCTGTTATTATCCGAACCCGCGGACACCGTCTGGAGGGGATCTGGCATACAGGTTCTCCGATGGCGATGATTCTGGGAACCTGTCGTGGTGTGCATCTTTGTGTTCCGCGGAACATGGTGCAGGCTGCAGGTATGTATAATCTGCTTATGCAAAGCGATGAACCCGCCATTCTGGTAGAATGTCTCAATGGTTATCGACTGAAGGAGAAAATGCCGGACAACATAGCAACGTTTACCGTGCCCCTGGGTGTACCGGAAACACTGCGGTATGGCAACGATATCACCGTGGTGAGTTACGGTTCCACCCTGCGCGTAGTGGAGGAAGCCTGTGATGCGTTGGAGCGCTTAGGTATGAGTATCGAGTTGATTGATGCTCAGACTTTGATGCCATTTGATATTTATGGCGTAATAGGCCAGAGTATCAGAAAAACCAACCGGGTCATTTTTATAGACGAGGATGTCCCGGGAGGCGCTGCTGCCTATATGCTCGATCAGGTTTTCAAGGATAAGGAATTGTTCCAGTTTCTCGATGGATTGCCCCAGACGCTCAGTGGTCAGCCCAACCGTTCAGCCTATGCCAGCGACGGCGACTACTTCTGCAAACCCAATGCAGAAGATATTTACGAGGCCATTTATGCCATGATGAGCGAAGTAGATCCCGATAGTTACCCCGAGCTCTAATCGCCCGGTGGGATGGAAGAAGACGGATTCATTAGCTAATGAAGCGGCGACAATAGCCCTTTCTCCGAAGGATTTCCCACTTTAGTTTATTTCCTGAGTTGCCTGATTCCTGAGGTGAGGAAAGGCAGCAAGGGCAGGCTGCTCATGATGCGGAGGTCATCCACCAGGGAACTCTCGTTTCCCAGAAAGCGAAATATCGTTGCAGGTGGCAATTTTCGGAATATGCTGGAGAAGACTTTCTTACCGGTCATTTTGCCGCTCAGCAATACATCGAGCAGGGTTTTATCGTACCATGCATACTTCTTATCACTGAAATTAGGCGGAAGCAATGGTGACTGACCCTGCAATAGTCGGTCGACGATGGCAGCGGTATGCTTCTGAATAAACTGAAATGTGTAGCCACTGCTCGCTTTGGTAAATCCACCTGCGGTTCCCAGTTGAACGATTTTGTCGCCCTTTCCTGTTGCCCTTGAAAAGGAGGCAAGGGACATGGGTATGATGCCAAATTCCTTATGTACGACTTCGTAGGCAGACAGTTGTAAATATTGTTCCAGGTAATCCTTCAGCGCAGCCCCATAGGTTGTTCTGTCCAGCAACGCCGGGCTAAACAGCGTATACTCCACCAGGGCTTCTTTGCTGCTGGTAGGCAGCACATACATAAAGGTGGCACCATCCACCTGAGGAATCCTGAAATCCATGAGCGTACCTACTTTGCTATCGAATGTATCCGTTTCCGTCCGGATAACCCAGCCTTCAAAATGCTGCAAGAGGCTGTTGCTTTCATTCATGACAGGATTGAACAGTCCTGTCGAATTGAAGATATAGTCGGCGGTGAAGCGACCATTGTCAGTTGTGAGCACGGCTTTACCCTGCTCTGTGGACATTCCCAAAATGTTGCCAAATAAAAAATCTACATTATTAAGGGAAGCAGCAGCGTCTTTTACATACCGGTAGAAATCGATGGCCTGGATCATTTTGTAGCTGTAGGGACTCAGCTCGAAGGTTCTTGAATATTCAGAGGTGAGAAAAGACAGCGTGTCCCACCGATGATGTACAATAGATTCAAATGGCCCGCTTTCTTTTTCCCAGAAACACCAGGTGCGATCGTTTTCCTGTTTCTCGGATTTATCCACCACCAGTATCCTTTTTTCGCCCAATCCCCGTGTCTGCAATAGACGGTATAGCAGGCTCAATCCCGAGCAACCCGATCCTGCTATTATATAATCGTATTGTTTTTGTTGCTCTTGCATTACATCCAATTATTGTTGAAGGGGTTTATGTTAATTTATTCATAATGAAGTATATAGCAATCCATTGGTGAACAATTTTAGTAAGCATTAGTTCTGGAATTTAATCTTTATTCTCTGAATTCCAGTAAATCGCCGGGTTGACAATCGAGGGCTTTGCAAAGGGCTTCCAGGGTGCTGAAGCGTATGGCTTTGGCTTTCCCTGTTTTTAGGATGGAAAGATTAGATAGTGTAATATCCACTTTTTCTGACAGCTCGTTCAGAGACATCTTCCGCTTCGCCATCATTACATCCAGGTTGACAATTATAGACATGCGTTAGACGGTTAATTCATTTTCTGATTGTATTTCCATTCCCCTGTTAAAGACCTGTGCCAATATGTAAACGATACCCGCAAAAAACAAATATGCTGCTCCATCACCAATATGTTCATTCAAATTGGGTAGCTCCACAACGTGTTTTTGCAACCAGTCGACTGTCCCGTTGGCAATAAATGAAAGTACAGCAGTACCTATCGCAATCCGACTTAATCGGGAAATTAAATGTGCAATTGTCTGGCTAAAGGGATGCACCAGATTGATTTGTTGCAGTATTTGAATAAGGTGGAAAACCATGTAAGCTTTTAGGGCATATAATGCAATGATAAGGGAAGTAACCTGCACATAGTACCATCGACTGTAATGCAATAATGCAGAAAGATCCAGGCCTAAGTAAAGATCAGCGGCAGCTTCCGGATGGAAGAAAAGACTAATGGAGGTAGTTATCAGTATAGCGCCGGTTTCAATGCACAAACCGATGAATGCAATCCAGGTAAGCACTTGAAGCGCACCTAATATTTGTTTGGATGTTAGTTGCATAAGATTGGGTTATTTTTAGCAAAAGTCGATAATAAATTATTGAAAAACAATAAAAAATAACCTTTTAACAAAAAATAATTATCTGGACATAGTAGCGGCCTATCAGGATGCCTTTTGTTGGTAATGCAATTGTATCAATCCTGAGGGGTATTTTTTACTGCTAATCGCCTCCAGCTGCATAGGAGGTGTAGCTCCTTTGAAGAGTCGTTTGCCATCGCCCAGCATAATAGGTATTATGGAGATGGTGTATTCATCAATCAGTTGTTCTTGCATCAGCAACTGCACAATTTCGGCTCCGCCATCGCAGTAAATATGCTTTCCTTCTCGGGTACGAAGGTCACGTATCAAGTCGCCAATCTCACCGTTGTAGAACCGGACGCCATTTTCATCCTTTCTTTCCTTTCGGGTAATTACGTAGCAATCCAGTTGACCGGCTTGTGGAAATTCACCTCCGGTAAGGCTCAGTACTTTTTCGTAGGTTTTTCTGCCAACGATATAAGTGTCGACAGTAGCATTGAAATCGGCATAGCCATAATCCTCACCCTCAGCCTCCACGATGGAAAGCCACGAAAGATCGTCATCTGCGGTTGCAATGTATCCGTCCAGACTCATACTGATATACAGGATTACTTTTCTTTTGATCATATCTATTTTTATGTTCTAACTCTTCATGCAGCATAGCTGTCTTGCAATAGGAGCCCAAAAACATCCGGGTTCCGGATTCAATAAGCCGAAAATTAGGTAATTCTGTGGCAGCCAGACATGAATGACTTGAACTTTTTCCTGCCATTGCCTTTTTGGTTGAGACCGATGTACACTTACCTGCCCTGTCATTTAATGCTGAAGAATGTATGTTGCATGTTTTTAGATGTTCGCTTTACAGCCGACAACGCCAGCAGCAATTCCTATCAGCTGATAAGAAGACAAGCACCTATTATTTATAAAATAAATGGAGGTCGAGTTGAGGAAAGTGTAAAGGAGAATTATTATCTTTGGCGAATAATTCCTATTTAAGATAAATGAGTATACCTGAATTTCGGGAGCAGTTGAGAGAAAAAGGGTTAAAGATTACCCCGCAGCGGATGATTATTTACGAAGCTGTGGTTGCTTTACAGAACCATCCAACGGCAGACAACATCATTAGCTACGTCAAACAGCATTATCCCGGGATTTCTATCGGAACAGTTTATAAAGTGCTGGATTCATTTGTCGAAAATCACCTGTTGAGAAAGGTAAAGACGGAAAAAGACGTGATGCGTTACGATCCTATTATGCACCATCACCATCATTTGTATTGTTATGACACCGACAGGATAGAAGATTACGAAGACTCCGAACTTGATCAGATGATTTACCAGTATTTTAAAAGGAAGAAGATCAAAGGCTTTGAGTTAACCAATATTACTTTACAGATAACCGGAAAGTTTAAAACCAAGCATTAAAAAATGGAAACAAAAAATGGAAAATGCCCTTTTCATCGAGGGGCGAACACAGAAACCCAGCACAATGTAACAGAATGGTGGCCGAAAACCCTCAACCTTGATATTTTGCATCAGCACGATACCAAGACTGACCCGTATCGTGCTTCATTTAATTACCGACAAGCATTTCAGGAACTGGATCTGGAAGCAGTTAAGGAAGATTTGAAAAAATTGATGACAGACAGCCAGGACTGGTGGCCAGCCGATTGGGGTCATTATGGCGGACTGATGATTCGTATGACCTGGCACGTAGCCGGAACTTATAGAATGGCAGATGGCCGTGGTGGCGCTAACACCGGAAACCAGCGATTTGCGCCTTTAAATTCATGGCCGGACAACGCCAATCTCGACAAAGCCAGAAGATTATTATGGCCCATTAAAAAGAAATACGGCAATAAACTGTCATGGGCCGATTTGATGATATTAGCCGGCAACATGGCCTATGAATCCATGGGTTTCAAAACCTTCGGATTTGGTGGTGGTCGTGCCGATATCTGGCATCCTGAAAAGGACATCTACTGGGGTTCTGAAAAGGAATGGCTGGGTAAAAACCGCTATCAGGAAGACGGAAATAGCGAGTCATTGGAAAATCCGCTGGCAGCGGTTCAAATGGGTCTTATTTACGTGAACCCGGAGGGCGTAGACGGTAAGCAAGATCCGTTGAGAACTGCTCAGGATGCGCGCACAACCTTCAAGCGCATGGGAATGAACGATGAAGAAACTGTGGCGTTGACTGCCGGTGGGCACACTGTTGGTAAAGCGCATGGAAATGGCGATGCCTCGGCATTGGGACCTATGCCTGAAGCAGCAGGAATAGAGAACCAGGGTTTTGGTTGGATGAATCCGAAAGGAAGTGGAAATGCAGAGCATACAGTGACCAGTGGTCTGGAAGGTGCATGGACTTCTACTCCTGACAAGTGGAATCATACCTATTTTCATCTGTTGCTGAATTACGACTGGGAGCCTAAGAAAAGCCCTGCCGGTGCCAACCAGTGGGAACCCGTGAATATGCCTGAAGAAGAAAAACCCTTTGATGCGCATATTCCCAATGTTCGCAGGAATCCGATAATGACAGATGCGGATATGGCTATGAAGATGGATCCTGAATACCGGAAAATTTCGGACAAGTTCTATAAGGATCCCGCTTATTTTGAAGATGTATTTGCCAGAGCATGGTTCAAATTGACACATCGGGATATGGGACCAAAGACCAGGTATCTGGGTGCTGATGTACCGCAGGAAGACCTCATTTGGCAGGACCCGATTCCCGCTTCTACCAGCAAATTATCGGATGCGGATATCAGTAGTCTAAAGCAAAGTATTCTGAACAGCGGATTACAACTAAGCGAGCTCATAGCGACCGCCTGGGATAGTGCCCGCACTTTCAGAGGTTCTGATTACCGTGGTGGTGCCAATGGCGCCAGGATTCGTCTTGCACCTCAGAATAAATGGGAAGGAAATGAACCTGAGCGTTTACAGAAAGTGATGGATGTATTAGCCGGGATTCAATCCAGCTTTGCAGGACAGGTTAGTATGGCCGATCTGATTGTGCTGGGAGGTACCGCCGCTGTGGAGCAAGCTGCTAAAAATGCAGGTGTTCAGGTGGAAGTTCCATTCACACCGGGCAGGGGAGATGCTACACAGGAAATGACCGACACAGAGTCTATGCAATATCTGGAACCTATTCATGACGGCTTCCGCAATTGGCTTAAGAAAGACTATTCGGTTGAACCGGAAGAACTGTTACTGGACCGGGCACAATTGATGACCCTGACTGCACCTGAGATGACGGTACTGATTGGTGGTATGCGTGTGCTGGGAACCAACTATGGAGGATCTAAAAATGGTGTGTTTACAAATAACGTTGGAGCATTGACCAACGACTTTTTCGTACACCTAACAGATATGAACTATTCATGGAAACCGGCCGGCAATAATCTCTACCATATTATCGACCGTGTAAGTGGTGAAAGTAAATGGACAGCTACAAGGGTTGACCTTGTGTTTGGTTCCAATTCAGTACTGAGGTCATATGCTGAGTTTTATGCGCAGGATGATAACAAGGAAACATTTGTTCATGACTTCGTGGCTGCCTGGAACAAGGTCATGAATCTTGACAGATTCGACCTTAACTGAGCATAAAGCAGGTATTTAATTATCTGCGTTATTATACAGAAAGCAGTCCTAAACGGGACTGCTTTTTCTTTTTAGGTGGGTGGCTGCTTAAATGGCTATGGAGCCCCGAAATCCGCGGGCTGCATAATAAGATTGAACGCCGTTGTGGTAAACAAACACATGGTTGAACCGGAAATCAGCGAAGAGCGCTCCTCCCAATTGCCGGATACTATCGGGCGTTTTTATCCAGCTGGATGTTTTCTGATCGAATGGCTCTATAGCCTTCAGTGAGCGGTACTCGGTTTCAGTAAGCATGTCAATACCCATCTCTGTTGCCATTCCCATGGCGCTACCCCTGGGTTTGTTTTCTTTTCTGGCAGCAAGGGCTGCTCCGTCATAGCATAAACTGCGTCGTCCGGCCGGGCTCTCAGGGGAGCAATCGACAAAAAGATACGTATTGGACTTTTTATCATAGCTAATGCAGTCAGGTTCACCACCGGTCGATTCCATCTGGAATAGCGACCAGAGCTTTTCGGGTTGCTTCTTCAATCTTACTGCTACGTCTTCCCACTTGATACCGGAATGCCGATGGGGATTTTTTTGAAAACGCGCATGCAGTAGCTCAATGAATTCAAGAGATTGTTTTTCCGAGAGGTTTTGTTTCGCTTTCATAAACCGGCTGCTTGAAGTAGGATTAAATGGAACTCATTCAGAAAGGAAAGCCAACTGCCAGTGTAGACCAGACCAGCATAAACAGAAATATTGCCCCGGCTATCAGTATTCCCTTAGTGATAGGTGTTTTGCCCGTTCTGTAGGCCAGGTCAGCGCCGATACCTGTAATAAATAAAAGCACGGCCATAACGATAAAGTCACCTACTGTCCAATGCACCTCCGTAGAGAAAAGCATTGCCACCAAAGGTATTGTCAATAACAGGGCAACACCCAGTGATATTAGCTTGAATCTTTTGATTACCATGGGTTTAAAGGTAGCCATTTTCAATGACGTGTGCTTTTTAGCAACACGAGATGCCCCAATGCAGCAATCCGGTTTCTCTTCTTTCATCAGGAAACGCCGGGTGCTCTCTCGCCTTTACGAATAATTTTTACCGCTTCCCTTCCTTTTACCGGACCGTGCTGATCATCGAGCCATACGATAGCTCCTGTTGGGCATCGCTGAATAGGCTGGTCGTTGAGTGGTGCTGTGCCATAGTGAATGACGGGGAGGTTATGCTCCATGGTGATGAGCGTTCCGGCATCCATAGCGCACTTCCCGCAGGCAGTGCAGCCAACCTGACAATCTTCCAGCATAACATCACCGTAGTCGAGGTTCTTGCAGGCGACCCACAAACGGTTGCTGATAGGCTGGAGTGTAAAAAGGTCTTTGGGGCAAATTTCTACACAGTCTCCGCAGGCAGTACATTTATCTATATCTACAACAGGCAATGCTTGTTCATCAAGTTGTATGGCATCGAAATCGCAAACATCTGCGCAGTCACCTAAACCCAGGCATCCCCAAAAGCATCCTTTTCCACCGCCGGAGACCAATACAGCTGCGCGGCAACTGCTTAGTCCGCCGTAACTGGCTCTGTTGACAGCTACGTTGGTTCCGCCGGCACAAGCCAATCGGGCTACTTTTTTTTCTTCTGCACCAATCGATATACCCAAGTAATCAGCTATAGCCTGTTGGCCGACATCCGAACTTACTGTGCACTTTCCGGGCAGTACTTTCCCTGCTACGAGTGCTTCTGCAAAGGGACGGCAACCGGGCAGTCCGCATGCTCCGCAGTTGGCATGGGGAAGCATGTCCTCTACGGTGTTGATGCGGGGGTCTTCAAATACATATAACCGCTTGTTGGCAACAATCAGCATGATAGCCAGCACCAGCGTGAGACCTCCAAGAGCGAATATGGCAGTTAGTATGGACATGGTTTACATGGTCTCGTCTTTTCTACTTCATTGCATTAAAGAATGAATAATATTATTTAATACAGCATCTCTGCCCATTTTTTTCCAGCTTTCAACTCGGCTTTACGCGTTTTCCAGGCATCTTCTGATCCCAAAATATTGGCGAAGGCTTTGTCCAGTTTGCTACTTATTTTTTCGTATCCTGCAACATATACATAAGTATTTGTTTTGTCGAGCAGCGCCTGCAATTCAGCGGCTTTATCTTCGAGTGCGGCATCCAGTGCAATGGGGTCTGCCCATTCGGGTCTGGGGCTCACAGCATGGAAGGCTTCGAAGGTTGCCCGGTCGTAGTAATTCGTGAGGTCACCATCCTTGTCATTCAGGTAAAGCAGTTCTAAACCGCTGCGGGCACCGTAAAACAACCGCACCTGACCATTCCAGTCTTTGATGTCTTCATAGATATGTTTAACAAATGCACGGAACGGCGCAATCCCGGTACCCATACTGATAAGCAATAGGTTGGCATGGTGATTTTCAGGCACCTGAAATGGCAATGGAAAAGGACCGGTAATCGTAATAGTATCTCCCGCATGCCTGTCGCAGAGGTAGTTAGATGCTATACCCGGGTACTGTTCTCCACTGAATTCATCGACATAATAGCAGCGTTTAACCAACATGGTAATACTGGTTGCACCGTCCTTTCTTTCAGGCAGGTCAGCAATACTGTAGAGTCGGTGGTGGTAATCATTCCCGAAAGCACCTGTGGTTTTTACCAGCACTCCGAAACTGTTATTGACCTGGCAATGGAACGAAGGGTCATCGACCTCAAGATGTATTTCCCTGATTTCCTCTGTTTCGACAGGAGTGAGCCTTTTGCTGCTGAGCACCTTGGCTTGGTACTGTTGATTCGTGTTGTATGCTGTTACGTGTGTCATATTATATTGCTTTATCATTCAATTGTTTTTTGGAACAGGTTGCTCCGCAGCCGCAGCTTCCGCAATCATTTCGACCGGCAAGCGCATCGTCGTCCACGGTATGTTCAGGAAATGATTTCTTCCAGGCATTTTGTACCAAAACCCATGATACCATAAGGAGAATAACACTTCCTGCAGCTATTAAATAACTTGTCATTGTTGCTTGATTGTAGGATGATTATTAATCATATATTACTCTATTTACATTTATCCGTTTCCCAGCCCTGCAAATCCCATAAAGGCAAGCGACAGTATTCCCGCTATGATCAGGGTCAGCACCGTTCCTTTCACCATTCTGGGAACTTCGGCGAATTCCATTTGCTCCCGCAGTCCTGCGATAAGCATCAATGCCAGAGTAAATCCTAGGCCTGCTCCAAGTGCATAGACAAAGCTCTGCGGCAGGTTATAGCCCTTGTTGGTTTGAAAAAGCGCCAGTCCCAGAATAGCACAGTTGGTAGTGATAAGTGGTAGAAATATCCCTAATGAGCGAAAAAGTGCCGGACTCATTTTCTTAATAAACATCTCTACCAATTGGACAGTAGATGCAATGACAACGATATAGCTGATGAGTTGCAGGTAAGGTGCGTCTATGGCGACCAGCAGAGCATGAATTCCGAATGCGCAAAGTGAACTGATCAGCATTACAAAAGTGACGGCTCCACCCATGCGGGTAGCTGTTTCCATCTTACCGGATACCCCCAGGAAGGGACAGATTCCCAGGAAGTAGGCCAAAACAAAGTTGTTGACCAGACAGGCATTGATAAAGATATTTCCGAATGATTCGTTCATGCCATATTATTTAACTTTCCATCTGTTGAAAATCAATAGCCATAATGCTAATGTGAAGAATCCTCCGGCCGGCAATATCATCACTATCCAGGGTTGAAAACCCTCAGGAAATAGTGCCAGGCCAAAGAAAGTTCCGTTACCCAGAATCTCCCGTACTGCTCCCAGACAAAATAACCCCAATACAAAGCCGCCACCCATGCCTAATGCATCTAGCAGAGAGGGGAGCACACTGTTTTTCGAAGCAAAGGCTTCTGCCCGGCTGAGGATTAAACAGTTTACCACGATGAGCGAGATAAAAGCTCCGAGGCTTTTATGTAAGTCCACACTGATAGCCTGAATGGCATAGTCAGTTATAGTAACAAACGTGGCGATGATGAGGATATACGAAGCAATGCGCGCTTGTTTTGGGATAAAGTTGCGCAGGGAAGACACCAACATATTGGACATCGCCAGCACAAACATGGTAGCCAGTCCCATCGCCAGGGCATTTTCTGCAGAGTTCGATACAGCCAGCACGGGGCACATACCCAATACCTGCACGAAAACAGGATTTTCGCGCCATAGCCCTTTAATAAAGGCATCTGTGTCAGCAATCCTGCCTGTACTATCTTTTCCCTTTGCTATGTTATCTTTTTGCAGCATTGAATCTTATATGTATTTATTGCATAAAAACATCAATGTTTTTGGTAATTACAGGAGCTTTTTCGGCAATGCTGCTGTGTAGTATATCTGCGACTGACCTTGATGAAATCGTAGCACCTGTGATTGCGTCAATTTCCCATGCATTGGATTTCGTCCCGTTTTTAACAGGAACAATTGCATGCAGGAGTTGACCCGATTGGTCTAATGCTACATCCAGTGCCTTGAAGTTGGCTAGGAAGTTGTTGTCCTTTTCAATCTTATCGCCCAGTCCGGGAGTTTCATTGCTTTGCAACACGTAGAACCCTATTATTTTTTCCTGCTCCGGCTGGTATCCATACAGCACCCGAATGATGCCTGCGTAGCCCTGACCACTGGCTTCTACGGCCACTCCGGTGAATTGATGCCGGGCATCGTAACCGGCATAAATCAGTTGTCCATCATCGGCCTTAGCAAGTGTTATTTTGCCATCAGGTTGTAGGGTGAAGGCTTTGGTAGAAGTTGTCCCGGGTAGCACTTTAAATACAGCCGCTTCCAGCGCATCATCCTGCAGTGAGGCTATACGGTCGGATGTGGATTCATAGGTCAGCACAATCAGCAACGCGCAAATAGTACCAATGCCCACCATGGCCCACAGCATTTTAGCGCTGCTTGCATTGCTTTCGCCCGATAGGTGGGTAGCGTTCTGCATATCACTTTTCTTTTGCGGTTCCATATACCCTGTTTTGAAACAACTTGTCAATATGAGGGCTTACTGCATTGGCTAGCAGGATGGCATACATCACGCCTTCCGGCAGTCCGCCCCAGGTGCGTATCACTACTACCATGATACCAATGAATACGCCGTATACTACAACCCCCTTAGCCGTAAGCGGAGAGGCAACCATATCGGTAGCCATAAATACCGCTCCCAGCATAAGCCCACCGGAGAATAAGGCAAACAGCGGAGAAGGATAGGTCGTTGCGTCCATCAGGTACAATGCGCCATTGAATACAAACACCGTGAGTAATATGGCTATCGGAATGCGCCAGTTCATCATATTTCTAAGGGCGAGATAGAGACCGCCTAAGAGAATGATGATGGCACAGGTTTCACCTGTAGATCCGCTGATGAGGCCCAGTGCCAGATCGTGCAAGGTGGTGGAGGCACCACCGAATTTAAAGGCTGCCAGTGGAGTTGCCCCGGAAATGGCATCTACTGTCGGTTCCATGAATGGAAAGGCCAGTACGGAAGAGGAAATATGTGAGAACCTGTCAGCGCTAAAGGACGGATACCAGGTGGTGATGGCTACCGGAAAGGCTGCCTGCAAAATGGCACGCCCAACTAGTGCCGGATTGAAGACGTTGTACCCCAATCCGCCAAACGCAAATTTTCCAACGGCGATGGCTATCACTCCGCCGAAAAATGTCATCCATAATGGAAATGCCGGAGGCAGGGAGAGACCCAGCAACAGACCAGTAATAATAGCCGACCAGTCAGTGATGGTACTCGCCTTATTCGACCATCGGCAGAGCAGGTGTTCCGTGAGCACACATGCCAGAACGGCGGTAAGTATGACCAGCAGCGCATTCCATCCAAATGCATATACGGCAAAACCGGCGACCGGTAGCAATGCCACAACCACATTTCGCATGATAGCAGCAGTGCTGATGTCTTTCTGAAGGTGAGGTGAAGTGCTGATATGTAGGGTCTTACTAAGCATCGGCCACCTCCTTTTTATGCTCTTGCCGCTTGCGGATAATGGATTTCGACAAACGGAAATACTGAACCAATGGAATATGGGATGGACATACATAGCTGCAGGAGCCACATTCGAAACAGTCCATCAGGTGGTGTGCAGGCATGGCATCATAAGCTTCAAACTTGGCCAATATGCCCAGTTTGGAGGGATTCAGGGAAAGCGGACATGCATCCAGGCAGGCTCCGCATTTGATGCAGGGAAGGATATTCGGTTGTCTGATTTCCTTATCGCTAAACACCACAATACCGGATGTGCCTTTCACTATAGATATATCAAGATTGGAAACAGCTACGCCCATCATAGGTCCACCCATGTAAACTTCGCTAATATGTGGGTCGGCTTCAACATGCTCCAGAACAAAGCGCAAGGGTGTGCCGACCGGTATAAGGTAGTTGCCTTTTTTTCCGACAGCCGGGCCGGTTATCGTGACCACCCGCTCCTGAATACCCCTGCCGTGCGGCAGCAGGCGACCTATCTCTGCAGTAGTGGCTACGTTAACTACAACTGCGCCTACATCAACAGGCAGACCGCCTGAAGGCACTTCTCTGTTGAGTAGCGCTGTGATGAGCATCTTTTCTGCGCCCTGCGGATACTTAACCGGAAGGACTTTAACGGCTACATTCAGGTCGTTTGGAATATGGGCCGACAGGTGGTTCGCGGCATCTACTTTATTGGCTTCAATACCGATAACGGTGGAACGTGCGCCGGTCACTTTGAGCAGGTAGCGGATACCCATAAAAATATCATCTGCCTGCTCGAGCATGACCCGATGGTCGGTGGTGAGGTAGGATTCGCATTCTACACCATTGATAATAAGTGTATCGCAATGCTTGCCTTCTGGAATTTTCAGCTTAACATGTGTTGGGAAGGCTGCACCACCTAATCCCACAATGCCTGCATCCTGTATGCCCTGAAGAATTTCGTCTGCCGAAGCATGATCCACATTAACAGGATTGCCTTCCAGAACTTCCTGGGTGTCGGCGGCGAAGGTTTCCAGATAAATCCCCTCCGTCATCTTTCCGGAGATGGTAGGGACGTTGGCAATTTTACGCACCCTGCCGGTTACCGGAGCATGCACAGGTACGGACATCACGCCACTGGCTTTTGCAAGCAACTGACCACGCACTACTTCCTGTCCTTCCCGCACTACGATGGTGGCGGGTGCTCCAATGTGCATATTCAAAGGAAGGATCATTACCGGTGCAAACGGAAACTGCCGGATAGGCATACCCTTGGTGGCATCCTTGTGTTCAGGTGGGTGAACACCGTGCTTAAATGTATTTTTTGTCAGCACTGTCTTCCGTTGTTCTTGCTTAGTTGTATTTAGCCGCCCGTGTCATCCATTTTTCTATATCCTTGCCCGTTTGTTGTGCAGGAAGTCCCGGATGTATGACCCTGGCAGTGCATTTTTCAGCTGCTTTTACCAAATCCTGGTAGGGACCTCCGTCGGGGTTTTTGATATAGGCTTTTTTATCGCTGTTATAAGCGAATATATTAGGGTTTATTTTAATACATTCATCGCAGGCTGTGCAACTTTCTGTTTCCAGCCATGGTGCAAGCGATGCGGCAGATGTTCCGTTTTCAGAGGCTGTTTCCGCTGCTTTGGCTTCAGGTTCTTCTACCAACTGCATTATGCCATTGCCATCGTCACCTGCCAGCTGCATCAAGCCTTTGGCGATTCTTCCCACTACTTCAGCACGGATTTTACCTTCTATGTCTTCCTGCTTTTCTTCAGCAGGTTTTACCCCTGCTATATCCCGCAGCATGATCCAGAAATTGCGGCGTTCTTCGCAGGCTTCCACAATCTTCATGGCTACCAGTACGCGATTGAGTTGTTGTTTCCGGTCTACTGCCCAGATGTAAGGATACTTTCCTTCTCTTTCTTCTTCGGACAATTCCAGGAAGTTGGCCAGTGGTACCATATTTTCATTCCAGCTATCTTTCGGTACCTGGCGGAAATGTTTCCTGAATCGCGCTTCAGTTAACGCGAAGTCTGCGAATGTCATGGCCACTTCCATTGTTTTGGTCCGGCCGTTTTCTTTGTATTGCAGCCGATAAGTCGGCCAGAGCTGGTCCATAGCAGGATTCCCTTCGATATCAAATCCTTCCCGGGCTGTTATACCATTGTCGGGATTGAATTTAAAGACCGGATAGGCACGGGATTCCACAGCCAGTTTTGCCTGATGAACACCCATATCGTCGCCTACACCATGTTCGGGTTGGCAGGTAGTATAGAGGTTGAAGAGAGCAGGACGTCTGGTCATCAAACCATCGATAAAGCCTTCTATCATGTGGCTGGTATTCGCTAGAGTGGCTTGCATTACATAGGTGTTGCGATGGGCCATGGCAATAAGTCCGATTTCCTTTCTGGGCTCTGACTTGCCTTGCAATACTTTTCCGTATTGAGCCATATCGGATATCTGACCCACAAAGCCCGAAGTACAGGCCTGACCTCCGGTGTTGCTGTACACCTGTGTGTCCACTACCACTACCTTCACGGGTTTACCCGATGCCATCAGGCGGGAAAGGTTTTGAAATCCGATATCGTACATGGCACCGTCGCCACCAAGCGCTACTACAGGAGGACATAAATGCCATTCTTCATCAGTGAATTGCTGCCAGTTAAAGTAGGTGAAGAAGTCTTTGTGATCTGCAGCCCGATATGTGCCGGCCAGTTCCATCTCAGCGCGGCGAATCACCTTGAACCCATCTGCCATTTTCGACATATGTCCTTCAAAGATGCCCATCGCCATAGAGGTAGAATCCTGGAAAAGGTGATTGGCCCATGGGAAAGGGTAGGGGTTATACGGCCAGGTGCTGCCCCAGACGGAGGTACAACCTGTAGCATTACACATACCCATAGATGAGCGTCCTTTTTGGGTGGTGCCGTCGGTGTATTTCCATTTCAGTTGCTTCAGTTTAGCGAGCAACTGGGTCATTTCCCGCAGCCATTCCTGGTCGATAGGAGTTCCACCTTTTTCCTGTTCCAGTCTTTGCGTAAGTTCTGACATGGTCAGGTCGTGGTCATGCGCTTCAGCGGTAATTTTTTCGATAGCAGCAGCATCCGCCACATTCACCGAACCCATTAATTTACCTTGTATATGTTTTTCGAGCTGGTCGCACAGCTCTGTCAGATAGGCTATATGTTTTTTCACTCTGGGCTGCATGAGGCTTTCAACCGTTGCCACAAACAAGTGTATGACTGATTTTTCTGAGCATCCCAGACAAGCGCCGTCACCACTGGCGAAGTTCAGATAAGCATCCTTATTCAACAGTAGTGTTTCGAGCGGACCAATTTTTTCTTCCAGATCATCGATGCGCTTGTACTGGTCGGGTGTATTGGGCAGGTCAGTCCAAAGGTCCCATTCCTTCCGTAAGCGCGCTACGGATGCCTCTGTCTGGGGTACAGAACGCAATGCATCATCGTTACACACCTGAACGCATTCCATACATCCTTTACAGGTTGTAGGATTGACGGTGATACTGAAAAGTCCTCCGCTACCCGGAGCATCCTTTTCATGCAATTCGAAGTAGGGGCGGGTAAGTGCAAACCGGAAGTCGCCCAGTTCTTCCCGGAACCATTTAAATTCCTTCGCCAGCTGTTCGTCCTTGTTTTCTTCCAGCATCTGGTCGATTGCTTCCTGAATATAATCGTTAACAGTTGCATCGGTTTTTTCTGAAGTAAATAACGCACGGACTTTGCTTTCCATTTGTCGCACTGCTTTGGGCAGGGCGTTGACTTCACCGTGGTTTTTTTTCACCCTTGTTACAATGGTGTTCAGCACGTCCGACAGCTCACTGACCAGGCCGGGTATGGCTGTATCTGGACATACAGTATAGCAATCGCCGCAGGCTGTACAGTTATTGGGTATCCATTCAGGGTGTTCGAAGCGAATGCCTGTCATATCTCTGAAAAGAGAGGAGGCTGCCGGCATCACACTGAGCCCGATGAAAGGGTCGGTAATGTTATCGTTGCCCATACCGCGCTGGTAGAAGTTGCCTGTCTGTTCCCAGAAGCGATGGATATCGCTGAGTCTGGATGCACTCTGTGGCATATGTTTCAACATGGTAGGCAAGGGGAGTACAGTTTGTCTGTTGGTCTTTTCGCCACTATCGGTGCTGATAACTTTGTTTTTGATTTCGTGTACTTCGTCAAAACCTCTCTTCACCACCCGCATGTTGTCATCCACCACCCTTTGGCCTTTTCCACCGAACTTCGATTTCACTTGGTCTTCAATGGCCTTCAGCAGCGACGCATCGGTAAGTCCTGCCTGTTGCATGACCGGTGATGCTGCAAAAAAAGCTCCCTGGAAAGCAATGCCCTGCATGCGCAGTTGCAGTTCCGGATCAGTAGCTTCTTCACGTGCTATCCTGAATCCATCTATGTAAAATATACGGATATTATTATCAATGATTAATTGCTGGTACTGCCGCGGTATATCATTCCATACCTCTTCAGGTTTACTGCGTTCACTCTGGATGATGAAGCATCCGCCCTCTTTCAGTCCTGCCAGTGCATTCGTATGTTTAAATACATTGGGATCTGGTGAGAGTACCACATCCACGAAGAAATATTCGCAATTGACGCGGATAGGTTCCGGTGCTGCTGCGAGGTAGTAAGTGGTGGGTTGTCCTTTCTTCTCCGAACCGTATTTGGGATTAGCCTTGATATGGTAATCCAGCAGGTCGAAAAGCGTCATGGCAAGATTCTTACCGGTGGTGATGGCTCCCCATCCGCCGACGGAATGGAAGCGAACGGTGATGGCACCCTTCGGCATGAGGTTGGGGTTCTCAGAACCGCGAATAGCCAGATCCTTGATTTGCGGATAGGCGTCGGCTATGGTTTCCTGATACGCTTTTTGTTTGGGAGTAAAGGCCGCATCCCGCAGAAAATCGATGGACAGATAGAACATTTTTTTATGCTTGCCGTCTGGGAGCATATTTTCTACGGCACCGATGATACCCTCGGGCTGAAGGTCGCGGCTGCCCATTCCGAAAGAACCTGAGTAGATAACAGGCATGTCTTTTTGAGAGTAGCTTTCCAGTGCAGGATAAGGTTTCCCCGTTTTGTAACCGTCGTTTTCGAGACATTTCGCCAATGTCGCTCTTACTTCGCGGGCGATGGGTAAGTCGGAGGCAAGCGGCTGATCCAGGCGTTCCAGTATGGCCACTCCTTTTTTGCCTTTCAGTATTTTGCCTATTAAGTCGGCGGGGAATGGACGGAACATGACCAGGTCTACCACTCCCACTTTAATTTTTCGGGTGTTGCGGAGGTAGTCGGCTACTACTTGGGCACTGGGAATGATGCTTCCCTGTCCGAGTATCAGGTAGTCGGCATCTTCGGTTCTATACGTCATTACACGCTCATAGCTGCGTCCTGTAAGGCCTTCGAATTCGCGGAAAGCATTATCGATAATTTCCTGAATATGGTCGAAGAAGAAGGGGCGCTGTGCTGCTACACTTTGCATGTAGGCATCCTGGTTTTGAACTATACCTGCCATCATTGGATTATCGACATCCCACAGTTCCGGAATACGGCGGCGCTGTTCTCCATATATAATACGCTGTGCAGGTGTTGGGGTGTCAATGATATCATCCGGTCGACCGAGGAATTCTCTGATCAGCTCCCTTTCGGGTACTTGTAAAGATTCGATGAGGTGGGTAGTGAGAAAGCCATCTTGTGCCACTACACCGGGAGTGAGCGAAAGCTCAGCTACCTTATGCGCAATGATATTGAAGTCGGCTGCATGCTGGGCGTTTTTGGCAAAGAGCTGAAAGAAACCTGTATCGTCGATGGCATGGTAGTCGTCGTGACCGGCATGCACGTTGAGGGTCGATTTGGTCATGGCCCTGGCGCCAATGTTCAACACATAGGTAAGGCGTTTGCCCACCGCCGCGTAAAGCGATTCATGCATATAGGCAATACCTTGTCCGGAAGAAAAATTGGCCGAACGCAGGCCCGTCATGGAAAGACCTGCAGTGACTGCCGCAGCGGCGTGTTCGCCTTCCGGTTCAATGAATATGAGGGGTCTGTCCGAAATGTTCAGGTGCCCCTTGGCAGCTTCTTCCGCCCAGTATTCTCCCATCTGTGTAGATGGAGTGATAGGGTAGGCTCCTGCAGCATCAGAAGATTCCCGTTCGCACATTATGACTGCGGTATTACCATCCATAGCGGCCCGGATACCGGGATACTTAACGTTGTTGTTATGCTTATCCATGACTTGTCTTGGAGTTTCTTAAAATAAACCGGGCAATAGTGCCCGAACGAAGTGCTCTTGCAAGGGCACTCCGTCTGGTGGCTATAAAGTTATTTGGCTGATTCCCGAACCGGGATTCTCTGTCTGTAGTGTAGTGCCATTTTGCATATAGCACTACAGAAAAAGACTGGAGTGTGTCTGGCAAGTCCATCAGGATGCCCGTGTTGGTTGCACCAAGTCTCTGGCTTTTGCGGCCAGTTCAAGGTGGTATCTTGCCACGTCCACATTCATCCATACATCTTCAGGATCCTGCAATTGGAGCAAGGCGGAAATGTCCAGTGCATTAAACCTTTCATCCCGCTGTCTGCAGGCGTTCAGCAACGCGTCCAGAGGATTGGCGGTATGAACTTGCTCTCCTTGTGATTGTAAAAATGCTGTGAGGTAATGCTGCACAGCCTTATAGGCGTGGTTACAAACCATGTAGGCTACAACATCCTCTTCGGGACGAGCCAGTTCCTCCCTTGCGGTTTCAAAATGATTGGTGGCCTGCAGGAAAGTGGTGTTAGCGATATTTTCGTTCATAACAAGGTATTTAAACAGGTTTCATTTCGACTTGAAAGCTATTTAAGACCCCACTTCCCAATTATGACATTGGTCAGTATACAAAATGATTAAGGTTGTAGCCACAACAAGCAGACATCAGGGGGCAGGGGAAGTAGTTTTCTGATGCCCGGCAAGTCCAAAACGTTCATTTTGTCCCAAATCTGAGATACGACTTATTGAAAAATTAGGAGCGGGTGTTTTCTTGCATCCTATAAAATGCAACAACCGTTATCTGTTGATTTCCTGATCGATGAGGGCTATGGTTGCTTCAATTACCGGCAAGGCTAATTTTAGTTGTCGCGCTGCATTGCGCCCCCTCCAGTTGACCCCGGCCAGCAGTTGCAGGAAACCCTGACTTTGAAACAAATCGCGGGGTACATTGGACCAGCTCACAAAATTGGTTCCTTTAGAATCGTCAATATAGCGGTCACCAAAAAGCTCCAGCATGGCATCAATATTTTTAGCGTGATTCCGGGTGATGCTTTCAATGTTGTTGCCCAGTATGGGTAACTCGAAATCAAACAAATTAATAATCGCGTTTCGTATGGTGTCGTTAGAGATTTTATCTATCCCCGATGATTTAAGTGCTTCGTAAGGTCCGGAGTTGTACTGAAAATTGATACCATTGTTCAATTCGAAAACTTTGCCCATCAGGGTATCGTTAAAAGGGACATTGTTCTTGCTAAGCTCCATGAAATAATCGGAGGTGGTATACAGGCCATCATAGGTTGCTATCATGTCCTCGAAATGCAGCAGGTCATTCTTTAAAGACTGGCTGATTTCTGTCAGCATCTTGAGTTCATAGATTCTGTCTTTTCGCGCTTCATTCCAGGTGTTTATCTGCAGCGCAATCAGAATTCCAATTACGACCAGTATAATTTCACCCAGGGCATACTTCAGGTATTTGCCGGTGGGAGATCCTGACGCAGCGGCCTTATTTGTATTCATACTATCGTAGCGCTTTTTCCTGAAGAATTTTATCATTTGTAATGATAGTGGCTTTTTGGTTATTGGTGTTATGGCGTACCATTCGCAAACTAAACTACCACCGGAACATTTTACTTTCTCATAATATGCTATAAAATAAGGTTGTCTTTCTTTCGCTCATTTTTCCACTATACCGACATAAAATATTCATCGTAAGCCAAAAATATTGCATCAGCTAGGTGGTAGCTTGTAATACTCCCCAAATTCTGCACCAGAGGTTTAGTTAAAAAACAAGTTTAAATTTACTAAACCTATGACAAAGAGAACAAGACGCAAACCTGCCGACAGGCAGGTTGAGTGCTGACTTCAAAGCCAAGGTTGCCTTAGAAGCTATATGTCTAGATTGGGAAGCTTACAGGTTGGCATATGTCTCTCACTGTTTTAAAAGCAACATGCAGCCCCCCAACAACGAAGCTGACACTGCTGCTTCCTACCCCCGATGGTAGCGGCTATCCTTGCCCGCATCGGGCAGTGTAGCGTTGCGGCAAGATAATAGCGGACAGCGGGACGAATGGGAGTGGGGTAGGGAAGGAAAATGGTTCCCGCATAACAACTGCACACTCGCTACACTTCATGGCATTTGTAGCGCGGGATGAACCGCTTTGGATGATTTGACTTACTAGCTGATCTCGGAAATGCTTCCCGCATAACTGCTATTACCTCGCTATGCTTGGGTATGTCCGTAGCGCGGGATTGTCAGAACAGATTTATTCTTCTTTCATGTTATGGAACACACTGACAACGTCGTCGTCTTCTTCGAATTTGTCGATCAGTGCGTAAATCTTTTCCATCTGTTCGTCGGTGAGTTCCACCAGATTCAGGGGCACGCGCACCAGCTCGGCGGCTTTCACCTCTACATTCAGTTCTTCGAGCTTATTTTGCATGGTACCGAAGTCTGTGAAGGAGGTACTAACCAGATAGAGGTCTTCCTCTTCCCGGATGTCTTCAGCGCCGGCGTCGATAAGGTCGAGTTCTATATCGTCGAGCTGCACCTTTTCTTTCTCGAGTTTGAAAACACCCTTGCGATCGAAAGAGAACGCTACACTGCCCTGGGTGCCGAGGGCGCCATCGCCGCGGTTGAAATACATGCGCACATTGGCGACCGTGCGGGTGGGGTTGTCGGTAGCACATTCAATCATCATAGCTACTCCAAAGGGGCCGTAGCCTTCGTACACGATTTCCTCGTAATCGCCTTCGTCCTTGCTGACAGCCCGTTTGATGGCGGCTTCCACTCGGTCTTTGGGCATCTGCACGCCCTTGGCATTGTTCAGCGCCAGGCGCAGTTTGGCATTGGTGGAGGGGTCTGGTCCACCTGCTTTTACGGCTATGGCTATTTCGCGACCCACGCGGGTGAAGTTCTTAGCCATGGCATCCCATCGCTTGAACTTCTTTTCTTTACGGTATTCAAATGCTCTTCCCATTTCGTGGAGTAAAATTCGGCATTGTGGCTTATATCAGCAAGTTCAGAGGCGTACTAACTGAAAGCTTTGCGCAGCAGTGGGCGTCACCAGCCGCACTACATACATGCCTGCGGCCAGCGTCCGGGTGGGAATATGCACTTTTACCGTGCCCTCAGACGGGGTACCGGCATAGAGGGTAGCCATGTGGCGGCCATTCATGTCCGACAAAATAACCTCGTAACGGGTGCTGCCTATCGCATCGAAAAACAGATCGGAATAGGTGGAGCTGGGGTTATTGGTGAGGTAGGGGCGCTCCGGCAGGGTGTTTTCCGGCAAGGTATCTGAGGATTCATTGTTGGCGCCGGGACTGGGTGTCGGCAGCAGCTGTTGTTCGCCAATGCCATTGGGCAGACGTCCCCACGACTGGTCGCTGGCCAGGGTCGGGTAGGAAACGACATCTACAGGGGCATATCCGGATGCAGCCGGGGCATAGAGGCCTACCGTTTCACCATCGACATTCAGGCGGAAGTCGGCGTGATAAGTTCCATCCTCCGGACTGTTATCGGCCCAGATAAGCAGGTAGGAATCGGGTTGCAGGACGGTATTGGGCAGGCGCCATTTCCAGGGCTCCTCCGGGTCATCGCTCAGGTAGTACCCGTATAAACTCTGGGTGGTACCTCCGGCATTGTACAACTCAATATAGTCTTCGTATTGCCCCGCTTCATCGGCGATGGTCACCAGGTTCAGCGGCATCAGTTCATTGATAACCACAGCAGGTGGCGTAAAGGTATTGGCGAACTGCAAAGGTCCGCAAACCGGATAGGTGCTGGTGGCGGCAGTCATATCGGTGGCGGTAATGCTCAGCGACAAGGTGCTGTAGAGTTCGGGAACCTCGAGGGTGTTGCCATACCAGCCATCGCCGGCTGCAAAATCTTCGTGGAGTCCGTCGTCGAATAAGGTAAGCGTAGATGATGCGCCTCCATCCCAGACCAATTGCGCCTCCACTGCATCCAGGGCTGCTACACTTTCCACATGGACGAGCACAGACAGCGGTGCACCACCAATAGGTGTCACGGGCCAGGTCAGCAATTCGGAAAGCAGGGGTGAGGAAGTGGCCGGACCTGCCTGCAGGGTAGTTTGGTTATTGCGCGCTGCCACAAAGGGAATGATACCATAAGGCGTATGGCCATCAATATCATTATCGGTGAACCCATTCCAAAAATCATCATACGTATAGCCGTAGTCGAAGGTGCGGAAGACATCTTCCAAGGCAGCTTCCGCAATCAGATCCCTCCATGCCAGCACCTTCCCTGCAACACTGTCGGTATGTAAAGGACCTTCCTGCAGTTGTTGCAGGTAATAAGTGAAGTCAGCCCGATAGCTGTCCACTGCCAGCAACCTTTCCACCAGCGGCACATAATACCAGCCCGTAGGCCAGTCGTAGATATTTTTCTCAGTCCAGTCGAAGCCCAGCCAGTCGACACCAAAGGAATTATCGGCGTCGTAGGAGAGAAACTCGTACCGACCGGAAGCCATGTTATAATACAGGTAAAAATTATTAATATTTCCCGCATAGTTATCCCAGTGCCCTGCGGCGATATCCAGCGCATAGGTTTTCAGAAATTGCTGTACATCGAATACTGCTTCCAGTGCGCAGGGGAACTCGGAATCGGAGGTATTGTTGATGACATCGATCAGATGGATGAGGTCCTGTATATTGCCATAGGGGTTGTCTTCATTGATGGTCCACTCATAGCCGTCGTCAAGGTAATCGGAAGGATTGTTGCCCCGCCACTGTAAATCTGCGGGCCAGGTGCACTTGAACAGGTTACCTTCGTTATTGCCGTACCGCGATTGTATGTAGTTCTCATCTACATGCTCCATGTTGGTGTACACACCGGCATATGTTTCATTGACATAAACCCTTACAAAATTCGAACGCCGGCCGGGCAGACCAAAGGCATTGTAGGTATCGAAATACAGTTTCTCACGCACCATGGTAGGGTCATTGTGCATGCCCAGCAGGTTGAGCTTTTCCACGCCTTCGTATTTACCACCATCGCTAAACGCATTGAATGACACTTTGAAAGACTTCTTCGCCGAATAGAGAGAGGTATTACCGCGCAAGCGGAAACCAATGTTTTCCACTGTATCGGTGGTGAGGCCATCATCGAAAATAAAAGTCGCATGGTAATAGAGTTCATTCTCCAGGTTAGCATAGAGCTCTGTTACAGAATCCTCCGGCATTAAAATGTAGATACTGCTTACTTTCGTATCATCGTACAGCTTGGTATAGGGCAGGGATTGCGCTGCACCACTGACAGGTAAGCCAATAAATAACACACATGTCAACAACACAGCAACCATCTTCATGTAACAAAAATAGTATAACCATGAGGAAGTTTTGTCTAACGATAGTCAGCACATGTCTTCTCTTTTCTGTTCAGGCCCAGGAAGTGCAGGTCCCGGAATGGGCAAAGAGTGCCATATGGTACCAGATTTTTCCCGAGCGTTTCCGCAACGGCGATCCCTCCAACGACCCTGCTTTACAGGATATCATGGGCTCCTGGCCGCACGACAGCGTCACGCCCTGGCAGCTAAGTCCCTGGACTTCCGACTGGTACGAGAAGCAACCCTGGGAGCAGGATGCTCCTTATGATATGGGTGGTATCATCACCCGTCGCAGGTATGGTGGTGATATTCAGGGGATGCTGGATGAACTGGCTTATATCAAATCGTTAGGCATCAATGCCATCTATCTGAATCCGGTGTTCTGGGCACCCTCACTTCATAAGTACGATGCCATCATGTACCACCACATTGATCCGCATTTTGGTCCCGATCCGGAGGGCGATAAGGCCATCATTGCAGCAGAAGATCCGCTGGACCCCCGCACCTGGAAATGGACCAGCGCAGACCGGTTGATGCTGCTGTTTATTCGCGCCTGTCACGAGCGGGGTATTCGCGTCATCTTCGATGGCGTGTTTAACCATATGGGCATACGCAGTTTCGCCTTTCAGGATGTATTACAAAATCAAGAACAATCGCCCTACAAAGATTGGTTTACTATATATGCATGGGATTCAGATACGTCGGAATTCCGGTACCAGGGATGGTTTGGTGTGTCCGATTTACCGGAGATACGGGAAGATGAACAAGGCATTGTGAATGGCCCCAAAACCTATATCTACAATTGCACCTCCCGATGGATGATGCCCGACGGGGTAGTGGCCAACGGCATTGACGGCTGGCGGCTGGATGTGGCTTTTTGTGTCGACCATCAATTCTGGAAGGATTGGCGCATGCTGGTAAAGGCCATCAATCCGGATGCCTACCTGACGGCAGAGGTCATCGACAAGATAGAAGTGGTAGCGCCCTATTTGAAAGGAGATGAGTTTGATGCGGTGATGAATTACGGCTTCGGCGTGGTGGCCAGCGAATTTTTCATCAATAAAGAGCGGCGTATCACTGTAACGGAATTCGACAGCCTGCTGCAAGAATTGCGGGAGGCTTATCCGAGAGATATCACCTATGTGCAGCAGAACCTCTTCGACAGCCACGATACCCAGCGCTTTGTCAGCTATATCGTCAACCACGACGTGGCCTATTTCCGCGACTGGGGCGACTACTTCAACAAGACCAGAGCCAATAACCCGGATTACGATGAACGCAAACCCACTGAGGAAGAGTACCGTATTCAAAAGCTGATGGCTCTTTTCCAGTTTACCTATGTGGGTGCACCCATGGTTTATTATGGCGATGAAGTGGGCATGTGGGGCGCTAATGATCCGGACTGCCGTAAGCCTATGGTATGGGATGATCTGCAGTACGAGGAGGAAGTGTACAACGCTGACGGTAGCATGCGCACTTCCGATCAAGTCGCTCCGAATGCTGACATGCTGACGTGGTATAAGGCCATTGCCAGAATGCGCGGCGCTTACCCGGTGTTCAGTCTGGGAAGTTTTGAGGCCCTGCTGACCGATGATGTCAACGGTGTGTACGTCTATCGCCGCCGGTTGGAAGGGGAGCAGGATGCCATCGTTATTCTGAACAACAGCGATCAGGAGCAGGCAGTGGATATCAGTCATTGGCTCAGCGGTACGGTCTATAATCCGATGAAAAAAGTGGAGCAGTATTTCCCGGATACAAATCCTTTGGTACCTGTGCCTTACAAGAGCGGCGTGGTGCTGATGAGTTATTGAACGGAGTGCTGCTGGTATTTGTAAGAGCCAGTTAAGCTTTGTATGGATCGGTTGTTTCAAAATATTAATTGTAGGATTTGGGTGAAGCCAAAATGAATATTGGACTCCATTTACTATCTTTAATCTTCCAATAAAAAATCCTGGACCAAATGAAACAGCCACTTCTTTGTGTGTTTATGATTTTCTGTGCATCTCTGGTATCGCATGCGCAAACCACACAACCCAATATTATATTAATTACAATGGATGATTGTAATGATTACATTGAGGGGTTGGATGGTCATCCGCAGATATCGACCCCGAATATCAAATATCTGATGCGAAAAGGTGCTTTGTTTTACAATGCGTATGCGAATTCACCTAAATGTGCTCCTTCGCGGGTGAGCTTTTATACCGGAAAGCAACCCAACTATACGAATGTGTACCACAATTTTGATATAAACTGTAATCTAACACTCGAGCAAAGCATGGCGTTTAATGGTGTCGAAACCTATTATACCATACCCATGGTACTCAAAGATAGCAGCGGTTATTTTACCTATTCCATTAGTAAAAATATGCATTGTCACAACAATCTGCATGGTTACGATATGGACACGGAAGACGAATGTGCTAAAGGGGCTTCGTGGAATAAAGTAACAGTGTTTGATCATGCGGCGGAGCAGATTGATGTGCTGAATTATGCTTCAACCATAGATGAGGGACTTCCTGAATATCATTTTGCAGCTATTCCGGATTCTCTGGAGACTAAGCTGCAGGACTATTTGTCAACCGATTCAGCTATTAGTTTTATAGAGCAGGTTGCCGCTGATTCCTCAGCCTTCTGCAACAAACCTTTTTTTATGGCTATAGGTTATCGCAGGCCTCACGGACCTTTTTATATCCCTGAGAAATATTTCCTGCCAGCCTATGATGTCCAATATGATAACCCGGGTTATAAAATAAACTTTGATTCACTTCCTTTTGAACCGCCCACTACAGGACTCTTCATGCCGCCGCAACCGGATGTGAAGTATGCGGATTACTTTGCGTTGCCTGAAAATGGTGTAGCAAGAGCATTGATTGAGGTGGATGCAGTATATAGCGGAATAGGCATAAAGATTAATAGCAAAATTGCCGATGGCATATTTCCTCAATTTCAACCAGGACTTTCGGAGGCACAGCGAGAAGCATTGTTTTACGATTCGTATAGTGCCAACATGATTATGGCCTACATGGCATCCATTCAATTTATTGATGCACAAATCGGACGCCTTTTAGCTTCACTGGCGGAAAATCCAGATATTCTCAACAATACCATTATTATAATATTCGGAGATCATGGATTTTCTCTTGGTGAAAAAAACCATTGGAAGAAGGGTGCGCTTTGGGAAACAGACATCAGAACACCTTTATTGGTTGTAGATTTTCGCAATCCCGTCAAAAGAAAATCCAACGCTACTGTGGGGTTAATTGATTTATTCCCAACTATCCTGGAACTTACTGATACACCTGAACCCTTATTCCCAGATGGATCATCCTACCTAGACGGCGTTTCTTTGGTGCCTTTAATAGATGGTACAACCGGCTCCTAGGAAAAGCCTATCTTAAGCTCTTATCGAAATATGAAATCCAGTGCAGTGGAAGGTAGTTGTTTCCCATCGCACAGTATTCGGACAAAGAAATGGCATTACATAAGGTATCAAACAAATGGTGATTCAACATTAACAACTTGCAATGAAGATCTTTCTGAAATTCAGGAGGAATTGTACAATATTGGTGTGAACAGAGAAATAGATCCCTACGAATGGAATAATCTTGCTTATGACCCTGCTTACAGTGGACTCATAGAACAATTAGCAAGCTATTTACCCGGCAATCCAAATTATAACCAGTTTGCCAGGACATCGTTTGATGTGGTACCGGAATCGGATGAAAACGTGGCTTTACTGATCGCCCCCAATCCAACTTCAGATATTACCAGCGTGCTGGTTCCCGGTCAGAAAGGCGACTGGGAGCTCATTGTTACCAGCATTACAGGGGTGGTTGTTTACAGGGATAGAGGCTACAACGATTTCAATATCATGCAAGAGTTTTTATTGGAGCCATCTGCTGAAGCATGGTCTCCAGGAACTTATTTGGTCAAATACCAACAGGCGGAAACCACACGCACCGGTAAACTGATAGTCCATTAGTCTTGCAGGAAAATTTCTCCCTGTAAATAGGTAACTGCATTGCCTGAAATCAGTACTCGGTCATCTTCAATAGCAGTGACAAAACTCCCGCCACGTGCCGATAATTGAAGAGATGTCCAGCTTTCTTTATCGAGTCGTTTGCTCCAGTAATTGGTCAGCGTTGTTTGTGCGCTGCCGGTGGCCGGGTCTTCATTTACGCCTAAAGCAGGGGCAAAAAATCGGTACACATAATCCACATCATAGCCGCGGGCCGTTACAATAATCCCTTGTGTCTTCACCTCTTTGAGCAGTGCAAAGTCGGGCTGCATTCTTTTGATATCCTCTTCGTTTTCATACACCAGCATGTAGTTGTCCTTACCGATAAACGAAGCCTTTGGTTCCTTCCCCAGCGCCTTCACCAGTTTATCCGGAGCTTCCTGATCCAGAAAATAATCCATAGGGAAATCGAGGGTGTAGCTGCCATTGTTGCGCATTACTTTCAAGGGACCACTCTTGGAGTGAAACAGTATATGGCTCACCGGATGTCCCATCATATTCCAGATAACATAGGCGGAAGCCAGCGTAGCATGTCCGCATAAAGGAACTTCCGTTGCCGGTGTAAACCAGCGGATGTCAAATCCATCGCCACGGGGTACAAAAAATGCTGTTTCGCTCAGCTGGTGCTGCGCCGCTATCTGCTGCATGCGTTCATCCGACAACCAACCCGAAAGTGGCACCACAGCCGCAGTATTGCCTTTAAACACTTCATCGGTAAATACATCAATAAAATATACTTGCATGGGAAGGATTTACATTAATGCTGTAAAACTAAAAATGGATTGCAGACTGCAAGTTGAAGATATGCACAATGCTAATGTACAGCCAGTAGGCGAATCCGCTCTTCTACACCATTGCTACACCGCAAAACCTTGATGCCGGGACTGATGTTGTCGGGCAGCTGTGCTGTATAACTTCCCCTAAAAGTCCACGTGTCGAGCAAATTTCCCGCAACATCCAAGAGGCTGCATTCCACCTCACCGGTAGTATTGCCCTCCCAGGTAAGTTGCACGGTATTGCCGGCAGGATTGGGTTGTATCAACAGACCGGAAGCACCATCGCCGGCATCGGGAATACTTAAGGGGCCATTTGCCTGCATATAAACTTTAAATATGCGTGGACTGGCCCAGCTGCTGCCTGTCAGCATGAAAATATTCCTGCTGTCGCTTTCAATTCCACCCACTACGTAACCGATTAGGGTAGTGGTAGCAGGAAGTTCATCCATTAAAAGCACACCCTGCTCATCGAAGGGAGCATCGCCGGCAGGTATAAACTCTGCACTGGCGCCCAGCAATGCAGGCATGTCTGTATCCAGATAAAACTCCTCTGTACCGTCGGCCGTTGTTTGCATGCAGGAAATATTGCTGGTAAAGGGGACCAGTTCATCCATATACAAAGTTCCTCCTTCATAGTAGTACTGACCAATGCCTCCGAAGAAAACAGTCTGCATGGTATAAGGTGTGGAGCGGTACATCGCTACAGAAGCTGAATGGTATTGATTCAGTAGCTGGGTGAAGGCGGTATCGTGTTCTACCCAGTCTGCGCCAAAATGCACGGCATCCAACCAGGGAAGATCGGCATCGTAACGGAATACGCCACTGAAGCCGGTAAAAAAATGACTGCCATCTGCAGCTATTTGTGGTAACATATTATAGTCTCTTCTATGTAAAATGGCGGTATCGGTAATGCTGACAAAGCTGGTAACTTCAGGCGTTATATCTGCACTAAGCGTAAAGTAGTGCAGGGCGTTGGTGTATTGTTGTACAAAGCTGGGTCCGTTGTGCGGGTTGTAGCGTCCGTCAAAACGCTGTCCCATTGCCAGTACAAAAGTGCCGTCCAGATAGCCCAGATGTCCTCCGGTAACGGCAAATCTTTCATCTGTAATCTGGGCCATGTGCGGTGTAACGGGCAATCCGTTGATGACCGCATCTACAAGACCCGGCAGGTGAATGCGGGTGAGGTGGGGAAACGTTACATGGTCGCCGGCAGCATTGCTGTAGCCGTAACCACCCACCAGGTACAGCTGGGTATCTACCTGGCAAAATTCCATATTGGTGGCACCCAGTTGCTCGCGGAGGTCGTCGGGTAACCCTTCGATGGCCGCCTCCCAGATTTCACCTGTTCCCGGCGATACTACATATATATAGCTGTTTTCTCCCGCTTCCGGGAAAGAAAACGGCGGCCGGTGGTCATGGAGTCCGTCGGTCCGACCACCTAATAGCACCCAGTAATCGTCGTGGATGCCATAGGCAAACGACTGCAGTCCCGGCATACCGGGAAGCACCAGCTCTTCCAGTGTGACAACAGGAAGGGAAGAAGTTTGAGCTTGGGAAGTGAAGCCTGAATAGAACAGACCTGACATGACCCAAATGACTGTGGGTATAAATGCTTTTTGCATAGCTCAAAATTACCCGTAGAGAAAGGGATGTAGGGTGACGGAGGTCACCTTGTTGTGCCACAAATATGTTCCGTGTATTTTTAGGCCATGCGGCGGTGGTGGGACATTTATAAAAAGGCTTATGGAGGGTTATCTACCGCTTCCTGGATGCTGGCATTGATTCAGCTAGTCAATCGAAGCGGTAGCATGGTTTTGCCCTTTCTGGCCATTTACATGACCACCCAGCTGGGTTACAGCGTACAACAAGTAGGCGCCATTATGAGTACCTATGGTATCGGCTCCCTCGCGGGTTCTTATCTGGGTGGCTGGCTCACCGATAAAATAGGTGCTTTCAAAGTGCAGTTCAACTCCTTATTTCTGGGTGGGCTGTCGTTTTTTCTCCTGCCTTTTCTTACAGGTTATGTGGCGCTGCTGGCGGGTATTTTGTTATCGAGCACCCTGATTGAAATGTTGCGTCCGGCCAATACCACCTCTGTTTCCTTGTATGCCCGGCCGGAAAATATTACACGGGCCTTTTCCCTGAACAGGCTGGCCATCAATCTGGGGGTCAGTGTCGGGCCGGCTATAGGTGGATTGCTGGCCGGCATTTCCTATACCTGGATATTCGTCGCTGACGGTATCACCTGTATCATCGCGGCCGGTGTTTTTTATGCCTATTTTCACGACCGTCCGGTTCGTCAGTCAACGGCTGCTGAAGACGGAAAAGCCACGGTTAATCTCCCTCGACCAAAGCCATTAAAAGATAAGATATACATACTTTTTGCCATGCTATGCGGTCTGTACGGTATGTTGTTTTTGCAGATATTTCAGGTGCTGCCCTTGTATTACCGCCAGGAAGCAGGGCTTTCTGAACCCGGTATCGGACTCATCCTCGGATTCAATGGACTCATCGTATTTGCCATTGAAATGGTGCTGGTCTATGCCATTGAAAACAGGTTTGCATTGCAGCGCATTATCGTTGTCGGGGTGTTGTTGTGCGGTTTATCTTTTCTGATATTGCTTTTGGGCCAATCTATCACCGTGTTGTATGCGGGAATGTTATTGCTGAGTCTCTCCGAAATTCTCGCCATGCCTTTTATGGTCACCTTGGTGGTACAGCGCGCCGGCGCACATGCTCGCGGTAGTTATCTGGGTGTCTATACGATGTCCTGGTCGCTGGCATTCATTGTCTCACCAGGCATCAGCACTTACTTTATCAGTCACTACGGGTTCGATGGACTGTGGTGGTTCAATGGCGTCATATCCGGGGTAATTATGCTCGGCATTGTTGCCATTACAGGTAAAATGCAGGGACAGCCGCGCGTGCATGCGGAAGAGGAAGCGCTGGCTACAAATCTCTGAGCATCCAGATATCGCAACCAAAATGTCCGCTGTCTCCCATGGGCTGTGTTAAACGGCGGAAGCCTGCCTTTTCATACAGTTGAATAGCCCGCTGCAATTCAGGCATAGTTTCAATGTACATCTGACTGTAACCACTTTGCAGCGCAGTTGCCATAACATGTTGCAGCAGTCGTAATCCTATTCCCTTGCCTCTTGCCGAGGGCAACAAATACATCTTTACCAGTTCACAGGTAAGCTCAGGTAAACCGGCTGTCGGGTAAAAACCAGCACCCCCTAGCACTGTGCCCTGCTGTTCAACTACAAAATAGCCGGCACCGGGATGCTGAAACACCTGCGATAAATGATCGGTTGTGGGATCCGTGTAAACGGTTCCCGGACGGTTGGCACCAAACTCTTCCAGCACAGTTCTGATAATACTTGCTATTTTTGAATCGTATGCCGGAATTATTGGTTGAATGTTGGGAGTAATCAGCATTAGGTTTTGATCATAAGCAATGTTCTATTGTTCAGCCGTAGTTGAATCAGCATGAAAAAGTAAAAATATGAAACACCACCCACTTAAAAACTGGGGTGCCGATTTGCCGGCATCCGTAGTTGTATTATTGGTTGCAATCCCTTTATGCCTTGGGATAGCCCTGGGCTCTAATGCACCGCTTTTTTCTGGTATCATTGCCGGTATTGTCGGAGGTATTGTGGTTGGCTTGCTGAGTGGTTCTCAATTAAGCGTTTCAGGACCTGCAGCAGGTTTGACAGTCATCGTGGCAGGTGGCATAGCATTGCTGCCCACCTTTGAAGCTTTTCTGGCGGCAGTGGTCCTGGCAGGGGCTATCCAGTTGTTGCTGGGAGTTTTGAAAGCCGGCGTTATCGGCGATTATGTGCCCCATTCTGTCATTAAAGGGATGTTGGCTGCCATCGGAATTATTCTCATTCTAAAACAAATTCCCCACCTGTTTGGCTACGATGCCGATTTTGAAGGTGATGAATCATTTATTCAGCCCGATAATGAAAATACTTTCTCCGAATTATTTAATATGGTCCACTATATCCAGCCGGGCGCCATTATTATCGGGTC
>ERZ888423.127-NODE-127-length-78723-cov-7.505047_pt1 | contig 78723 bp, 74 predicted proteins | sample MGYA00520523_ERZ888423 | MGnify/ENA primary metagenome ERZ888423 (study PRJEB32303, sample SAMEA104408611) | aquatic metagenome | biome: Brackish water; feature: Pelagic; material: water | place: Baltic Sea | collected 2014-06-08T10:24:00 | depth 30,27 m ... | reverse complement strand
GCGCCGCAGGATCGGATCCTGCTGGATCGTCGTCATGAAGGTGCCCAGCATGTCCACGTCGTGGAAGGAACGCGCCAGTGCGGAGGCGAGATCGAAGCGGAAGCCATCCACGTGCATCTCGGTCACCCAATAGCGCAGTGAATCCATCACCATCTGCAGGACGTGTGGGTTGGAGACATCAAGTGTGTTGCCGCACCCGGTGTAGTCCATGTAGTGACGACCGTCGCTCAGGCGGTAGTAGCCCGGATTGCATATGCCGCGAAAGGACAGTGTCGGGCCCAGCTCATTGCCTTCGGCCGTATGGTTGTAGACAACATCAAGGATGACTTCGAGCCCGGCGGAGTGCAGGGTTCGGACCATTTCCTTGAATTCGCGCACCTGCTCTCCACGGGAGCCGCTGGCGGAATAATGCGCGTGGGGCGCGAAGAATCCCAGTGTGTTGTAGCCCCAGTAGTTGGTGAGTCCTAACTCCAGCAGATGAGGTTCGTTGACGAAATGGTGCGTGGGCAGGAGTTCTACGGAGGTGACACCGAGGGATAGGAGGTGGTCGATGATGGCCGGGTGCGCCAGTCCGGCGTAGGTGCCGCGGATGTTCTCGGGGACCTGCGGATGCCGCATCGAGATACCGCGCACGTGCGTCTCATAGATCACCGTGTCGGTCCAGGGTGTCTGCGGGGGACGGTCGTCGTACCAATCGAAGGACGTCGTCACGGCAATACTTCGCGGGACGAACGGCGCTGAATCCGCGTCGTTGCGCATGAGATCGTCGCTTCCCACATGTGCGAACACCGCGGGGTCCAGGCGGAAGTCGCCGTCCAGTGCCCGGGCATACGGATCCATGAGAAGTTTGTGCGGGTTCCAGCGAGCGCCCTGTGATGGCTCCCACGGCCCGTCAACCCGGAAGCCGTATGCGGCGCCCGAGGAGATACCCCCGATATGGCCGTGGAAAATGCCAAAGGTCTGCTCCGGTAGCCGAATGACACGTTCGCGACCAGCCTCGTCGAACAGGCACAGGTCGACGTGGGTGGCGCCCGGAGCCCAGAGGGCGACATTGGCGCCGGTGGCGTCCAGGGTCAGCCCGAGTGGATCCCAGGACCCTGCTCCATCGATCATGGGCTCCATGCATCCCTCAGGTTCTGCTCGCGGCGAATCCCATCTACGCTACTAGGCTGGTGGTGCAAAGCGCCCGAGGCGCGGCGAGCGGAGGTTCCTGCGTCGTGGCACGGGAGTCTGCAACCGGCCCACGGAATGCAGCAGGACTGACGTGAGGAGTGGACATGACGCACCTGGTCACCGTCGATGTGACCGATGGTGTGGCGACCGTACGTTTTGACCGCCCCCCTATGAATGCACTCTCGGTCGAGGTGCAGGAGGGCCTTCGCGATGCGGCTCGTGACGTCGCTCGTCGGCGCGATGTAGGAGCCGTCATTGTCTACGGTGGCCCCAAAGTTTTTGCCGCCGGAGCCGATGTCAAGGAGATGGCGGATTGGACCCTGTCCGAGGCATTGGAACGCACCCGAGGCCTCCAGGACGCCTTCACCGCGATTGAGCAGATCCCGCAACCCACGATCGCCGCCGTCACAGGCTTCGCACTCGGCGGCGGATGCGAGCTAGCGCTGTGCTGCGACTTCCGCGTGGCCGGAGACAACGCCAAGTTTGGCCAACCCGAGATTTTGTTGGGCATCATCCCCGGCGCCGGTGGCACCCAGCGACTTCCACGGCTGGTCGGCCCGGCACGCGCCAAGGACCTCATTTTTTCCGGGCGTTTCGTGGGGGCGGAGGAGGCCCTGTCGATCGGGCTGGTTGATCGCGTGGTGCCTCCGGATGACGTGTACGCCACGGCTGCGGCCTGGGCTTCTGAGTTTGCTCGTGGACCGCGCCTGGCACTGCACGCCGCCAAGGCGGCAATCTCTCGAGGCCTAGAGACGGATATCCAATCGGGATTGGAAATTGAGCGTGTTCACTTCGCTGGTCTCTTTGGCACTGAGGATCGACGGATTGGCATGTCGTCCTTCATGGACAACGGCCCGGGACAAGCGGAGTTCACCGGATCATGAATGACCCGCGCATGGAGCAGGCCTGGCACGACCCCAAACTGGCCAACGTGATTTATCACGACTGGGAAGCCTCCACGTACGATGACAAGTGGAGCATCTCCTATGACGAGAGATGCATTGACTACGCGCGGGATCGCTACGTGCACGTCGCAGGGGACTCAGGATGGCCGTGCGGTCGGGTCCTTGAAGTGGGTGCTGGCACGGGGTTCTTCGTCCTCAACCTCATGCAGGCAGGGCTTGCGACATCGGCTGTGGTCACCGACATCAGCCCGGGCATGGTGGAGGTCGCCGTCCGCAACGGCAAGGAACTCGGCCTGGACGTGACGGGACAGGTCGCCGATGCGGAGGCGCTGCCTTTTGACGATGAGAGTTTCGATGTGGTCATCGGCCATGCTGTGCTCCATCACATCCCCGATGTGGAGTTGGCCATCCGCGAGTTCCTCCGCGTGCTGCGCCCCGGAGGTCGCTTCGTGTTTTGCGGTGAGCCGACACAGCGGGGCGATGTCATCGCACGCCGCTTGTCCCGGCTCACCTGGTGGGCGGCTTCGCAGGCCACGCAGTGGCCGGGCTTGCGCGATCGTTTTGGCCGGCCCGCGGAGGAGTTGACTCAATCCTCAGAGGAGGCCTACCTCGAAGCAGTCGTGGACCTGCACACCTTCGATCCGGACGCGCTGGCCCGGATGGCGCTGCGAGCTGGCGCCATCGATGTGAAGACCGTCACGGAGGAGCTCACCGCCTCCTGGTTCGGCTGGCCTGTGCGCACCCTCGAGGCCGCTGTGCGACCGGGATCTCTCGGGTGGGGCTGGGCGACGTTCGCCTATCGCACCTGGCAGCGGCTGGCAGCCCTGGATGAGCGTGTGCTCGCCCGGGTGGTCCCGGACGAACTCTTTTACAACGTCAGCGTGACCGGGGTGCGGCCTTGAACCTCCTCCGCCACCGGAGGGTGCAGGCCGTCACCGACCAAGCAGGTTGATGGTTCGATCTGCGGCGCCACGAGGTGCTGGGATCGGCTGAGCTCTCCGGCGGGTGATCTCTTCCGATTCCGGTGCACGTGCCCGCAGGTAGGCGTCGTCCGTGCGAGCCGCTAGGCCGGCCCAGTCATGGTCGCTCCTCAGGCGCTCCCGCGCAATGTGGGCCATGCGCTGTGCATCATCGGGATTGTCGAGCGTGGACATGACCGCATCGGCAAGGGCGGCGGGATCACCCGGAGTGAAGGTTCGCCCGGTGACGTCATCGATAACGAACTCAGCCAGCCCACCCGTGCGAGCAACGACGAGCGGGGTGCCGAGTGCCGCACCCTCAAGACTGACGAGACCGAAGGGTTCGTAGAGACTGGGCAGGACGAGGGCATCTGCCGCGGCCATGAGCGCGTGGAGGTGCGTGTCGGGCAGCCAGCCGACGAAGTCCACCGAGTCGGTGACGCGTCGCTCCTTCGCCAGTGCTTCCAGTGCCTGCGCGTGCCCACCTCGTCCGGCCACAACAGCGCGCAGACCGGGTGCGCGCCGGCGCAATTCGGGGAGGGCCTCGATGAGTGTGTGGGCCCCCTTCTCCCACTCGAGGCGGCCGACGAAGACCACGAGCGGCCCGTGTGCGGCATGCGCCTCGCGTGCCTGGGCCGCCTGGGCCGCAGTGGTGCGCCAACGCCTCAGATCGATGCCGTTCGCGATGACGTCGATATGGTCCTGTGGGGGATTGATATCGAAGAGTTGCTCGACCTCACGTCGCATGTGGTGCGAACACACGATGATGCGATCCGACGTATGCACCAGCCAGTGCTCGATGTCGTGGATCGCTTCAGACAGTGGCCCCGGCAGCCAGCCCTGATGCCTGCCCGCTTCCGTCGCGTGAATCGTGGAGAGGAGCGCATCGGCCGAAAGGATAGGTCGTAGGGCGATGGCAGCGTGGGCACTGACCCAGTCATGGGCGTGGATGACATCGACATGGCCGAGGCTGCTGCCCACCCGGATGAGTGCGGTTTGCATGCCGAGCACCCAGGCCAGGAGGTTCGCCTCGGTGAATTCCAGCGCGGGCGGATCATGCGGGACGCGGACAATATCGACGCCATCGAGAGTCTCCCGCACGGTCTCGACGCCTGCACTTTGCGTCAGCACGATCACCTCGTCGCCGCGCGCAGCCTGAGCTTCGGCGAGGGAATGCACGTGGCGGCCAAGCCCGCCGTAGACCATCGGGGGGTACTCCCACGACACGTGGAGTACGCGCATCCGGTGAGCATAGGGCCTGGTGCCCGCTGGCTCACCGGAGGAAACGTCGCGCATCGAGATCACCGAAGGGATGGTCACGCTGTCCCGCCTGTTCGGCACGTGTGCTGGCCGATGCCACATCCCCGACACGAAGGGCATCCATGATTCTGTGTGCTGCGTCTACGTGGCCTGTGAAGCGCCCATGTGCGTAGTCTGCGGCCGTGTCATGGCTGACCATGAATGCCCAGTCGCTTGCGAGTGCGAGGAGAGTCTCGCGAATCAACTGGTCATGTGCCGGCGAGCGATGTCGACGGGGGTGGCTCTCGTCGAGCATCGCGAGAACATCGTGTGCGAGAGCGCTCTGCCTTTCCGCCATGTCGTGTGGATCGGTCCAGATATGCCAATCCTTGCCCAGACCCCAGGACCCGGGCTCGGGGATGACGCGGCCCACAGGGTCGGTCACGGCTGACTCGAGGCCGATCACCTGCACTCCTGCGGTGGGCAGCAGGTCGAGGATGCGATCGAGCCACATCGGGCCCTCATGCCACCAGTGGCCAAAGAGTTCCGTGTCGAAGGCCGCCACGACAAGTGGATCCGAGGTCAGCGTCGATAGTTCGTTCAGGCGTCGGACCACGACGTCGACGAAGTCGTGAGCGTCGCTCTCCACCTGCGCGCGTGCCTGGTCGGTGTTGTACGGCGCCTTCTGCAGGGGGTCGACGTGATGACCGGTCACCCGGCACGGCTGGAAGCCCCACTCGTGATCGAAGGTGTGGAAGTCGCGGTACCAGCGATTGCCCGGGTAGCCGCGACGGGGTGACCACACTCGGTAGGTGACCTCGAGATCTCGTCCCACGACCCGGACGTCGGTGTCACCGAGGAGCCACGCGTTGGCGGTTGTGGCGCCGGAGCCAAGCAGGCTGGGTCCGTCGAGGACCAGATGATCCACCCCCGCTGCGGCCAGGATGGATTCCATGCCCGGTTCCCAGGCACACTCCGGTGTCCACGATCCCGTGGGCCGTGTCCCCCAGCGGCGGAGTGCGTCGTCGAGTCCCGCGGTGAGGCTGTCTCGCGCGAAGCGCGCGGGCATGAGCGGAGTGAATGTGTGCGTGAGTGGGCCCCCGAGGACGTCTATCACGCCGGAGTGGAGGAGGGCGCGCAGCGCCGCGGATCCACCCGCGCTCCAGTGTGACTCAAAGTCGGTGAGTGCCGCGGATGCCAAGGCGTACTCGCGTTGACCGGTCGTCCTGCGATCGATGTCGCGCGCGCCCGCCATCCCGATGGCGCGTGTCTGCCAGTAGCCGAGCCAGGTGTGATGCGCCTCCAGGAGATAGGGGTCATCCCATTGCGCAGCGAGGATCGGTGTCACCCCCAGGGTCACCTGACCACGCAGACCCTTCTCGGCCCGCTTCCGCAGGAGTGAAAAGAGGGGCTGGTAGGAGGTAGCCCAGGCCTGATGCAACCACTCTTCACCGACGGGCCACGTGCCGTGATGGGCAACCCAGGGCAGGTGGGTGTGGAGGACGATGGCGAAGCGCCCCCGTGTTGTGCGGCCTGTCTCCGTCGAGGTCACGGAACCACTCCGGCTATCACCAGCAGATCCTGGGCCCCCATGATCACCGGGTCGGTGTTCGCCAGCGATGCATCATCAATGGTGAAATCGCGCGCGGTCACGGTGGAAACCATGCGACGTAGGGCAGGTGGCCAGGTGCCCTGCACGGCGGCGGTGATTTGCGCGGCGACGATACTGCCATGCCTGTGTTCCCACGCGCGAAGTCGCGCAGCATGGTGGACTCCGCGGAGGTCAACGCGATCGAATCCCGCAGAGTCCATCATCATGGTGACCTGCTGAGCATCGAATTCCTCGACATGGAAGGGATTCATGGGCTTGGTGCCGCGTGCGAGGCCCGGTGAGAAGGTCAGGCGATTCGGAGTCGTCACGATGAGTTGTCCACCCGGGCTGAGAGCTCGGCGGCATTCCCGCAGAAATCCCGACAGGTCCCACAGATGTTCAATCACCTGGAACGACACGATGACATCCACGGAGCCGGTGCGCAGCGGCAGTGTGTCGAGATTCGCCATGACCACGCGGGCATCCGGGTAGGTGTTTCGCATGTGCCGGCAGGCGGTGGCGTCGTACTCCAGTGTGATCACCGGCCGGGCTAGGGAGGGAGCCAGCAATGACGTGCCATAGCCCTCGCCCGCACCCGCATCGACGACCACCCGGTCGGTGCCCAGGAGGTCAGCGACCCAGCGGTAGGCCACTTCGTGGCGGGCAAACCAGTAGTCCTCATCCGGCATGCCCGGGACGGTGCGCTCGCCCGTGGCGGCGAGGGCAGCGGCGGGGGAATCCACCCGGTTAGGGTGCCGTACGGCGACCGCGGGCGACCAGGCGGGCGCTGGGCGCGCCGGGATCGGTACTGGCGAGTAACCTGTGAGTCACACAGATGGTTAGCCGACTGAAGGAGTGGCGCGTGAAGATCGCGGTATGCGTCAAGCAGGTCCCGGACACCTGGGCGGAGAAGAAGCTCCAAGCCGGTGATTCCACGCTGGACCGTGAAGCAGCCGAGGGTGTACTCAACGAACTCGACGAGTACGCGGTCGAAGAGGCCCTGCGGATCGGCGAGGCACACGGTGGTGAGGTCGTCGTCGTATCCATGGGTCCCGAGCGGGCGGCCGAGACGGTGCGCAAGGCGCTGAGCATGGGTGCCGACGCGGGCATCCACCTCGTTGACGATGCCCTGCACGGATCGGATGCGGTCGCGACATCCGCGGCGCTCGCCACGGTGCTTGAGGGTCGATCTTTTGACCTCATCATCTTTGGCTCCGAATCCACTGATGCGCGCATGAGCGTCGTCCCCGCCATGGTGGCGGAGAGGCTTGTACTCCCGCAGGTGACCTTCGCCCAAAAGGTCGAGATTGACGGGTCCACGGTGCGCATCGAGCGCCAGATGGAATACGGGTTTGACACTGTCGAGGCATCGCTGCCCGCGGTGGTGTCCGTTGTGGAGAAGATCAACGAGCCTCGCTACCCGTCGTTTAAGGGCATCATGGCGGCGAAGAAGAAGCCGGTTGAGATCCTCAGCGTTGCCGACATAGGACTCGACCCCGCGACGGTCGGTCTCGGGGCCGCGTGGAGTGTCGTGGACGATTTTGCCGCCCGTCCCCCCAAGGCCGCCGGGATGGTTGTGGCCGATGAAGGCGAGGGTGGCTCGCGCATCGCGGACTACCTCGTCGACCAGAAGTTCATCTAGTCACAGACCCATCGAGCCATAGGTCCACCAAGAAGGAGCAGGACATGTCAGAGATTCTCGTGCTCGTGGAGCACGCGGACGGCCAGGTCAAGAAGGTCACCTTCGAGCTGCTCACGCTCGCGCGCGCGCTCGGGACCCCCTCCGCTGTCTGGCTGGGCATCGGTGCATCCGACGCCGCCTTGGCCTCCCTGGGCGAGTACGGCGCGGAGAAGGTGTACGTCGTTGACTCAGCCGACATGGACGACTTCCTCGTCGCGCCCAAGGCAGAGGCCTTGGCGCGCCTCATGGCGGACTCGTCCGCGGCCGCAGTCCTCCTGCCGTCCACGGCCGAGGGCAAGGAGATTGCGGGGCGAGTCGCAGTGAAGGCGGGCTCGGGCATCATCACGGATGCTGTCGGGGTGGCTGCTGACTTCACGGCCACGCAGAGCGTCTTCGGTGGCTCGACCGTGGTCACCTCACGGGTGTCCAACGGCACCCCCCTCATCACGGTGCGGCCCAACTCGACAGCGCCGGTACCGTCACCGGGCGCGGCTGCTCGGGTCGACGTTGCCGCGGATATCTCGGATGCGGCGAAGTCCGCTCGGGTGGTGGGACGCACGGTGGCGAGCAAGGGCGGTCGTCCTGACCTGAGCGAGGCGGCCATCGTTGTCTCCGGAGGTCGCGGGGTCGGGGGCGCCGAGGGATTCGGTGTCGTGGAGGCACTCGCGGACTCCCTGGGCGCGGCCGTGGGAGCCTCCCGTGCCGCGACGGATGCTGGGTGGTATCCCCACCAGTACCAGGTGGGCCAAACAGGCAAGACCGTGTCCCCACAGTTGTACATCGCCAATGGCATCAGCGGGGCAATCCAACACCGGGCGGGCATGCAGACCTCAAAGACCATTGTGGTGGTCAACAAGGATCCCGAGGCGCCGATCTTTGAGCTGGCCGACTTTGGCGTCGTCGGAGATCTCTTTGCCGTCGTACCCCAGTTGACCGAGGAGATTGCCAAGCGCAAGGCCTGATGGGTCTCGGCGGGTAGGCTGTACGACGTGTCCACCGATCGCGCTTATCTCGATCACGCTGCCACGACGTCGGTCCTTCCCGACGCAGCAGACGTGTGGCGCGATGTGTCACTCACGGTGGGCAATCCCTCGTCAGTGCATGCCTCCGGACGGGCAGCACGACGGGTGGTTGAGGAAGCGCGGGAGTCGCTTGCCGATGATCTCGGTGTACGACCGAGTGAGGTCATCTTCACGTCGGGAGGCACCGAGGCGGACAACCTCGCGGTGAAGGGGCTGGCGTGGGCGGCCCCATCCCGTCGGCGTCGAATCCTGTGTTCCACCATTGAACATCACGCTGTTCTTGATCCAGTCCTGTGGCTCGGTAGCCACGGCTACGACATTGACTGGCTGCCCGTCGACGATGTGGGTCGGGTAGATCCCCACGATGTCCGATCGCGTCTGGGTGATGATGTCGCGCTCTGCACGGTCATGTGGGCCAACAACGAGGTGGGCACGGTGCAGCCCTTGGCTCGCATTGCCGAGGCCTGTGCGGAGGCGAAGGTGCCCTTCCACAGCGATGCGGTGCAGGCGATAGGGCGCCTCGCCGTCGACGCCGGACTGCCAGGGTTGACCTCGCTGGCGATGAGTGGACACAAACTTGGCGCCCCCGTCGGGACCGGAGCGCTGGTCTTACGTCGCGATGCCGACGTGGTGCCCCTCATGCACGGTGGGGGACAGGAGCGCGAGGTGCGCTCCGGCACGCTGGACGCGGCGGGAGCGGCATCGCTGGCCGTCGCGGTCCGCCAGTCAGTCGCGGACCAGGAGGTGCACGCGGCGCGTATGAACGAGCTCAGCGAGCGGCTCATTGAAGGGATCCGCGGTGTCGCCCCGGATGCCGTGATCAATGGAGATCCCGAGCACCGGTTGCCGGGCACGGTCCACGTGTCCTTCCCCGGCTCTGATGGGGACACGCTCCTCATGCTGTTCGATGCTGCCGGTGTCGAATGTTCCACGGGCTCGGCATGCACGGCCGGGGTCCCGGAGCCGTCCCATGTGCTGGAAGCCATGGGTATCGATGCTGGTATCGCTCGCGGGTCCCTGCGTTTCTCCTTCGGGCGATCCAGTCGCTCAGGTGATGTCGATCTCGTGATTGAGGTCATGCCGGGAGCACTGGACCGAGCCTTTCGAGCGGCAACACCCCGACTACGCCCGGTCCGCTGACATGCGTGTGATCGCTGCACTTTCGGGTGGGGTCGATTCGGCTGTTGCGGCTGCTCGCGCTGTTGACGCCGGCCACGATGTTGTCGGCATCCACCTTGCGCTCGCTCGCGCACCGTCGGTGGGTGGTCGTTCGAAGGGCTGCTGCTCTGCTGCGGATGCCCATGACGCACGACGCGTCGCTGACGTGCTGGGGATTCCCTTTTATGTATGGGATCTCTCCGAGGAGTTCACCGAGCAGGTCATCGAGGACTTCGTTGAGCAGTATCGAGCCGGTCGAACTCCCAATCCCTGCCTGCGCTGCAATGAGGCCATCAAATTCTCGGCGGTTCTCGACCGTGCGCAGGCACTCGGCTTCGACGCGGTCTGCACGGGCCACTATGCACGCATCGTCCATGGTCCCCGGGGAGCGGAGTTGCATCGAGCGGTTGACGAAGCCAAGGACCAGTCCTATGTCCTATCGGTGCTGACACTGGCACAGATTGAGAGCACCCTCCTGCCCCTGGGCGACAGCGTGAAGTCACAGGTGCGTGCCGATGCCGCAGCGCGAGGTTTGCGTGTGGCGGACAAGCCCGATAGTCACGACATCTGTTTTATCCCCGACGGGGATACGGCCGGTTGGCTGCACGACAAGCTCGGCGAGTCTCCCGGTGACGTCATGGATCAGGCTTCGGGTGCGGTCCTTGGACAGCACCGCGGGACCCACACCTTCACGGTGGGCCAGCGTCGCGGCCTCGCCCTCAGCTCACCGGCACCGGATGGTGCTCGTCGCTACGTCGTCGATGTGGACCCGGCGGCCGGACGGGTGTGGGTTGGCGCGGAAGACCTGCTGTCGGTGACGAGGATTGAGGCCTCGCAGCCACGCTGGTGCGCAGCCCCGCCCGTGTCGGGTGATCGGGTTGAGATTCAGATCCGCGCCCACGGTGAACACCATCCTGCCGTCATCGAGGTGACGGGCGGTGGTGTCATAGCGGAGCTAGATATCGCCGTACGCAGTGTTGCGCCCGGACAGGCCATGGCAATGTACGACGGCACCCGCGTGATTGGGTCGGCGACGATCGAGCGATCCCGGCGATGATGGACGGTCTGGATGGCTGAGGGCCTGACGGTCGCGCCAGCCGCGGCCACGGGCATTGGGTCTCTCCCGGGCGTGCACACCCGGGAGTGGTCCATCACGCTGGCGGGAGAGTTGCCCGATCTCCCGCATGTGCCCGAGCTCCCCGGTCGCGGGCCCGGGGCGGACATGATCGGGCGGACGGCAGGACTGCTGGCTGCTGTGGCTCCGGATCTCGCGGTCGCCACGACTCCCTCGGGATGGCGCTTCACCTCATCGCCGGGCCGAGAGATGGCGCGAGCCCAATCGTGGCTGGGCGAGGATCTGGACGGCATCGAGGAGGCCCTCGCGGGTCGTGCGGGGATCCTGAAGGCACAACTTGTCGGTCCGTGGACGTTGGCGGCCATGATTGAGATGCGCACCGGTGAGAGAGCCGTGCGTGATCATGGTGCATGCCGTGATCTCGCCGGAGCTCTCGCGGAGGCTTCCGTGCGACACATTGCCGACCTACGTCGGCGCCTCCCGGGTGCGCGGATCATCCTGCAGTTCGATGAGCCAGCCCTGCCGACAGTGCTGGCGGGCGGAGTCAGCACCGCAAGCGGCATGGCGACCTACCGATCCGTGGATGTCCAGCGAGCGCAGTTGCTCCTGGGTCAGGTGTTCTCGGCTGCGCACGATGCCGGAGCGGTCCCCGGAGTGCACTGCTGCGATGCGCGCGCCCCGATTGATCTCCTGCGTCGGTCGGGCGCCGAGATGCTCTCTGTCGATCCGGCAGTGCTTGCGGAGGATCAGGAGGAGTCCCTCGGTGCGGCAGTCGAAGCCGGCCTTCTCGTCCTGCTCGGCTATGCCCCGACGGTGCCAGTCACGGTGTCAGGGCCCCAGGCGCTCGGAGAGGTCATTGCCGGGCGGGCACGTGAGCAGTATGCGCGCTGGGGAATCCCCGCGGATGTCGCCAATGCAGCCGTGGCGTTCACCCCGGCGTGCGGTCTCGCCGACACCTCACCCGAGTGGGCACGATGGACCTACGCGGGGCTTGGTATTGCTGGACGCATCGCTCGAGACGAGGCGGCTCCGGAGGGGGAGGAGGTGTGAGCGTCTCGGCCGAGACTCAGATGAGGTGGATGCACCTGGTCGATGCGATCAACGCGGCGCGTGATCGCTACTACCAGCAGGATGCACCCACTCTTTCTGATGACGAGTACGACGGTCTCTACCGGGAGCTCATCGAACTGGAGGCCCTGCATCCGGAGTTGGCTTCGGGGGAGTCTCCGAGTCAGACGGTGGGCGGGTCCCGAGCCGACATGTTTGAGCCGGTCGAGCACCTCATGCGGATGTACAGCCTGGACAACGCCTTTTCTCCCGAGGAGGTGCAGGCGTGGTCCCAGCGTGTCGAACGACTATGCGGGGTGGCACCCGCGCTCCTGTGCGAACTCAAGGTCGATGGGTTGGCCGTGGATCTCGTATATGTCGATGGCAGGTTGCGCAGTGTGGCCACCCGAGGGGATGGCCGCGTGGGAGAGGACGTCACCTACAACGCTGCCTTCATCCCCGATATCCCCAAGACGCTGAGGGGCCCGCATCCGCCACCACTCCTGGAGGTGCGCGGAGAAATCTTCTTCCCTCTCGTGGAGTTTGAGTCCATCAACAACGAGCAACTCAGCATCGGTGGGTCACCGTTCGCCAACCCACGCAATGCTGCGGCGGGAAGCCTTCGGCAACGGATCGACCGGCGACAGGAGGACCTCGCTGATGTGGAGTCTCGCTCACGTGGCTCTGAGCGAGAAGGTGCTCGGATAGCACGCCTTCGGGCGGAACTCGCCGTCGCCACCCATCGGCTCGCCGCGCTGCGCCTCGTGGTGCACGGGATTGGGGCGCACGAGGGAGTGGAGTTCTCGACGCTGAGCCGCGCCTACGAGGTATTGGCAGAGTTGGGCCTCCCGACGAGTGAGCGCCTCAGGTTGGTGCCGGATATCGCCGGCGTGGAGGACTACATCTCCTACTACGGCGAGCATCGCCATGACGTCGCGCACGAGATTGATGGTGTCGTCATCAAGGTGGATGACCTCAGCGTGCAGGAACGACTGGGAGCCACGTCGCGAGCACCCCGCTGGGCCATCGCGTACAAGTATCCGCCCGAGGTGGTCCGCACACGATTGGTTGACATCGCGGTCAATGTCGGGCGCACCGGTCGCGTCACTCCCTTCGCGATCATGGAGCCGGCACGGGTTGCGGGATCGACCGTGTCCATGGCGACCCTGCATAACGCGCAGGAGGTCGAGCGCAAGGGTGTGCTCATCGGTGACGTGATTCTGCTGCGCAAAGCGGGTGATGTTATCCCCGAGGTGCTGGGCCCCGTGGTGGAGATGCGTGATGGCAGTGAGCGAGCGTTCGTGATGCCGACGCGCTGCCCGGAGTGCGATAGTCGACTCGCGCCCGAAAAGGAAGGCGATGCCGACCTTCGCTGTCCCAACGCTCGATCCTGCCCGGCCCAACTGCGCGAGCGTCTCTTCCATGTCGCCTCCCGAGGGGCCATGGATATTGAGGGTCTGGGGGGGAAGGCAGCCGCTGCCCTTCTGGAGTGCGGGTTGGTGCGGGATGAGGGAGACCTCTTTGCTCTGACGGTGCAGGATCTCCTGCGCTGTCCCTTCTTCACGCGCGATCCCGCCAAGGGTGAGGATGGTCCGCAACTCACGGAAAATGCGAAGGGCATGCTGGCCCACATTGCTGAGGCGAAAGAGCGTCCGCTGTGGAGGGTGCTCGTCGCCCTGTCGATTCGCCATGTGGGTCCGACTGCAGCCCAGGCTCTTGCACGTGACCTGGGCAGTTTTGACGCGATCTCGTCAGCGGATCCGCAGCGACTGGCGGAGGTTGACGGGGTGGGGGGTGTTATTGCCGACTCCCTGACCGAGTGGTGCGCGGAGCCCTGGCATCGTGATGTGGTGGCCAAGTGGCGCGCAGCGGGTGTGCGGCTTGCCGACGCGATGCGATCTGAGGGCCCGGGCCCGCTTCAGGACTTGACCGTCGTCATCACGGGGACGATTGAGGGCTTCACTCGAGATGAAGCAATTCACGCCATCCAGGAGCGCGGAGCCAAGGTCACGGGCTCAGTGTCAAAGAAGACAGACTTCCTCGTCTCGGCGGGTGAGTCCACCTCGACCAAGTACGAGAAGGCGATGGCACTCGGCGTGCCGATCCTCGACGGCGCGGGATTCCGAGTCCTGCTGGACAGCGGCCCGGATGCGGCCCGTTCAGCGGCCACCTCGGGCGAGTGAGTCGGAGCCGGTCCCTAGACTGCAGTCATGTCAGCAATCACTCGAGCGGAAGTTGCGCATCTCGCGCACCTGGCCCGCCTCGACATCCCCGATGCGGAGCTCGACCATTACGCCGAGCAGCTCGATGTCATTCTCGGTGCGGTAGCCCGGGTCTCCGAGGTTGTTGCCGACGACATCCCTCCCACGTCTCATCCGGTGCCCCTCGTGAATGTTTTGCGCCCCGATGTCATCGCACCATGCCTGAGCCGTGAGGAAGCGCTCGCGGCCGCTTCGGCTGTTGAAGATGACCGCTTCAGCGTCCCGCGCATCCTGGAGGAGGAGGCGTGAGCGGTCCACTGGAGCGCGACCTCATCCGTCAGGAAGCTGCGACGTTGGCCGGGGCGATTGCGGAGGGAGACGTGAGTTCCCGAGAGGTGACGCAGGCCCACCTTGACCGCATTGCCGAGGTCGACGGTGAGGTGCACGCCTTCCTCTATGTCGATGTCGAGGGTGCCCTGGCAGCGGCTGATGCCGTCGATGCGCGCCGCGCATCCGGTGGGGCGTTGGGCCCGCTCGCGGGTGTCCCGCTGGCGCTCAAGGATGTGCTGGTCATGAAGGGGATCCCCACGACATGTGGGTCTCGCATCCTCGAGGGGTGGCGCCCACCATACGACGCAACGGTCGTTCAGAGATTGCGCGAGGCCGGTGTCGTCATCCTGGGCAAAACCAATATGGATGAGTTCGCCATGGGTTCATCCACCGAGCATTCGGCATACGGGCCCACGCACAATCCCTGGGATCTTGAACGCATCCCTGGAGGTTCCGGTGGCGGATCCGCCGCTGCCCTGGCCGCATTCGAAGCGCCGCTGGCCATCGGCACGGACACGGGCGGATCCATCCGGCAGCCGGCAGCCGTGACCGGCACGGTGGGGGTCAAGCCGACCTACGGCGGGGTGTCCCGCTACGGACTCGTTGCTCTCGCATCGAGCCTTGACCAGGCGGGACCATGTGCCCGCACGGTCATGGACGCCGCTCTGCTGCACTCGGTCATCGCTGGCCACGATCCCCGTGACTCCACCTCGATCCCGGAGGCGGTACCCGATGTCGTCGCCGCTGCGACACGTGCGGATGTGAGGGGCATGCGCATCGGTCTGGTCAAGGAGCTCTCCGGTGAGGGCTACCAGTCGGGTGTGGAGCTGCGATTCCGTGAGGCAGTGGAGATCCTGGAACATCTTGGTGCCGAGGTCGTCGAGGTGTCGTGCCCCAACTTTGACTATGCCCTCGCTGCCTACTACCTCATCCTGCCCAGCGAGTGTTCCTCCAATCTCGCTCGCTTCGACGGCATGCGCTACGGGCTGCGGGTCGGGGATGACGGTCAGCATTCCGTGGAGGAGGTCATGGCGGCGACGCGCGAGGCTGGCTTCGGATCAGAGGCCAAGCGACGCATCATGCTGGGCACCTATGCGCTATCCAGTGGCTACTACGACGCCTACTACGGGCAGGCGCAGAAGGTGCGCACTCTTATCCGGCGCGATTTTGATGCTGCCTTCGAGCGCGTGGATGTGCTCATCTCACCGACGGCCCCCACCACGGCCTTTCGTCTTGGCGAGAAGATCGATGATCCCCTCGCGATGTATCTCAATGATGTCGCGACAATCCCGGTCAATCTCGCCGGCAATTGCGCGATGTCGGTGCCCGTGGGACTCGCACCTGAAGACGCACTCCCCGTGGGATTGCAGATCATGGCACCGGCCATGGCTGATGCGCGGCTCTATCTGGTCGGCGCTGCGCTCGAAGGTGCTCTGCGGGATCGATGGGGTCATCTACTCATCGAGGAGGTGCCATCGCTGTGAGCAGCCCGAAGGCTTTTGTCGACGCCATTGGCGAGTTCGAGCCGGTCATCGGCATGGAGGTCCATGTCGAGTTGGGCACCGAGTCGAAGATGTTTTGCGGATGTCCCACGCGGTTCGGCGCACCCCCCAACACGCAGGTGTGTCCGGTGTGTCTGGGCCTGCCCGGATCGATGCCCGTGATGAATGCCGCCGCCATCGAGTCCATCATCCGCATAGGCCTCGCCCTGAATTGCTCCATCGTCGAGTGGTGCCGGATGTCGCGCAAGAATTACTTCTATCCCGACATGCCCAAGGACTACCAGATCAGTCAGTACGACGAGCCGCTGTGCGTCGATGGATATCTGGATGTCACCGTGGCAACCGCAGACGGTCCGCTCACCGTGCGAGTAGAGATTGAGCGAGTGCACCTCGAGGAGGATACGGGCAAGCTCACCCACTCCGGGGGTTCGACCGGGCGGATCCATGGGGCCGATCACTCGCTCGTGGACTACAACCGCGCGGGTATTCCGCTGGTGGAGATTGTGACACGACCGGTGACGGGCACGGGTGCGCTCGCCCCCGAGGTCGCCCGCGCCTACGTCACTGAGTTGCGCGATCTCGTGCGGGGCCTGGGGGTGTCGGATGTCAAGATGGAAGAGGGGTCGCTGCGCTGTGATGCCAATGTGTCCCTGAACAGACCGGGCGATTCGCTGGGCACCCGGTCGGAGACCAAAAACGTCAACTCCCTGCGATCCGTTGAGCAGGCCGTGCGGTCAGAGATTCAACGGCAGGCAGGGGTGCTTGCCGCGGGTGGTCGGGTCGTTCAGGAGACTCGTCACTTCCACGAGGACACCGGTGTCACCACGCCGGGGCGCTCGAAGGAACAGGCAGAGGACTACCGCTACTTCCCGGAGCCGGACCTGGTGCCACTCGCACCCTCGCGCGCGTGGGTGGACGAATTGCGGGCCGCACTGCCGGAGCAGCCATCCGTGCATCGAGCACGTCTGGCGCACACGTGGGGCATCGGTGACTTCGAGATGGTCTCCCTGGTCAATGCCGGCGTGCTTGACCTCGTGGAGCAGTCGGTGGCCGCTGGTCTCGCACCCGATGCTGCGCGCAAGTGGTGGGCGGGGGAACTCACGCGGGCGGCAGGTGAGCGGGGTGTTGATCCGGCGGATCTGCCGGTGACGGCGCAGGACATCATCCGCGTGGAGGAACTCATCGCGGTCGGCGCCCTCAATGACCAACTGGCCCGTCAGGTTTTTGAAGGGGTCATCGCTGGCGAGGGCCGACCCGATGAGGTCGTTGCCGCGCGTGCGCTTGCGGTGGTCTCCGATGATGGTGCGTTGCTAGCGGCCATCGACGATGCGCTGAGTGCACAGCCCGATATTGCGGAGAAGATTCGCGGTGGCAAGGTGCAGGCGGCGGGTGCCATCGTGGGAGCGGTGATGAAGGCGACGCGTGGCCAGGCCGATGCGAGCAGGGTGCGTGCGCTACTCCTGGAGCGCCTGGGTGTGGAAGACGCCTAGGCAGGAGTAAGGGCGAGGATTCGATCATCCGCGTCCCGGGGGTCCCCGCGACCGTCCGTGTTGGACGTGACGAGCCAGAGCGTCCCGTCCGGCATCGCCTGGATGGTGCGTAACCGGCCGAGGCTCCCGAGGTCCAAGGCGATGGGTGTGCCCGCACGATCGCCCACGAGAGGGACCTGCCACACCACCTCTCCGCGCAACGAGGCGACGTAGGCCACGTCTCCCAGGATGGCGACACCGCTGGGCGACGCGAGTGAGGTCGGAGCCCACTGGGCCTGGGGATCGATGTAGTCGGTTCCTCCACCCGTGCCCTCCACAGCGGGCCAGCCGTAGTTGCCCCCGGGGGTGATGAGGTTGAGTTCATCCGCGATATTCGTGCCGAACTCCGTCGCCCAGAGGCGACCGGCAGAGTCGAAGGCGAGGCCCTGGACATTGCGATGACCCAGGCTCCACACGGCGGAGTCGGGGAAGGGATTATCGCGGGGGATGGACCCATCGGGGGAGGTGCGCAGGATCTTTCCCGCGAGGGAGTCCAGGTCCTGCGCGCTATCGGGCTCCCCTGCGTCACCCGTTGCGACGTAGAGGTCGCCCTCGGGCCCGAAGGCAATGCGACCGCCGTTGTGAATGTCTGCCTTTGGGATGCCCGTGAGGATGTTTTCGCGGGGACCCGATGGGTCCTCCAGGGGCATGCGGATGACGCGATTGTCATCGGCGGTCGTGACGTAGGCGTAGAGCCACTGCGATGTGGGATCGACGGCGATGCCCAGCAATCCACCTTCACCCGCCGCCATGGTCTGCGCCACCCGTGTCACCTCGACAGGAGGTGCGTTGACGTCAATACGCAGGATCCGGCCGGTGTCGCGCTCGCTCACGAGAGCGGATCCGTCGGGTGCGGGAGTCAGACCCCAGGGGCTGACCAGGCCCCGGGCTGGTTCGCTGCTGACCGAGATGGTCGGTGCCACGGCGGATGGGGTCGCTGGGGGAGGTGCCGCTGGTGTCGCCGCGGGTGAGCAGGACGCGGTGAGGAGGGTCAGCAGACCCGCGCCGGCAATCGCATGAAACGACACCCTCCCACTATGCGGTGAGCGGTGACGGCACGCTACTCGACGCGACCGGTCATGTGGTGAAGTAGGGGCGTGATCGTGCTGCCGAATGAGATTGCCGCTCAGATGGAGGCCCTGGGGCTGCGGGTGGATCATCCGGTCGTCGTGTGGGACGGACCGCCAGATCCTGCTCCGGCCGGTTGTCGTTTTTACGTGCCGGCGTACATGGCGGGTGAATGGGCCATGACCGCCATGGCGGACATGCCTCTACTCGAAGTGTGTCAACTCCCCACAGCCGGATATGAGCACGCATTGATGCACCTGCCGCCCGGGGTGACACTGTGCAATGCGGCGGGAGTCCACGATACGAGCACGGCCGAGCTGGCGGTAGGACTCATCCTGGCGCGACTACGGTGTTTAGACGATGGAGCCCGCGCGATGTCGAGTGGGCGATTCCGCCATGGTCGCTTCGAGGCGCTGGCGGATAAGCACGTCGTCATCATCGGAGCCGGTGGCATAGGTCGGGCACTCGCGCGGCGTCTCGAGGGCTTCGAATGCCACGTCACCCTCGTGGCGCGGACATCGCGTGACGGGGTACGGGCGCGGGAGGAACTGCCCGACCTGCTCCCGGTGGCTGATGTTGTCGTGCTGGCGGTTCCTCTCGATGAGACGACCCGCGGCCTGGTCGATGCCACGTTCTTGAAGCGGATGAAAGACGGGTCCCTGCTGGTGAACGTCGCCCGCGGGGCCGTCGCCGACACCGATGCTCTCCTCGCCGAGGCAGGCCGACTGCAGTTTGCCTTGGACGTGACCGACCCGGAGCCCCTACCTCCCGGACATCCCCTGTGGCAATCTCCCGGGGTCCTCATCAGCCCCCACGTCGGTGGCAACACCAGCGCATTCCTACCCCGCGTTGCCCGACTCGTCGACGAGCAGGCCCGGCGCTGGATCTCGGGTGAGTCGGTGCTCCATGTGATCGTGTCCTAGTCTGGAGTTATGTCCCAGACCCCTGACATCAAGCCCCGCTCCCGCGACGTCACAGACGGATTGGAGCGCACGGCTGCCCGCGGCATGTTGCGGGCCGTCGGCATGGGCGATGAGGATTTCGTGAAGCCTCAGATCGGCATTGCGTCGTCGTGGAACGAGATCACCCCCTGCAATCTGTCACTCGAGCGCCTGGCCAAGACAGCCAAGGAGGGGGTCCACGCGGCGGGGGGCTTCCCGATGCAATTTGGCACCATCTCTGTCTCGGATGGCATTTCGATGGGGCACGAAGGAATGCATTTCTCCCTCGTTTCACGGGAGATCATCGCGGACTCCGTCGAGGCTGTGATGCAGGCGGAGCGGCTCGACGGCATGGTGACGTTTGCCGGGTGCGATAAGAGCCTCCCGGGGATGCTCATGGCTGCAGCGCGTCTGGATCTGGCGAGTGTCTTCGTGTACGCCGGATCCATCCTGCCGGGTTTTGCCAAACTCACCGACGGCACCGAGAAGACCGTGACCATCATCGATGCCTTCGAGGCCGTGGGAGCTTGCGCGCGGGGTCTGATGTCTCGAGAGGATGTCGACATCATTGAGCGCGCCATCTGCCCGGGTGAGGGCGCCTGCGGAGGCATGTACACCGCTAACACGATGGCCAGTGCCGCGGAAGCCATGGGCATGTCGCTTCCGGGATCAGCGGCTCCCCCCGCTGTCGATCGACGCCGCGATGGGATCTCACGCCGTTCGGGTGAGGCTGTTGTCGAACTCATCCGACAGGGCATCACGACGCGTGACATCATCACGCGTCAGTCCTTGGAGAACGCCATCGCGGTGCTGATGGCCTTCGGCGGTTCCACCAATGCCGTGCTGCACCTCCTCGCTATCGCGCACGAGGCGCACGTGGAGTTGGATATGGAAGATTTCCATCGGATCGGCTCCAAGGTCCCGCTGCTGGCCGACGTCAAGCCGTTCGGTCGCTACGTCATGAGTGATGTGGATCGCGTCGGCGGCGTACCCGTCGTCATGCGAGCGCTCCTGGATGCCGGACTTCTTCACGGCGACTGTTTGACCGTCACGGGCAAGACCGTGGCCGAAAACCTGGATCAGATCGACCCACCGGACCCGGACGGCGACATTCTCCACGCGTCAACGTCGGCTCTGGCGCCCACGGGCGGCATCACGATCCTGTCCGGCTCGCTCGCCCCCGAGGGTGCTGTGGTCAAGAATGCGGGCATTGAGGTGGAGTCCTTTGAAGGCACCGCACGCGTTTTTGAGCGCGAGCAGGCCGCCATGGCGGCGCTGGAGGATGGCACGATCCAGGCGGGGGACGTCATCATCATTCGCTATGAGGGTCCCAAGGGGGGCCCGGGGATGCGCGAGATGCTCATGATCACCGGGGCCATCAAGGGTGCCGGTCTCGGCAAGGATGTCCTCCTCATCACCGATGGCCGTTTCTCCGGCGGCACGACCGGCCTGTGTGTCGGTCACGTCGCGCCCGAAGCGGTCGACGGTGGGCCTATCGGGCTGGTCCACACGGGAGATCGGATCCGCATCGACATTCCATCCCGCACCCTCGACCTCTTTGTGGATGATGGCGAACTTGCTCGACGGCGGGCCGACTTTGAGCCGCTGCCTCCGCGCTACACCCGTGGGGTCCTGGCCAAGTACGTCAAGTTGGTGGGCTCCGCCAGTCGCGGCGCCGTCTGCGACTGAGGAGATCTATGTAAATCGTTGGCCACCTGGTGTGCGCCGGACTCAACTACGCCGATCACGCTGCGGAGTCGGGTATGGCCATCCCGGAGGAGCCACTGCTCTTCACCAAGGCTCCCAACACGGTGGTGGATCCTCTGGATGATGTGCTGATTCCGCGGGGTGCGACCAAGGTCGACTACGAGGTCGATGTCGCTGCAGGTGTGGATCTCTGGCTCGATGTCGATGGGGTCCGCCGCCAGACCGGGAGTACGACGTCCCTGGTATTCGGGTTCGATGTGCTTGTCCACTACATCAGTCAATTCCTGGTGCTGGACCCCGGAGATCTCATCAACACCGGCACCCCACCCGGCGTGGCGATGGGCGTGGCGACCCCCGAGTGGGTGCAGCCGGGGCAGGTCGTCAGCGCGGGCATTACAGGTCTCGGTCAGCAGCACAATCGCTTTGTGTCCGTCCCCTAGTGTCACCGGGCCCCAACGGCGTGGTCACATGTCCCGGTAGGCATCCCAGTCGGCACCGGCGGTGAGGCCCCCGTCGATAACAATGGATTGCCCGGTGATCCAACTGGAGGCATCGCTGGCGAGGAAAACGATGGATCCGACGACCTCAGCAGGATCTCCCAGGCGCCCCAGGGGAGTGACGTGGTCGAACCACCGTTGGCGATGGTCCTCTCCCCACAGCGGCTTGGTGAACTCCGTCTTGATGACGAAGGGCTCGATGCAATTGACCCGGATCCGATCAGACGCCCACTCCCGGGCGCAACTGCGGGTCATGGAGGTCACCGCAGCCTTGGTGGCGGCATAGACGGAGATCGTGGCAAAACTGAACCGCGCACTGAGCGAACTGAGATTCACGATGCTGCCACCACCGCCAGCAGCCATGAGGGGATGTGCTGCCTGGCTGGTGAAGTAGACGGACCGCATGTTGACGGCAGCGATGGCATCGAAGTCGTCCGCGGTGACCTCACTGATTGGCTTGCGACGGTTGATCCCGGCTCCGTTGATGAGGACATCCAGCCCCCCGAGCAGGGCGTGCGCTTCGCGAACGACAGCACCGCAGGCATCCGGGTCGGCCAGGTCGGCGGGGAGGGTGATGGCGGTGCCCCCCGCAGCCTCGACCGCTTGGCGCACGGGACCTAGCTTGTCGGCGGAGATATCCTGCAGGGCGAGCCGTGCGCCACGCTCAGCCAGCGCGGTGGCGACGACCGATCCGATGGCCCCCCCGGCCCCGGTGAGGAGGATGGTGCGTCCGTTGAGGGAGAAGAGCGGATCGGTCACAGGGCACTCCTGATCAGGTCGGTTGATGTGAGGGACAGCGGGGGGACCTCGATGGTGTCATTGATGGTGCCGGTGAAGCGGATGGAGCGCGGGGAATCCTCGAGGTTGAGGATGAGGGCGCGCAGCTGCCCCGTGGCGGAGGCGAGGATGAGGGCATCGGCGACCTCGGGTTGATCTGAGGTCGTGGGGTGCACGAGGGAGAAGCCCTCCAGTGCGCGCAGGAGGCCGTAGACCGGGAATTCCTCACCGGGACCTGAGGGGAAAGCATCAGGATCTGCCGAGCCGGAGTCGCGCTCGCGCAGGCCACGCCAGCCGAGGGCTTCGAAGTACGTCACGGCGTCCACCGAGCCCGCGAGGGCGCGCAGGGAAAGCGCGGTCCAGGCAGCGCCGAGCCAGGTCCGTTGACGATCATCCACGGATGCCGGCAGATCCGTGCTGCTCACATCTGCATCCGGATCCGTGGCGTTGGGATTGAATCGTGGTCGCAGACTCACCGGACCGATATGCAGGCGCGCACCGTGGGCGATTGATGTTGCATCCCGGGCGATGATGCCGTGGCTTGCGGTGTTTTGCAGGATTGAACGATCGTCATGTGCGTGCACCTGGGGATTGAGGGAGAACCCAAGCCAGGTCGCTCCGCTCATGTCGGGATGCTGCCGGTTGATCTCGGTGAAGTAGTGATCGGTGCCTGCGCACCAGGGCAGATCAGCACCCAGGGCATCCCGGGCCACCCGTTGCTGAGCCGAGGACGTGACCGACTCGTCACGACGGAGGACCATCCATGAGTCGACGAGAGGCGCCACCTCATCCACCGTGGGGCGCAGTGAGGAATAGGCAGCATCGTCGGCATCGATCAGCCGCACGTGCAGCCGCGTTGCTGTCCGGATGGCCACGTCGTACGCGGCACGAAGATCGCCCGCCGGATCCGGTCCGGTCGCGTCGATGGTGATGAGCAGATGGTTGAGGCCGAGGTGGCGGATGGAGTCGACCTCATCATCAGACCACGGGAGATCGGTGATCTGGGTGCCGAGAAGGGGGAGTCGCACCGTGTCAGCGCCGACGTCAATGGTGACGACGTCGGAGGTGATGACATCGGACTCGGTGGCCGTGGGGGCGACCGCGTAGGTGCCCACTGTGTTGAGCGTCAAGCGGACCGACTGGCGGATGACATCCTCAGGGGTCACCTCGACGGGGAAGCTCAGGGCGATGGGTGTGCAGTAGGTCTTGTAGGAGGCGTCGCTCCAATTGCGATGGTCCTCGGTCTCGAAGACCTCCCCGCTGAAGTCCAGTCGGGTGTCCACACCATCGACTGCCGGATATTTCATCCAGCGAACGTCCATAAACGGCTGATGTGCAGCGATGCGATCGGGAAACGCCGTGACACTGGTCTCGCCGGATGCGTGTCCGATCGTGCATGCGCGTCCGGGGAATCCCGCCATGGGATGGAGTAGGCAGATGCCCAGGCGGTTGCGCAGGAAGGCGGATGGGGTGTCTCCCTCAATGGAATATGTGATTTCACCGTCGGGGGAGCCGGTCACGTGACCCCTCCACGTGAAGGGACTGGCGTCGAAGGTGCCACGGGCTCGTACATCAATCTGGAATGAGTCCTGCTCGGTCTCGATGGACTCCGACTCGATGATCCACGGGCGAGCCGTCCAGTTGCGATCTTGGAAGACAACGTAGATGCGTCGCACAATCTCCTGGTTGCCGAGTCGGATGCATCGCAGATCACCCGAGTCGTAGTCGACCTGGAGCGGACCCGCGGTGAGACGTTGACGGGTCACAGCGCAGATCCGACCGGATAGGGCAGTCCGCTCTCGAGGGACTCGTAGGCACCCAGTGTGATGTCGAGCAGTCGCAGGGTGTCCTCGCCGGACGTCTCCGGGGTGCGACCCGACCGGAGGCAGTCGATGAAATGTCGCTGGACGTTCACCACGCTGTCCTGAATGCCATTCCATGGCTCCGACGCCCACGGGTGGTGGGGGATACGCAGGTCCTCATGCGTGACCTGATCGCCAGAGACGACCTGGAGGCGATAGTCGGGTCCGAGCGTGACCGCTCCCTCGGTGCCCTCCAGGGTGACGAACGTCTGGGGATAGGTGAGGTGGTCGGCGTAGGTCTCATAACTCGCATCGACAATGCAGGTGGCCTCGGGCATGCGCATGAGGACGGTGGCCACATCCTCGCCACGGATGCGCGGATTGACGCGGAGCGCCTGCGTGTAGAGGCTCGTGGGCTCGCCGATGAAGAAGCGTGCGAGGTCAAAGAGGTGGACCGCCACATCGACAATGATCATCCGCTCACTGTCGATGAGCCATGGCTGATTGGCGTAGCAGTCGAAGTTGGTGCGGAAGCTGATCCGGCCGAAAAAGGGACGACCAATCGCCCCGCTATCGATCACCTCCCTGATCCGTCTCATCGGATACTGGAAGCGGAAGTTCTCGTGCACCATAAAGGTGAGATTCCGCGCAGCCATGGCATCAACCATCGCCTTGGCATCACTCATCTCCCATGCGAGGGGTTTTTGGCAGATGGCAGCGACACCATGCTCAGCGGCAAGCTCGACCATCTCTCGATGGGTGGGCGGTGTCGTGGCGATATCCACGAAGTCGATGTCCTCAGTGGCGAGAAGTTCGCGAGCATCGAGGTAGGGACGTGCACCGAATTCGGCCGCTGCTGCATCCGCCCGCTCACGATCGATGTCGCAGACGGCGACGACGTCGACCTCGGGCATACCGGCCCACGCGTGCAGGTGATTCTGGGCAAAGAAGCCCGTCCCGATGACGGCCACACGGAAAGGGGAGTTCACAACTCCACCGGCCGTGACGGGTCGGTGATCCATTCACTCCACGATCCGACGTACATGCGAGCCCCGTCCAATCCTGCGATCGTCATGGCAAGGACATTTTGGGCTGCCGTGATGCCGGAGCCGCAGTAGAAGATGACGTCATGGGGATCCTGGTCACCAATCAACTCCCCATAGTGGCGTCGCAACTCATCCGCGGTGCGGTAGCGACGGTCCCCATCGAGGGTGTGGGCTCGATCGGCCAGACCCGCACCGGCGATATGGCCACGCACCGGATCGTGGTAGACGCCTCTGCCGTGATAGCCCTCGGCACCGCGAGAGTCAAAAACCCGCGTGGGAGTGAGTTGCCGTGCGCGATCCACCTCACTGACGTCGGCGAGGAGGTCGGGGCGGGGTCGGGCAATAAAATTCGTGGTGGGCCTGAGGCGAACGGCGGACTCGGTGGGCGCTTCGGCAGCCAGCCATGCCTGCCAGCCGCCGTCGAGCACGGCGACGCGCTCGTGGCCCATCCATCGGAGCATGAGCCACACGCGGGCGGCTGACATGAGGCCGCCATCCGCGTCATACACCACGACCTGACTGTCGGAGTCGATGCCCCAGGAACTGAGGTGCTCGGCGAAGACCTCGACGGCAGGAAAGGGACGTCGGCCGGTGACGCCGGCCACGATCGGGCCCGAGAGGTGGCGGGCTGTGTCGGCTCGTTGGGCTCCGGGGATGTGGGCCTCGGCGTAGACGGCATCCCCCCACGCCTCATCATCAAGGGAGAAGCGTGCATCAAGGATGACCAGGTGCGGATCGTTCCCGTGAGCGCGCAGGGCATCGACGTCGATCAGGGTCCGGTGATCCATGGGGAAATACTCGCAGTCCGGTTTGTGCCTATTGTGGAGGGGTGACGACGATCCCGGACATGACCCCTCGCAGTCGCCTGGCCACTCAGGGCCGTGACCGCTCACCCAACCGCGGCATGCTCCGAGCACTCGGGATGGAGGACGACGACTTCAGCAAAGCCCAGATCGGCATCGCCTCATCCTTCAACCAGATCACCCCGTGCAACATGTCACTGCGCGAGGTGGCGGAGGACGCGGCCTACGGGATACGCGCCGCGGGGGGCTTCCCCATGGAGTTCGGGACCATCACCGTGTCAGATGTCATCTCCATGGGCCACGAGGGCATGCACTTCTCCCTGGTGTCCCGCGAGGTCATTGCTGATTCGGTGGAGACGGTCATGCAGGCTGAGCGGCTCGATGGCATGGTCACGCTGGCCGGGTGCGATAAGAGCATCCCCGCGATGCTCATGGCGGCAGCGCGCATCGATGTGGCCAGTGTGCTCGTCTACGCCGGCTCGCTCCTGCCGGGCCATGTGCGATTCACAGACGGGCGAGAGGAAACCGTCAACATCGTCACGGCGTTCGAGGCTGTGGGTGCCAACGCTCGAGGCCTGATGTCCGATGAGGATCTGGATCGAATCGAGCGTGCGGTGTGCCCCACGATGGGCACATGCGGCGGGATGTACACCGCGAACACCATGGCGAGCGCGGCTGAGGCCATGGGAATGGCCCTCCCGGGATCATCGTCACCCCCGGCGGTGGACGCGCGGCGCGAGATCCAGGCGCGAGATGCGGGTAGGGCGGTCGTGGAGATGATTCGCCAAGGAATCACGGCGCGCGACATCATCACGCGCGAGTCCCTGGAGAATGCGATCACGGTCATCATGGCCCTCGGCGGGTCGACGAACTCTGTGCTCCACCTTCCGGCTATTGCGCACGAGGCTGGCTTCGAACTGGATCTCGATGACTTCCAGCGCATCAGCGACCGTACGCCGCTCCTCGCGGATCTCAAGCCCTTCGGCCAGCACCTGATGTTTGACCTGGATCGAGTCGGCGGTGTCCCTGTCGTGATGCGTCTCTTGCTGGACGCGGGACTTCTGCACGGGGACTGCCTGACCGTGACAGGACGCACATTGGCCGAAAACCTTGCTGTGCTCAACATCCCCGGCCCCGACGGCAGCGTTGTGCGTCCCATGGATAGCCCGTTGGATGCGACGGGTGGTATCTCGATCCTCGGTGGGTCACTCGCGCCCGAGGGTGCCGTCGTCAAGACGGCAGGGGTCCCCGTCGATACATTCGAAGGTGTCGCACGGGTCTTCGAACGCGAGCAGGCCGCCATGGCGGCCCTCGAGGACGGCACCATCCAGGCGGGTGACGTCATCGTCATTCGCTACGAGGGGCCCAGGGGAGGTCCCGGGATGCGCGAGATGCTCATGATTACGGGCGCGCTCAAGGGTGCGGGGCTCGGTCGCGACACGCTGCTCATCACCGATGGACGCTTCTCCGGTGGCAGCACGGGATTGTGTGTTGGCCATGTGTCGCCGGAGGCCGCGGATGGTGGACCCATCGGGCTCGTCCGCAACGGAGATCGGATTCGCGTGGACATACGCGCCCGCACCCTGGATCTGCTGGTGGAGGAGGACGAGATTCTTCGCAGGCAGGCGCAGTTCGAGCCCCTGCCGCCTCGATACGCCAGGGGGGTTCTGGCGAAGTACGCCAGGCTCGTCGGGTCCGCAAGCCGTGGTGCGGTGTGTGATTGAGGCACGTCCCCTGGCGGGTCGGGCAACGACCCGCTACGCTGTGCTTGTGAAGCAGATTGTCATTGTTGTAGGCAGGCGCGCGGGATAACCGCTCATCTGCCGCCAATGGCGGCCCCGCGCACCCTCCGAGCCCATCCGGGTCGGGGGGTTTCGTGTTGAGAGGGACCATGCGCCACCATGGTCTCGCGACTGAAGTGGAGTGAGGAACAGATGAGCACCAGCCCCGAGCAGATCACGGGCGCGCAGAGCCTGATCCGGGCCATGGAGTACGCCGGGGTCGAGGTGGTCTTCGGCATCCCCGGCGGCGCCATCCTGCCCGCGTATGACCCCCTCATGGACTCCAGCCAGGTCCGCCACATCCTGGTGCGTCACGAGCAGGCGGCCGGACATGCGGCCGAAGGCTACGCAGCCGCGACCGGGCGCGTCGGCGTCTGCATGGCCACGAGCGGTCCCGGCGCGACCAACCTGGTCACGCCTATTGCCGACGCCCACATGGATTCGGTGCCGATGGTGGCCATCACCGGTCAGGTGCCGAGTGGAGCGATTGGGACGGACGCATTCCAAGAGGCAGATATCCGCGGCATCACGATGCCGATCACGAAGCACAGTTATCTCGTCACGAACGCCGACGACATCTCGCGTGCGGTGGCCGAGGCGTTTTATCTCGCATCGTCGGGACGTCCCGGCCCCGTCCTAGTCGACGTGTCCAAGGATGCTCTCCAGGCAATGACGACCTTCACCTGGCCGACGGACATTTCCCTGCCCGGCTACCACCCCGTGACGAAGCCGCATAGCAAGCAGGTGCGCGAAGCGGCTCGGCTCATCATGGAGTCCTCCCGACCCGTGCTCTACGTCGGCGGTGGCGTGATCCGTGCGGATGCCTCGCGGCAATTGCGGGAGCTAGCCGAGCTCACCGGACTCCCGGTCGTCACCACGCTCATGGCACGCGGTGCCTTCCCGGACAGCCATCCGCAGCACATGGGGATGCCGGGTATGCACGGCACCGTCGGCGCGGTGGGTGCCTTGCAAAAGGCCGATTTGCTCATCACGCTGGGGGCGCGCTTTGACGACCGGGTCACCGGCAAACTGTCCACCTTCGCCCCCGATGCCACGATCGTGCACGCCGACATCGATCCCGCAGAGATCTCAAAGAACCGTCACGCCGATGTGCCGATCGTGGGGGATGTCGGCGAGGTCATCACCGAGTTGATCGCGGCCGTACGTGAAGAGATGGCAGCGGGTCGCGTGGGTGACTATGAAGCCTGGTGGTCGCAGTTGAACCGCTGGCGCGACACCTATCCCCTCGGCTATGACCTTCCCGATGATGGCACCCTCTCGCCCCAGTACGTGATCGAGCGCCTCGGAGTCATCAGCGGTCCGGAGGCGATCATGGCCGCGGGTGTGGGCCAGCATCAGATGTGGGGTGCGCAGTTCGTCAAGTACGAAAAGCCACGAACGTGGCTTAACTCGGGCGGACTCGGCACCATGGGCTACGCGGTGCCCGCTGCCATGGGTGCCAAAGTCGGGTGTCCCGATGACATCGTGTGGGCGATCGACGGAGACGGCTGCTTCCAGATGACAAATCAGGAGCTCGCCACCTGCGCCATCAATGAGATCCCTATCAAGGTTGCGCTCATCAACAATTCCAGCCTTGGCATGGTCCGCCAGTGGCAGACGCTCTTTTACAATCAGCGCTACTCCGAGACCGATCTGCACAGCCATCGGATCCCAGACTTCGTCAAACTCGCCGATGCGTATGGCTGCTACGGCTTGCGCTGCGAGACGGCCGAGGAGGTCGATGCGGTTATCGAAAAGGCGCTATCGATCAACGACGCCCCGGTCGTCATTGACTTTGTCGTGCATCGAGACGCCATGGTCTGGCCCATGGTCGCTGCGGGCACCAGCAATGACGACATCATGGTTGCCCGCGAAATGGCACCTTCTTGGGATACGGTGGAATGACATGACTCGTCACACATTGTCGGTACTGGTGGAGGACAAGCCGGGTGTCCTGGCTCGCGTCGCCAGCCTCTTTTCCCGTCGTGGCTTCAATATCGAGTCATTGGCTGTCGGTCCCACCGAGATTCCGGATGTCTCGCGCACGACCATCGTGGTCAGTGTGGAGCGGCTCCTGCTTGAGCAGGTCACCAAGCAGCTCAACAAATTGATCAACGTGCTGAAGATCGTCGAGTTAGACGAGTCGACATCGGTGCAGCGTGCCCTGGCGCTGGTGAAGGTGCGGGCGGATGCGGAGTCACGCTCAAGTGTGTTGGAAATCGTCCAACTCTTCCGGGCCAAGGTCGTCGATGTCGCCACGGATGCCGTCACCATCGAGGTGACGGGGGACGAGCCAAAGATCGAAGCACTCCTGCGCCTGCTGGAGCCCTACGGCATCAAGGAGCTGGTGGAGTCTGGAGTTATCGCCCTGGGGCGCGGTAGTAGGGGCATCAATGATCGTTCCCTGCGTCCGGCTGACCGCACCGCATAGGAACCCCTACTCTTCGCTAGGCTTCCCCTCTACCCTTCCCGCAAAAGGAGCACTCCCGTGGCTGAGCTTTTCTACGACGCCGACGCTGACCTGTCGGTCATTCAAAATCGTGTTGTCGCCATCATGGGCTACGGCAGTCAGGGGCACGCACACGCCCTGAGCCTGCGCGATAGCGGTGTCGACGTACGCGTCGGTCTGGCGGAGGGATCTAAGAGCCGGGCCAAGGCCGAAGAAGAAGGATTGCGCGTCGTTGATCCCGTGACCGCCGCTGCCGAGGCGGACCTCATCATGATGACGGTCCCCGACCCGGTCCAGAAGAAGCTGTACGCCGATGCAGTGGGACCGAATCTCCAGCCGGGAGACGCCCTCTTTTTTGCGCACGGCTTCAATATCCGCTTCGGCTACGTCACCCCGCCCGATTTCGTGGATGTCTGCATGGTGGCGCCCAAGGGTCCGGGTCACCTGGTGCGTCGTGAGTATGTGGCCGGCCGCGGCGTCCCCGCCATCGTGGCTGTGGAGCAGGACGCGACCGGTGAGGCGTGGCCGCTGGCGCTGTCGTACGCCCGTGCGATCGGGGCACTGCGCGCCGGGGGGATCAAGACCACCTTCACAGAGGAGTGCGAGACCGACCTGTTCGGTGAGCAGGCTGTCCTGTGTGGCGGGGCCTCGCAACTGGTGATGTACGGCTTTGAAACCCTGGTGGAGGCGGGATACCAACCCGAGGTCGCCTACTTTGAATGCCTGCACGAGTTGAAACTCATCGTTGATTTGATGTATGAGGGCGGAATCGCGAAACAGCGCTGGAGTGTTTCGGATACTGCTGAGTATGGCGATTATGTGTCGGGCCCACGCGTCATTGATCCAAGCGTGAAGGACAATATGCGTGCGGTGCTTGCCGATATCCAGAATGGCTCGTTCGCCGAACGATTCATGTCCGATCAGGAAGCGGGAGCGCCCGAGTTCAGGGCGCTGCGGGCCAAGGCCGAGCAGCATCCGATCGAGGACACCGGTCGCGAACTGCGTGGACTCATGAGTTGGATCGACGCCGGTGACGATGACTACGTCGAGGGCACCGCTGCTCGCTGACGCTGTGCGGATGCGCTCGAGATGGCTCGCGTCGATGATGTGATGGTGACGCCCGAGCCGAAGACGTGTGCCCGCTGTGGTCGCACCATGCAGTGGCGCAAGGCGTGGGCACGGTCCTGGGATGAGGTGCGCTACTGCTCGGATGGTTGTCGACGCCAGCGTCTGACTGCCACCGACGAGGCTTTGGAGCGGGCGATCCTCGATCTCCTGGGGGATCGGACCGGGACGATTTGCCCCAGCGAGGCGGCACGGGCTGTCGATGCCGAGGGTTGGCGCGATCTGATGGAGCCAGCGCGCCAGGCCGCGCGTCGACTCGTGGCGCAGGAGCGGGTGGAGATCACGCAGGGTGGGCATGTGGTGGATCCGTCCACGGCCAAGGGGCCGATTCGGATTCGAGCGGTGCGGCATGGCTGAGCTGACGGCACCGGAGCGCGGTGATGAAGTCTCCTGGGTCCGCGCACATCTGGGGGATCTCGTGCGCGGCGACGTGGATGCCTCACCCATCGCTGGCGGCCAGCAGGCTGCGGATGCGGTACTGGCCAACTTCTCGGTGCGGGGCTATGCCGCACGGCGTAGCGAGGTCTGGCCGACGGATCGCCGGGGAGCATCCCGCCTCTCGCCCTACATTCGGCACGGGCTGCTCTCCCTGCCCCGAGTATGGGATCACGTCGGCAGGGGTCCCGAACGAGACAGCACCACGTTCCGCGATGAGTTGCTGTGGCAGGAATACGCACGGCACGTCTACGCGCGTGTCGGCACGGCTACCCAGCGCAGCCTGCGATATGCCGTGGAAGAACGTGTCCGGCCCTATGACTGGCCGGAGGGCATGGCATGCGTGGACCTAGCGGCGGGGGAGTTGCGTGAGTCGGGGTGGATCCCCAATCAGACACGCATGTGGCTTGCCAGTCAGTGGAGCGTGCGGGATGGAGCGGGCTGGCGTGATGGTGAGGATGCCTTCTTCCGGCACCTTCTCGACGGCTCCCGCGCGGCAAACCGCATCGGCTGGCAGTGGACCGTGGGTGCGTTGACCGGCAAGCCCTACGGCTTCTCCCGGTGGCAGGTGGAGAAGCGAGCCCCGGGACTGTGTGCGGGATGCGCCCTCGCTCATCGTTGCCCTATCTCGGCATGGCCTCCGGACAGTCCTCCCGAGCCGCGGGCCCATGTCGACCCACTCCTGCGTCGTGACCCGGACGTGGCACAGACGTCGGGATTGGCGGCTGTTGCGCAGGCGTCGGGCAATGCACCACAACGTGTGTGGCTGACGGCTGAGTCTCTCGGTGATGAAGACCCCGCCCTCATGGCCTACCCGGACCTGCCGGTTGTCTTCACGTGGGACATCCCCCTGCTGCAGCGGCTGCGGCTTGCCAGCCAACGCCTGGTCTTCCTGGCGCAATGCCTGGCGGATCTGGCTGAAAGACGTGACGTCATCGTCCGCACAGGCTCCCCCTCGATAGAGCTTCGCGGTATTCCGCTCGTGACCACCTTTGCTCCCGTGCCGGGCTGGCGCAGGCATCGAGCCTCACTCGATGTCACGCGAGTAGAGCCATGGCCCTGGCTGGTCCCGCCACATGATGGTCCCGTGACCTCGTTCACAGCCTGGCGACGTAGGGCGCGCGTGTGACATCCCCCGGGTAGCATGGGGGGCCGCTGCCTGCGGTCCCTATCCCTGAGGTGTCACGTGACCAAGCCCGTCGTTCTCATCGCTGAAGAACTCTCGCCCGCCACCGTTGAGGCACTCGGGCCCGACTTCGAGATCCGCTACTGCGATGGGTCTGATCGGGCGTCTTTGCTGGCCGCGATTGGCGCAGCGGATGCCCTCCTGATCCGATCCGCCACCCAGGTGGATGCCGAGGCCATCGCTGCGGGCAACCACCTCAAGGTGGTCGCCCGGGCAGGAGTGGGCTTGGACAATGTCGACGTGAAGTCCGCGACTCAGGCGGGTGTCATGGTGGTCAATGCACCGACCTCCAACATTGTGAGTGCGGCGGAATTAGCGGTGGCCCTGCTGCTCGCGAGTGCGCGCAATATCGTCCCGGCCAATATCGCGTTGAAGAATGGTGAATGGAAGCGATCGAAGTACAACGGTGTCGAGTTGTCTGAGAAGACTGTCGGGATCGTCGGGCTGGGTCGCATCGGGGTGCTCGTGGCCCAGCGACTGGCGGCCTTCGGAGTGAAGCTGATCGCCTACGACCCGTATGTGCAGCCTGCACGGGCCGCGCAGATCGGTGTCCGCCTGGTGCCGCTGGAGGAGTTGCTGCGCGAGTCTGACTTCATCACGGTCCACCTGCCCAAGACCCCCGAGACGGCCGGGCTGATCGGGGAGGAGCAACTCACGCTGGTCAAGCCGACGATGTTCCTCGTCAACGCGGCCCGTGGCGGCATCGTCGATGAGGAGGCGCTCTTTCGGGCGATCTCCGAGGGGCGTGTGGCGGGGGCAGGTCTTGATGTGTACGCCAAGGAGCCCTGCACGGATTCACCCCTCTTTGGGCTGGAGACCGTCGTGGCGACCCCACACCTGGGAGCCTCGACCGACGAAGCTCAGGAAAAGGCGGGCATCGCTGTCGCTAAGTCTGTGCGACTTGCGCTGGCCGGTGAGCTCGTCCCCGACGCAGTGAACGTGCAGGGGGGTGTCCTTGCCGAGCCCATTCGACCCCTGCAGCCGGTGGCTGAGCGCCTCGGCGCGATCGCCAGCGGGCTGGCGCTCGGAGCGGTGCAGCGCATTGATGTAGAGGTCCGCGGTGAGGTGGCTGATCTGGATGTACGCATCCTTGAATTGGCCGCGTTGAAGGGCGTCCTTCAGGGTCTCGTGCATGATCCCGTCTCCTATGTCAACGCACCGGTGCTCGCCCAGCAGCGTGGGGTGGAGGTGGCCCTGACCACCGATCGCGAAAGCGACGACCATCGCAATCTTGTCCGGGTGAGGTTGACCTTGAGTGATGGTTCGGTCGTGAGTGTCGCCGGCACCGTGGCTGGACCCAAGGACACCGCCAAGCTCGTCGATATCGATGGCTTCGACGTCGACGTCCCGATCAGTGAGCACATGGCCTTTTTCCGCTATCACGATCGTCCCGGTGTCGTCGGGGCTGTTGGTCAGATCCTTGGTGAGGCCCAGGTCAATATCGGGGGCATGCAGGTGAGCCGAGACGAGTCCGGTGAGCACGCGGTCATCGTGCTGACCATCGACAGCGGTGTCCCAGCCGAGGTGCTGGAGCGGATTGTCACCGAGATCGGTGCGCACACCGGGCGTGCAGTCGACCTCGCGTTCTAGGCGACGGCTACCCGCGGGGGATGAATTCGGAGTCCCACTCCCACGGTCTCAGTGGCGAGTTCTCGATGACCCACGCCTGCAGGTCCTTGTCCCAGCCAGCGATCACGATGATGCCGACGAGGATGAATACCGCGCCCAGCCCGCGCCGGAACCAGCCGTGGGGGTCGGCCGCCCATCGCGCCTTGCCGATGGCACGTTGCCCGAGGAGGGCGATGAGGAGAAGGGTGCCGCACAGGCCCAGTGTGTAGGCGAGGAGGAGTACGAGACCCTCCCCGAGAGATGCGGGCAGCACGGTCACGACGACGTAGCCGTAGAGCGGACTGCAGGATGTGAATACGGGCCCGAGTGCCGCACCGGTGAATACGGCACCGGCCACACCCTGCCGCTGGCCCGCCGCCGCAAGCCCCTGGGCGGCATGACGCTGGAGCCCCAGGCGCACAGAGATCCAGTCCCAGGCGGAGGGGAAGAGCGACACCAGTCCCAAGAGGATGAGAATCGTGCCGCTGATCCACTGCCAGGTCGATGTCGAGACGCCGATGAGAGCCGCGGACGCCTTGAGGAGAAGTGTGAAGACGATCACGGAGATGCCCAGAGACGCGGTGATGACGTAGGCCCTGCGGCGTGAGTCTTGACTCGACGGCCCGAGTGAGCCCCCGACGATGACCGGCAGCAGGGGCAGTACGCACGGCGCCAGGGTGGTGAGCACGCCCGCGATGACCGCCCCGAGGGTCAGGAGGAGCATTAGACCGTGTTCTCGGCGATCTCCTCAGCCGTGACACTGCCCGACCACTTCACCAATTCGTCGCCTCCCGGACCAATCTGGACGAAGGTGTGCTGGAGGGTGACGCCGTACTGCTGCTTGAGATCGGTCGCCTCGTCGAAGTCGACGGTGACGATGGTCAGACCTGCGGGGATTGCCGTCGGATCAGCGGTGAGATTGTCGCGCGCGATCTTGCATGTCGAGCACCATGAGGCGTTGAAGAAGAGCACGACGTCGCCGGAGTCGTAGGCGGCTTTGTCGGCCTGGTATTCCGCCAGGGTGATGTAGCTGCCCGGGGTGGGCGCCGGTGCCGCGGTGGTGTCACTGCTCGCGGTGGCGGACTCAGGAGCCGGAGTCGATGTCGGACGCGAGGGTGCAGGCGCGGTGCTCGAGGCGGTCGCGGCTGCCGGATCGGTGCTGCTCGCGACCGACTCCGCGCCACTCCCGCCGCACGCTGCCACGAGCATGGTCACAACGCTGATGGTCATCGCTGCTGCCCCGCTGCGTACTGTGATTGCCAGAGTCATGTCTCGATGGTCACACGGATTCTCCTGAAATGCACTAGCCAGCGTCGCGCACTGCACGATTGACCGCACTCACGATTGCCTTGAGGGACGATGTCGTGATGGAGGGGTCGATGCCGATTCCCCAGAGCACGCGGTCATTGACGGCACATTCGACGTAGCTCGCCGCCGTGGCATCGCCGCCCGCCGACATCGCATGCTCGGCGTAGTCCAGGACGCGTACGTCGATGCCGTGCTGGGCCAGCGCACCGCAAAAGGCCGCGACGGGTCCGTTGCCACGTCCGGTCAGCGCCACCTCAGCACCCGCATCGAAGAGAACGACGTCGACGCTCGTGTCGCCGTCGATGTCGGACTCCTGCTTCACCGACTTGAGCGCGAAGCGGCCCCAGGGAGCGGCGGGATCCGGCAGGTACTCCGCGGAGAAGGCGGCCCACATGTCCTCGGGTGATACCTCGCCCCCGTCCTCGTCGGTCATCCGCTGGACGACCTGGGAAAACTCGATTTGGAGTCGACGCGGGAGCTCGAGCTTGTGCTCCGTGCGCATGATGTAGGCGACGCCCCCCTTGCCGGATTGGGAGTTGACGCGGATGACGGCCTCGTAGGTGCGGCCGACATCCTTGGGGTCGATGGGCAGGTAGGGGACCTCCCAGCGGAAGGTTTCGACGGGCACCCCGGCAGCGGTCGCATCGATCTCCATGTGCGCCAGGCCCTTATTGATGGCGTCCTGGTGCGAACCGGAAAAGGCGGTGTAGACAAGGTCGCCACCGTAGGGGTGGCGCTCATGCACGGGAATCTGATTGCAGTACTCCACCGTGCGGCGGATGTCATCGATGTCGCGCATGTCCAGCTGCGGGTCGATGCCCTGGCTGAAGAGATTCATGCCCAGGGTGACGAGGCAGACGTTGCCGGTGCGCTCGCCATTGCCGAAGAGGCAGCCCTCGATGCGGTCAGCCCCGGCCATGTAGCCCAATTCGGCGGCCGCCACGGCGGTGCCGCGGTCATTGTGGGGATGCAGGGAGAGCACGATGCTGTCGCGGCGGGCCAGATGGCGATGCATCCACTCGATCGAGTCGGCGTAGACATTGGGCGTGGCCATCTCGACGGTCGCGGGCAGGTTGAGGATCACCTTGCGGTCGGGGGTGGGCTGCCAGACCTCGGTGACGGCATCGCAGACCTCGACGGCGAACTCCAGCTCGGTGCCGGTGTAGGACTCGGGGGAGTACTCGAAGTAGACCTCGGTCTCGTCGGCGATTTGCTCGGCGTACTTCTTGCACAGTTGGGCGCCATGGACGGCGATGTCCTTGATGCCCTCCCTGTCGAGGCCAAAGACCACGCGGCGCTGCAGAGTCGACGTGGAGTTGTAGAGGTGCACGATCGCCTGCTTGGCGCCGCGGATCGCCTCGAAGGTGCGCTCGATGAGGTGCTCGCGCGCCTGCGTGAGCACTTGGATGACGACATCGTCGGGGATGAGGTCTTCGTCGATGAGCTGGCGCACGAAGTCGAAGTCGGTCTGCGAAGCCGAGGGGAAGCCCACCTCAATCTCCTTGAAGCCCATCTGCACGAGCAGCTCGAACATGCGCTTCTTGCGGGCGGGCGACATGGGATCGATGAGGGCCTGATTGCCATCGCGCAGGTCCACAGCACACCAGCGGGGTGCCGAGGTGATGGTGTGGGCCGGCCAGGTCCGGTCCGGGAGCGACACCGGTGTGTAGGGGCTGTATCGCTGCCAGGCCATGGGTGAGGGTGATTGTGCGTTGCGCTGATCGTGAGTGTCGGTGTTCATGTCCAAGGTCTCCTGTCAAAAGGTGGGGACCGGCGTGCGAGGACTCCGCGACGAGGGGGCCGGCGTGGGCCCCTAGCGGGAACCCTTAGGCCTCGTCGCGGCGACCAAGGAGGAGGCGCTGCGTAGACATCACCTCAATATTAGCAGGGGAGATATCCCCAGGGCATCCCGTGAGCCGTCATCCCCAGGAGCTTCGTGGATGTACCGCGCGCCCGGGGTGCCCGCTTAGCGTCGCGGCACTCATCCGTCGTCGCTTTTGTGGAGGACTCCATGCGTTCAACCATCACCTTTGCCCTAGCCGCCGGCATTAGCCTGGCCCTGCTTGCCCCGGTCCCGGCATTCGCTGCCAAACCGCGTCCCGACCTGCCTGAGGTCCGCACCGGAGTCACCCTCCAGGTGACGGGGGAGTGGTCGGGGCGGATGGCCTTCGGCATGCACTCGCCCGGTGGCCAGTCACGCGCGCTGCGCCCGCTGCCGCTGGAGCTGGACCTCTCCCGCTCGGTGTGCGACCTCACCGGCTGCATGACGACGCGCCTGATGCTCGATTCCACGGCGAGCGTCCCGGGCATGGCGCGCATCTCCGGGAGCCTCACGAGTGCCGCCCTCGTGCGCTCTGCGATCGCCGTCACCGTCCAGCGCATCGTCGACGGCACGGTCGTCAATGAGCGGCCCGCAACGCTCACCCTCGAGGTCGTCGCCCGCAAAGCCGGCCCGCTGGTGAAGCGCACCACTCTCACGCAGGGCCCGGACGGCGAGGTCTTGTCGATCGCACGGACAGTTCCGATGCGCGCGACCGTCATGCTCGCCGACGACACCCTGACCGCCACGGGTGAGGTCTCGCGGGTCCACATCGTGGACTAGATCCTTCGGGATTTATGTACTACATTAAGGATCATGGCTGGGTCGTTGTCCGCGACAGCGCGCGCAAGCACGGGATCTCCGATGGCGACACCCTTCACGCGTTGGCCCACGCGATGGTGACGCTGCCGAGAGTGGATCGTCCGCCCGGCGGGACCCTTCATCTCGGGCCCGATGGTGCAGGGCGACTGCTCGAGGTCGTGTCCGTGCGCGAGGGAGGCGACGTCCATCGCGTGATTCATGCGATGCCGATGAGGCGGGGATACGAGCGACAGCTCAGAGAGGTGCGGGGCGATGTCGGGTAGGAAGCCGAAGCGGCCCGGCGGGAAGCCGAAGCCGCGCGGGGTCGACTACGAGACCTGGGTCTACCCGGGTATCCCGACGGACGCCCAACTCGACCAGTGGGCAGCCGAGGCCGAAGCGGGATTCGAGCCGCACCAACTCGGCAGGTTCACGCGTGGACGGCCGTCGCTGGGCGACGGGCCGTCTCGCGTGGTCCAGGTCCGCCTCGATCCCCAGCTGTACAGCGATCTCGAGACTCGCATTGAGTCCGACGGGGCCACGGCGAGCACCATCATGCGCGAGGCCCTGCGGCGCTACCTCGCGTCCTGAGGGCCTCGCCACCCCGACTAGCCTTCGGTCCATGGCACGCACCCTCAACCTGGCCCTCATCCCCGGCGACGGCATCGGCACCGAGGTGGTCGTCGAGGCCCTCAAGGTCCTCGACGCCGTCAAGGGCGACATGACCGTCACCACCCAGGAGTACGACCTGGGCGCCCGGCTCTACAACCGCACCGGCGAGACCCTGCCGCCCGCGGTGCTCGAGGAGCTGCGCGGATACGACGCGATCCTGCTCGGCGCCATCGGCGACCCCAGCGTGCCCCCAGGCGTGCTCGAGCGCGGCGTGCTGTTGCCCCTGCGCTTCGAGCTCGACCATCACCTCAACTACCGCCCCGTGAAGCTCTACCCGGGCGTGACCGGCCCGCTCGCGGGCAAGGGCCCGGCCGAGATCGACTTCGTCGTCTTCCGCGAGGGCACCGAGGGTCCCTACGTCGGCGCCGGCGGTGTCCTGCGCAAGGGCACGCCCCAGGAGGTCGCGACTGAGGAGAGCATCAACACGGCGTACGGCGCGGAGCGCATCATCCGCGAGGCATTCCTGCGCGCGATGCGACGTCGCAAGCACGTCACGCTCGTGCACAAGACCAATGTCCTGACCAATGCGGGCAGCCTCTGGAAGCGGACCTTCGACCGCGTCGCAAGTGAGTTCCCCGAGGTCGCCACCGACTACCAGCACGTCGATGCGGCCGCGATGTTCTTCATCACTCAGCCCGAGCGCTTCGACGTCGTCGTCACCGACAATCTCTTCGGCGACATCCTCACCGACATCGGGGCGGCGATCTGCGGTGGCATCGGCCTCGCGGCGAGCGGCAATCTCGATCCGAGTCGCAGCAACCCCAGCATGTTCGAGCCCGTGCACGGCTCGGCGCCGGACATCGCGGGGCAGGGCAAGGCCGATCCCACCGCGACGGTGATGAGCCTGGCCCTGCTGCTGGACTTTGTGGGCGAGGTGGCCAAGGCCGAGCGCGTCGAGGCCGCGGTCGAGGCCGATCTCGCCTCGCGGGGCGACGCGGTGCGCTCCACGAGCCAGATCGGTGACGCCCTCGCCGCGGGCGCGGCGGGCTAGACGCAGGAGTAACCTCCACTGTCATGACGACGTCGACTTGGCCCGGCGCGACGGCGGAGCCCCCGCTGTCGGGCTTGCTCGCGGACACGCACCTGTGGCCGATCACGGCCACGCCGCACCCGACGCCGACCTCGCCGGAGCGTCGCGCCGAGATCCTCGCCAATCCTGGCTTCGGGCAGCACTACACCGACCACATGGTGCGAGCGACGTGGACGACCGATGAGGGCTGGCATGACGCCGAACTCGTGCCCTATCAGCCGCTCACCTTCGACCCGGCCACCAACTTCCTGCACTACGGCCAGGCGATCTTCGAGGGCATGAAGGCCTACCGTCACGCCGACGGATCCATCTGGCTCTATCGCCCACTGAAGAACGCCATGCGCTTCAACAACTCCGCGCGCCGACTGGCGATGGCCGAGGTGCCTGAGGAACTCTTCATCGGCTCTATCGCCGCGCTCGTGAGTGCCGATCGCGACTGGGTCCCGAGTGGCGGCGAGACCTCGCTTTATCTGCGCCCCTTCATGCTGGGCACCGAAGTCGGCCTCGGCGTGCGCCCGTCCAACCGCTACCAGTACCTCCTCATTGCTTCTCCCGCGGGCGCGTACTTCTCCAAGGGGGTGCACCCGGTGAGCGTGTGGCTCTCCGACGACTATGTCCGCGCTGCCCCCGGCGGCACCGGCGAGGCCAAGTGCGCCGGCAATTACGCCGCATCGCTCATCGCCCAGGCCGAGGCAGCCCAGCACGGCTGTGACCAGGTCGTCTGGCTCGACGCTGCTGAGCACCGGTGGGTCGAGGAGATGGGGGGCATGAACCTGTACTTCGTCTACGGCTCCGGCGACCAGGCGCACATCATGACGCCCGCCTTGACGGGAGCTCTCTTGCCCGGCATCACGCGCGACTCCCTCCTCACCGTCGCACAGGATCTGGGCATCAAGGCGGAGGAGGGGCGCATCAGCGTCGAGGAGTGGAAGGCGGGCTGCGCCTCCGGGGAGATCACCGAGGTCTTCGCCTGCGGCACCGCTGCGGTGGTCACGCCCGTCGGCCAGGTGAAGTCCCGAGTCGGCAATTGGACCGTGGGCAACGGTGGCGCGGGTGAGGTCACCATGCGCCTGCGCCAGGCCCTGCTCGACATCCAGACGGGCGCGGTCCCCGACAGGCACGCCTGGATGCACAAGATCATCGACGCCTGAGACGACGAGTGCAGCCCAGGATCGCCTGGCAGCGCGTCCGGTAGGGGAGCCGACGGCTCCATCTGGCTCTACCGGGGGGTGGCGCGAGCTCAAGGGGACGTCGGCCGCTGCGCCCTCGTCGGCCTGTCCCAGGTGCGCGAGTCCGTCTTCTCCTCCCTGCCCATCAGGGCGCGCGCCGGCTCCCGTGACTCCTTCGTGCTGCCCGATGAGGCACTCCGGCAGGTCGTGCAGGTGGGCCAGGGAAGCGACGCGTGGGGTAGCAGCTTGACTGCAACGCAGTAATGCTGCATAGTCGCCGTCATGAGTGCGGCAGCGACGTACCGAGCCTTCCTCAGCCTGCAGGGGCGAGGTCTGCTTGCCCTGCCCCCTGACGTGCGCAAGCGGTTGGGGCTCGACGTGCCTGGGGCTCAGGTGGAAGTGGTGGAACGCGAGGACGGTGTCGTCGAGCTCCGGCCCCAGGTCCCGGTCCCGGCCGGCCAAGCGTGGTTCTGGACGCATGAGTGGCAGGCTCGCGAGCGTGAAGCCCAGGAGGAGTTCGACGCAGGGCGAGTCACGACGTACCCCGACGGAGACGCCTTCCTCGACTCTCTGGGTGACTGACGCGTGCGCTTTGCGACGCAGAAGTACTTTGAGTCGGATTGGGCAAGACTCAAGCCTGAGCATCGTCGGCAGTTCAAGGCAGTCGTGCGCGAGAAGTTCATTCCGGCGTGCGACGCGTGGGCGCAGGCTCAGGAGTCGGGCAAGCCCTACACCTGGCCCAAATCCCTTCGGGTCGCCCCGGTCGTCAACGGTGGAGGCATCCTGGAGATGACGTGGAGTTTCGCCTCCCCCGATGGTCGCGCCACCTTCCACTTCGCTCGCGACGAGGGCCACTGGGTCTGCCACTGGCGGCGGATCGGCGACCACGGGGTCTTCCGGAGCCCGTAGCCCCTGGTCAGGCGGCGCCCCCGGGGTCTAGACTCGCCCCGTGCTTCACGCCAGCATCATCATTACCTAGCGCATCGGCGCCGCCCCGCGGCATCGATGCGCAGCCCTTCGCACCCGCGAGGGGCTTTTTGCTTGAAGGAGGACGACGTGGCGACCCTGCCCCTGGGGGATTCCTTCCATGTCTACGACACGACCCTGCGCGATGGCGCCCAGCGGGAGGGCATCGCCTACTCCGTCAACGACAAGCTCGCGGTCGCTCGACTCCTCGACGGCTACGGCGTCGGCTTCATCGAGGGCGGCTGGCCCGGCGCCATGCCCAAGGACACCGAGTTCTTCGCACGTGCGCAGTCCGAGCTTGATCTGCAGACCGCGCAGCTCGTCGCTTTTGGCGCCACGCGCAAGGCGGGGGTCAAGGTCGAGGACGATGCCCAGGTGCGCGCGCTCCTCGACTCGGGCGCACCCGTCATCACGATCGTCGCCAAGTCGGATGTACGCCATGTGGCCGAGGCGTTGCGGACGACCAACGAGGAGAACCTCGCGATGATCGCCGACACGGTGCGCTTCCTGCGCGGGCATGACCGCCGCGTCTTCATCGACATGGAGCACTTCTTCGACGGCTACCGTCACGACAGCGACTACGGCGTACGCATCCTCGAGGTGGCCTTCGAGGCCGGGGCCGACGTCGGCGTCATGTGCGACACCAACGGTGGGATGCTCCCGCACGGAATGTACGAGGTCGTCCAGACCGTCAAGGAGCGCTCCGGCGTGCGCCTGGGGATCCACTGTCAAGACGACACCGGATGCGCCATCGCCAACACCATCTCCGCCGTCGAGGCGGGTGTCACCCACGTGCAGTGCACCGCCAATGGCTACGGCGAGCGCACGGGCAACGCCGATCTCTTCCCGGTCGTGGCCAATCTCGAGACCAAGCTGGACATGCGCGTGCTGCCCGAGGGCAGGCTCCGCGACACGATGCACGTCTCCCACGCCATCGCCGAAATCGCCAACATCGCTCCGGACACCCACCAGCCCTACGCCGGGGTGTCGTCGTTCGCTCACAAGGCCGGCCTGCACGCCAGCGCGCTGAAGATCAATGCTGAGTTGTACAACCACATCGACCCGGCCATCGTCGGCAACGACCAGCGCATCCTCATCACCGAGATGGCTGGGCGGGCCTCCGTCGAGCTCAAGATGCGTGAGCTCGGACTGGACCTTGCGGATGATCCAGAGACCCTCGCCAAGGTGGTCAAACGCGTGAAGGACCTGGAGGCCAAGGGGTGGACCTTCGAGGCCGCCGACGCATCCTTTGAGCTGCTCGTGCTCGATGAGACTCACGGTGGTCGCCCCCAGCCCTTCACCGTGGAGTCCTGGCGCACGATTGTCGAGCAGCAGGCGGATGGGCGCGTCGTGAGCGAGGCCACGGTGAAGGTGCACGCTGGTGGCGAGCGCGTGATCGCGACCGCGGAGGGTAACGGACCGGTGAATGCCCTGGACCGAGCATTGCGACGCGCGCTCGTACGCCTCTTTCCGCAGCTGGAGACGGTCCGACTCACCGACTACAAGGTGCGCATCCTGGAAGGGATGCCCGGCACGGATGCCGTGACGCGGGTCCTCATCGGCAGCGCTGATGCCCAGTCCACCTGGAGCACCGTGGGAGTGCACGAGAATGTCATCGCTGCTTCCTGGATCGCGCTGGAAGACGCCCTCGCCTACAGCCTCGTGCGCTCCGTCGCTGCGCCGACCTGAGCCTCCGGTAGGGTCGCGGCCGTGTTCATCGCCCGTGTTGCCGTCGGATCCGAGGTCGTTTTTGCCGCTGTCGATGGGATAGGTGACACCGATCCTGACCTGCCGACGGATGCCCGGCTCAAGGTCATCGATGTGCACCCCTTTGGGGACATCACGCTGACCGGCCAGGAGATCTCGGGATCACAGGCCAGGTTGCTTGCCCCCGTGCTGCCGAGCAAGATCATCGCTGTCGGACGCAACTATGCTGCGCATGCTGCAGAAATGGGCGGTGATGTGCCTGCCGAGCCGATGATCTTCCTTAAGCCGAATACCTCGGTGATTGGTCCCGGTGCTCAGATTCGCCTCCCGGCGATGTCACAGCAGGTTGAGCATGAGGCAGAACTCGCGATTGTCATCGGGCGGATGTGCCGCGAGGTGCCGGAGGAGCGCGTCGACGAGGTGATTCTCGGCTACACCTGCGCCAACGACGTCACGGCGCGCGACCTGCAGAAGGCCGATGGCCAGTGGGGACGGGCCAAGGGCTTTGACACCTTTTGCCCACTCGGGCCTTGGATCGCGACCGATGTGGACGTTGCTGACCTCGCCATAACGTGTTACGTCGGGGATGCCCTGCGTCAGGAGTCCCGGACGTCGATGCTCGTCCATTCGGTGCCGTCACTGGTGTCATGGATCAGTCGAGTCATGACGCTGTTGCCCGGTGACGTCATCCTGACGGGCACGCCGGCCGGTGTCGGACCCCTGGTGGACGGGGATGATGTTGAGGTCGGGATCGAAGGAATAGGCATACTGCGCAACGAGGTGACGGCATGAGCGATGTCCGGGTGAGATTCTGCCCGTCGCCCACCGGCAATCCCCATGTCGGCATGGTGCGCACCGCTCTCTTCAACTGGGCATTCGCACGCCATCACGGGGGCACATTCGTCTTTCGTATTGAAGACACGGATGCGGCGCGTGATTCCGAAGACTCCTACCGCATGCTGCTGGATGCGCTGCGGTGGCTCGGCCTGGATTGGGATGAAGGACCCGAGGTCGGGGGAGCCTACGGCCCCTACCGCCAGTCCGAACGCATGGATATCTATGCCGATGTCGCGCAGCGGTTGGTGGATTCCGGTCACGCCTACCCCTGCTACTGCACGGCCGAGGAGCTGGAGGTGGCGCGCGAGGAAGCCAAGAAGGCGGGGCGCACACCCGGATATGCCGGCACCTGTCGACATATGTCGCCCCAGGATCGCGACCAGCGGATAGCTGAGGGGCGTCAGCCCGTGATCCGCTTCGCGATGCCGGACCAGGACTGGACCTGGGACGATCTCGTGCGGGGTGAACTCACCTTCGGTAGGGACCATGTGCCCGACTACGTCATCGTGCGCGCGAATGGCGATCCGCTGTATACCCTCGTCAACCCTGTCGACGACGCCCTCATGCGCATCACGCATGTCCTACGCGGGGAGGATTTGCTCTCCTCGACGCCGCGCCAAATCGCGATGTACGCGGCGCTGGCGGACATCGGCGTAGGGGATGGCATCACCCCTCGCTTCGGTCACCTGCCCTACGTCATGGGCGAAGGTAATCGCAAACTCTCCAAGCGCGACCCCGAATCAGCCCTGCTGATGTACCGCGATGAGGGGTATCTGCCCGAGGCGCTGCTCAACTACCTCGCCCTACTCGGCTGGTCGATGGGAGAGGACCGGGAGTTCTTCTCACCCCGGCAGATGGCCGAGGCCTTTGACATCACCCGGGTAAGTCCCAACCCCGCTCGCTTTGATCTGAAGAAGTGCACGGCGATTAATGGGGACTGGATGAGGTCCCTGGCCGCGTCAGATTTCGTGGAGCGCATCATCCCCTTCCTCGTCCGAGACGCCGTAATTGCCGATCCTCCGACCGCACGCCAGCGCCAGGTCCTCAATGAGGCCGCACCCCTCGTCCAAGAGCGCATGGAGACACTCGCCCAGTCAGCCGACATGCTGGGATTCCTTTTTGCCGATCCAGCAGACTTCGCCATCCAGCCGGATCAGTCCGTTGCGGATGACGTCTCACAGCAGGTGCTCACCGCGGCTATGGAATCCCTCAGCCCCCTTGAGGCGTGGGACTCCAGCACGATCGAGGCCGCGTTGCGGACCGCCCTCATAGACGGCCTGTCCCTCAAGCCCAAGATTGCCTTCGGCGCGGTCCGCATCGCTGTGACGGGCCGACGAGTCTCCCCACCACTCTTTGAGTCGATGCAGATTCTCGGGCGGGAGGAGTCGCTGCGTCGTCTGCAGCTCGCCCGCACCACCTGAAGCATGCGGAGGTGGTCACGGGTATGCTGCTCCGGTCCCTCGGCGCATGCGCCCGGGGTCGCCCATGGGGTATGGGGTAATTGGCAGCCCAACTGATTCTGGTTCAGTTAGTCTAGGTTCGAGTCCTGGTACCCCAGCGAGTGCACGTGCTCTCTCACGTGCGCACGGCCCCGTTGTGTAGTGGCCTAGCACGCCGCCCTCTCAAGGCGGTAGCGCGGGTTCGAATCCCGTCGGGGCTACATCGCGAGTTCTGATCGCGCGAAGGACCCAACCCCTGCCCAGGGGTTGGGTCCTTCTTTCTGCGTCGTTACCCTGTGTCCTTTCCCCCCGAAGGAGACGCGCATGGGCACAACGCTGGCAGAGAAGGTCTGGGAGGCGCACGTTGTACGTCGCGCCGATGGCGAGCCTGACCTGCTCTACATCGACCTCCATCTCGTCCACGAGGTCACGAGCCCGCAGGCATTTGACGCTCTCAGGGACGCGGGTCGGCCCGTGCGGCGCCCCGATCTCACCCTGGCCACAGAGGATCACAACGTGCCCACGGTCGACGTCGATAAGCCCATCGCTGATCCGGTGTCGGCCGCCCAGGTCGAGGCTTTGCGCCTCAACTGCGCTGAGTTCGGAGTCCCGATCTATTCACTCGGCAGCATCGATCAGGGCATCGTGCACGTCGTGGGCCCGCAGTTGGGGCTCACCCAGCCCGGCATGACGGTGGTGTGCGGCGACTCGCACACATCGACGCACGGCGCATTCGGGGCGCTCGCCTTTGGCATCGGCACCAGTGAGGTCGAGCACGTACTAGCCACGCAGACGTTGCCGCTGAAGCCGTTCAAGACGATGGCTATCACGGTTGACGGACCGCTCCCGGCGGGAGTCACCGCGAAGGACCTCATCCTGGCGGTGATCGCCCGGATTGGGACGGGCGGTGGCCAGGGTTATGTGCTGGAGTACCGCGGCGAAGGAGTGCGCAATCTCTCGATGGAGGGTCGGATGACCCTGTGCAACATGTCTATCGAGGCGGGGGCGCGAGCCGGCATGGTGGCTCCGGATGACATCACCTTTGACTACGTCGAGGGCCGCACCCATGCGCCCCACGGCGCTGAGTGGGACGCCGCTGTGGCCTACTGGCGGACCCTCCGGACGGATGATGACGCGACCTTTGATGCGGAGGTCGTCATCAAGGCCAGCGAGTTGAGTCCCTTCGTGACGTGGGGGACCAATCCTGGTCAGGGTGTGCCGCTGTCCGCGGTGGTCCCATCCCCGGATGATGCTGCCGATGAGGTCGAGCGAGTCAGCATCGAGCGGGCCCTCGAATACATGGGTCTCACCCCGGGTACTCCTATGCGAGACGTTGCCATCGACACGGTGTTTCTCGGGTCGTGCACCAATGGCCGTATCGAAGACCTCCGGGTCGCCGCAGACATTCTGCGCGGCCAGCAGGTGGCCGACAATGTGCGCATGCTCGTCGTGCCCGGGTCAGCCAGAGTCCGACTGCAGGCTGAGTCCGAGGGACTGGACCGGGTGTTCCTCGGCGCCGGCGCCGAGTGGCGCGGTGCGGGGTGTTCGATGTGCCTGGGCATGAATCCCGACAAGTTGACACCGGGTGAGCGCAGCGCCTCAACATCTAATCGCAACTTTGAGGGACGCCAAGGACCCGGCGGGCGGACCCATCTGGTGTCACCCCAGGTTGCGGCAGCGACCGCCGTCCTCGGGCATCTTGGCTCCCCCTCCGACCTGCCCACCAACGTCTCCTAGGAGCACCATGGACGCCTTTGTCACCCACACGGGAACGGCCGCACCCCTGCGCCGCAGCAATGTCGATACCGATCAGATCATTCCGGCGGAGTACCTCAAGCGCATCACGCGGCATGGCTTCGAAGATGGCCTCTTTAAGGCGTGGCGCAACGATCCTGAGTTCGTGCTCAACCAGGCCGACTACGCGGGTGCTTCCGTGCTCGTGGCGGGACCTGACTTTGGCACCGGGTCGTCTCGAGAACACGCCGTCTGGGCGCTTCAGGACTACGGCTTCATGGCGGTCATCTCATCGCGATTCGCAGATATCTTCCGTGGCAATTCCGGCAAGGCAGGGCTGCTCACGGCGCTGGTGGATCAGGAGACCGTGGAGCAGCTGTGGCTCATGATTGAGGCCGACCCCACGACCCTGGTGACGGTCGACCTGGAGTCTCAGACGGTTGCTGCAGGGGATCTCGTCGCGCCCTTCGATGTGGATCCTTACGTACGCTGGCGCCTGTTGCAGGGTCTGGATGACATCGGAATCACCCTGCAGAGCGAGTCCGACATCTCCACATTTGAGGCCAGCCGTCCTGCTTTTGCCCCAACGACACTCACCTGACCTCCCGCTGCCGACAACGCACCCCCATCACTCGGGCGGGGCGGCGCTGCCGGCAGGGTCATTGCGTACTAGGGTGAGGCACGCCGCCGGTCGCGGGACCGGCCCACCGGCTTACAAGTCGGTCTGACTTCCCTCCGGAGGGGACTTACGTGAACAAGCAACAACTCATCGACTCTGTGTCCACACAGTTGGGGCAGAGCAAGCGCGACGTATCCAATGTCATCGAGGCATCTCTTGACGAGCTCAAGCGCGCTGTTTCGCGCGGCGAGAAGGTTGCGCTGAGTGGTTTCGGCGTTTTCCATCGCCAGGAAAGGGCTGCGCGCAACGGGCGCAATCCCCAGACAGGTGAAGCCGTCAAGATCAAGGCCACCAAGCTGCCCAAGTTCCGCCCTGGCGCGGAGTTCAAGGCGGTTGTATCCGGTGCCAAGAAGATGGCTCCGGCAAAGAAGGCCGCACCTGTGAAGGCTGCAGCGCCGGCCAAGAAGACGGTTGCCAAGAAGGCTCCTGCCAAGAAGGCTGTCGCCAAGAATGCACCGGCTAAGAAGGCTCCTGCCAAGAAGGCTCCGGCCAAGAAGGCTCCTGCCAAGAAGGCTCCGGCCAAGAAGGCTCCGGCCAAGAAGGCTCCGGCCAAGAAGGCTCCGGCCAAGAAGACGGTTGCCAAGAAGGCTCCTGCCAAGAAGGTTGCGGCCAAGAAGCGCTAAAACCCACCATGAACGATGGCTAGTTGATGAATGCGGGGCCGGGAGACCGGCCCCGCATTCATGTATCCAATGGCGCCGAGGGGCGGATGTCCTACCGAGATGACGAGGCGAGCAGGGACGTGGTGTGAGGCCCAAGGCCGATGCGCTGGGCATCCCAAAGTCCTACCTCACTGTCGACGTCGCGTCGGAGCCCCGCGAACTCACCCGGAAAGCGATCAGCGATGTCGACTGCTCCATCGCTGATGTGGGCTGCCCGCGATCGAGGTCCGAAGTGCGGCCGGAGCAACTGCCCGCTTGATGCCATGAGCATCGTCGTGCCGATACCTTCCGTATCACTGACTATCGCTCGCTGATCAGGCCAGGCGGTGAGTACGCGCGTCAGCAGGTCAGCAGTGAGGCAGGGCAGGTCCGCCAGCAGCGCCGCCACCGGGCCGGATATCCCGCGCGAGCCAGCCGTCAGGGCGCCGTTCAGGCCATCTCCGGGGTCCTTGAGGAAGGTGACGGCATCAAAGCGATCCGCAGTGTCGATGAGAAGTTCGTGCGCCCGGTCGTCTCCAATGATGCGGATGTCGCTGATGTGCGGGCACGCGCGCACCGCTGCGATGACATCAAGGGCCATCGCGACCATGAGGGTTTCGCGCAGAGGGGCCGGGCGGGTGGATAACCGTGTCTTTGCCGTCTGGAGACGAATGGGGACCACGATGCTCCATCGGGGGTCCACGGGTGGAGCATGCCACGGGTCTGCTCGGGAGCCGCTGACAGGCGCCCCTGCTGCCTGAAAGACTGCCGGACATGAGCGACCTGTTGCGCAGAGTTCGTGAGGAGGAATCATGAGCCGTGTCACCGTCATGGGATCTGGATCCTGGGGGACCGCGTTTGCCATGGTGCTAGCCGATGCTGGTGGCGATGTGGTGATGTGGAGCCGTGATGCTGACACCGCGGAGTCCATCAACGCCCGCCACATGAATGAGCGCTACCACTCCGGCATCACTCTGCCGCAGGGCATCCGAGCCACCACCGATGCGGTGCAGGCACTGGGTGATTCCCCCCTCGTCGTGCTCGCCATACCCGCGCAGTCGCTCCGTGAGAATCTGGGGAATTGGCGCGAACACCTAGCCGTCGATAGCGTCCTGGTCAGCCTCATGAAGGGCATTGAGAACGGCACGGCCCTGCGCATGAGTCAGGTCATTGAAGGCGTTGCGGGCGTCCCTGCTTCGCGCGTCGCCGTGGTCTCAGGGCCCAATCTCGCGCGTGAGATCGCGCTGCGGCAGCCAGCGGCAACGACCGTTGCCTGCACCGACCAGGTCAGCGCGCAGCAACTTCAGGATGCCTGCTCGACCGACTACTTCCGTGCCTACTGGACGACCGATGTTGTCGGTGTTGAGGTGGGAGGTTCCGTCAAAAACGTCATTGCCCTCGCCAACGGGATGGCAGCCGGGCTCGGCTTCGGAGAAAACTCGCAGGCGGCCCTCATCACGCGGGGACTGGCGGAGATGACCCGGTTGGGAGTGTCGATGGGGGCTGATCCGCTGACGTTTATGGGACTAGCGGGTGTTGGGGATCTCATCGCGACGTGCCAGTCTCCGCTGTCTCGCAATCGGACCTTCGGGGTCAACCTCGGTTCGGGGCTCACGGTGGAGGAGACCGTGTCTGCGACGCAACAGACGTGCGAGGGCGTGAAGAGTTGTCAGTCGATCCTGGAACTCGCCGCGCGCCACGGCGTGGAGATGCCCATCACCGAGCAGGTCGTCCAGGTGGTTCACCACGGGATGAAGCCACGAGACATGCTCGCTGCATTCATGTCCCGGGCACCTAAGTCGGAGACATCTTTAACCTAGTCAGACGCGAACCGTATTCAGGGCCTGGTCCAGATCCAGCCACAGGTCATCCGCGTTCTCGATGCCCACCGATAGTCGCAGCAGGGTGTCGGGGACTCGGACATTCTCTCCGGCCCAGCGACGACGTCGTTCGATGAGTGACTCAACTCCACCCAGGCTTGTGGCGTGGATCCACAACTGGGTGGACTCCGCGACGCGCTGTGCCGCCCGTGCGTCACCATCCACCTCAAGGGCGATCATGAAGCCCGGACCGGTCATGTCCCTGCGGCTGAGCGCATGTCCTGGATCACCGGCCAGGCCGGGGTAGCGCACGCGGCTGACCACCGGGTGGTCCTGCAGCCGGGCGGCGATGATCTCAGCGCTGGCCTGGGAACGTGCGTAACGCACGCCCAGGGTCCGCAGTCCGCGGAGGACGAGGAAGCATTCCAGCGCCCCCGGTGCTGCGCCGAGCAGCGTACGTCGGTGTCGGATTGCCTCGCCCATGTCGCTGTCCGCGGAGACAGCAAGACCCATGAGGCAGTCGGAGTGTCCACCGATGGCCTTGGTGGCGCTGTGAAGGACGACATCGGCACCGAGGCTCAGTGATCGTTGGCCGAGCGGTGTTGCAAACGTGCTGTCACAAACGACGAGTGCACCGACAGTGTGTGCAGTAGCACTGATGGCAGGGATGTCCGCGATCTCCATCATCGGGTTCGTTGGCGATTCGATCCACACCGCGTCGGCGCCGGTGAGCGCGGCGACGACCGATGTGGTGTCCGCGATATCCACGAGGCGCAATTCGATGGCGCCACGCTCGTGGAGTTCGCGCAGGCGGAGTGCGACGCCCGTGTAGGTGAATTCGGCAGCCACGACGATGGCCCCGGGGCGGAGGAGGTCGAGGATGGCATTGGCGGCTGCCATGCCGGAGGCAAAGGCGACAGCGCTACCACCCTCGATCGATTCGATGGCCTCCTCGAGAGCACGCATGCTGCGTGTCCCGTCGCGCGCGTATTCGGGATCGCCCCCGGCGTAGAAGGTGGACGAGAGTTCGATGGGCACATTGACGGGGTCACCCGGCACGACCCTGGGGCGACCGGCGTGGACCAAGAGGCTTTCGGTGGACCAGGTGTGGGTTTCCGGCATGGCGCCGACCATAGCCGCAAGCCTGGGACTAACGTCTCGTGCGTGGCAGAAGTGGAGCGGGTGCGCGTCCTCGTGCTCTTTGGCGGGCGCAGCAGCGAGCATTCCATCTCATGCCTCAGCGCTGGGGGCGTCATCCGTGCGCTGGATCCCGAACGCTATGACGTGATGGCGGTCGGAGTGCTCCCGGATGGCCGGTGGGTGCGAGTGCCGGCAAACCCCGATGCCATGACGTCGACCGCGGCGGGCGAGCTGCCGACCGTGATCGACACGGGGGAGTCGGTCGTGTTGGTGCCCGAGCCCATGGGGGCGGTCGCGACATCCGGTGCTATCCGCGACATCGACGTGGTGTTCCCGGTCCTGCACGGACCCTGGGGTGAAGACGGCACCCTCCAGGGCCTGCTGGAAATGGCCGGCACTCCGTACGTCGGATCCGGCGTGTTTGCCTCATCAGCAGCCATGGATAAGGGCCACATGAAGGCGATGCTTGCCGGTGCGGGTCTCCCGACGGGCCCATGCACCGTGGTGACGTCAGCACAGTGGGAGAGCGATCCGGATGAGGTGCGCAGACGCGTCGCAGGTCTGAGCTACCCGGTGTTCGTAAAACCCGCGAGGGCGGGTTCCTCGGTGGGAATCTCGAAGGTGTCTGCTCCGGATGACCTGGATGGAGCCATTGAGCGGGCTCAGGTTTGGGATCCACGCCTCATCGTTGAGGCAGCCATCCTCGGTGCCCGAGAGATTGAGTGTGGCGTCATCGTGGATGAGTCAGGAGTGCCACGCGCGACCCGATGCGCGGAGATTGTGGTGCGCGGCGATCACGAGTTTTATGATTTCGACGCGAAGTACATCGATGATGCGGCGGAACTCATCGTTCCTGCGGACCTGCCCCTGGAAGTCGAGGAGGAGATTCGTCGTCTTGCCATCGCCGCCTTCGAGGCTTTGGGATGCGAGGGTTTGGCCCGCGTTGACTTCTTCGTGGTCCCAGAAGGCGTGATCGTCAACGAGGTCAACACGATGCCGGGCTTCACGCCGATCTCCCTCTTCCCGCGTATGTGTGCGGCGAGTGGCATGGACTACGCGCAGGTCATTGACCTGCTCATTGCCGATGCTCTGCGCAGGGGCACGGGTCTGCGCTGATCACGGTCGAGGGTTGGTGTCAGGGCGCGATATCGGACATGAGAGCGGGAGAGAGGTCCGCGAGGACGTCGGCCGGTGCGGTGTAGGCCTCCGGCACGAGGACCTCGATGTACACGGGAGATTCGGATGAGGGCCAGGTGGTCGCATAGAAGCCGGTGCCTCCCGCACCCTCCACCGGCAGCCAGCCGATGCCATTGACCTCCACCAGTTGAGATGTCGGCGTGAGACCCCCAGGTCGGCTAACTCCACATCGCCAGGTGATGGGGGGTTCGCCCCACGCGGCTGTCCCCGGCAGGAGGGTCGGCCTTGCCCCCGCACCGGAGACGACATCGGGCAGCATCACGGTCTGGCACGCGGGCGAGTCGACGTCGGGTGCGGGGACGGCTACCTGCCGGCCGCACGCCGCGAGCAGCACAACACCGGGGACCAGTAGGACGGCGGAGGCTCTTCGGCCGACGCGGTGAATCACAGACGAACGACGGGGCACGTGAGCGTACGGGTGATGCCGGGGACCTGCTGAATCGCGCTAAGAATGTCGCGGCCGAGTTCATCCATCCCGGGAGCTTCCGCGCGAACGATGATGTCGTAGGGGCCGGTGACATCCTCGGCTGAGGTGACACCGGAGAGGGCAGCGATGGCCGCGCGAACTCCAGCGCTGGTGCCCACCTCGGTTTGTACGAGTACGTAGGCCTGTACGGTCATCAGGGGCTCCTTCGATCGACAAGCGGATGCCTGATGGACCCTAGCGTCCGCGGGGTGCCATGACGCGGGCAAGGCGGCTGGAGGGCGCATGACGGAGCGAACCGTGGGGGAGATGGGCGAGATTGCCGTCGTGGAGCGGATTCTCGCCATGACGGCCTCGACCCACGCGCACGCGGATCCGGGGACCGAGGAGTCCCGTGCCGACTCAGGCCGCGTGACCGTGGGTCCCGGGGATGATGCCGCGGTCGTCGCGGCCCCGGACGGCAGGGTGGTCATCACGACGGACATGCTCGTCGAGGGACGCCACTTCCGTCGTGACTGGTCACGTGCTGAGGACATCGGCTGCAAGGCTGCGGCCGAAAACCTCGCCGACATTGCGGCGATGGGTGCCAGGGCCACGGGACTGGTCGTGGCGCTGGCCCTGCCCCCGGAGACGGACGTGGCGTGGGTTGACGGATTCCTTGAGGGGCTGCTCGAGGAAGCGGCTCGAGCGGGTACGACGTTGCTCGGAGGAGACCTGGTCGCGGCTGATTCCATCACCATCGGGGTAACGGCATTTGGTGACCTGGGAGGGCGACGTCCCGTGCTGCGTTCGAGCGCCTGCGCGGGCGATGTGGTGGCCGTGTGCGGATCCCTCGGCTGCGCGGCAGCGGGACTGGCGGTGCTGTCTCGCGGATTTCGTTCTCCGCGTGCCCTGGTCGATGCGCATCGACGCCCGCGCCCGGACTACACCGCCGGCTTGCGAGCTAATGACGCTGGTGTGCACGCGATGATGGATGTCAGCGATGGTCTCCTCATTGATGCCCGTCGACTAGCGCAGGCTTCGGGTGTGGACATAGACATCACAGCAGCGGACCTGCCGGTGGATGACGTGCTGGCATCAACCGCTGCGGCATACAACCTAGATCCCCTCCAGTGGGTGCTGGGTGGGGGCGATGACCATGCGTTGCTCGCGACCTTTGCGAGCGGGCGGGATGTGCCCGAGGGATTCACGGTGATCGGATCGGTGAGTGAGGCCGGATCACAAGGTCCCACCGTCACAGTCGACGGCAAGAAGCGCGATCACCTGACGGGGTTTGAGCACTTCCGGAGTTAAGCGGGGTGGGGATGGGTGCGCCCCTACCGGTCAGGCGCGGGTGACCTTGCCTGCCTTGAGGCAGGAGGTGCAGACGTTGAGTCGCTTGGGGGTGCGCCCGATGAGCGCGCGTACCGTCTGGATGTTGGGGTTCCACCGGCGCGAGGTCCGACGATGCGAGTGCGAGATGCTGTTGCCGAAGCTGGGGCCCTTGCCGCAGACGTCGCAGTTGGCAGCCACGGTGATCTCCTCATGTGCTCGGCGCTAGCCGGGGTCGCTTCCGCCGCCATTGGGCGACAGCCCCATGACATTAGCCGACACCGGGCCCGCATCCCAAACCGGGCGCCCGGTCCGGGAGATACGGTGGCTCAGGTCACATCGGCCGGACGTCAGAGGAGGTGAGCGTGGCCCCGTCCCCACCGGCACGGCAGCCCCGCCTGGCGCGCCTGCACGGTGCGGCGGTGCGCGCCTGGGCCGAGGCGTCCCTGGCGGCCCTCGGCGAGGAACGCACCACCATCGACGCACTCAACGTTTTCCCCGTGCCCGACGGCGATACGGGGACCAACATGTTCCTCACCGTGGAGTCGGCATGTGCGGCCATCGATTCGGTCTGTGACGAGGTTGAAGCATTGGGCGGGCGCCCCAGTGTCGAGGCGATCACGGGAGCAATGTCACGCGGCGCACTGCTCGGGGCACGTGGCAACTCGGGGGTGATCCTCGCCCAAATCATCCGCGGGGTGGCCTCGGTGCTCGCGGGCGTTCCCGAGGGAGCCGAGTTGACCCCGGCGCTCATCCGCGCGGCCATGCGCAGTGCGAGCGATGAGGCCTACGTCGCCGTGTCGCGCCCCGTGGAAGGAACGATCCTGTCGGTGGCGCGCGCCGCCGCCGAGGCTGCGGAAGCAGCCGAGTCCGCTGGTGAGGACATTGTCGCGGTCATCGAGCAAGCGGTAGATGCATCCCACGATGCCTTGGCGCTCACAACGGAGCAACTGGCCGTCCTACGTGATGCCGGTGTGGTGGATGCGGGCGGTCAGGGCCTCGTGGTCGTGTACGACGCCCTTCTTGACGTTGTCACCGGGGTCAGGAGGCGACGGCCGGGCCGTGCGCTGCGAGCCAAACTGCCGGCACCGACGCGAGGCCCTGCCTTGGCCCCCGGCAATGCAGCGGATCCGTCGTACGAGGTGATGTATCTGCTCAGGGCCGATACTGCGGGTGTTGTCGCCCTGCGCAGCGATCTCGAAGGCCTCGGGGACTCGGTCATGATCACGGGGGACGAAACCCTGTGGAATGTGCATGTGCACGTCCACGATGCCGGTGCGGCCATTGAAGCCGGTCTTGCCATCGGGCGGGTCGAGCGCATCCGTGTGACGTACCTGGCCCACGCAGCGCCCGCCCAACTGCCCGAGGGGCGCCGCGTTGTCATCGTGACCCATGGGCCCGGGACCGCTGCCCTCGTGGTCGAGCAGGGTGCGCTTGTCGTCCCCGCTAAGCCGCGACGCCGACCTTCGACCGCTGAACTTCTCGACGGGATCCACCGTGCAGGAGCGCTGGAGGTGCTCCTGATGCCCAGTGATTCGGATTCCCTAGCCGTGGCCGAGGCGGCGGCTGAACAAGCCCGTATCGAAGGATGTCGGGTCGCCGTCATCCCGACGCGCTCGATTGTTCAAAGTTTGGCCGCGCTGGCTGTGCACGATCCTGGTGCACGATTCGATGAGGATGCTGTCGCCATGACTCGCGCCGCGGGCGCGACGCGGTATGGCGCCGTGACCGTTGCGTCCAAGGCAGCGCTCACGAGCGCCGGCCCCTGCCGGGTGGGTGATGTCCTCGGTCTCACCGATGGTGACATCGTCGACATCGGGCCGGATCAGACATCCGTCGCAATCTCGGTGGCTGACCGACTCCTCTCCATGGGAGGCGAGCTGGTGACGTTGGTTCTCGGATCGGATGCGGATCTGCCCTGGGCTGATGACTTGGCCGACGTACTGCAGCGAAGCCATGCGGGAATTGACGTCATCACCGTGGATGGCGGCCAGCCGCTGTGGCCATTGATTATCGGCGTGGAGTGACGATGGCGCGCGTGAGTTTGGCTGCGCCAGTCTCGACGATCGCCGGGGGCAAGACGGCAAAGGCGTTGAGCGACGGCCTGGGAATCGAGACGATTGACGATCTGCTCCGCCACTACCCGCGTCGGTACATCGATCCGGGGGAGTTGACCGACCTTGATGTGCTCCAGGTGGGCGAGCACGTGACGGTGTTTGCCGAGGTCGTCTCAGCCGTCAACCGACGCATGCAACAGCGGCGCGGCACGGTGACCGAGGTTGTCGTCTCCGACGGAGTCGGCCGCATCAGCCTGGTGTTCTTCAACCAGCCCTGGCGCGTGGAGCGGGAGTTTCGCGTGGGGCGGCGGGGGCTCTTTGCCGGCACGGTGTCGGCCTTCGGGGGTACCCGCCAGTTGGCGCATCCCCGCTACGTCATGCTCCCGGATCGATCGCAGATGGGCGGATCCGACTCTGCGGAGGCATCCGAGGAGGAGCGCGATCGTGAGGCGGAGGCCGCTTTCGCTGACCTCCTCATTCCCATCTACCCAGCGACCGCGGGCCTGCCGAGCTGGAAGATCCAGCAGACGATGAGGCTGGCACTGGATGCCCTTGCCGAGATCGATGATCCACTGCCGGATGGTTTGCGCCAGGACAAGGGGCTCATGAGCCTCGCCGATGCGCTGCGCGCGGTGCATCGCCCACCGGATCGGAATGCCGTTGAGTTGGGCCAGCATCGACTGCGCTTCGAGGAGGCCTTTGATCTGCAGGTCGTCCTTGCCCAGCGGCGTCACCACAGGCTTGCCCAGGCCGCCCTGCCACGTCCGCCGAGCGATGACGGGATCCTGGCGACCTTCGACGCTCAGCGGCCCTTTGCGCTGACCGGTGCGCAGGAACGTGTCGGAGTCGACATCGCGAATGACCTCATGGGTGAACATCCCATGCAGCGACTCCTCCAGGGCGATGTGGGCAGTGGCAAGACCATGGTGGCCCTGCGCGCGATGCTGCAGGTTGTGGATGCGGGGGGCCAGGCGGTGCTGCTCGCGCCAACCGAGGTGCTGGCGGTGCAGCATGTGCGCACCCTGCGTGAATTCCTCGGGCCGTTGGCGGGGAAGGGAGTCCTGGGAGGGGCTGATCGAGCCACCCGCATCGCTTATCTCTCCGGATCCCAGGGAGCCCGTCAGCGTCGCGAGGAGTTGCTCGCCGTCGCCAGTGGTGAAGCAGGAATCGTCGTGGGAACACATGCGGTGCTGCAGGAGACCGTCCAGTTTGCCGATCTGGGACTCGTGGTCGTCGACGAGCAGCATCGATTCGGAGTCGAACAGCGCGCTGCACTGGTGGATCGATCGGGTGAGGGCATGCGCCCCCATGTGTTGGTCATGACGGCGACACCGATCCCACGCACGGTGGCTATGACGGTCTTCGGCGATCTTGACATCAGCGTCATTGATGAGTATCCGACGGGCAGGGGAAGCATCACCACCCATGTGGTTGCCCCGCGTGAACAGCCAGCGCACCTCGCCCGCGCGTGGCAGCGTGTGCGCGAGGAGGTGGCCGAGGGTGGGCGGGTCTTCATCGTCTGTCCACGGATTGGCGACGATGACACGTCGGTGAGTTCTGATGAGTTGGCGATGGTGTCCAGCGGGGGTGATGATCCCGAACTTTCCAGCGTCATCGATGTCGCGTCGGAGTTGAACGCCCGATGGCTCGAGGGATTGCGCATCGGCGTCCTGCACGGGCGCATGTCGGCGGAGGCCAAGGACGAGGCCATGCGCCGGTTTACTCTCCCGGCCGGGTCGCGCGAGGCGCTGGACGTGCTCGTGGCCACCACGGTCATCGAAGTTGGTGTCGACGTGCCGAGCGCCTCGATGATGGTGATCCTGGATGCCGACCGCTTCGGGATCTCCCAGTTGCATCAGCTGCGTGGTCGAATTGCTCGCGGCGGAGGTGATGGTCTCTGCCTGCTGGTGACCCAGGCCGGCCCGGAATCTCCTGCGCGTGAGCGACTCCAGGCCGTTGCTGCGACCACCGATGGCTTCGCTTTGGCTCGCGTGGACCTTCAGGCCCGCCGCGAGGGCGACATTCTCGGCACCGCTCAGTCGGGTCGCAGGTCCTCCCTGCGGCTCCTGGAGGTCATCCGCGACGAAGCGATCGTGGAGGAAGCGCGCGAGGCCGCCACGGTCTTGATTGCCGCGGACCCCGATCTGCGCGATCATCCGCTGCTGCGCGACCAGATTCTCGCGCTATCGGACGACCATCGATCCGACTACCTGGACAAGGGGTGACGTGCGCATCATCGCCGGCACAGCGCGCGGACGCCGCTTGTACTCGCCACCCGCCGGCACGAGACCGACCTCGGACCGAGTCCGGGAAGCCCTGTTCTCCAGCCTGGATGGGCTCGTGGGTGAGTGGACCGCGGTGCACTTCCTCGATGTCTGCGCCGGATCCGGTGCGGTGGGCCTGGAGGCCCTCAGCCGAGGTGCCGCCCAGGCAACGCTCGTGGAAGAGGACCGTCGCTGCCTGGATGTCCTGCGCCGAAATGTCTCGGCGGTCGGCGTAGACGCGGATGTGGTGATCGCGGATGCCCGCACGTGGAACCCCGGGGGCAGGACCTTCGACGTGGTCTACGTCGATCCGCCCTATGCCATGTCGGATGAGGACGTTCGGCAGATCCTGGTCAACCTGATATCGGGTGCACATCTTGCCCCGGGAGCGCTCGTGGTCGTTGAGCGTGCAGCGCGCTCAGCATCTCCGTGGCCCGAAGAAGGCTGGGAGGAGCTACGGCGACGAGACTACGGAGAGACGTCCCTTTGGTACGGTCGGCGCGAAGGCGCCTGATGACACATGCGTCAGCAGTGTCCGACGTGGAAGGGTGAGGCGATGCGCGTTGCGGTATGCCCGGGATCCTTTGACCCCGTGACGAATGGCCATCTTGATGTTTTCCGCAGGGCATCGGTGCTGGCTGATCGCGTGATCGTCGCGGTGCTCATCAACAAGACCAAATCCAGTCTCTTTACCGTTGAAGAGCGCATCGAGATCCTCCGGGAGGTGGTAGCCGACCTGCCCAATGTCGAGGTGGACTCCTTCTACGGGTTGCTCGTGGACTACTGCCGAGAGCGAGATGTGCCCGCCATCGTTAAGGGTCTGCGTGCGGTGAGCGACTTTGACTACGAACTTCAGATGGCCCAGATGAATTACCGACTTGGCGGCGTGGAGACACTCTTTATCTCCACCAACCCCCTCTACAGTTATCTCTCGTCCAGCCTCGTCAAAGAAGTAGCCACGCACGGGGGCAGTGTCGAGGGGCTAGTCCCGGATGCCGTGCTCGGGCGACTGAGGGCCAAACTGGAGCCTGGGCGTTCGGACTAGGGTCGTGGCGTGAGGTAGGCACTGCCGTGTGTTCTATAAGGGCGAAACGCCCCTTGACGGGAGGATGACAGTGGACGTCGATCAAAAGCTTGAAGAACTTGCGGTGATGATCGAAGGAGCCAAGGCTGTCCCACTGTCGTCGTCCTGCATGGTGAACCGCGCGGCTGTGCTCGATCTCATCGAGGATATTCGTGAAGCCCTGCCGAGCTCACTATCCGACGCCGATCAGTTGCTCGCCGAGCGTGAGGCTTTGGTCGCGGAGGGGCGCGTCGAGGCCGATCAACTCATCGCGGAAGCCCGTGAGGAGCAGGTGCGCATGCTGTCTCAGCATGAGGTCTACCTCGTCGCTGTGGCGGAGTCTGAGGCTATCCGGATCGAGACCGAGGATGACGTCACCCGGATGCGGCACGAGACGGATGATTACATCGACGCCCGGCTGGCTACCTTTGAGATCACGCTTCACAAGACCTTGGCGGCGGTCGAGCGTGGGCGAGACAAGCTCCGCGGCCAGGTCGAGCAGGCTGAGGATTTCGAGGATGAGGACGGCCCCATACCGTCCTAGTCCGACCGTCGGGTGCCGGTGACAGGTGATTGGGTATCCTGGCTCCGGCCGGTTCGTGTCGGCCCAGAGCAGTCGGAGGATCCGTGAACGCCCTCGACCCGCGTGCGCCCTTTGTCGTGGATATCCGCGATCTAGGTCGGCGGGCCGGGGCGATGAAGGATCTCCACCTCAGGGTGGTGGTTGCCGAGGGTTGGGGTGCGGGCACGGCTTGGGTCCCTGAAGCAGGCGATCTCGACCTCACTGTGAGGCTTGAGTCGGTGGTGGAGGGGGTGTTCGTCTCCGGGACGGCCCGGACGCAGATCGTCGCCGAGTGCGCGCGCTGCCTCGAGCCGGTCTCCTGGGAGGAGCATTCGGATATCCAGGAACTGTTCGTCTATCCTCCGCAGGACACCCGAGGACACCGGGTGACCGACGAGGGTGACGGCTCCGAGGATTCCTCTCCCAGCATTGAGGATGATCTGATTGACCTCGAGGCGACGGTGCGCGACGCAGTAGTCCTAGGACTGCCGATCGCACCGCTGTGTCGGATCGACTGCCCAGGGCTCTGCGCGCAATGTGGCGCACCGCTGGCGGACGATCCCGAGCACCATCACGAGGAGCACGATCCACGATGGGCAGCGCTGACCGCGTTGCTCGCCGACGAGAAGCACGACGAGGACAAGGACAACTGACGTGGCTGTACCCAAGCGGAAGACATCCCGCTCCAACACTCGGCATCGCCGTTCCCAGTGGAAGACCACCGCGCCTACGCTGGTGACCTGCACCCGGTGTGGCGAGCCCAAGCTGGCACACACGGTGTGCCCCACGTGTGGGACCTACGCCAAGCGACGCGTCCTCGACGTCTGAGGGCCCCATGTCCACGGCGCAGTCCACAGGGTTGGGATCTCTGCGCCAGGTCGTCGTGGCGTCGCTCGGGCGGGTGCTCGGCGTGGACCCCGCCGGCATCCGAGATGACACGCCGCTGGCACTCCTCGGCTGGGATGCGCTTGCACGTGTGTGCCTGGCCGATCTTCTCGCCAAGTCGGGCGTCGTGGTGAGCGTGCCGCCGGGCGTTCCCGCAGCCACGGTGGGAGACCTGATCGGGGCGGCCACATTCGGAGCAGCGACATGATGGACGTTCAGTCGGTCCTCGACGAGGTCGGAGCGGCACTGTCTCCGGACTGGCTGTCGTTGTCGCTTACCCACCGATCATTTGCCTACGAAAACGGTGGGCTCCCGACGAATGAGCGACTCGAATTCCTCGGGGATGCTGTCCTCGGTCTCGTGGTCACGGAATCCCTGTATCGGCTGCACCCGGACCTTGCCGAGGGCCACCTCGCAAAAATGCGTGCTGCCGTCGTCAATGCTCGAGCCCTGGCCGATGTGGCCCGTCAGTTGGACCTGGGGTCACATCTGCGCCTCGGCCGAGGTGAGGAGATCACCGGGGGCCGGGATAAGTCATCGATCCTCGCTGACACGCTCGAAGCCGTTATCGGGGCCGTCTACCTCGAACACGGCCTCGGGGTGGCCGAGGCTCTCATCCACCGCCTCTTCGATCCCGTGATCGAACTCGCGGCCGGTCTCGGAGCGGGCCTGGACTGGAAAACGTCCCTGCAGGAACTCACCTCGGCCCTTGATCTCGGCGCCCCCGAATACTCGGTGGCGGAGTCCGGTCCCGATCATGCCAAGGCGTTTCGTGCTGAGGTCCTCCTCGGCCAGCAGGTGTTTGGGGATGGGGAAGGTCGGTCGAAGAAGGAGGCGGAGCAGCAAGCGGCGGAGGCTGCCTACCGCGCCGTCAGCGCTCGCCACCCCGGTGCCTGAACTCCCCGAGGTTGAAGTCGTACGGCGAGGCCTCGATCCCTATGTGACAGGTCGAATCCTCGGGTCGGTGCAGGTCCTCAACGCCAGATCTGTGCGCCGCCACGAGCAGGGAATCCCGGATTTTGAGGATGCGCTGCGGGGCCGGCAGATCACCCGCGTCAGCCGGAGGGGCAAGTTCCTGTGGATGCCACTGGACGATGGATCAGCGTTGGTCGTGCACCTCGGGATGAGTGGGCAGGTGCTCCTGCCCGCACCTCAAAGCCCTGATGGCAAGCACCTCCGCGTGCGATTGACCCTGGAGGGCGCCGACCGGCAGATGCACTTCGTCGATCAACGCATGTTTGGCGGCATGCACGTCGATGATGTGATTGATGACGGTGCCGGCGGCCGAGTGCCGTCATCCGTCGCCCATATTGCGCGTGACCCCCTCGATCCTGACCTTGACGAGGATCTCTTCCTTCGACGAATGCGGCAGCGTGGTTCCGGTGTGAAGCGATGCCTGTTGGATCAGACGCTAATTTCCGGTATCGGCAACATCTACGCGGACGAGGCCCTGTGGCGTGCCCGGCTGCACTATGACCGACCGGGAAGGGCCCTGTCCCGTGCCCAGGGGGTTGATCTTCTCCAGCACGTCAGGGACGTGATGGCCGAGGCCCTCGCCGAGGGAGGCACGTCATTCGATGCCCTGTATGTCAATGTCAACGGGGAAAGCGGATGGTTTGATCGTTCCCTCAATGCCTATGGGCAAGAAGGTATGCTCTGCGCCCGTTGTGGCACGGCTGTGGTCCGTGAGCACTTCATGAATCGGTCGTCCTTTAGATGTCCCCGATGCCAGAGACGTCCCCGAGCCACGAGGTGACGTACCCGCGCGGCCCTGCTGGGCGCCGGGGTCGTGCCCGATCCCGTGGAAGCGCCGCCCGCAGGTAGGGTCGGGGACGTGTACCTCAAGAGCCTGACCCTCAAGGGCTTCAAGTCATTTGCCTCCGCGACGTCGTTGGCCTTTGAGCCCGGCGTTACGTGCGTCGTAGGTCCCAACGGCTCGGGCAAGTCCAACATCGTGGATGCGCTCGCCTGGGTCATGGGCGAGCAGGGGGCCAAGTCCTTGCGAGGCGGCAACATGGCGGACGTCATCTTCGCCGGCACGGCGGGTCGAGCACCCCTGGGTCGGGCTGAAGTGGCTCTCACCATTGACAACACCGATGGTGCGCTCCCCATCGATTACACCGAGGTCACGATCTCCAGGACGCTCTTTCGCAATGGTGGATCCGAGTACGCCATTAATGGCACGCCCTGCCGATTGCTTGATGTTCAGGAACTCCTGTCGGATTCGGGCATCGGCAGGGAAATGCACGTCATCGTGGGCCAGGGTCAACTCGATGCGATCCTGCACGCCTCGCCCGAGGATCGTCGGGGTTTCATCGAGGAGGCAGCCGGAGTCCTCAAGCATCGCAAGCGCAAAGAAAAGGCGCTCCGCAAGCTGGAGGCCATGCAGGGCAATCTCACCCGGCTGACCGACCTGACGACCGAACTTCGACGCCAGCTCAAGCCGCTGGGCCGACAGGCTGAGGTGGCGAGGCGGGCAGTGGTCATCCAATCGGAAGCGCGCGATGCCCGACTGCGTCTCATGGCTGATGATTTGGCGCAATTCCGAAACACGCTCGCGGCTGAAGTCGCGGATGAGTCTGCCCTGCGCGAACGGCGCCTTGATGTGGAGGGCCACCTGGCGTCGCTGACCTCCCAGGAGTCAACGTTGGAGTCGGATGCGCAACTCGCTGCGCCACTCCTGGCCGCTGCGCAGCAGACGTGGTTCGGCCTGTCGGCGCTGCGCGAGCGCTTCCTGGGCACCGCTTCCCTGGCAGCTGAGCGGCTGCGACTCATTAGTCCCGAGATGGCTGATGACATGGAGACCGGGCGGGATCCGGACGCCCTGGAGGCGGAAGCATCCGATCTGCGCGAGGAAGAGTTCGGTCTCGGTCGCCAGGTTGAGGGTGACAGATCGACGCTGTCTGATGCCACCAACACTCGGCTCGATGCCGAGCGCGCCCACGCCGCCGAGGACCGCAGGGTTGCTCAGGAAACGCAGGCGCTGTCGGATCGGCGAGAGGGTCTGGCGCAACTGTCCGGCCGAGTGGCGGCGGCGACATCCCGTCGTGATGCGCGGGTAGCCGAGATTGAGCGGGTGGCCGGACAGCGCGAGGATGCCAGGTCACGCGCGGCTACGGCTCAGCGCGAGTTCGCCAGCCTCGAGGCGCAGGTGGCGGGCCTCGATGCAGGGGAACTCGGCCTGGATACCCAGTACGAGAACACCCAGGCACTTCTGGCGGCATCTGATTCGGCGGTCGAGCAACTGCGCCATCAGGAGCGCGAAAGTGAGCGGGAGCGTGCGGCCCTGACGGCCCGCCTGGAGGCTCTCCAGATCGCCATCACGCGCGGTGACGGTGTCGGTGCCCTCCTGCAGGCTGGTGAGAATGTTGGTGTTGTGGGCACCGTTGCCTCACTGCTGACGGTTCAGCCCGGATTCGAACGAGGAGTCGCTGCCGCACTCGGATCCCTGGCCGATGCCGTCGTTGTCAAGGACGCCCGGTCTGCCATTGATGGACTTCTCCTCCTGCACCGCGATGCTGCAGGTCGCGCCCACGTCGTCGTCCTCGGTGACAGCCTGGCCGCAGCCCCCAGTTCTGAGGCGCCCCCGGCCGGAGGACGTTGGCTGGTGAGCGTCGTCTCCGGCCCGGCTGAACTCCTGACGGCCTTGCACGATCGCATGCGGGGCATCGTCCTCGTGGACAGTCTCGACCAGGCCTCCGACGTCGCGCGCAGAGGACTCATTGCTGCCACGCGAGAGGGCGACATTGTGGGCCCCCACATCGCCTTCGGCGGAGCGGGAGAAGCTCCCACGATGATCGAGGTGCAGGCTGCGGTGGACGAGGCGGCTGCAGCGCTGGAAGCGGTCCAGCATCAGCTCGAACGCACGCGTTTTGAATTGTCCAGTGCGCTTGAGTCACAGCGCGAGGCGACGGCAACGGCCGAAGCAGCCCTGTCCCGATTGCACGAGTCCGATGCACGACTAGCCGCGGTTGCTGAGCAACTCGGCCTCCTGGGCCAGGCGGCTCGAGCGGCTACGGCAGAGGCGGATCGACTCGCGGCCGCGGAGCATGCCGCGCTTGAGGCCCTAGCGGCGGATGAGGCGACCCTCCTGGAGCTTGAGCAGCGCCTCCACTCGGTGGAGACCGATGGCACAGACGTGGAGATCCTCGATAGGCGATCCGAACTAGCAGGTTTGGCGGAAGTCGCCCGGGCCCACGAGGTTGAGGCTCGGCTTGTGGTCCGTACGGGTGAGGAGCGGCTCGCTTCCCTGACCGCGCGGGCCGAAACCCTCGAGCGCGCAGCAGCCAATGAGCGAGCGACCCGTCGCCGGGCGATCGAGAGGCGGGAGCAGCGTGCCCGTGAGGCCAGCGTGGCCGCAGCGGTTGCGCGCGGTGTCGACGTGGTCATGCGGTCACTTGACGCATCCATTGCGCTTGCCGATGCCCAAAGGCGTGAGCGTGAAGAACTGCAATCGACTCGGGACGCGACCATGCAGAAGGTGCGCCAGTCGCTGCGGGAATTCACGTCGGAAATGGAACGACTCACCGACTCGGTGCACCGCGACGAGGTCGCTCGCGCTGAGCAGCGACTGCGAATTGAGCAGGTGGAGTCGCGAGTCATTGAGGAGTTCGGAATTGAGCCCGATGATCTCCTGGAGGAGTACGGTCCCGATCAACCCGTGCCCCCCACTCCCGCATCCCCCGGGGATGAGATCGACCCCGCGGCCCCCGCTCCGGAGGCCTACGCCTATGACCGTGCGCAGCAAGAGCGACGGCTGAAGGTAGCCGAACGAGGCCTAGCACTCCTGGGCAAAGTCAATCCGCTGGCGTTGGAGGAGTTCACCGCTCTCGAGGAGCGCCTGAGATTCCTCACGGAGCAGGTCGATGACCTGAAGCGCTCGCGTGATGACCTCATGGCCATCGTCAAGGAAGTAGACGAGAGAGTCGAACGCGTTTTCACGGAAGCATATGAGGACACCGCACGTGAGTTTGAACGCGTTTTTGCGCGACTTTTTCCCGGCGGCGAAGGCCGACTCGTCCTGTCGGATCCGTCCAACATGCTGACGACCGGGGTGGATGTGGAGGCGCGACCCCCGGGCAAAAAGGTGAAGCGACTCTCACTGCTGTCGGGTGGTGAACGTTCCCTCACCGCGGTGGCCTTCCTGATTGCGCTGTTCAAGGCCCGCCCCAGTCCCTTCTATGTCCTCGACGAGGTCGAAGCGGCACTCGACGACATCAACCTCGGGCGCCTGATCGACGCCATTGATGAGCTGCGCACGAGTTCACAACTGATCGTGGTGACGCATCAGAAGCGCACGATGGAGATTGCTGATGCGCTCTACGGTGTATCGATGCGGGGTGACGGAGTTACGCAGGTTGTTGGGCAGCGTATCCGCGAGCGCGACACCGTCTCGGCCTAGGACGTCCGCGGGCATGCACTGCAGATCCTCGGCTGCCCCCTGAGAGGATCCACCCATGGACTCGGTGTTCGTCTACGTCGCCCTCGCGGTTGCCCTCCTCGCCATCCTGGCTGTGCTTGCGGTCGTCCTGCTCGGCAGGAGGGGCGAATCCAAGGCCCTGCCTCGACCGGGGATCGACTACGCACCCGGTGTCGGTGACGACGACACGGTTCCTCGTGATACCCCTCGTCGTTCGGTTGAGCAAACGATCGATGTGTCTCTTCTGGAAGGCACGGAGCCGCCCCTGGTGGTCTCCGATGACGTGGCCGGGGACGATCGTGAGTCGGTCTGGGAGATTGAGATTCCCGAGTCGGCCGCCGGACGTCTCACGCGCCTGCGACGCCGTCTCGCTCGATCTCAGTCCAGTCTGGGGCGGGGATTGCTCACTCTGCTGTCTCGGGACACCATCGATGCCGCCACCTGGGATGAGATCGAGGAGACCCTGATTGGTGCTGATGTGGGGGTTGCGGCGTCAGCGGAATTGATGGCGGGTTTGCGCACCCGGGTGCGTTCGGAGGGCCCCGCCACCCCGGATGCGGTGCGCAGTCTCCTACGCGAAGAACTCCTGGCCCTGGTCGATCCAACGATGGACAGGACACTGCGTACTGAACGCGAGGGTGACGGTCCGGCCGTCGTTTTGATCGTCGGAGTGAACGGCACCGGCAAGACCACCACCACGGGCAAGCTCGGACGTCTCCTGGTCGCGGAGGGCCGCACGGTCGTCCTCGGTGCCGCAGACACGTTCCGAGCAGCGGCCGCGGAACAGTTGCAGACGTGGGGTGACCGGGTCGGTGCTGCTGTTGTCCGAGGTCCCGAGGGAGGCGATCCTGCGGCCGTTGCATTCGACGCGGTGCGCATCGGCACCGAGGCCGATGTCGACACGGTGGTGATCGATACCGCGGGTCGCCTGCACACCAAGGTGGGACTGATGGACGAACTCGGCAAGGTCAAGCGCGTAATCGAGAAGCAGGCCCCGGTTGATGAGGTCCTCCTTGTCCTCGATGCAACGACGGGGCAAAACGGGCTCACTCAGGCCACGGTGTTCTCCGACGTGGTCCAGGTCACGGGCATCGTCCTCACGAAGTTGGACGGGACCGCCAAGGGCGGCATCGTCGTGGCGGTCCAGCGGGCCCTGGGCGTCCCGGTCAAACTCGTCGGCCTGGGAGAGGGTCCGGACGACCTGGCCCCCTTTGAACCTGAGGCCTTCGTTGACGCGTTGCTTGCGGATGAGGGAATGTCCTAGTCCCACGAGGGTGACGACAGGATCGGCGCGTCACACGCCCGAAACATGATCGGTCCCGATGTCACGGGTCCTTAACGTGGTGGTGCGCCCACGGCAACACGCGTGGGGTTGGCTGCGCCTGTCGGTGACCCTTTCAAGGAGTGTGACGCTCATGGATTCAGCGCTCAATACAGGAGATACAGCCTGGATGCTCATGGCATCCGCGCTCGTCCTGCTCATGATCCCCGGACTGGCCTTCTTTTACGGGGGCATGGTCCGAGTCAAGTCCGTTCTCAACATGATGATGATGATCATGGGTGCCCTCTTTATCGTGGGCATCCTGTGGGTCTTCTTCGGCTACTCGATGGTCTTTGGAGCGTCGTACGGCTCCTCGGGTCTCCTGGGCAACGTCACAGAGTTCTTTGCTCTCGAGGGACTCATGGTGGATGACCCGGAAGCCAGTGTCCCGGCCATGATCTTCGTGGCCTTCCAAGCGATGTTCGCCTGTCTCACCGTGGGTCTCATCGCCGGTGCCATAGCCGACCGCACGAAGTTCAGCGCGTGGCTGGTCTTTGCCGCGCTGTGGGCAACGCTCGTGTACTTCCCGGTCGCTCACTGGGTCTTCAACCTCGACCCGGAGACGGGTGGCTGGATAGCCAAACTCGGCGTCATCGATTTTGCCGGCGGGACAGCAGTCCATATCAATGCGGGTATTGCAGCCCTGGCCCTGGTGATCCTCATAGGAGCCCGACTGGGCTGGCCGCGCACTCCGATGAAGCCGCACAACCTCACGCTGGTCATGATCGGGGCAGCCCTACTGTGGTTCGGCTGGTTTGGCTTCAACGCTGGCTCGCAGGTTGCGGCAGACAATACCGCCGCGGTGGTCTTCCTCAATACCTTCGTGGCCACCTGTGCTGCGGGTATCGGCTGGCTGATAACGGAGAAGATCCGCGATGGTCATGCAACATCGCTGGGAGCTGCATCCGGCATCGTTGCCGGCCTCGTGGCCATCACGCCGGCATGCAGTTCCGTGAGCCCCATCGGAGCCATGGTGATTGGTCTTGCGGCCGGTGTGCTGTGTGCCTTGGCGGTGGGACTGAAGTACAAGTTGAAGTACGACGATTCCCTCGATGTCGTCGGCGTGCACCTCGTCGGCGGGCTCGTGGGGACACTTCTCATCGGCTTCCTCGCTACCGAGGCCGCCCCCGCCGGTGTCAATGGGCTCTTCTACGGTGGAGGTGCCGATCAACTGGGTAAGCAGGCTATCGGGGCCTTCGCTGTCTTGGGCTATTCGCTCGTGCTTACCTTCATCATCGGGGCCCTGATCAAGTACACGATCGGTTTCCGTGTGAGCGAGGATGTCGAGGTGTCAGGTGTTGATCTTGAGGAGCATGCAGAGTCTGCATACGAACTGGGAGATTCCGGAGGTGGCGGTGTCTTTGCGGGCATTGGACACCGGTCGCACGGAGGGGAGCAGTAGATGAAACTCATTACCGCGATCATTAAGCCCTTCAAATTGGAGGACGTCAAGGTGGCCCTGGAGGGGCGTGGAATCCACGGAATGACGGTGAGCGAGGCGAGTGGCTTCGGTCGTCAGCGTGGTCACACCGAGGTATACCGCGGCGCGGAGTACACCGTCGACCTCGTACCAAAGGTCCGAGTCGAGGTTGTCGTTGAGGACGATGCTGCGACCGGGGTGGTTGACGCGATCGTTGCGGCGGCCCAGACGGGCAAGATTGGCGACGGCAAGGTGTGGGTTGTTCCCGTAGAGGAGGTTGTCCGGGTCCGGACGGCCGAGCGCGGACCCGACGCCCTCTGAGCCTTGCCTGATGACCCCCGGGGACTACATGACGGCCCGCGCCGAGCTGCTCGCGCGGCCGGTCGTCGGTCCCCGGGGGCCTCGTCGTCGTTCCCTCACAGCGCTCACCGATGAATGGCTCGGCGCGCTCGCTTCGTCCAGTGGCGCTGTGGACGCGGGCTGCGCGCTCGTCGCCCTCGGCGGATACGGACGAGAGCAGTTGTGTGCGGGCAGTGACCTGGACGTCCTATTGCTGATCCCGGATCACCTTGATTCGGATCGCGACATGCCAACGGTGCGTGCGATGGCGGATCACATGTGGTACCCCATCTGGGATACGGGTATCTCGCTGGATCACAGTGTGCGCACGACAGCCGAGGCCCGGCGCATAGCCTCGCGCGATATCCGCGTCCTTGCCGGTCTCCTTGACGTGCGACTCATCGCTGGCGATGCGCACGTGGCGGACCGCCTGCTTAAGGCTGTTCTCGCCGACTGGCGGGCGCTTGCCCGCACCCGACTGGGCGATCTACGGCTGGCATCCGATGAGCGTCGATCACGCGTCGGAGAGGTGGCGCACATGCTCGAGCCGGATCTCAAGGAGGCATACGGCGGGCTCCGTGATGCCACCGTCCTGCGCGCAATAGCGACCTCCTGGGTGGCCGATGTCCCCCATGAGGGACTCGACCCCGCAGCCGAGACGTTGCTCGACATCCGAGATGCCCTCCACGAGACGGGCCTTGCCGCCGCGCGGAGACCGAGCGACGTGCTCCGGATGCAGGATCAGGACGACGTGGCCGAGCGATGTGGATTGCCCGACGCGGATGTGTTGATGCGCGACGTAGGGGAGGCGGCACGTGAGATCGCCTACGCGCATGAGATCACCTGGCACCGAGTTGCTCGCCTGACGCGCCAGCGGCGATCGACACCACTGCGACGCCGCCTGAGGCGCCCGGGTCCCGAGCGCGTCCCCTTGGCCGACGGTGTTGTCCTCCACGACGAGGAAGTGGTGCTGGCCACCGATGGGCGCCCTGACCGGGATCCCACACTCATCCTGCGGGTTGCCGCAGCCGCGGCCCAAGCGGGCTATCCGCTCTCACCTCCCACCGTCGCCCGGCTGGCCCGTGAGTCAGGTCCCCTTCCGGTGCCCTGGCCCCCCGAGGCACGCGACGCCTTTGTCTCCCTGCTCGGAGCCGGTCCCGGGCTGCTTCCCGTGTGGGAGGCGCTGGACCGTCACCGCATCATCGAGAGGTGGATCCCCGAGTGGTCAACCGTGAGATCCGCGCCACAGCGCAACGCTTTGCATGTCTACCGAGTGGATCGCCACCTCGTGCAGGCAACTGCCTATGCGGGGGAGTACGTCCGTGAGGTAGCACGTCCGGACCTGCTGCTGGTCGGGGCGCTTCTCCATGACATCGGCAAGGGGCACGACGGGGATCACAGCATCGTCGGGGCCGACTTGGCCCGCCGCATCTCGGCTCGCATGGGGTTTGCCCAGCCGGATATCGAGATCATCGTTGCGCTGGTGCGTCACCACCTTGTGCTGCCGGATCTCGCCACGCGCAGAGACGTCGAGGATCCCGTCACTGCCTTGGCCGTGGTGGACGCCGTTGGGACTCCATCTGTCCTCGATGCACTTCACGCGCTGTGTCGTGCCGATGCACAGGCGACGGGCCCTGCGGCCTGGAGTGAATGGAAGGCGGCGCTCATCCGCCGGCTGGTCGAGGTTGCGCGTGCATGGATGTCGGGTGAAGTCCCCCCGGAGGTTCCTCCCGTGGCGGATCGCCACGCTCATCTGCTCACATCGACCGATCTCGATGTCCTCCTCGAGTCAGCCTCGGGTGCATCGCACGTCGTCGTTGCCGTAGCGGATCGTCCCGGACTGCTCGGGACCATAGCCGGAGTGCTGGCCCTGCACCGCGTCGAGGTGAAGTCTGCAGAGACCCGAACTCTCGGGGAGCGCGCGGTGATGGTCTGGACCGTTGTCCCGCACTTCGGCGAGTTGCCCCGCCTCGATCTGTTGCGCGCTGATATCGCCCGCGGCCTGGATGGGTCCCTGGACCTATCCGCGCGCATGGCCGCGCGTCGTGACGTTCATCGGTCCGGTGCCCCGCCCGTCATCGCGTGGGTGTCCGGAGCCGCATCCGAGGCCGACGTGCTTGAGGTCCGTATGCATGACGAACCGGGGCTTCTGCACCGACTCGGGGCGGGCCTAGCCCAGGCCGGGGTCTCCATTATTGCGGCGCGTGTGTCGACCCTGGGCTCAGAGGTTGTCGATGCCTTCTATGTCCAAGCGCCCAACGGGGAGCGGCTGACGCCAGAGGCGCGCGAGCACGCCCTCGCCGTGCTGCAGGGAGCCCTCACCGCCTAGTCTGGGCAGGCGCTCGGGAGCTCCGGCGCCCTACGTGAGGATGGGCATGTTCGCGTCATTGTCGGATCGGCTGTCGGCCACGTTCCGCAATTTGCGGGGCAAGGGTCGCCTGTCCGAGGACGACATCGATGAGACGGTACGCGAGATCAGGATCGCGCTCCTTGATGCCGATGTCGCGCTCCCCGTTGTGCGTGAATTCTGTGCCAGAGTCAAGGAGCGTGCGCTCTCCTCGGAGGTCTTGGGGGCGCTGAATCCGGCGCAGCAGGTCGTCAAGATCGTCCACGAACAACTTGTGGGAATCCTCGGTGGAGAGACACGGCGCCTGCGGTACGCCAAGCATCCACCCACCGTGATTGTGCTTGCCGGGCTCCAGGGAGCAGGGAAGACGACCCTTGCGGGCAAGTTGGCGGCTCACCTGAGAGAGCAATCCCACACACCACTTCTCGTGGCCGCTGACCTCCAGCGACCCAATGCCGTCGATCAGCTGCGCATCGTCGGGGAACGCGCCGGAGTGCCGGTCTTTGCCCCGGAGCCGGGCAATGGCATCGGGGATCCCGTGCGCGTCGCTCGGGATGCGGTTGAGCACGCTCGTGTCCACCTCAATGACATTGTCATCGTCGACACCGCCGGCCGATTGGCCATTGATGCTGAACTCATGGACCAACTCGCGCGGGTCCGTGACGCCGTAGAGCCCGACGAGGTGCTCCTTGTTGTCGACGCCATGATCGGACAGGATGCCGTCCGCACGGCCGAGGAGTTTGGTGCCGTCGTCGGCTTTGACGGTGTTGTCCTGACCAAACTCGACGGTGATGCACGAGGTGGCGCGGCACTGTCGATCGTCTCCGTGACGGGTCGGCCCATTCTCTTTGCGTCAACGGGGGAGGGCCTCGAGGACTTTGAAGCCTTCCATCCTGATCGCATGGCCTCGCGCATCCTCGATATGGGGGACGTGCTCACCCTGATCGAGCAGGCGGAACGTGCCTTTGACACCGAGCAGACCGAGCGCATGGCGCAGAAGGTCGCCCAGGGCGAAGACTTCACCCTCGAGGATTTCCTGGATCAGATGCAGGCGGTCAAGAAGATGGGCTCGCTCGGCAAGATCCTGGGGATGCTGCCTGGGATGGGCGAGATGAAGGCCCAGCTTGACCAGGTGGATGAACGCGACATCGATCGGGTTGCGGCGATCATTCAGTCGATGACTCCGCAGGAGCGCCAGGACCCCAAAATTCTCAATGGCTCACGCCGCGCCCGGATCGCTCGCGGCTCTGGCACCCAGGTGAGCGATGTCAATGGACTCATCGAGCGATTCGGCGAGGCGCAGAAGATGATGCGCCAGATGCGCGGTGGGAAGGGTATGCCGGGGGTCCCGGGAATGCCGGGTATGCCGGGATTCGGTGGCGGCGGTGGCAAGAAGTCGAAGGGGCGCTCGGGCAAGGCCCCGGCCAAGCCCAAGCAGGGCCGCAGCGGCAATCCGGCCAAACGGGCCCACGAGGAGCGTGCGGCGGCGCTGCGGCCGGCTCAGGAGGAGACCCCGCCCCAGGCCAGTGATTTCGAACTCCCCGACGATGTCAAGCGGCTCCTCGGAGGCTGAGGCGAGGGAGCCGGTATCTCAAGCCACGGGGTCTCTGGCAGACTCTGATCGTTGTATGCAACCCAGGGTCCCTCTCAACCCCGGGCGGCGTACCCGCCGGGACCGGCGGCGGCGCATCCCCACGCGACGCCCAGGACCCACCCTGACCACTCTCGAGTGGCCTAATCGAATGGAGCTGGACCGGCCGTGGCCGTCAAGATCAAGTTGAAGCGCGTGGGCAAGATCCACGCCCCCCAGTACAGAGTGATCATCGCCGACTCTCGCACAAAGCGAGATGGCCGGGCGATCGAGGAGATCGGCGTCTACCAGCCGATGCAGGATCCGAGTCTCATTGAGATCGACTCCGCTCGCGCCCAGCACTGGTTGTCCGTCGGTGCACAGCCGACCGATGCGGTTCTGGTGCTGCTGAAGATCACGGGTGACTGGCAGAAGTTCAAGGGACTTCCTGGTCAGGAAGGCACCCTGCGCGTCGCTCCGGCCAAAGAGTCCAGGCTCACGGCCTATGAGGCAGCGGTCAAGGAGGCAGCGGATGAACCTAAGCCGTCTACCACTCGCAAGGTGGCCCTGAAGGTTGCCGATGCGGCACTCGCGGAAGGCGTCGCCGTCGTCGCCGCTGACGCTGCGATCCTTGCTGAGGCCGAGGCCATCGTAGAAATTGCCGAGGCCAATGCGGGAGAGGTGAGTGTCGCCGAGGCTGAGGCTGCCGTCGACGCTGCTGCTGAGGCCGATGTTGTCGCCGACGCTGCCGCAGCCGTCGCCGATCAGGCCGTTGCCGAAGCCGTCGATGCCGCGGCTGAGCCGGCCGAGTCCTGACATGCTCGAAGACGCCCTGGGCCATCTCGTCCGCGGAATCGTGGACCATCCGGACGACGTTGCCGTGCGTGAGCGCAGCGGACGCCGGGGCAGGTCCCTCGAGGTGCGCGTGCACCCCGAGGACATGGGTCGCGTGATCGGCCGATCGGGTCGGACCGCCACAGCCCTGCGCACGGTGGTGTCCACGCTGTCGACGGATGGCCACGTACGCATCGACTTCCTCGACGTCGACGAGCGCTGAGCATCTTGCGGGTTGTCGTGGCTCGCGTGGGTCGCGCTCTCGGCATCCACGGCGACGTTCTCGTGGATGTCCTGACCGACGATCCGGAACGGCGCCTCAGTGCGGGCTGCACGGTCTTGCGGGGCGACGGGTCGCTGGTGATTGCGAGTTCGCGAGCCCACAGCAACCGCCTAGCGCTGCACTTCGAAGGTGTGGACGACCGCACCGCGGCCGAAGGGTTGACCGGGAGCCTGCTTGAGGTGGAACGAGACCCAGCCGAGCGCCCGGATGACCCCGAGGAGTTCTACGACGACGACCTCCTGGGCATGTCCGTGGCCCTTGTCGACCAGCAGCCAGCATCCGTTGATGGGCGCATCGGTACGGTTGTCGAGGTTGTCCATCTGCCGGCGCAGGATCTCCTCGCGGTGCGTCTTGACGATGCCCGAGAGGTGCTGATCCCTTTTGTTGCTGAGATTGTTCCGGATATCGATCTGGAACGTCGACGCATCATGATCGATCCGCCACCGGGACTGCTCGAGGATGGATTCGAGACTGATCCGCCTCCTGACGCGGAGTAGCGGGGGCCCGGATGCGACTGGACATCATCTCGATTTTTCCTGACTACCTCGCACCGCTGGAGTTGTCGCTTGTCGGCCGGGCGCGCGCGCGACAACTCATTGACGTCCGGGTGCATGATTTGCGGGACTATGCGCATGATCGTCACCGAACTGTCGATGATGTGCCCTACGGCGGTGGGCCAGGCATGGTGATGCGCCCCGAGCCATGGGGGGAGGCCCTGGACTCAATTCTTCCTGATCACCAGGCCCCGCTGGTGATCATTCCGACGCCATCGGGTCGGCCCTTCACACAGCACCTCGCTCAGCAGTGGTCGTTGCGCCCCGGCATGGTCTTTGCCTGCGGGCGCTACGAAGGCATCGATGCGCGGGTTGCGCAGGAGTATGCCGGAAGGGCAGAAGTCCTCCCGGTGTCGTTGGGGGATTACGTGCTTGCCGGAGGCGAGGTGGCCGCACTCGCGATGATCGAGGCGGTCGTGCGTCTGCTGCCTGGCGTCCTCGGCAATGACGAGAGCGTCCAGGACGACTCCTTCGCTCCCGGGGCAATGGAGTCCCTCCTCGAAGGACCCGTGTACACGCGCCCACCCGAATGGCGGGGCCACGCTGTGCCGGACGTCCTCCTGTCGGGAGATCATGGGCGGATTGCCACCTGGCGTCGGGATCAGGCCATAGAACGCACGCGCGTGATGCGCCCAGAATTGTGATTCTGACCTGTCCCGTCCGGTCCTGTCCGGGCCGTTCCGTCGGCTCGGCGCCGTGGGGCCCGTGTCCTTCCGGGGCTCCGGTGTGGCAGACTTTGGGCGCTACGCCCGCCCTCACGGGGGCTTGTCCGCCACAGGGGACCCGCCGTTGGGCGTAGCCCTTCCTCCCGAACCCGGGTGGAAGTCATGCCGGCTCTTCGGGGTTGGATCACATGCAGGCGACCTGTGGCGCTGGCAGAAGGCGAAAACACCGTGCAGACTCTTGATGATCTTGACTCCCTCTCCCTGAAATCCGATATTCCCGCCTTCCGGCCCGGCGACACCGTCAAGGTGCACGTGAAGGTTGTCGAAGGCAGCAAGACTCGCGTCCAGGTCTTCCAGGGTGTGGTCATTGGTCGCGCAGGTGACGGTGTCCGCGAGACATTCACGGTGCGCAAGGTGTCCTACGGCGTTGGCGTGGAGCGCACCTTCCCCCTCCACACTCCGATCGTGGACCACATCGAGGTCGTCTCGCGTGGCGATATCCGACGAGCCAAGCTGTACTACCTGCGCAACCTCCGCGGCAAGGCCGCCAAGATCAAGGAACTGCGCGACCGGCCTTCCTCCGCTGCGGAGTGAGTCCGTCCTGCACGGGTAGTTGCGAGCAGCCATGAGGGAGACGGGCCCCAGCTCCATGGGCCCCGGTGAGGCACCCCCCGGTGGGGTGGGCCCGGGGGGAACCCCGGCAGCGTCGATGTCGTCTGAGCACGTGTCGGTTGAGAAGCGTCGTGCGCGCATCCCCGCCTGGATTGAATTCCCGCTCCTGATCCTCGGAGCGTTCCTGGTGGCCTTCGTCGTGAAGACATTCCTGGTCCAGGCCTTCTACATCCCCTCCGGATCTATGGAAAACACCCTTCAGGTGGGGGATCGGGTCCTCGTCAACAAGGTTGTCTACCACCTGCGATCGATTGAGCGCGGTGACGTGGTCGTCTTCGATGGGACCGGGTCCTTCATGGCCGCCAGCGCTATCGACCCGGAGCAGTCACCCCTGGAGATCGTGGGGCGGGTGTTGGGCGAGGTCGTCGGCCTGGCGCCTCCTCGTGACACCGACTTCATCAAGCGAGTCATCGGAGTCGGCGGCGACCGGGTGGTCTGTTGTGATGCGGATGGATTCATCACGGTCAATGGCGTCGTCATTGACGAGTCGGCGTACCTCTATGGCAAAAATCTCCCGAGCAAGCAGCCCTTTGACGTCCTCGTTCCTGAGAATGCACTGTGGGTCATGGGTGATCACCGATCGGCCTCCGCGGACTCCCGGGCCCACCTGGGTGATCCCGGCGGCGGTTTTGTGCCCGTGGAGCGAGTGATTGGCCGGGCCTTCGCTGTGGTGTGGCCCCTCGGCAATGCTCAAATCCTGGAGATTCCCTCCACCTTCGAGCAGCCCGCCCTGGTCGATTCCCCGCCGACGCCGTGACATCAGCGCCGGCGGGACGTGATGTGACGGACACCCAGCCCGTCCCGGTTATTTCATCCCCCGCCCGGGGCCGACACGCTGCCCCCTCTCGCCATCCCGTCTACCGCGCACGGCTGCTACGCGCGGGGTGTGAGGTCCTCATCGTCGCGGGAGTCGCCATCGCTGCCGTCGTCGTCGTGAGTTTTTTTGTGCGTCCGGTGCACGTGAGCGATGACGCGATGGAGCCGACTCTTTCCGCGGGAGAGCGCGTCCTCGTCACGTCATGGGGGGCACCGAGCAACGGTGATGTCGTCATCGTGCGCGGCCGCGGACCATGGGGAACGGATGGTGAGGACCTCGTCGCTCGCATCATTGGGCTGCCGGGTCAGCGGGTCTCCTGC
>ERZ888423.126-NODE-126-length-78758-cov-16.245810_pt1 | contig 78758 bp, 76 predicted proteins | sample MGYA00520523_ERZ888423 | MGnify/ENA primary metagenome ERZ888423 (study PRJEB32303, sample SAMEA104408611) | aquatic metagenome | biome: Brackish water; feature: Pelagic; material: water | place: Baltic Sea | collected 2014-06-08T10:24:00 | depth 30,27 m ... | reverse complement strand
CGAAGGCGAGTAGTGGGCTAATGGCCCTCAGAAAATAGAACAGGTTCTACTATCATTTCGTGCGATTCACTTTTGCCGAAGCCATGACCGACCCGAGCTACTACATCCCGTTGGCCAAAGCGGCCGAGGCGGCCGGGTACCACGCGATGACGATCCCCGACAGCGTCGCCTATCCGTTCGAATCCGACGCCAAGTATCCCTACACCCCGGACGGCAACCGCGAGTTTCTCGACGGAAAATCCTTCATCGAGACGTTCGTGATCACCGCGGCACTGGGCGCGGTCACCACCACGCTGCACTTCAACTTCTTCGTTCTCAAACTGCCCATCCGCCCCCCGGCCCTGGTGGCTAAACAGGCCGGTTCACTGATCGCCCTGATCGGCAACCGGGTCGGACTCGGCGTGGGCACCAGTCCCTGGCCGGAGGACTACGAGTTGATGGGCGTTCCGTTCGCCAAGCGGGGTAAGCGAATGGACGAGTGCATCGAGATAGTCCGAGGCCTGACCACGGGCGACTACTTCGAGTTCCACGGCGAGTTCTACGACATCCCCAAGACCAAGATGACGCCCGCTCCCACCGAACCGATCCCGATACTGATCGGCGGCCACGCAGATGCGGCACTGCGTCGCGCGGCCCGCAACGACGGCTGGATGCACGGCGGAGGCGAGGAGGATCTCGACGAACTCCTCGCCAAACTCAACCGCTACCGGGAAGAAGAAGGCACCACCGACAAGGACTTCCAGATTCACGTCATCTCGATCGACGGCTTCACCGCCGACGGCGTGAAGCGGCTGGAGGATAAAGGCGTCACCGACGTGATCGTCGGCTTCCGAATCCCCTACATCAACGGCCCGGACACCGAAAAACTCGACGCCAAGGTCCGTAACCTGGAAATGTTCGCCGAACACGTCATCGCCAAAGTCTGAGTGCCGCGGCGGGGTTTGAAACCGGGGATCCCAACGTCGAACATGCGCCGCCGGTAGCGCTGGGATCACGCTAGCGTGCAGTTCATGACCGGATACCGGGACGTAATCCAGGCCAGCGTGGACGACCCATCGGCGTTCTGGGCGCAGGCCGCTCGCGCGGTGTCGTGGACGAAGGAACCTCATCGGATCCTCGATGACGACCATCCGCCGTTCTACCGCTGGTTCGCCGACGGGGAACTCAACACCTGCGCCAACGCCCTGGATCGACACATCGAGACACGTGGGGATCAGCCCGCGTTGATCTACGACTCACCGGTGACCGGGTCCAAGCGCACCTTCACCTATCGCGAGTTGCTCGCCGAGACCGCGTGTTTCGCCGGCGTATTGCGTAGCCTCGGTGTGGGTAAGGGCGATCGCGTGGTCCTCTACATGCCGATGATCCCCGAAGCCGTCATTGCGATGCTGGCCTGCGCGCGACTCGGCGCCGTGCACTCGGTGGTGTTCGGCGGGTTCGCCGGCCACGAACTCGCGAGCCGCATCGACGATGCCCGGCCGGTGGTTATCGTCTCGGCATCGTGCGGCATCGAGCCGACGCGAGTCGTCGCGTACAAGCCGATGCTTGACCACGCGCTGGAACTGTCTCAGCACCACCCGAATGCGTGTGTCATCGTCCAGCGCGATCGGCACTTCTGCGAGCTGACCCCCGGCAGGGACCTCGACTGGGCGGAGTTGATGGCAGGCGCCACAGCGGTCGATCCGGTACCGGTGGTCGCCACCGATCCGCTGTACGTGCTCTACACATCCGGTACCACCGGCAAACCCAAAGGTATCGTGCGGGATAACGGCGGACATGCCGTCGCCCTGATGTGGAGCATGCGGCACATCTACAACATCGAACCCGGCGATGTCTTCTGGGCGGCCTCCGACGTGGGCTGGGTCGTCGGCCACTCCTACATCGTCTACGGGCCCTTGATGGCCGGTGCGACAACGGTGCTCTACGAGGGGAAGCCGGTCGGCACCCCGGATCCGGGGGCCTTCTGGCGGGTGGTTTCCGAGCACGGCGTCAAGGTGCTCTTCTGCGCTCCGACCGCGATCCGGGTGATCCGCAAGGAGGATCCCGACGGAACCCACCTCGACCGCTACGACCTTTCGTCACTGCGGTATCTGTTCCAGGCCGGCGAACGGCTCGACCCCGACACCTATGCCTGGGCATCCGAGACGCTCGGCGTCCCCGTGATCGACCATTGGTGGCAGACCGAGACCGGGTGGGCGATCGCCGCCAATCCAGTTGGTGTTCAGCAGCTTCCGCTCAAAGCAGGCTCCCCGACCGTGCCGATGCCAGGATACGACGTGCAGATCCTGAGACCGGATGGTTCCGGCTGCGAATCGGGCGAGGAAGGCGCCATCTGTATCCGCCTGCCGTTGCCGCCCGGGACGCTGCCAACCCTGTGGGGCGATGATGCCCGGTTTGAGTCGTCATATCTGCGTGAATACCCCGGCTATTACCTGACCGGCGACGGAGGCTATTTCGACTCCCAGGGCTACTTATTCGTGATGGGCCGTACCGACGATGTCATCAACGTGGCCGGGCACCGACTGTCTACCGGCACGATAGAAGCGGTGCTGGCAGCCCATCCGGCGGTGGCTGAATGCGCCGTGATCGGGGTAGCCGATGAGATCAGGGGCCAGGTTCCGCGCGGATTCGTCGTCCTCAAGTCGGGCGCATCGACCGACGGAGTGGCGGCGGAGTTGATGGCGGCCGTCCGTGAGGAGATCGGACCGGTTGCGGCCCTGCAAGGCGTCGACGTGGTGCCCGCACTGCCCAAAACCCGGTCGGGCAAGATCCTGCGCAAGACCATGCGGGGCATCGCCGACGGACGCGACGAACCGGTACCGTCCACGATCGAGGACGCGGGTGTGCTGGAGGCCTTGCGACCGATCCTGCGGGCCACGGCGAATTCTGGCGCGAGTGAGGTGGCCGACGATCCCCACCGGTGGCGTCCCGACGTCTGACTCTCCGATCCGAAATGGTTGGCGCCTCAGTCCCCGATCTCAAGTACGACTTCGGCCGGTGCCCTCTCCGGGCGGAGGCCCCGCCAACTCGCGTGACGCAGTCGGCCCTCGCCGGTCATCTCGCCAAAGCGCACCTCGCCGACAAGTTCCGGTCGAACATAGGTGACACCCACGGTCTCCGGGCGCGGAAGCTTTGGGAAGAAGGGCGATTCATCGGTGCGCAGGGGCGCCAGTACCGTCGTGAGCCTGGCCAGATCCTTCTCCGTAAAGCCGGTCCCGACCCGGCCGATGAACCGCAGCCCGCCGTCCTCGGGAATCCCGAGGAGCAGGGCACCAATTCCGCTGGATCGGCCGCCTTCACCTTTGCGCCAGCCGCCAATCACCGCCTCCTGGGTGTTCCAGTTCTTGTCCTTGATCCACGCCGATGATCGTCGGCCTGACTGATAGGTGGAGTCCCATTTCTTGGCGACTACCCCTTCCCATTTCTTCGTACGGGAGTAGGCCAGCGCTTGCGGGCCGTCGCCGTCGAGCAGAGCGGGGACGACAAGACCGGTGCCGGTGGAAAGGGTCTCGAGCAGACGCCGACGATCGCGGTACCTGACTCCCAGCAGAGAGTGGCCATCGAGGGCCAGGATGTCAAATGCCCAGAACTCGATTCGGGCGGCGCGCGCCCGGTTCTGCATCTCACTGAAGTTCGGCACGCCGTGCTTGTCGAGCGCGACGACTTCGCCGTCGAGAATGACATCGTGGTCGGCCAACGCAGTCGCCAGCGGCAGCAATTGCGGGTATTCCGCGGTCACGTCCCGACTGTTGCGGGAGTGCAGTCGCAGTCGGTGATTGTCGATCTCGACCAGGAGGCGGTAGCCGTCGAACTTACCCTCGAATGCGTACTCGACAGACGTCAGCCGATCGACCGATCCCAGGGTCGCCAGCATCGGCGCAACGCCGGGCAGGTGTAGCCCGGGATCCGTGGCGATGTTCACAGTGCTGCGCATGGTGGCGGGTCCAGCTTTGCGCGCAATATCGGCATCCAGACCCGCCAGCAGGTCACCGTTCTTTTCGACTCTGGCCAGCACCTCGTCGTAGCGCAACTGCGTTAAACCGGGACCGCTGATCTCGTCCCAGGTGCGCGGCGAGGCCACGGTGGGAATGTCGCGGCCACGCAACGAATACGGCGCGATGGTGGTCTTGGCGGCGTTGTTCTGGCTCCAGTCCAGGAAGATCCTTCCCGCCCTCAGACTCTTGGTCATGGTGGCGGTCACCAAGGCCGGCATCGACTGCTCGAGTTGCTGGGCCACCCGATGGGCCAGGGTCGCGGCACTGCCGGGGCTGACCGGATCGGCGAGCGGCGCATACAGATGCAGGCCCTTACTGCCGCTGGTGAGTGGGAACAACGACAATCCGATGTCGTCAACGAGGTCTCGCACCGCGTGGGCGACCTCCCCCAGTTGCGCCATGGTCACGCCCTCGCCCGGGTCGAGGTCGAACACCAGTCGATTGGCGAGGCCGGGCTTTCCGTCGGGACCGAAACACCATTGCGGCACATGGATCTCCAGCGCCGCCTGCTGCGCGATCCAGGCCAGGGCCGTCGTGCTGTCGATGATCGGGTAGTGGGCGGTCCCGGATCGGTGTACCAGTGCGCCTCGGGTGAGCCAGTCCGGCGCGTGCTTGGGCAGGTCCTTTTCGAAGAACGATGGTTTCTCGACGCCGTCGGGCCAGCGCTTGCGGGTGGCCGGCCGGCCGGCGATGTGCGGCAGCATCACCTCGGCGATGGTCGTGTAGTAACCGAAGACGTCAGCCTTGGTCGTGGCCCCGACGCTTTCGGTGGCCGGGTAGAGCACCTTGTCCGGGTTGGTCAGCCGGACAAACGGTCCCGTCGTCGCTTCCGGCGGCCACACTTCAATCACCACGCCAACGTATTACCCGCTGATACGCTGGGACAATGACTCGGCTGGCAACAACCCTCCCGCGGGTGTTCGCAGCGCTGATACTGACCGTCACCGCGTCGGTGGGCGCACCGATCGTGGCCGCGGATCCCAACGACTGGGTGCCGTACTGCACCGCTGGTCAGGTTCCAAAACCCGGGGAATGTCTGCCCGCACCGAACAGCGTCTACATCGACGACGCCCCGGGGGCCAACCCCGAGATACCCCTGGGCCTGAACCCCGAAATGGTTCCGGCGGTCTGACCGGTCAGCACCGCGACGGCATACTGATTCCATGCGTTCCATCTGGAAAGGCTCCGTAGCCTTCGGTCTGGTCAACGTCCCGGTAAAGGTCTACAGCGCCACCGAGGACCATGACCTGAAGTTCCACCAGGTTCACGCCACCGATAATGGCCGCATCAAGTATCAGCGCGTCTGCGGCGAATGCGGTGACGTGGTCGAGTACCGCGATATCGCCAAAGCCTATGAAGCCGACAACGGTCAGACGGTGGTGATCACCGAAGAGGACATCGCCACCCTGCCCGAGGAGCGCAGTCACGAAATCGCGGTGCTGGAATTCGTTCCTGCCGCCGAGATTGACCCACTGCTCTACGACAAGAGCTACTTTCTGGAACCAGACGGCAAGTCATCGAAATCCTATGTGCTGCTTGCCAAAGCGCTCGCCTCGACGGATCGGGTCGCTATCGTGCATTTCGCGCTGCGCAGCAAGACACGGCTGGCTGCACTGCGAATCAAGGACTTCGGCAAGAGCAAAGTGATGGTGGTGCACACACTGCTGTGGCCTGATGAGATCCGCGAGCCGCACTTTCCGGCTCTCGGCGGAGACGTCGAAGTCCGGGCCCCCGAACTCAAGATGGCCGGGCAGGTAGTGGAGTCGATGACCGGCGACTTCCATCCCGAGCAGTACACCGACACCTACCAGGACCAGCTGCAGGTGCTCGTCGAATCCAAGCTCGCCGGCGGGCAGGCCTTCGCCCCCGCTGAGGCGCCTGCCCGCCTGGACGAAACCGAGGACGTCTCCGACCTACTGGCCAAACTCGAGGCCAGCGTTCGGCGGCGGCGCGAGCAATCGGCCAACAAGGATTCCGATGCCCCGCCCCGGACGCCCGCCACGAAGGCGGCCCCCAAGAATCCCGTCGCTGCCGTCAAGAAGGCACCCGTCAAGAAGGCACCTGCTAGGAAAGCACCCGCCCGAAAGGTGTCCGCCAAAAAGTAGAACGTGTTACAAAAACGTCCGAAATTTCGACGCAGGGCACCCGCCTACCTTGTTACGGTAGTCCGTGACGAGGGAAGAGGGACGACGTGATTCTGGACAGATTCCGTCTGGACGGACAAGTGGCCGTAGTCACCGGGGCCGGGCGAGGACTCGGGGCCGCGATCGCGGTGGCGTTCGCCGAAACCGGGGCCGACGTCTTGATCGCGGCCCGCACCAAATCCGAACTGGAGTCGGTTGCGGCCCAGATCGAGGCGGTCGGCCGACGAGCGCACATCGTCGTCGCCGACCTCGCCCAGCCCGAAGCCACGGCCGAGTTGGCCGGTAAGGCGGTCGAGGCATTCGGCAAACTCGACATCGTCGTCAATAACGTCGGCGGCAGCATGCCCAACACATTGCTCACCACCAGCGTGAAGCAGATGCGAGACGCGTTCACGTTCAACGTGCTCACCGCCCATGCGCTGACGGTGGCTGCGGTGCCCCTCATGCTTGAGCACTCCGGTGGCGGCAACATCATCAACATCACCTCCACATTGGGCCGCACGGCGGGACGGGGCTTCGCGGCCTACAGCACCGCGAAAGCCGCACTGGCTCAGTACACCCGGCTCACCGCATTGGACCTGTGTCCACGGATCAGGGTGAACGCGATCGCGCCCGGTTCCATCATGACCTCAGCTCTGGACGTGGTGGCCTCGAACGACGCCCTGCGCGAGCCCATGGAGAAGGCCACCCCGATGCGCCGACTTGGCGACCCGATCGACATCGCGGCCGCAGCCGTCTACCTCGCCTCACCAGCCGCCGACTACCTGACCGGTAAGACCATCGAGGTCGACGGCGGCCTGATCATGCCCAACCTCGATCTGCCCATCCCGGATCTCTGAGCCGGTCCGAGAATCCCGAGCCCCGAAACCTAAAAACCCAACCCCCGAAGGAGTCCCCATGGCCATCCGCGTCGCACAGATCGGCACCGGAAACGTCGGCGGCCACGCCCTACGGTCGCTGATCGCCAATCCCGACTACGAACTCACCGCGGTGTGGGTGTCCTCGGCAGCCAAGGCGGGAAAGGACGCCGCCGAACTCGCCGGCCTGGACACGCCGACCGGCGTCAAAGCCACCAACGACCTTGATGAGGTGCTGGCTACCAACCCGGACTGTGCGGTGTACAACGCCATGGCCGACAACCGTCTGGTCGAGGCACTTGAGGACTATCGGCGCATCTTGGCCGCCGGCGTCAACGTCGTCGGCAGCGGACCGGTGTTCCTGCAGTGGCCCTGGAAGGTCATCCCCGACGAGATGATCAGTCCGCTGGAGAACGCGGCGCGCGAAGGTAACTCCAGTCTGTACGTCAACGGGATCGATCCCGGCTTCGCCAATGACCTTTTCCCGATGGCCCTGGCGGGCACCTGCCAGAGCGTCGAGCAGGTGCGGTGCATCGAGATCATCAACTACGCCACCTACGACAGCGCGACGGTGATGTTCGACGTCATGGGTTTCGGCAAGCCGATGGACGAGATCCCGATGCTGCTGCAACCCGGTGTGCTCAGCATCGGGTGGGGTTCGGTGGTGCGGCAGATCGCCGCCGGACTGGACATCGAACTCGACAGCCTCGAGGAGACCTACGTTCGGGTGCCCGCGCCCGAGGCCTTCGACATCGCATCCGGCCACATCCCGGCGGGCACCGTTGCCGCACTGCGCTTCGAAGTGATCGGTCTGGTCGACGGCGCGCCGGCGGTGGTGCTGGAACACATCACCCGACTCAGCGACGACATATGCCCGGAGTGGCCGCAACCGGCGCAGGAGGGCGGCAACTACCGCATCGAGATCACCGGAGAACCGAATTACGCCATGGACATTTGCCTGAGCAGCCCCAACGGCGACCACAACCACGCCGGCGTCTTGGCCACCGCCACCCGGATCGTTAATGCGATCCCCGCCGTGATCGCCGCCGAACCGGGCATCCGGACCACGCTGGACCTGCCGCTGATCACCGGCAGGGGGTTGTACGCGGGGCGAAAGGTCCAGTAGACCCACCCCCCAGACCCGAGGCGGGTACGTCAGCGCCCGATTCGGCGGCCATATGATCTGGGCAATGGAAATCGGCAGCGCGCGGATCAACAACAGCCGCAGTAGGGGCGACAACAGCAATTGACCGAGTCGATGGAGCCGGTCCTTGTCGCTTTTCTCGTCACCCTCGCGGCGGGATTGTGCACGGGAATCGGCAGCGCTTTCGCGTTCTTCACGCGTCACACGAATCGCGCCCTGCTCTCGCTCGCGCTGGGATTCAGCGCCGGCGTGATGATTTACGTGTCCTTCGTCGAGATCCTGCCCAAGGCTCGCCAATCGCTGCTCTTGGCCGGCGAGTCCGAGCTTCGGGCGCTGAGTACCGCCACGATCGGGTTCTTCGCCGGGATGCTCCTGATCGCCGCGATCGACCGCGTCGTTGCCCGTTTCTCCGATCCACATGAGGGCATCTCCGTCGAGCTGATGGACGTCGCCGGCGGGCCCACCGAGATCACACGCCGGGCGAGTCTTCGGCGAGTCGGCGTCCTGGTCGCGGTGGCCGTCGCCCTTCACAACTTCCCGGAGGGTCTGGGCACCTTCCTCGTGCTGCTCAAGGATCCCGCAGTAGGCCTGGCCCTCGCCGGCGCGATCGCTATCCATAACATCCCCGAGGGAATCGCCATCTCCGTGCCGATCTACCACGCCACCGGGAAGCGCTCGAAGGCATTCCTCTATTCGTTCAGCAGTGGCCTCGCCGAGCCGCTGGGAGCGGTCGTCGGCTATCTGATCCTGCGCCCCTTCATCGACGAGACGACCTTTGCGATCATCTTCGCCGGAGTCGCGGGCGTCATGATCTTCATCTCGCTCGACCAGTTGTTGCCCGCCGCAAGGGAATACGGTCGGCCACATCTCGCGATTTACGGACTGATGGTGGGGATGATGGTGATGGCGGGCTCGCTGGTGCTGTTCGCGGCCTGACCGCGCTGCTGCGCTGACGGCCCAGTCCGGCTAGGTCGTGACGGTGAAGTTCAGCGACGGGATGGCCGCGATGAACGCCCCCCGATAAATTTGCTGGCGGGTGATTGCCGACACACCCGACCCATCCTCGGCGCGGCCCGCTCCGAATCACCGGCATGGAAACCGCGTCGACTTCTGCGCTGTACCCCACCCGGGTCGCCCACCTGCACCGATCGCCGATTCAGCACTACGCCGAGCATCGCAGCTACAGCTGGTACGTCGACATCGACGATCTGCCGCAGCTACCGCGCTGGCTCCGCCCGTTCGCCCGTTTCGAGGGAGTCGATCATCTCGACGGACGTCCCGGCGACTCCCTTCGGCAGCGGGTGGACACCTTCCTGGCCACGCACGGGGTGTCACTCCCCGGCGGCCGGGTCACCGCGCTGCTCATGCCACGGGTCCTCGGGCGCACCTTCACCCCACTGAGCCTGTTCTGGTGCCATGACGACATCGGCGAACTGCGCTTCGTCATCGCCGAGGTGCAGGACGTCGACGGCGGGCGAATCGCCTACCTGGTTCCGGCCGGCGACGGCGGTCCGGTGCCGGTCACCCGAACCCCGGGAGACACCGCGACGGACGGCGGCGGCGGCTACTTCCTCGTGCGTGTCCCGGAACCGGGCGACCATCTCGATCTCACCGTCTCGCAGCACCGCGACAACCACGCCGCGATGGTGGCCACCTGGCGCGGCAACCGCCGTCGGGCAACCGTCGGTGCCGTGCTCCTGATGCAGTTGACCAATCCATTGGCGCCACAGATGGCGGCGTTCGGTGTGCGTTTCCAGTCACTTGTTCTTCGGATACGAGGCGTGTCGGCGACGCCGCGAACCGCCACACGCGGCTCGAACCGCGCGCCACAGCACGCCGCTCCCGCTGGATCGGGATGGGCGGCCGGGGGCCGTTCACTGGCACCGTCGTGACACTCCTGCTTGACCGTCGCCTTGACGGCCCCGTTACGCTTTCGGACAATGTCTCCGATGATGCCTGGTCGGCGTTGACCGCCGACCTCGACGCGCTACTGCGGCGCGTCGCGCACCGCGACCCTGAAGCGTTTGCCGCTCTCTACGACGCCACCCGGTCTCGGGTGTACGGGATGGTCGCCCGGGTGCTACGCGACCGTGGATACAGCGAGGAGACCACCCAGGACGTCTACCTTCAGGTCTGGCGGACGGCGGAGAGCTACGACCCGGCTTCGGGAAGTGCACTGGCGTGGCTGCTCACCCTGGCGCATCGCCGGGCGGTAGATCGGGTTCGCGCCGAACAGGCTGCCAGTCAACGCGACTCACGTTACGGCGCGGCGACGGTGGAGCGGGCTACCGATCAGGTCAGCGACGCGGTGATCTCCGGCGAGGAACGTCGGCGGGTCACGGAGTGCATGGCGGGTCTGACCGAACTCCAACGCGAATGCATCGAACTCGCCTACTACCGAGGCCTGACCTACGTTCAGGTCTCTGAACGGCTATCGGCGAATCTGGCCACCGTGAAGTCTCGGATGCGCGATGGGCTTCGCGGGCTGCGCAACTGTCTGGGCGCGGGGTGAGGGTGCAGCCATGAATCCGTTCTCTGATTCCACCGCCGACTTAGTGGAGCTGGCCGTGCCGTACGCACTGCACGCGATGCTCGACGAGGAACGCGACAGTCTCGAAAGCCGGGTGGCCAACGCCGGGTCTGCGGTGGCCGACGCCTTCTACGACGAAGTACGCGCGGTCCGCGAGACCATGGCCGCGGTGTCGGCGACCACCGCCGAGGAACCGCCGGCCGAACTGCGCGGCCGGCTGCTATCGGCGATCGCCGATGACAACGTGCGCGTCCTACCGTCCGGACCACGCCGACGCCCCGCATGGATGGCGGCGGCGGCGGCAGTGGCTATCGGCCTTGCCGCCGCGGGAATCGGACTTTCGCTGCGACCGCCCGCGCCGCTTCCCTCCACCGCGCAGCAGGTTTTCGCGGCCACCGATGTGAACACCATCTCAGGTGCCATTCCGGCCGGTGGCACCGCGACAGTCGTGTTCTCCCGCGATCGCAATGCCGGCGTGCTGGTGATGAATGACGTTCCGCCACCGGCCCCGGGAACCGTCTACCAAATGTGGTTAGTCAGTGACGGTACGACGACCTCGGCAGGAACGATGGACGCCGAGGCGGTCGCTCCGTCGACGACGGCCGTGCTGGACAACCTCGGCGATTCGACAAAACTTGCCTTCACCGTTGAACCCGGATCGGGTTCGACCCAACCCACCGGCCCACTCATCGCCGAGTTACCGCTGATCTGACTCTGCGGTGAACAGAGACTTCCGCTTCGGTATCGGCTTGCGTTCGATCAAGTCGGCGGGCCGGTTACGAGAGAAGGTCCGGCGGTTCGAGGGCCTCGGTTTTGATGTCGTCCATTTCCCCGACCACATCGGCGCACCCGCTCCCTTTCCCGCGATGGTTGCTGCGGCCGAGGCAGCAAGCACCATCCGGGTCGGCACCTTCGTCCTCAACGCCGCGTTCTACTCACCCGCTCTGCTCGCCCGCGACGCGGTGGACACCGATCTGCTCTCCGACGGCCGACTCGAACTCGGCCTGGGCACCGGATACGTCCGGGCGGAGTTCGAGGCCGCCGAGATTCCCTATCCCAGTGCGGGTGAGCGTGTCGAGCACCTTCGCCACACCACGACCTATCTGAAAAGAACCGCGCCGTCGATTCCCCTTCTGATCGCCGGCAACGGCGACCGGGTGCTCACCATCGCCGCGCGGCATGCCGACATCATCGGCCTTACCGGCGGCGGACTGCCCGACGTTCCCGGACACGATCCGATGGCCGAGCGCGTCGATTTTGTCCGGTCTGCCGCCGGGGATCGCTTTGGGGACCTCGAACTGAACCTTGCGATTACGGCGGTGCCGACGGACGCGTCCGGAATCCCGGATCTCACCCTGACCCGGGCCTATTTTCCAGGCGCGAGCGACGAGCAACTCTTGGCCATGCCCACCGTGCTGAGCGGCACTCCCCGCGACATCGCCGACACGCTGCGCGGGTGCCGCGACAAGTACGGCGTCACCTACCTGACCGTGCAGGACTACCACGGCGACTACTTCGCGCAAGTGATCAGCGCGTTGCGCTGAGCCATTCGACGGCCCCCAACCGCGGGGCCGGTGGCGCTGAAGGCGGTAGGCTGGCACTCGGTCCGCCCTCGTAGCTCAGGGGATAGAGCACGGCTCTCCTAAAGCCGGTGTCGCATGTTCGAATCATGCCGGGGGCACGCAAGGTGTGTAGTAACGATTGACGTTACTAACGGTAGACGTTATTATTATTTGGTGATCCGCTCGTTCCGGGGTAAGGACGCGGAGGCGATCTGGCGGCGCCGCTGCGTCAAGAGGATCAGTCCGGAACTCTGCAGAATCGCGCACAACAAGCTGACCCTCATCGATGCCGCAGGAACCATCAACGATCTGCGCGTGCCGCCCGGCAATCGGCTGGAGAAGCTGACCGGCGACCGTGCCGGTCAATACAGCGTCCGGGTGAACGACCAAAGGCGAATCTGCTTCACCTGGAGTGCCGGCGGGGCGTCGAACGTCGAGTTAGTCGACTATCACTAGAAAGGGAGGCCCATGGCTGACTTCGCACCCACCCATCCCGGGGAGATCCTGATGACGGAGTTTCTCGAGCCGATGGGCATCACCCAGTACCGCATCGCCAAAGCAATCGACGTGCCGGCTCGTCGTATCAATGAAATCGTGCACGGAAAAAGGGCGATCACCGCTGACACTGCGCTGCGGCTGTCGCGTGCACTGGGGCTCAGCGACATGTTTTTCATCAATATGCAGGCGCGGTACGAGGCCGAAATCGCCCGAGACAAGCTTGCGGTCGAGCTCGGCACCATTGAACGCATCGCCTGATCTTTAAACCGTCACCAGCGCCGCCCACCTCAGCGTGCTTTCAGCCCGCTCGGTAGACGATGGGCGCGCTGATGTGGGCATCCGGCCAACCGCACGGCAGTTCTCCGGCGCTGGAAGCCGTGTGCGTGCCCTGGCAGCAGTTCTGCATCGGCCGTCCCTACGGCGGGGCCCGCTGCGACGTCCACGTCGGCGGCGAGCTGCTGCGATTCTTCATCGGCGACGCGCTGGTCAAGACCGCCGCCCGAACCAGTCGCGGCACGGTAAGAAACAGGAAGGCCGCCCGTACCCGCGAGCAGCCCTAAACACACATCCAGAGTGTCATGGATCGACCGACATAGAAACGTCAAGCATCAACCGACTCTGAACAGGGGCACGCAGGGCTTATTGTCAATTCAACATTGGCGGCGCACGCTTCGGGCGAAGGCACAAAGGCCGGCGGCGGCAACGTCTCAGCCCCCCGTGGGGATTGAAAACCAAAACCACTAGCCTTCCTATGTGCCCTCAACAGTGCGTGCTGTGCTTGTTTCAGAGTTAAGTGCTGACGTGCTGGCCGACCTGGGCCTGAAAGCGGGTCGAATTCTTCCGTCGGGCGAGTGGTTTGTGCGGCCCGACGCCACGAGACCCGAGGCGGCGCGCATGCAACGCGAGACCCCGGTAACCGGGGCATTCGCATCCTTTGTGGTGACAGATCCGACTCTCAACACGATCGTGGCCACCACGAGCATTCATTTCAGCGACGTACCGTCGATCGTTGAGTGCCCGACACCTACCGGGCGTTTGCTGGTCTGCGCAATTGCCCCCGATCGGTTGGCGACGGCACCTGAAATCGAGCGCTACCTCGATCGTCTGGTGGCCTCTGGGTCGAGATCAGGCGACGGTGCCACGTCTGTGGCGCCCCAGACGATCGGAGTCGGGATCGTCGGCTACGGGCCGTTCGGCGGTATGGGGTACGCCCACGGGCTCGCCGCGACGGAAACCGACGGACTCGCCTTCGTGGGCGTCTGTGATTCAAACGAGGAACGTCGCCTGGCGGCGGTGGCCGACTTCCCGACGGTGCAGGGTCATGCGGACCTCGCCTCACTGTGCGGGGCCGATGATGTCGACGTCGTCATCGTCGCCACGCCGCCGGTATTGCACGCGCCGATCGCCCTCGAACTCCTCCGAGCGGGCAAACACGTAGTTGTCGAAAAGCCGATGTGCCTCACCGTCAAGGATGCCGACGAACTGCTGGCCGTATCCGCCGAAGTGGGCAGAACAATCACAGTCCACCAAAACCGTCGCTGGGACGGCGACTTCCTGGCTCTTCGTCGCGCCGTCGACACAGGTCTTCTCGGCGACGTTTTCAACATGGAGACATTCGTCGGCTCCTTCGAACACCCCTGTCGCTGGTGGCACAGCGACGAAGCATTTTCCGGCGGCGCGGTTTATGACTGGGGATCACATCACATCGACTGGATCCTGCGCATTTTCCAGAGCCGACCGCAACGGGTCCGTGCCATTTCACACAAGCGTGTCTGGCGCGACGTCACGAATGCCGATCAGATCGATGTCCACATGCGCTGGGATGATGGACGTGAAGCCCGGTTCATCCAGAGCGACGTGGCGGGAATCCGCAAGCCGAAGTTTTATGTGCAGGGCACCTCGGGTACCGCCGCGGCCGATTATGACCCGGTGACAATCGACCGACTTGAAGATGGTCGCGGACATATCGCCCACCGCTGGCACCACGCCGAGGTAGCTGCTGACCTCCGAGTGAGTCGATATGAGCCGGGATACGGCACGGTCGACATGGTGCTGCCACCGTTGGCTCGGCTGGCCTGGCCCTTTCACCGAGCACTGGCCGATCATCTGATCCTCGGCGAACCCGTCCCGGTCCCGCCGGAGGAATCCCGCGATGTCGTCGCCGTCCTCGAAGCTGCCCATGCATCAGGTGCCGACGGTGGTGTGGAGCTCAACTGTGGTTGAACTCCTGGGCATCGGCATACTCGGGGCCAACTCGTGGATCGCAAACGCTGCGGTCATACCCGCAATCAATGAGTGCCCGCACGCGATGCTCGCCGCTAGCGGAGCCCGATCTGGACCCCGAAGCTACACCGATGTGCTGAGCGATCCTGACGTCGACGCCGTCTACATCGCCCTAGCCAATGGTGAGCACCTCGAGTGGGTGGAACGGGCGGCAGAGGCCGGCAAGCACGTTCTCTGCGAGAAGCCTCTGGCTGTCTCCTCACGCGAGGCCAGACGGATGTTCGCAGCCTGTGATGCGGCCGGTGTCGTGCTCGCCGAGGCCTACATGACGCCGTTTCATCCCCTCTCGATTGCGATCGCGACGCTGATCACTGCGCGTGAGCTCGGCGAGATCCGCCACATCACCTCGCACTTCACCTTCCCCCTCGCGCGCCCCGAGGCCGGCACGGAGATCAACTACCGCTGGCTGCCGGAGCAGGGTGGTGGAGCTCTTCTCGATGTGGGTATCTACTGCCTCGACCCGGTCCAAAAGATTCTTGGTTCCGACGAACTCCGAATCGAAGCGCAGGTCGTCTCGGCCGACACGGGTATCGATCTCACCACTTCGGCGTGGCTTCGCAATTCCTCTACAGCGTCGGCCTCGGTGCTGATGTCGTTTGAACTGCCGGAAAATCAATCCCTGGTGATCGACGGAACGGCCGGATCGCTTCGGGTCGATCGTCCGTTCACACCGGGAACCGACGGGTCGATCTTCCAGGTTGCCCGACCGGATGGACGCTGCGACGAGTACCGGGTCGAAGGAGCGAACTGCTACGCGCTGATGATCGAGGCCTTCGTCGCGTCCGTCCGCGGGTCGAAGCCCTGGCCACGCTCTGGTGCCGAGGTGCTCTCGACCATTGAGTTGTGCGAATCGATCGCCAACGCCGGCCGGGCCGTGACGTGACGATCGAGGAACTGCGGATAACGGTTGCGCCGGGCGTGGAACTGCGGGCGCTGGCGGGCGGCCTCGACCAGGCCCGAACGCCCTTCGTGCTGGTCCATGGCTTGGCCTCGAATGCTCGCACCTGGGACGGCGTTGCGGCGGAACTGACGGCATCAGGCCATCCGGTGGTGTCGATCGATCAGCGGGGGCACGGCCAGTCGAGCAAACCCGATCACGGCTACGACTTCGAGACAATCGTCACCGACCTCGTCACCTTGATCAACGCAATCGGGTTCCGCCGACCAGTGGTCGTCGGTCAGTCATGGGGTGGAAATGTCGTCATCGAACTGGCGGCCACCCACCCGGACATCCCCGGTGCGGTGGTCGCCGTCGATGGTGGATTCATCGAATTAGCCAGCCGTTTCGACGACTGGAACGCGTGCCGGGAGATACTGACCCCTCCGCATCTCGCCGGTACGCCTGCAGCGTCGATGGAACGCTGGATGCGCGAGAGCCATACCGACTGGACCGAAACGGGCATCGCTGGAGCGATGGCCAATTTCGAGATCCGACCGGACGGCACGATCGCTCCCTGGTTGACCCTGAATCGACACCTCGCAATTCTCGAGTCGCTCTACAGCCATCGCCCGTCCACGCGATACGCACTGGTCGACGTGCCCGCACTGCTGGTGCCGGCCGACACCGGCGACGTCGCATGGACAGGCGACAAACGCGCCGCAGTGGCCACCGCACTGAACCTTCTCCCGAACGGTCGAGCACACTGGTTCGCGCCGGCCCACCACGATATCCAAGCGCAGCATCCGGTCCGATTGGCCGCGGTCCTTGCGGAATTTGCCGAGGAGGCCGTGCGCGCATGACCCGTCTTCTTACCATCATGGGCAGCGGCGAAACGTCACCGACCATGGTGAAGCCACACCGCGAGGTGTTCGAGCATCTCTCGGCATCGGCGCTCACCGCCGACGCCGCCATTCCGTCAGTCTTTCTCGATACGCCGTTCGGCTTCCAGGAAAATGCCGACGAACTCTCGGCGAAGACGGTTCAGTACTTCAAGGTCTCCCTCAATCGCATCGTCGACGTCGCCGGTCTCTGCGATGTCGCGACGGCGACAACCCTTGAGCGCGAGGTGGCCTTCAACACGATCCGGCAGGCCCGGTTCGTCTTCGCAGGACCCGGGAGTCCGACCTACGCGCTGCGGCAGTGGGCCGGAACTCCACTTCCGGAACTGCTGGCAGAAAAATTACAAACCGGTGGCGCTGTGACATTTTCAAGTGCGGCCGCACTCACGCTCGGGATCAGCACAGTCCCCGTTTACGAAATCTACAAGTCCGGAACGAACCCGCACTGGCTCGATGGACTCGACCTGTTGACGCCGTTCGGCCTCCCTGTTGCGGTCATCCCGCACTACAACAACACCGAGGGTGGCCACCACGACACACGTTTTTGCTACCTGGGTGAAAGGAGGCTGCGGATTTTGGAGGAACTTCTCCCTGCCGGTGCCTTCGTACTCGGTGTCGACGAACACACCGGCGTCATCCTGGATCTCGATAAAGACACGGCGAAAGTCGTGGGCCTCGGTGTCGTCACCGTCCGTCGCAACGGCATCTCCATGGAGATCCCGTCCGGTGAAACCGTACCCATCGATATGTTGCGGGAACACCCGTCGGCCCGGTCGGGAACTTCTACCGCTCGAAGTGCACCGGTGCTCACGCCTGCGGCCGACGACAGCCCGATTGCCGGAACCGTTTCGACGAAGGTGGCGGCTTCGCTGGCCTCAGATGTAGAACGCTGCAGCGCCGAGTTCGATCTTTCCATCGAAGGGCGCGATGCGGCCGGTGCGGTCGCGGCAATCCTCGATCTTGACGATGCCATTCGCGACTGGTCCGCCGATACGCTTCAAAGCGTCGAGATGGATAAAGCACGAGCACTGCTGCGATCCATGATCATTCGACTCGGCGATGCCTCGCGCAGCGGACTGACCGATCCGCGCGATGTCCTCGGACCCCTTGTGGAAATCGCACTTTCGGCCCGATCAGAGGTTCGCCGGGCGAAACTCTACGACCTCTCCGACCAGATACGCGACGAGCTCGCCCTTGCCGGTGTCGAGGTACGCGATACGGCCGATGGCCAGATGTGGGAACTGACTAAGCCCGACTGACCAGCCCCGACTGAGTAAGCCCCGACTGAGTAAGCCCGACTGGTCAGTGGATCATGCCGGCAGCGTTGCCGCGGCCGCGTGCGCCGGTGACGGCGTACACCACAACAAAAATTAGTGATGCGAGCAGGATGATCACGGCACCCGGCGAAACATCGACGTGGTAGCTGATCACCATCCCGATAGCACCACAGACGGCTCCCACCAGGGGCGCGATCACGAGCATGCGGGAAAACGAGTTGGTAACCATCCGGGCGATGACGGCGGGGGTCACAAGCAACGCACTGATGAGCAGAACTCCGACGATCTTCATCGTGAAGAGGATCGTGGCGGCAAGCATCACCATGAGCAAAGCTTCCATTCGTCCAACGTTGACCCCACTGACATCGGCGACTTCTGGATCGAAGGTGGCGAAAAGAAGCTTGCGATAAAACCCCGCGATGATGCCCACCGCAAGCACTCCGACGGACGCGACTGCGACCACCTCGAGAGCCGTGACTCCGAGAATGGATCCGAAAAGAACGGCCTCAATGGAGCGCTTGGCAGTTCCAAAAACGTTCGTCAATGCGAGGCCGAACGCAAAGGACGCGGTGGCGATGACGCCAATGGCGGCATCGGCGCCGACCTTCCCGCGGCGGGCAACCCGACCTATCATGAGCGCCGAGAGCAGACCCCATATTCCGGCGCCGAGGTAGAAGTTCACGCTGAGAACTGCGCTGGCAGCAGCGCCGCCAAAGATGGAGTGGGAGAGCCCATGTCCGATGTAGCTCATGCTGCGAAGGACGACATAGACGCCAACGAGCCCGCAGATAGCTCCGGCAAGGGTGGACACCATCCAGCCGTTGCGGAAGAACTCGAACTGAAACGGTTCGAACAGCGTCATGCAAGTCCCATCGGGCTGTCGGTGACGAGAAGCATTCCGCCGTGTTCGAGGACCTTCATCGGAGCTCCGTAAGTGCGCTCGAGCACCGCCGGAGTAAGCACCTCGATTGGAGTCCCGACGGCGATTAGTTCGCGGTTGACGCAGGCGATTATCGGGAGATGGGCAGCGAGACCGTTGATGTCGTGCGTGGACAGCACGACCGAGGTGCCGTTGCGGTGAAGGTCGGTCAGGAGGTGGACCACTTCGTGTCGGGTGCGCACGTCGACACCGGAGGTCGGTTCGTCGAGCACGAGGAGTTCGGGATCACTGTAAAGAGCGCGGGCCAGAAACACCCGCTGCTGTTGGCCACCGGAGAGTTCGCGGATGTGGCGATTTTCGAAACCACCGAGGCCGAGTTGCTCAAGAAGTTCCGACATTCGTCTGCGTTCGGACTCGGTGGCGCGCGGCCGGTACCACTTCGACGCCCCGGCCATCAGGACGACTTCACTGGCCGTGATCGGAAAATTCCAGTTGACGGTTTCGACCTGGGGAACGTAGGCGATCCGCAGATCACTGCGGCGGCGCACCGCGCCCCTGGTTGGCCGAAGATTTCCGAGTACCAAGCGCAAAAGCGTGGTCTTCCCCGACCCGGATGGGCCTATGACCCCGAGGAACGACGGCTCCTCGATGATCAGGTGGACATGATCGAGCACGAACGGGCCGCCGTAGGAGTGTGAGACTCCGTCGAGCTCGACGAGGGCGGTCACTGCGGGTAGACGGCGGTATCCGGCGAGACGTCGGCGACGTCCAGGTTCTTCAGTGCCGAGGCATCGCCGCCGAGTGCCTCGACCATGGTCACGTAGTCGAACTGCATCAGGCCAAGGAAGGAATGATCGGCATCGCCGGGTTCACCGGGGAGGTCGTCATCGCGGAGTACGTCCACATAGGTGGCCCCAGTTTCACGGCCGATCTGTTCAAGTACCGGACTCGGGTATACCTCAGAGCCGAAGATCGCCTTCACCTTGCTGTCTCTGACCTGATTGATGAGATCGCTGACTTCGCGCGGCGTGGGTTCATCAAAATCGGAAGGCTGAATGGCACCGAGAACTTCCCAGCCATAGTCATCGGCGAAGTAGGCAAAGGCGTCGTGGTAGGTGAGGAGCTTGCGGTCGCCGACCGGCAGGGTCGCCGTGGCAGTTGTCACGGCCGCGCTGAACGCCTCGAGTTTCGCCGTATAGGCGGCTGCATTCGAGGTGTAAGCCTCGGCGTTCGACGGATCCATCTTCACGAGTACATCGCGGATGAGCGCCACGTATTTGATCGCAAGCTTCGGGTTGGTCCAGAGGTGGGGATTCGGCTTGCCTCCCTCCTTGGGGAAGGAGAAGTCGTAGATGTAGTCGCCGACCGGCAACACCGCCGTGCCGAGTTCGCAGACGTCCGCCGAAGAAGGGAGGTTGGTTCTGGCAAGTTCGATCGTGTTCTCCTCGAGCGTGAGCCCGTTTGCGAAAAACACGTTCGTCTGAGCCAGCGTCGTTGCCATGCTGGGTGAGGGCTCGAACGTGTGGGAGTTGGTCCCCTCAGGCACCAACCCGGTGACCTTTGCGAGTTCCCCGGCAACGTTGGCAACCATGGATGTTATCGGCGCAACGGTGGTGGAAATGTTCAGCGTCGAGCCAGCCGGAATGACTTCGCCGGAAAGACACGCGGCGAGAGCCTCGCCCTGGACATCCCGGGGCTCACCGGTCTCGTCGTTTTCGGCGGTCGAGGTACATCCGCCGACGATCGCGAGGGCCGGAACCATTGCGGTGGCGAGTGCGGTTCTTAGAGTGGGCACCAAACCAGCTTACTGACGGGGTCACCGCAGACTTCGCCGCCTGAGCATGCCCACGGCTCATCCGTCACGGCAACGACCTGGGCCACCGGTTGCGGGACGCCGAGTGACCCCGACGAAGTAGCCCCGAACTTCTGTTCGGGGCTACTTCGTGATCGAACGGTGCAGAGTTAGCCCTCGTCAGAACCCGAGGTGGCCGCCGAACGGGCGGCGCGCGCCCTGGCCTGACCGGCTTCGCTGGCCGCCTTTGCGACGGCCCGGCCGGCCGCCGAGCGCCCGACTCGAGGACCGTCGGCCTTCACCTTCGGGGCGGCCTGCGCGGACTCCTTGGCCGGATCCGCAGCGCGACCGCTGTCACCAGCCTCGACCTCAGGGGCGGTGACGGCGGCCGCGCGAACTGACGCGACCGACCGGGTGCTGACCGCGGCCGCGGCGCTGGCCTTGACCGAAGCGGCATTCACCGCACCGGCCGGGGCCGGCGTCGCCTGGACGCCCAGTTGGCTGGTGACGTAGGAGACCAGCCCCGGGACCCCGGTGGCCGAACCGTTGTATCCGCTGAAGTAGGCGTTGGCCAGCAATGAGTTGCCGACCGTAACCGGCCCGACGTTGAACCGTGGGATGAGGGCGGTCGCGCTCAGCACGAGGCCCTGAACCAGATCGGCCGGCGGAACCCCGATCTGGCTGGTGACGTAGCTGACGACCCCGTCGACGCCGACCGCAGAGCCGTTGTATCCGCTGTAGTAGGCGTTGGCCAGCAACGAGTTGCCGACCGCGACCGGACCCAGGTTGAACACTGGAATCATCGCGGTGACCGCGATGACCTCAGCCTGGTTGTTGGCGAGGAAGTCCGTCACGAAAGTGCCGAAACCGCCCCTGCTCCAGTCGTCGTCATCGTCGTCGTCATCATCGTCGTCATCGTCGTCATCGTCGCCGAAGGATCCGGCGCCGAAGTAACCGATGTAGATGTCGCCCTTGCCCTTCCAACCGCCACCCTGGGAGTGCGACAGAAGGTCGAGATCGGCTGTCACCGGGGTCGCGTCGGGTATCGGTGCATCTGCCTGACCGATCGCGACGGGTGTTGCGGCGATCAGCGCCCCGGCCGTGGCGAAGGCCACTCCGGTCAACGCGAACTTGGAACCGTTCATGTCCATTCCCTCCTAAGGGTGGCCGCAGCGGTCGCCGCAAACCCATGACCTGTCTAGTACAGACCTGAGTAAATCGTAAGGGACGTTAGTCCTCATATTTGCTCGCCACAACTCGACGCAGAGTGCACTCCGGACGGTAGTAACCTGACCCGATGGGCGCCAACGTGTGGATACTCGGCGGTTACCAGAGCGATTTCGCCCGAAACCTCACTCGTGAGGGCCGGGATTTTGCCGACCTGACGCGCGAAGTGATCGAGAAGACACTGGCCGACTTGATGATCGACGCCATCGACATCGACGTGGTCCATGTGGCCAACGCCTTCGGCGAGATGTTTGCCGCCCAGGGCCACCTCGGCGCCATGCCGGCCACCGTCTGCGAAGACCTCTGGAACACCCCGGCTACCCGTCACGAGGCAGCCTGCGCCTCCGGCAGTGTCGCGGTACTGGCCGCCGTCGCCGACCTGCGGGCCGGGCACTACCGGGCCGCCCTGGTGGTCGGCCTCGAACTGGAGAAGACCGTCCCCGGCGACACCGCCGCCCGGCATCTGGGGGCCGCAGCATGGGCCGGACACGAGGGCACGGACGCGAAATACCTGTGGCCGGCGATGTTCGCCGAAGTCGCCGATGAGTACGACCGCCGCTTCGGTATCGACGACCGCCACCTGCACGCCATCGCCGCGCTGAACCTGGCCAATGCCAAACGCAATCCCAACGCCCAGACCCGCGACTGGCAGGTTCCCGACCTGGCCGTCGCCGGCACCAACGACACCGTCAATCCGCCAGTCGAGGGCCGGATCCGTCGTTTCGACTGCAGCCAGATGACCGACGGCGGCGCCGGAGTCGTCCTGGTCAACGACGAGTTCCTGCGCGAGCATCCCGATGTCCGACCGATCGGGCTGATCGAGGGCTGGGGTCATCGCACCGTCGGATTGGGCCTGCGCCAAAAACTTGACCGGGACGCCGGCGATCCATACGTACTACCGCACGTCCGCGCGGCTATTCACGATGCGTTCAAACGTGCACGGGTGCATCTCAATGACCTCGACGGCTTCGAGGTGCACGATTGCTTCACCCCCAGCGAGTACCTGGCGATCGACCACATCGGCCTGACCGGACCGGGCGAATCGTGGAAAGCCATCGAGGCCGGCGACATTGAGATCGGTGGTCGGCTCCCAATCAACCCCAGCGGCGGTCTGATCGGCGGCGGCCATCCGGTCGGGGCCTCCGGGATCCGGATGCTGCTCGACGCTGCCAAACAGGTCAGCGGCAACGCCGGCGACTACCAGGTGGACGGTGCCCGCCGCTTCGGCACGCTCAACTTTGGCGGAAGTACCGCCACCACAGTCAGTTTCGTCATCGGACCCGGGGAGCCCGCTCGAATAGGACCTCGATATGGACATTGAGATAGTCGGGAAATTACTGTCCACGCTGCCCGAGAACGACGACCACCCGTACCGAACCGGACCGTGGCGGCCGCAGACCACTGAGTGGCGCGCTGATGACCTGACGGTCGTGGAGGGCCGGATTCCCGCCGACCTCGATGGCATCTATCTGCGCAACACCGAGAACCCCCTACATCCCGCGCTGAAGTCTTACCACCCTTTCGACGGCGACGCGATGCTGCACATCGTCGGCTTCCGGGATGGAAAAGCGTTCTACCGCAACAGGTTCGTTCAGACTGAGGCCCTGGGCGCCGAGAATGACGCCGGCGGACCACTCTGGCCGGGCCTGGCCGAACCACTGTCACTGTCGAGAGTCGACCACGGCTGGGGTGCGCGCACGCTACTCAAGGACGCCTCAAGCACCGATGTGGTGGTCCACCGCGGCACCGCACTGACGAGCTTCTACCAGTGCGGAGAACTCTATCGCGTCGATCCCTACACCGCCGACACCCTGGGCAAGGAGACTTTCAACGGCGGTTTCCCGTTCGACTGGGGGGTCTCGGCGCACCCTAAGGTCGATGACCGCACCGACGAGATGCTCTTCTTCAACTACAGCAAACACTCGCCCTACCTGCACTACGGTGTCGTCGACGCAAACAACGACCTCGTGCACTACGTCGATATTCCGCTCCCGGGTCCGCGCCTGCCGCACGACATGGCGTTCACCCGGAATTACGCCATCTTCAACGACTTTCCGCTGTTCTGGGACCCCACTCTCCTGCAATCCGATCTGCATGTGCCGCGGTTCCATCGCGATATGCCGTCCCGCTTCGCGGTTGTCCCCCGGCGAGGTGGCACGGGTTCGGTCGCCGGTGGTGACATCCACTGGTTCGAGGCAGACCCGACATTCGTGCTGCACTTCACCAACGCCTACGAGGACGGTGACGAGATCGTGCTCGACGGTTTCTACCAGGGCGATCCCGAACCGGCCGACAACGGCGACGGCGACAGGTGGCAGCGTGCGTTCCGTTTCCTGGCAATCGACCGGATGCAGGCCCGGCTACACCGGTGGCGACTAAACCTTGTGACCGGCGCAGTGACCGAAGAGCCATTGAGCGAGAACATCTCCGAGTTCGGCACGATCAACGCCGGCCACGGTGGTGAGACATACCGCTATGCCTACGCGGCTACCGGTAAGCCGGGATGGTTCCTGTTCGACGGCCTTATTCGCCATGATGTGGTCACCGGAAATGAGCAGAATTATCGTTTCGCAGACGGCGTCTACGGCAGTGAGACCTCAATGGCACCCCGGATCGGCAGCCGCGCCGAGGATGACGGCTACCTGATTACCCTGACCACCGACATGAACGCCGACGCATCCTATTGCCTGGTGTTCGACGCGGCCGCTCTCGAAGAAGGCCCGGTCTGCAAACTGCAACTGCCCGAACGGATTTCCAGCGGAACCCACTCCACCTGGGTGGCAGGTTCAGCCGTACGCCGCTGGCGTGAGACCGACTCGGCGGCCGAGGCCGTCGGGTTGGCGGGGACAAACCGACGATCGCGATGAACTAGCAGGCAGGGCGACCGACCGGCGGCGTCATCGCCGTTCAGCCGGGCGGAAGAAGCTGGAATCCCTTAATGATCATCGCCGAATCGGCCGCATAGGTCTTGTCATCCGGCCTGATGGTCTGCACGGTCAGCGTCGCGACGTAGTTGGCGTCGCGTCCTTTGTAGAGCGCGCTCACCGCGCTCGCATTACGCGGCGGCACCGCTGGGAGTTTCGGGCCGAGCTTGACCTCGGGCGCGGTGTAGGTGGACGACAGTGCCACTGCCCCGCAGACCTGTGTGGGGCTGGAGTTCATATCGGTCAGCTTCAGTTTTGTCGCCAACTGTTCGTTTTGCGCCTCGAGCACCTTCTCGGACTTGGGTATTTCGGTGCCGATCTTCTGCAGCGTCACCACCGCGTTGGGCGTGAATTCGTCCACCGTCAGTGCGGGATTTCGGATCGCGAACCTGATGGACTCGTTGTCCATTTTTGTGCTGCGCTCCCAACCCGGCGGGACGGGAATTCGCATCCTAGGCTCCTGGTCAGTCCGTGTCGGAACGTCGCTGAGCGCCGCCGAGACCTCCACGCACCGTTCAGCACTGGGTTTTGAGCTTGAGCAGCCGGTCATCGCGAGCGTGGCCATCACAGCGACTCCCAGCGCACCGATAGCAGTCCGCGTCGGTCTGACTGCAGTGCCCATACGCCTTCCCTTCACCAATTATTCGCCCGCTTGAGCCTACCGACGCGCCCTTGAGAAAGCCCGGACGGCCGCCGATCAGTCGCTGACCAGTACGGACACCAGCGCCCACACCGAACACGCCAGCGCAGCCAGGGCGAATGCCGCACCGAGATAGAACCCGTATCCGGCGTCGACCGGTGGTGCGACGTTAGAGCGGTAGTACCACCACGTGAGGACAGCGATCAGCGCTGAGATCACCACCGCAGCGGCCCCGGCCAATCGCGGCGCGAGGCCGCGGGCCAGCATCGCCCCGAGGACGATCAACACCGAGGACAGCAGCACTATCAGCTGTCCGGCCCCGAACCGGGGCGGTAATTCGACGCTGCCTAGGGTCCCGCCGATGGCGCTGGCGCGACCCCCGCCGCCGACCGCCGAGGTGAGCCAGGGCAGCCAGGCGCTGATCGACAGACCGGTCGCCCACAGCACCACCAACCACCCGGGACGCAGGCGTGCCATTCTGAAGACCCTAACCGTTTCACCGAACGCACGGTCCGGCCACAGCGCCGATGACCGCGGAAAGGCAGCGCTTGATGACGGAGTTACCGGGGTGGATACGTCGGCTGAATCTGGCCCCGCACCCCGAAGGAGGCTGGTTCCGCGAAACCTAGCGCAGCGAACTGACACTGGCCGGACCCGCGCTACCGGCCCACTACGACGGCCCGCGCGCGGCCGGCACCGCGATTCTCTTCGCCCTGCTTCCCGGACAGGAATCCGCATGGCACACCGTGCGCAGCGCCGAACTGTGGTTGCACCATCGGGGTAGCCCGGTGGTGCTGGAGTTCGGACCCGACCAGGAGTCCGCGGCGACCTGGGTGCTCGGCTCCGATATCGACGCCGGCCACCACCCTCAGGTGCTGGTGCCGCCCGGGCACTGGCAACGGGCCCGTCCGCGCGGAACCGAGGCCAGCCTGGTGAGCTGTGTCGTGGTACCGGGCTTCGACTTCGCCGATTTCGTCCTGGGGCTATGACCCCCGCCCCGGTTTCCCAAGTAGCGTTCGCTCATGCCCGGCCACATCATCGTCTGCGGCGAGGACGCGCTCGCGATTCGGATCATCAACGAACTCGGCGATGCCGACATCCGAACGCTGCAGTCCCCAACCGGCCTCGCCGACGCCGAGATTCATTCCGCGCGCGCAATCATCTGCGCCTCCGCTGAGGACTCACTCAATCTGGAGATGGCCTTACTGGCACGGCGGGCGAACGCCGACGTCCGGGTGGTGGCCCGAATCGGCAATCCGGTGCTTCGCCAGGCGTTGAACGGCGACGATGGTCCGGGCGCAATTCTCGATGTCGCCGATCTGGCCGCGCCCTCGGTGCTCGAAGCACTGCTTGGGCGAACGGCACACACCATCCGGGTCGCGGCGGTGGACTTCGTCGTCTCCACCGCCGGGGCGCCGGTGGCCGGCACACTGCGGGAGATCTACGGCCGACTGGCGCCGGTGGCCATCGTCCGCGGTCCGAACTCAACCGAGGCCGGGGAGGTGCTTGCCTGCCCCGCGCTCGATACCCACGTCGAGGAAGGCGACCTGGTCACGATGATCGGCAGCCCCGGCGAACTCGCCGAGCACGGAATGTCGGTCGTGGCTGCCGCCGAGGCAACCCCGCTGCGGCCCCACAAGAGAGTCGGGTTTCTGGACTCGGTCCGCGCCTTTCATCACGACCTTAACCCGATGTTCTACCGAGCGCTGGCGCTGGCGCTGATGCTGCTGATCGGCTCAACGATTCTCCTGCGCTTAACCTTTCAACAGCCGAACATGGACTGGGTCGATGCGCTGTCGTTCGCCACCGAGACGCTCACCACCGTCGGGTACGGCTACTTCAACTTCACCCTGCAGGCAACCTGGCTTCGACTCTGGGGCGTGGTGATGATGCTCAGTGGAATCACCACCAACGCGATCCTGGTGGCCTTCGTCGCCGACGTTTTACTGTCCCGGCGGATGCCGCAGGCGGCCAGTCGGCAAAAAGTCAGCCACCTTCGGGATCATGCCGTGGTGGTAGGCCTGGGATCGTTCGGCGTCCGGGTCGTCGCGATGCTCAAGGAGGCCGGACACGACGTGGCGGTGATCGAGGTCGACGCCGACAGCCGATACCTATCGGCGGCGGCGGAGCTCAACGTTCCGGTGATATTCGGTGACGCCACTCTGCGTCCCACACTCACTGCGGCCCGGGTCTCCCAAGCCCGCGCGGTGGCCGTGCTGACCGAGAACGACATGGTCAACATCGAAACCGGACTGATCCTGCAGGAAATGCTTGATGGAACCGCGAATCTGGACCCGGTGGGCGCACTGCCGCCGATCGTCCTGCGGATTTATGACCGTGAACTCGGCGCAGCGGTTGGCCACCGCCTCGGCTTCGAACACGTGCGTTCCACCGTGGACCTAGCCACACCGTGGTTCATCGGGGCGGCGATGGGATTGGAGGTACTCGGGACCTTCTCCGTAGGCCAGCGTTCGTTCATGCTCGGCGGCGTGCGGGTTCAGGCCTCCAGCGAGATGGACGGGATCGCCATGATCGGGTTGTCCACCCGAACGCGGATCATCGCCGTCGAGCGCCACGGCGGGCCGGTGGAATTGCATCCGCACCGCGACAGCCACCTGCAGGCCGGAGACACCGCCTACCTGGTGGGCCCGTACCGCGAACTCCTCGAGACACTGCGTCGGGGGCAAGCCCACCAGGGCCCGAATTAGGCTGGGGCCCGGACGAACTAGGCCGGGGCGAACACGGTCACGAAACGATCCAACGATGCCCGGATATCAGAGCGAAGGCCGGCAGCCACGATCAGTCCGATGGGACCGAACAGGGCAGGCCCGCCGAGGTGGATGTCCATGCTGACGACCGCAGTTCCGCCGGCAGAGCCCACTAGGTCGGATGGGATCGCCGCACCGGGTCGGACCCTGCCGATCATCTTCACCTTCACACCATTGGTGCCGATGCCGTCCAGCGTCAACGACTCCGGCGGCCTGAAGTTCACAATAGTCCAAGTGATCCGGTTGTACATGCCCCTAACCTCGACGATGGACTCCACAACAGTGCCCTTGTCGATAGTCTTCGGCAGCGTCGAACGCCAAACCCGGTGAATGCTCAGCCACTCGGAGTACCGGGACAGGTCAGAGGCATGCTGCCACGCCTGTGCAGGTGATAGCGGAACGTCTACGGAGACCGAGACCTTCGCCATCCGGGGCTTACTTCGGGTCGACCTTATCGGCGACGGTCTCAGCGGCGCCACTGACCTTGTCGGCAACGGTCTCAGCGGCACCGGAGGCGGCTTCCTTGGCGTTACCCGCGGCGTCAGCGACCTTGTCGACCGCGTTCTGGGCGGCGCCCTGCACCTTGTCGATGGTCTCGGAGAACTTACCCGAGGTTTTCTCGTCGATCAGGTCGCCGGCCTTGTCGATCGCGCCCTCGATCTTGTCGACGTTGTCGCTGATGACTTCTTTGGCTTTATCGAACAAAGACATGGTAAATCCCTTCATGGTCGGTGCGGGACGCCTGTCGGATCCGGTTGCCCGGATGGAGTCCCCGAGTCAATCTACGCACCGTCAGCGTCTACCGCCACAAAACCCGTGGTTCGCCGAGCAGCCTGCCCCGAATCCACCAGGAAGCCTCGATCAGGGCCGCGGCAATCAGGCCGATCAGCACCGCCGGTGTGGTTACGGCCGGGTCCGACGGGTCGAGCATGAACTTCTCCCGGGCCAACGGCAGGGCGAAGATCACCAGGTAGCCGAAGGCCGAGAAGGCGACCAGTGCCACCCGCCACCACTGGTAGGGACGAGCCACCACCGCCAGTACCCACATGGCCCCGATCAACAGGGTGATCAGCGCGGCCGTCGAGGCCTGCGTCTGCTTGACCAGACTGGCGTCCCGGCCGGGGTAGGCGAGCAGATACGAGACGAAGGTCGCGATCCCGATCACCGTTCCGGCGGGGAGTGCCGAGGTCATCACCCGGCGGACGAATCCGGGGCGGGCCCGTTCGTTGTTGGGTGCCAGCGACAACACGAAAGCCGGGATACCGATTGTGAACCACGCCGCGATGGTGACGTGGATCGGCTGGAACGGGTAGAGCAGTGGGTCGGTGTCCAGCCAGTGTGACGCCAGACCGGCCAGGCCCACCAGCATGGCCAGCAACACCGAGTAGACCGTCTTGGTCAAAAACAGGTTGGAAACCCGTTCGATGTTGCCGATCACCCGGCGGCCCTCGCCGACCACGTAGGGCAACGTGGCGAACTTGTTGTCCAGCAACACGATCTGGGCCACCGCCCGTGAGGCGGGGCTGCCCGAGCCCATCGCCACGCCGATGTCGGCATCCTTGAGGGCCAATACGTCGTTGACGCCGTCACCGGTCATGGCCACGGTGTGATCCCGCGACTGCAACGCGTGCACCATGGCCCGCTTCTGGTCGGGCCGGACCCGGCCGAAAGTGGTGTAGGTGGCCATGGTGTCGGCCAGCGCCTCGGCCTCGGTCGGGAGTTCGCGTGCATCGATCGTCTCGCCGTGCAGGCCCAGCGAGCCGGCCACCGCACCCACCGAGACCGCGTTGTCGCCGGAAATGACCTTAATCGCGACCTGTTGGGAGGCGAAGTAGTCCAAGGTATCGCGGGCATCAGGGCGCACTCGCTGCTCCAGAATCACCAGGGCCACCGGCGTCACCCCGCCCGGAGCATCCGCGGCGTCGACGCTACGGTCCGCCGAGCCCAGCAACAACACCCGCAGCCCCTGGGCGCCGATCTCCTCGGCCCGCTCAGCCACCGGCGAAGCCGGGTCGAGCAGCACATCGGGGGCGCCGATCACCCAATTGCCATGCTCGCCGAAGGAGGCGCCGCTCCACTTGGTGGCCGACTTGAACGGCGCGACCGCGGTCGAGGACCAGCCCGGAGCCTGGGGATATGCCTCCGCGATGGCGATCATGCTGGCGTTGGGCCGGGAGTCGTCGGCGGCAAGCGCCGCCAGTGCGGCACCGACCCGCCCCGCATCTACCCCGTCCAGTGGCCTGGCCTCAGATAGCCGCATCCCGTTCTCGGTGAGCGTCCCGGTCTTGTCCGCGCACACCACGTCCACCCGGGCCAGGCCCTCGATGGCAGGCAGTTCCTGAACCAGGCACTGACGCCTACCCAGCCGGATCACCCCGACCGCGAAGGCGATCGAGGTCATGAGAACCAGTCCCTCCGGCACCATCGGGACCAGGGCGCCCACCATTCGCAGCACCGACTCACGCCAGCCCACGTTGGTGAGGAAAAGCTGGGTGTAAATGATCAGGACACCGGCCGGCACCAGCAGATAGGTGATGAATCGCAGGATCATGTCGATGCCGCTGCGAAGTTCGGACCTCACCAGGGTGAACTTGCTGGCCTCCTCGGCGAGCTTGGCCGCGTAGGCCTCCCGACCTACCTTCGTGGCGCGATAGGCACCGGTGCCGGCCACCACGAAACTGCCCGACATCACCGCATCAGAGCACGACTTGGCGATCGCGTCGGCCTCCCCGGTCAGCAGTGACTCGTCGATCTCGAGTGCGGCGGATTCCAGTACTTCACCGTCGACGACGATTTGGTCTCCCGGACCGATTTCAATGATGTCGTCGAGCACCACCTCGTTCGGCGGCAACTCGCGAGTTCCGGACTCGCGCCGCACACAGGGTTTGGCCTGACTCACAATGGCCAGGTTGTCGAGGGTCTTCTTGGCCCGAAGTTCCTGAATGACGCCGATGGCGCTGTTGGCAACGATCAGCAGACCGAAAAGTCCGTTGATCAGCGAACCGGTGGCAAGCACGATCAAAAACAACACCCCGAGGATGGCGTTGATCCGGGTCAACACGTTGGCGCGGACAATCTCGCCGACACTTCGCGAGGCACGACTGGGCACGTCGTTGGTCTGGCCCCGTGCGACCCGGACGGCGACCTCGGCATCGGAGAGCCCCGCGGCGATGCTGATCGTCATCGGGGTCCTCCGGAATCGGCATCCCCGGGATCAGCTGCGGCGCACCCGAATCTCACGGCCGCCACCACTGCTGCGTCTCAGTCCGCACCCCCGGTACCACCCGGCCACCCGGCTTCGGTACGACGACGTCCACCGCGACATCGGCCGCCGCAGTGACCAGCCACTCGGCTGGCTCGGCCCACGGATGGGGTGCAAGCCGAAACGTGGCCCAGTGGATCGGCACCAGCACCCCGGGGCTGTCTGCGTTCAGGTCCCGATGGGCCTGCAGGGCCTCCTCGGGGTTCATGTGAATGTCGGGCCAGGACTTGTTGTAGGCCCCGATGGGCAACAGGGTGAGGTCGAAGGGCCCGTGTTCGGTTCCGATATCGCTGAAGCTACCGGTATAGCCGGTGTCACCGCCGAAGTAGACCCGGTGCTCGGGCCCGATCACGGCGAAGGACGCCCACAGCGTGTTGTTGCGAGAAAGAAAACGTCCCGAAAGGTGCCGCGCGGGAGTGCAGACCAGTTTCAGATCACCGACCCGCACGCTGGCATTCCAATCCAGTTCCACCACGCGAGATGCCGGAATTCCCCACTCACGCAGATGCGCGCCCACCCCCAGCGGGGTGATGAACGGAGCCCGCTGGGTTCGGGCCAGCGCCCGAACGGCGTGCATGTCGAGGTGGTCGTAGTGGTCGTGGCTGATCACCACGGCATCCAGGGCGGGAAGCGACTCGAGGGGAAGCGGGGGCGGGTGTAACCGCTGAGGACCCAGGGTGCGCGATGGTGAGCAGCGCTGACTCCACACCGGATCGGTCAGCAACCGGTGGCCGTCGATCTCCAGCAGCGCGGTGGCATGGCCGAGCCAGGTCACCGCCAACGCTTCGGTCCCGGATCGCGACGGCGGAACCGCCAGCGGGATCGGGTGTTTCGGATGACTGTCCGACTTGCTGGACCACACCTCAAAGAGCAGAAGGCGGTTTTCCTCGGCATCGAGGCGCAGACCCGAACCCTGTTCAAGGTTGCAGAATGCCCCGTCCCGGTAGTTTGGCGACCCTTCGGCCGCTGTGCGGATGGCGGCGGCGCTGGCGCCCAGTGCCGCGGGGGTCTCCCGCAGCGCGCCAAGGACCCAACCGCCGGCGGCCAGCGACGCGGTGCCCGCAGCCAGGCGCAGAGCTGCCTTACCTCCGGGCAACAGCGCGTCGATTCCTGGGAGGCCGGGCATCGCTCAGGCGCCCGCAAACCGCGCAGCGCGCTTCTGCATGCGGGCCACCTGGGCCTCGATCACATCCTGGCTGCCCCACGCCTGATCGAAGAGCTCCCGGTGCACCGCGCTCTGTTCCTGGTAGGCACCGTCGTCATTGAGCACCCGCTTCGAGTGCCGCAGCGACAGTGGCGCGAGTCCGGCGATCTCGGCGGCCCACACCTGTGCATCGGCCAAAGTGCCAACCCGGTTCGCCATCCCGGTCTGCAGGGCGGTCTGGGCGTCGAGTTTCTCAGCAGCCAGCAGCATCCCGCGAGCTCGTCCATGGCCAACCAGGGACGCCAACCTACGGATACTCCAGTTATCTAGTGCCAGACCATATCTGGCGATTGGAAACTGAAAATATGCCTCAGGCGCCACCACCCGAAGATCGCAGACCATCGCCAACTGGACACCCGCACCAATGACCGGGCCGTTAATCGCGGCAATCACCGGCATCGGCGCGGCGTCGATGGCAAAGTTCAGCGCGATGGCCTTGTCGGGAAAATCGGCGGCGAACACATCCCCGGACAGATCGGCGCCCGCGCAGAACACGGTGCCTGCCCCGGTCAGCACGATGGCCCGAACGTCGTCACCGGCCGCCGTCTGCACCGCATCCCGCAGGGCATCCACCAACTCCGTATTCAGCGCGTTGCGCCGTTGCGGACGCTGCAACTCGATAGTCGTGACGTCTCCGACCCGTTCGACACCGATCATGGCGATGAGCCTACTGGGGGGTGATTCAGGGCCAGACTCATGCCAACGACTCGATCCAGGCCCGGTGCAGGGCGGCGTAGCGGCCATTGGTGCCGATCAGATCGCCGGGGCGGCCGTCCTCGACGACACGGCCGTGCTCGAGAACCAGCACGCGGTCGGCGATCGCCACCGTGGACAGCCGATGAGCGATGATCAACGCGGTTCGCTCGGCCAAGACGGTCCGAAGGGCACGCTGAACCAGCCGTTCACTCGGGATGTCGAGGGACGATGTCGCCTCGTCAAGGATCAGCACCGCCGGGTCAGCCAGAAATGCGCGGGCGAACGCGACCAACTGGCGCTGCCCGGCGCTGAGCCGGGCACCCCTTCTGGCGACGTCGGTCTGATAGCCGTCCGGCAACGCGGCGATGAACTCCTCGGCGCCCACCGCAGCAGCGGCCGCGACGACCTCGGCGTCGGTGGCGTCGGGCCGGCCGAAGCGGATATTGTCCGCGACGGTGCCGGAGAACAAAAAGTTCTCCTGAGTGACCATCACGACGTGCCGTCGCAGTTCGGACTGATCGACGCTGCGCAGATCGACCCCGTCAAGCGAGACGGCTCCGGAGTCAGGATCGTAAAACCGGGCAATCAGTTTGGCGATCGTGGTTTTGCCCGAACCCGTGGTTCCGACGAGCGCGATGGTCTGACCGGCGGGCACCGTCAGTGTCATCTCGGAAAGCACCGGATGGTCGGGAAGGTAGCCGAAGCTGACCTCACAAAGTTTGATTTCGCCGCGAACCGGATTCAGCGGCACCGATTGCACCGGGTCGGCGATACGTGGTTTGACCCCGAGCACACCGGCCATCTTCTCCAGCGCCGAGGACGCCGACTGGAACGAGTTGAAGAACTGGGAGATTTCCTGCATCGGCTCGAAGAACATCCGCAGATAAAGCAGGAACGCGGCCAGGGTGCCGATAGTCATCTCACCGTTGAGTACCTGGAAACCGCCGTAGAGCAACACCGCCCCAGTGGCGAGGTTGCCGACGAGTTTGACGGCAGGCATGAAGATCGCGAGTAGTCGGAATGTTCGCTCATTGACCACCCGGTAGCCGTCGGTCACCTCCTCGAAGATCTCCTGGTTCCGCGGTTCCCGTCGGTAGGCCTGCACGGCCTTGATGCCGGTCATGGTCTCGACGAACTGAACGATCACCAGGGCTGCGCTCTCTCGCACCTTTCGATAGGTCTTGGCCGACTCAGTGGAAAACCACCACACCAGCGCGGCAAGAACAGGAAAGGCCACCAAGCACACCAGTCCAAGCCGAAAGTCCAGGAACAACAACAGTATTGCTGTTCCAAACAATGTGAGAACCGCGGTCACCAGAGTGTCAAGTCCGGTCTCCAGCATCTCCTCGATCGCCTCGATGTCATTGGTCGATCGACTGACCACCCGGCCCGAGGTGTAGCGATCGTGGAACGCGACGTCAAGAGATTGGAAGTGCCGGAACAACCGGCGTCGCAATTCGAGCAATACCTGCTGCCCAATCCGGCCCGAGGTACGTAGGAAGAACAGCCGGCTCACCGCCTGCACAACCGCCAACACACCCAACGTCACCACAACGACGACTAATTCCCCCGCCGATCCGCCGGCCATCAGCGGTGGAATCGCCCGATCAATACCTCGCTGCACCAAAAGCGGAACTGCCAGTCTTGCAACATTTTCCACGATCACAACCACTGCAAGAATACCGAGAGTGGCCCGAAACGGTCGCAGTAGTTCAACGAGCAACTCACGAGCCTCACGACCGCGCGGCAATGCCTCATCGATCGGAAGGTCGGCAGGTTGTTCGTCGAAAACGCCCCTCCATGAAATCGGCGGCCCCGCACGCCTAGGCGAGGAACGATCGGGGGTCGTCATCGGGTGCGCTCGACGGCCGCATACCCGGTGGGTAGACGGGTCGCTTCCTGTTGCCCGGCCTCGTAGACGTGGTCGAGTTGTTGACGGTCGGCCACGTCCTCCCAGTCCGGTCGCGGCTCAGCGCCGTCGTTGAGTTCGTCATCGGCTGCCAGCAGATACCGATAACGTGGAACCGCGGCCAGCAATTCCTCGTGCGTACCGATATGAGTGATCACACCGGCGCCATCAACGGTATCGAGCAGAGCTACCTTGTCCGCCAGTGACAAGGTCGATGCGCGGTGTGCGACAACAATTCCGGTGACGGAACCTAAAACCCTCCGAAGCGCATCGGTGACCGCCGCCTCGGTGTGAACATCAAGAGCCGACAACGTGTCATCGAGAACCAGGATGCTCGGGCGGGCGAGGATCGCGCGAGCCAACGACAACCGCTGACGTTGCCCGCCGGACAGGCTCATACCCTGCTCACCGATGCGGGTCTGTAGGCCAAAGGGCAACTCGTAAACGAACCCGGCGGCGGCAATTTCGATGGCGCTCGCTAATTCGGCATCGGTGGCCGGATCATCGCGCGACCGGCCCAGGGTCAGATTCTCGGCGACCGACATTGAGAACAGAGTCGGGTCCTCAAAAGCGACGGCCACCAGGCGCCTAAGTGCATCCAGGGAAAGCTCCCGGATGTCAACGCCGTCGATCAGGATCTGCCCTTCGGTGACGTCGTAGAGTCGCGGGAGTAGTGCCGCAAGGACGGACTTCCCGGATCCGGTCGCACCGACCAGCGCGAGTGTCTCTCCGGGTTCCACGGTGACGCTGACATGACGAAGAACCCAGGGGGCCGAACCCGATTCCGTCCCGTCCGGAAACGAGAAGCCGACGTCGATGAGCTCCAGGCGGGCGCCACGCGGCGGCATGGACTGCGGCCCGTCGGTGACCTCGACCCGGGTGTCGAAGATCTCGGCAATCCGGTTGGCCGCGGTCATCGCCTCCTGTGTCATCGACAACAGGAAGCCTAGCGAGGCGATCGGCCACACCAGCGAAAGCATCATGGTGATGAAGGCGACCAGGGTGCCCAGCGTGATCAGCCCACGCCCGGCCGCCACTGCACCGAATCCGAGCACGACGATCAGGGCGATATTCGGGATGATCTCCAGCAGCGTCCAAAATTTCGCCGACACGGAGACCTTGCGGACCTGGGTGTTATAAAGCGCCTCGGCGTGAGCGTCGAAACGGTCGTAGACGTAGTCCACGCGCCCGAAGGATTTCACCGCCCGCAGCCCCAGCGCCGACTCCTCGACTGCGGTCGCAACATGGCCGGCCTCGTCCTGAGCCTGGCGCGACAGCCTTGTGAAGCTGCGTTCGAAGTGCATCACGGTGAGCGTGACCGGAACCACCGATACCAACACCACCACTCCGAGCGGCCAGTACATCGCGAGAAGAATGATCGTCACCACGATGATCTGCAGGATATTGAGCATCAAAAACACCAGTCCGAACGACAGAAGCCTTCGAATCGTATTCAGATCGTTCATGATTCGCGACAGCAACTGACCGGATTGCCATCGTCCGTGAAACGACATCGGTAGAATCTGCAGCCTCGCGTAGAGATCATTGCGAATGTCGGTTTCCACCGCCATGGTGGCACGCGAGACCAGCCATCGGCGGAAGAACCACAGTGCCGCCTCGGTGATTCCGACGGCGACCGCGACCGAGCCCAGGACCCACAGGCCGTGGGCGTCGCGGTTGCGCACCGGGCCATCGATAACGGCCTTGGTCATCAGCGGGATCGCGACCGTGGCAACAAGGCTGCCGATCGCGATCACGATCATGGCCAGCCAGCGCGCCCGATAGGGCAGCAGATAGGGCAGCAAGCGCAGCAGGTCACTGCCTGATCGAATGTGGGCGGGTCGCGCAGCGATCGCCGGATTCGACCGAAGTGCCCCTGATTTCACGCCGTCCACTACCGAATCATCTCCCTGTCCACTGCAAGACGATCATGTCACGGCCAAGCCTCCCGCCCGGATGCGCGGCGATCCGGCAAGATGGCCCCTATGGACAGCACCCCGGCGTCGCCGCGCGTACTGGTGGTCGACGACGACCCCGACGTCCTGGCTTCGCTGGAGCGTGGGCTGAGGTTGTCCGGATTCGAGGTCTCCACCGCTGTTGACGGCGCCGAAGCCCTGCGGCGGGCCACTGAGACCCGGCCTGACGCGATCGTGCTCGATATCAACATGCCCGTGCTCGACGGGGTCAGTGTGGTGACCGCACTGCGCGCCATGGACAACGACGTGCCGGTTTGTGTGCTTTCGGCCCGCAGTTCGGTGGACGACCGGGTGGCCGGCCTGGAGGCCGGCGCCGACGACTATCTGGTCAAACCGTTCGTCCTGGCCGAGTTGGTGGCCAGGGTCAAGGCCCTGCTGCGCCGCCGCGGTGCCACCGCGACATTTTCCTCGGAGACCATTCAGATGGGACCGCTGGAGGTCGATATTCCCGGCCGCCGGGCCCGGGTCAACGGAGTCGACGTCGAGCTGACCAAGCGTGAATTCGATCTGCTGGCGGTGCTCGCTGAACACAAGACCGCCGTTCTCAGCCGTGCCCAGTTACTCGAGCTGGTGTGGGGCTACGATTTCGCGGCCGACACCAACGTCGTTGACGTCTTCATCGGATACCTTCGCCGCAAACTGGAGGCCGGCGGGGCACCTCGACTTCTGCACACCGTCCGCGGTGTGGGCTTCGTATTACGCATCCAGTAACTTCAGCGGTTCCCGGGCGGTCACGTCAGCGGCCGGCGACGCCAATCAGGTCTATGACGAAGATCAGGGTTTTGCCCGACAGTCGGTGCCCGGACCCGGCCCGGCCGTAAGCCTGATCGGGTGGGATGACCAACTGCCGTCGCCCGCCGACCCGCATACCCGGGATACCGTCCTGCCAACCCTGGATGAGGCCGCGCAGCGGGAAGGAGATGGACTCCCCGCGATTCCAGGAACTGTCGAATTCCTCGCCGGTGTCAAACTCAATGCCCAGGTAGTGCACATCGACGGTGTCCCCCGGTTCGGCCTCCGCGCCGTCACCGAGGATGAGGTCGGTGATGACCAGGTCGGTGGGGGGCGGGCCGTCGGGGAACTCGATTTCGGGTTTTGTCGTCACCGCGTCCACGGTAGCCGAGGACCCGACGCGGATCAGCGCCCCCCGAGAGCGAGGTAGTCGCGTTCACCGCTGCCGGTGTAGATCTGGCGCGGCCGGCCGATCTTGTTGGGCTCCTCATGCATCTCGCGCCAGTGCGCGATCCAGCCCGGAAGTCGGCCAAGGGCGAACAGCACGGTGAACATCCGGGTCGGGAAGCCCATCGCTCGATAGATCACGCCGGTGTAGAAGTCGACGTTCGGGTACAACTTTCGCTCAATGAAGTAGTCGTCGGTCAGTGCGACCTCTTCCATGGACTTCGCGATGTCGAGCAGTTCGTCGTCCCCGCCCAGCTTGCTGAGAATCTTGTCGGCCTGCTCTTTGACGATTCGCGCCCTCGGATCGTAGTTCTTGTAAATCCGATGACCGAAGCCCATTAGCTTGACGCCGTCCTCACGGTCTTTGACCTTGCGGACGAACTGGTTCACGTCGCCGCCCCCGGACCGGATGTTCTCCAACATCTCCAACACCGACTGGTTGGCGCCGCCGTGCAGCGGACCCCACAGCGCGTTGATACCGCCGGAGATCGACGTGAACAGGTTGGCCTGGGACGAACCAACGAGGCGCACCGTCGAGGTCGAACAGTTCTGCTCATGATCGGCGTGCAGGATCAGCAGCATGTCCAGGGCCCGGACGATCTCCGGATCCACCTCGTAGGGCTCCGCGGGCAGCCCGAAGGTCATCCGCAGGAAGTTCTCCACCAGCGACATTGAGTTGTCCGGGTAGAGGAACGGCTGGCCGACCGATTTCTTGTAGGCGTAGGCGGCGATGGTCGGCAGCTTTGCCAGCAACCGGACCGTCGACAATTCCACCTGTTCGTGGTCCATCGGGTCCAGTGAGTCCTGGTAGTAGGCGCTGAGGGCGTTGACCGCACTGGAGACCACCGGCATCGGGTGAGCGTTGCGCGGGAATCCGTCGAAGAACCGCTTGAGATCCTCGTGCAGCAGGGTGTGCCGCTGAATCTTGGTGGTGAACGCCTCCAGCTGGCCGGGGGTCGGCAACTCGCCGTAGATCAGCAGGTAGCTCACCTCGATGAAGTTCGACTTCTCGGCGAGTTGCTCGATCGGGTATCCGCGATAGCGCAGGATGCCGGCGTCACCGTCGATGTAGGTGATGGCGCTCTCGGTCGAGGCGGTGTTCACGAACCCCTGATCGAAGGTGGTGTAACCGGTCTTGGCCAGCAGTGGTCCCAGCGCTATCCCGTCGGGCCCCTCGGTGGAGTGGACGATCTCCAGGTCCAGTTCCCCACCGGGATAACGGAGCGTGGCGTTGTCGTCAGGTGCGGCCACATCAACCTCTTCTTGCGTATTTGTCGGCGTCGGGCGATCCATCCCCGGGTGACGCTACTGCGCGCCAAGGGTGAACCTAGTCGCTATTGTTCCGGCTCGTCTGGTCGGGGCTGACCCCGGGGTGCCAGGGCTGCCAGAGCCGGGCGAAAACCCGGTAGGTCGATTCGATCCGGTCACTCACCCGGCCGGGATCGCCGACCTCGGTATCTGGGCTGCCACACGCGACCGCCATCAGCACCGCCCAGGTGTCGAACAGGATCCGGACAGCCGGGTCGTGAACCGAGGTCCCCATCCGCGCCGCCATCGCCCGGATCACCGAGGCTGTCGGCCCGCCGTCGGGCCGGAAGGTGAAGGCGGCCAGGCTGAGCATCGGAGAGCTGTTGACGATTTGCAGAAAACCCCGGACCCGGTCGAACGACATCGCCCCGGGCTCACCATGCTCGGCGGCCCGGAACACCTCGACGTGCGCGCGCATCAGCGCGTCATGTTCGGTGATGCCGGTCGGCTGGTGGGACAGGGCGCCGGCGACGTGTTCGGAAGTCTCCTCGATCAGGGCGCCGATGACCGCCTCCTTGCTGGGGAAGTAGCGGCTGAAGGTTCGCGGCGACACCTCCGCCGCCGCGGCGATCTGTTCGACCGTGGTGTTCTCGTAGCCCTGCCGGGCACATAGCCGGGACGCTACGTCGACGATGGTGGCCCGGGTGCGTTGCTTCTTGAGTTCGCGCAGCCCCAGGGTGGGATAGAGCGTGCGCTCCCCCGTGCGCTCCCCCGTGCGCTCCCCCGTGCGATTCCCCACAGCGCCATGGTAGGTCACCGTTCAGGGCTGTAGCCGCTCGATTCGATCCGTCCCGGGGTCTGCCCCCGGCAGTACCCGAATCCGGTTGTGGATGCGGTTCTCCCGGCCCTGCCAGAACTCGACGACCTCGGCGGTGATCCGATAGCCGCCCCAGTGCGGGGGAACCGGCACCGGGTCGGAATCGGCGAAGCGCCGCGTCACCTCAGTGAGCGTATTCAGTAACTCGGCATGAGAGCCGATCGGACGGGACTGCGCCGATGCCCACGCCCCGAGTTGCGAACCGCGCGGCCGACGCAGCCAGTACTGCTCGGTCTCTTCGGCGCTGACTTTGGTCACGGCGCCCCGGACGTGGACCTGCCGGCCCAGCCCGTACCACGGAAACGTCACCGAGGCGTACGGCGTGACCGCCAGATCGGCACCCTTGGCGGAGTCGTAATTGGTGTAGAAGGTGACCCCATCGGAATCGATGCTCTTGCACAGCACCGTCCGCGTCATCGGCCGCCCGGCATCGACGGTGGCCAGCACCATCGCGTTCGGCTCAACGATCCCGGACTGCTGCGCCTCATCGATCCAGTTGTGCAGCAAGGAAAGCCAGCCATCGGTCAGCCAGTCGACATCCAGGTCGAGGCTGCCGTCCTTCTCCACGGATCCGTATTCGACCCGCATGCCCGCAAGGCGGTGGACGGGCGGCGGTTGGTCATGGTCAGCCACGCCCTCACCGTACGCCCGTCGTCCCCGCAGACTTTGCCGGACCATCCTCACGGTCGCCGCGTCGATGCCGGCCCGAGACGAGACCCCCAAGTCGGTTCCGCAGCCCACGAAGCCTGGCCTTCGGTCGCGATCGTGCCTCGGCAGCCACGGCGAGCATGTCGGGCACCGCGGTGAATTTGATTCGCGGCCGGCCGAGGGCCTCTCCCCGGCCGATCTCGACCGCATCGATCACCTGCCAGTCAGTGATGTCCACGACGTCCGGTTGGCGCGCTCGGACCAACGACTCCAACGCCGCCGGACGCTCCCGAGGGTCGTTGAGCAATCCGTCGTTGAAGTCCTCAACGAGGGTGGCGACGGTGTGCATGGCACAGGACTTGTTGGTACCGATGAATCCGGTCGGGCCGCGTTTGATCCAGCCGGCGACGTAGGCACCGGTCACCGGTCGACCGGTGGCGGGGTCGATGACGCGGCCGGCGCGGTTGGGGATCACCGCGGCGGCCTCGTCGAACGGCAGTCCGGGAACCGGGGCCCCGCGGTGGCCGATCGCAGTCAGCACCCAGGCGGCGTCGAGGCCGACCGTCTCATCGGTGCCGGTCCGGATGAACTCAATGCGGCGCGCCCGGTCGGTCCCGATGATGCGCTGCGGTGTCAGCCGATAGGCCAGCCGGATACGTGGACCGCCCGTCGCCGCCGCAGCATCCGGCAGCGCGGCAAGGATCCGCAGTTTGGCAAGCGTGACGGGATCGGGGGTGATCGCGAGATCGCGGTGGACCAGATCGCGGTCTTCGGCGCTGAGCACCACATTCGCGCTGCAGGTCAGCCCGATCAGCTCCGGCAGGGTGAACGCGGACGCCCTGGGATCGCGGCGTGCGGCGACAACCACCTCACCTACAGCGGAGTGGCTCAACTCCTGCAGTGCGATATCGCAGATGTCCGTCTGGGCGAGGCTTGCCGGGTCGGCGGTCAGGATCCGGGCGACGTCAAGCGCGACGTTCCCATTGCCGATGACCACCACTCGGTGGTGCCCCATTTCGACATCGCGCCGGGAAAAGTGCGGATGGCCGTTGATCCAGGCCACGAAATCGGTGGCGCTACCGGTTCCCGGCATGCCCATGCCGTCGATATCGAGTCTGCGGTCCCCCGAGGCACCGACGGCATAGAGTACGGCGTGATGGTGATCCAGCAATTCCGCGTGTGACACCTGTTGCCCAACTTCGACGTTGAGGTAGTAAAAAAATCCGGCCTGGCGGCTCACCCTGTCGAACAGCCGGGTTATCGACTTGGTGCCCTGATGGTCCGGAGCCACACCGGCACGCACCAGTCCGTATGGGCTCGGCAGCTTGTCGAACACGTTGACCCGCACGCCACGCTGGGTGAGCAGTTCGTCGGCCGCGTACATTCCGGCCGGCCCAGATCCAACGATCGCGACGGTCAGCGGTGCCCTGCCACCGCGTACCCGTGGTGCTGGCAGTACCGGAGCAAGCTTGGGGATGAGCGGCAGCTTGCCTTCCGGGCGATTCGGATAGTAGGCGGCGTTGACCTCGATGAACGGCAACTGCTCGACCGTCAGGCGGGTGTCGGGCAGGATCGCGGAGACCGGGCAGGCACTCACGCAGGCCCCGCAGTCCACGCATGCCACCGGGTCGATGTGCAACATCTCGGCCGTTGCGAATCCCGGTTCGTCCGGACTGGGGTGGATGCAGTTCACCGGACACGCGTACACGCACGAGCCGTCGCCGCAGCAAGACTGCGTGATGACGTGGGGCACGCCTGCCTCAGGCGGCGGTCACGGCGTGCCGCCGTTGCGGCTCACTGCGGAACCGGCTTGGCGGGCCACCGATCCTGCAGATACGCCAGACCAACCGGGCCGGCGGGCTCATCAACTCGGTGTCGTAGCAGAGCATGCGCACGTCGGCGAAAATGTCCCGAAGTAGTTCCCGGGATTCCGGTGCGCGGAAGAACAATTCCTTGCGGACCTGACGTGGTATCCCGAAATGGCGGAAGAAGCTGCGCGGCGGGACCAGGATCGCCTGGCTCAGCACCCGCATGATGAGCGGAACGTGCAGCGACAGCCAGAACCGTTGGCGCCGACTCAGGCGGGGAAGCCGCTTGCGCAGATACTCATGCGCAAAGGAGATGTGCCGGGCCTCCTCGGCCACATGGATGGCCATCACCTGTTCCATGATGGGGTGCAGGGACCGGCCGTCGCCACTCTCGCGCAACACCTCTTTCTGGGTGTGGTCGATGGGTTCCTCACCGGCGAGGACACCAAAGAAGAACGGGATCGGCAGCGGTCCGGCGAACAATGGGACCAACGGCGAAAGCCAACGCAGCAGTCGGGGCATTCCGGGCACATCGGCACCGATGCGGTTCACCATCTCCTGAAACATCATGGTGTGGTTGCACTCTTCGACGGATTCATGCAGCAGGTACCGGTATTCCGGGGAGCCGTTGGGCACCCAGAACGAGTAGTTCATCAAGCCACGGATGAGAATCGATTCGAATTGCAGGCCGACCTTGGCGACGTTCGCCTGGCGCCACTGACCGATCTCGATCTGCCGTGACACCGACTGTGCGCGATACCAGGGGTGCCGGCCCAGGGGGTCGGTCGCGGGAAGAATCCACCGCTCGTCCGCGGCGATGACGGCGAACTCCGGCGCATCCCAGTTGATATCGGTATAGGGATTGAAGTTGCGTCGTACCGAGCCTTCCGAGAGCGTGCTCAGCAGGTCGACGTAGGCGGTGTCATCCTGCACGTCCATGTTGCGGCGCCAGCGCCGGACCAACCGTGTTCTCGCCATGACCAGCCTCCCATTGAGGTTTACATCAGGGTGGTTAATGTCCAAAACAGTACTCTCGGCTTTCGCGCCTGTCCATCCCTTTCGGCGACGCCCCACGCAGACTGTGGCCGACTCGATTTCGGGAGCCGGGACCCCAACTCCTAGGCTTGCCGAATGGCTGACATCTCGGGGCTCAGGATTCCCGCCGACCTCTCACCGGCCGACGGCCGCTTCGGTTGCGGCCCGTCGAAGGTTCGCCCCGAGCAGTTGGCGGCGCTGAGCACCAGTGCCGCCGCCCTGTTCGGCACCTCTCACCGGCAGCCACCGGTGAAAAACCTGGTGGGCAGGGTCCGCACCGGGCTCCGCGAGTTGTTCCGCGCACCCGAAGGTTACGAGGTGATTCTGGGCAACGGGGGCGCCACTGCGTTCTGGGACGCCGCGGCGTTCGGCCTCATCGATCAGAGGTCTCTACACCTGACTTTTGGCGAGTTCAGCGCGAAGTTCGCCTCGGCGGTGGCGGCCAATCCCTTCGTGGGCGAGCCGATCATCATCAAGGCCGACGCCGGCAGCGCACCCGAACCGCAGTCCGACCCGTCGGTGGACGCCATCGCCTGGGCCCATAACGAGACCTCGACCGGGGTCGCGGTCGGCGTGCGACGCCCCGAGGGAGCCGGGGATGCGCTGATACTCATCGATGCCACCTCCGGTGCCGGCGGGCTGCCCGTAGACATCGCCGATTGCGACGCCTACTACTTCGCGCCGCAGAAGAACTTCGCCGGTGACGGCGGGCTGTGGCTGGCGATCCTGTCACCCGCCGCGTTGGCCCGCGTCGAGGCGATCGCCCAGTCCGGCCGCTGGGTACCCGACTTCTTGTCACTGCCGATTGCGGTGGACAACAGCCTCAAGAACCAGACCTACAACACACCCGCCATCGCCACCCTGATCCTGATGGCTGAGCAGGTCGACTGGATGCTCGCCAACGGCGGACTGGACTGGGCGGTCAAACGCACCGCCGACTCCTCCTCACGGCTCTACTCATGGGCCGAGGCCTCGCCGTTCGCCACCCCGTTCGTCACCGATCCGGGGCTGCGCTCCCAGGTGGTGGGCACCATCGACTTCACCGACGACGTCGACGCGGCCGCCATTGCCACGGTGCTGCGGGCCAACGGCATCGTCGACACCGAGCCCTATCGCAAACTCGGCCGCAATCAGTTGCGGGTGGCGATGTTCCCCGCGATCGATCCCGATGACGTCAGCGCACTGACCCGGTGTGTCGACTGGGTCGTTGAACGACTCTGATTCCGCCGAACACCTCCAGCATCATCCGTAACACGGGCGTGTCGCGTTCTTGATGTCCCGCCCGGCTGGACTAAGTTTCGATTCAAAGGAGGTCGACATGCGGGAACTCACTCTCATCGGGCTCGATGTCGACGGCAAGCACATCATCTGCGAAGGCGGTAACCCCGCCGACAAATTCCTGGTCCGAGTAGATGATCGGCTGCGTGCCGCGGTGCGCGGCGATCGGGCGGGACTGGTCCAGACCGCGCGAGACAGTGAGGTCAAAGGCGTGTTGCGTCCCAAAGATATTCAATCGCGTATCCGGGCCGGTGCCTCCGTCGAGGAAGTCGCCGAGTCGGCCGGGGTGGACGTGTCCAAGGTCGAGCGCTTCGCTCACCCGGTACTTCTGGAACGCCAGCGGGCCGCCGAGTTGGCCACTGCCGCTCACCCGATCCTGGCCGATGGGCCAGCGGTGGAAACTCTGCTGGAAACCATCACCGCCTCACTGGCCGAACGCGGATTGAGCTCGGAGGCGACCGACTGGGACGCCTGGCGCACCGACGACGGTCGTTGGACGGTTCGAATGTGCTGGCGGGCCGGGCTTTCGGAGACGTTCGCGCACTTCCGGTTCACCCCGGGAGCACACGGCGGCACCGTCACCGCGATCGACGAGGCCGCCAGTGAGCTCATTGATCCGGAGTTCGAGCGTCCACTGCGGACGGTCGCACCGGTGGCCCAATTGGAGTTCGAGGAGTTGCCGACGGCCGTGTTCCCGGCTGCACCGACGTCAGCGCCATCCCCGGCCGATGAGCCGACGCAGCGACCGTCCCCGGCAGCGCGCAACAAACGCAAGCCCGTGGTGCCCGCCTGGGAGGACGTTCTGCTCGGCGTCCGCTCCAGCGGCGAGCGCTAGCCCCGGCGGCGTGCCACGCGGGTCTGCTACCCGCGGATCATCAACGTCGCCAGCGCTATCCAGCCGACCGCCACTCCGACGCCTGCGCCCAGCACGAACCACCTCCGGACCGGAACCCGCCGCCAACTCCACACGGTGGGAGCCAGGCCACCGACAGCCACCAGGTTCAACGCAACGGACACCACCGGATTCACCCGGTTCATGCCAAGGCTCAGGACCAGGATCGCCGCGGCGATCACCGCGGCGACGAAGGCCGCTACGGTCAGCCCGGTTCCCCAGGGCGTCGAGTCGTCGGACATGTCCAGGAGGTTATCTGTCCGATTCCGGACCGCACCGAACCCGCTCGTAGAACGCACACGCCGCAGCGGTCGCGACATTCAGCGAGTCGGTGCCGCGGGCCATCGGAACTCGCACCCGGATGTCGCTGACCCGCATCGCCGTCTCGGTCAACCCGGGTCCCTCCGCCCCGACCAGGACGGCGACCTTATCCTCGGCGCAGTCCGCCATCGCGTCGGCCAGGATGACGGCTCGCACGTCTGGCGTCATCGCAAGTAGCCGAAAGCCATTGTCGCGCAGAAGGTTCAAATCAGCCGGCCAGCAACCGAATCGGGCAAACGGTATCAACAACACATGGCCCATCGACACCCGTACCGCGCGCCGGTACAGGGGATCAGCGCATCCGGAACCGAAGAGCACCGCATCAACGCCGAGGCCGGCCGCATTCCGGAAAATTGAACCCAGGTTCTCGTGATCGTTGACGCCCTCCAGCACCGCGACGGTGCGCGCGCCGGTGAGCACCTCAGCCGTGGTCCATTGCGGAGGGCGACGAGCGACCCCGAGCACGCCACGATTGAGGTGAAAGCCGACCACCTTCGCCATCACCTCGGCGCCGACCCGGTAGAACGGTGCCCGCGTACCGGCGAGATCGCCGGCGAGTTCGGCCAGCCGCCGTTCGGTGCCGAGGAATGCGTGCGGAGTGAACCGGGACGCCAGCATCCGGCGGGTGACCAGCACCCCCTCGGCGATCACCAAACCCTTTCCCGTCGGGAGATCGGGCCGGCGATCGACGCTGTTGAGGTCGCGGAAGTCGTCGACCCGCGTGTCAGCTGGATCAGTGATGTCGATGACGCCGGGGCCGTCCACGCCGCTAGGTTACGGTGAAAGGCGATGTCGTCCAGTCCCGAACCGATCCCACCGCCATTGCCCCCCGCCCTACAGGATCCGCAGCCGGTGATCATGGCCGGGACACTGCTGTGGGTCGTGGCGACCATCGCGGCGTTCACAGTCCCCGCACTGCACGGTTGGCGTCCGATCACCCTCGCCGGCCTAGGAGTCAGCGTTGTGGGAACGTCGATCTTCCTCTGGCAGCGGGCGGCGTCACGTCGCGGTGCTCGGGGCGCTCAGTCCGGTCTAGACCCCCACCGGTAATCGAAGGAGAACCATGGCAGCTCAGTTGTTACAGGCCGAAATCGAGATCAACGCACCGGTCAGCACGGTCTGGGGCCTGGTCTCAGACCTGAGCCGGATGCCGCAGTGGAGTCCGCAGTGCCGGAAGATGAAGCTCCTCGGCCCGCTACGACCGGGCACCCGCACGCTCAACCTCAACCGGCGAAACATGCTCTTCTGGCCGACTACATCGACCATCACCGAAGTGATTCCGGAGCGCAAACTGGCTTTCCGGATCCCCCTCAATACCACCGTCTGGACCTACGAAATGGAGCCGACTGCTACCGGAACCCGGCTCATCGAGAGTCGGCACGCCGAAAACGGGGTGACGGCGGTCTCCACCGCGGTCACAAAAGCAGCCTTCGGTGGAGCGGACAGTTTCGAGTCCGAACTTCTCGAGGGTATGAACCAATCGCTGGTCCGGATCAAGGCTGCAGCCGAGGGTCGTTAGCTCGCGCTGAGATCGGGTGCCGGGGCCCCAGGCACCTCCGGAACCTCCGGGACCTCCGGGACCTCAGCAGCATCCGAAACTTCGGCAGCCTCCGGGGCGTCCGAACTTTGCGGAACCGCTACCTCGACGACCTCCAACAGCCCGTCGTCGTAGGGCTCGAAGTTCGGGGAACCGATAAGCGGCGGCGCCGGGGTGTCGGAGTGCGCGCCGCAACCGTAGGTGTAGTCGACGACCTGGCCGTCGGCCGACATCGCGTTGCAGCACACACCGAACATCACCCCGAGGGCACCCGCCAACGGAGCCATGAAGCCGCAGTCGCGGCACATCCGTTTGGTGGCCCGCGCCGTGGGCGAGTCCGGACCGCGGTCCCCGTCGTGCCAGCGCTGAGCCGCGTCGTCGCGACCATAGGCGCTGAGTACCCGGCGGCGACCGAGTCCGATCTCGGCGGCGACTTCGTCGATAGCCGGATCGCCGGTGGCGAAGAAGCCCGGTACCAGTCGAGGGTCATCGCCGAGTGATGCCAGCAGGTCACCGGGGCGGAGGTCACCGGGGCGGACACGCTCCTCCCACGGCAGCCATTGTGGAGCCAACAGCGCACTCGGCCCCGGAACCAGCACCACCTCGCTGACAGTGGGGCGTTCGGCGCCGGGACACGCGGCCAGTACCACCGCCCACTGCCAGCCGTGATAGCCCGCCATGGTCGCCAGGAAGCGATGGGTGGCCGCGGCAGCATCCTCGAACTCGACGCCGAGGTAGTCCCCGACGCTGTCGCCACTGAACTCGATGACCGCCGCTCTGGCCTGCTCAACCGCCCCGCGCAGGAGGGCGCCAACGGCGTCCGACGGCTCAGACGGCGGGACCGTGGCCGAAGGTTCTGCGGTGTCTGTTGGGCTGTTCATCACAGATGATCTTGCCTCACCCCTTATCCGCGCGGCCACACCGGTCGGCTGCGCACCTCCGCCGTGCCGATGGTGGACAATCGACACCGTGGCCGGCCGACGACGTATGCCCCCCATCATGGGGCCGATGCGTGGGCCGATTCGGCGCGACCGCCGAGAGCATCCCGGCATGGCTCACTACCCCCATTCCGACCGCTATTCCCATCTGGACGGCTCCGGTCCGGCCCGCACGCGCCCGGACGACGCCCGCGCGAATCGTTTCCTACCCCCATTGGACGACGGCCGTACCCGGGCACGCGCCTTTGCCGAGGACCCCGGTGACGGCGCCGGTGAGGAAAGCCGAACCAACCCCCGCGGCTCCGGTGCCCGCAGCCGGGAAATGGGATCGCGGATGTATGCGATGGTGCAGCGCGCAGCGAAGGCCGACGGCGCCGACAAGTCCGGCCTGACCGCGCTCACCTGGCCGGTGGTGGCCAACTTCGCGGTGGACTCCGCAATGGCCGTGGCGTTGGCGAACACTTTGTTCTTTGCAGCGGCGACGGGTGAGAGCAAAGGCCGAGTGGCGTTGTACCTGCTGATCACGATCGCTCCGTTCGCGGTGATCGCGCCGCTGATCGGGCCGGCGCTGGATCGGGTTCAACACGGTCGGCGGGCGGCCTTGGCGGCGTCATTCCTACTTCGTACCGCCCTGGCGATCGTGCTGATCATGAATTACGACGGCGGCACCGGCGGTTACCCGTCGTGGGTGCTCTACCCCTGCGCCCTGGGCATGATGGTGCTGTCCAAGTCGTTTACCGTGCTGCGCAGCGCGGTGACACCACGGGTTATGCCGCCGACGATCGACCTGGTCCGCATGAACTCACGACTGACCATGTTCGGATTGATCGGCGGGACGATCATCGGCGGTGGCATCGCAGCGGGGTTTGAGTACCTGTTCTCCACGCTGTTCGGACTCCCCGGCGCGTTGTTCGTCGTCGTGTTCATCACCATGGCCGGTGCGTCACTTGCGATGCGCATCCCACGCTGGGTCGAAGTCACCGAGGGTGAGGTTCCGACCACTCTGAGCTATCACGGCGGCACCGACTCCGGCGACTGGGGCTGGCTCGATGACGAGACCACGGAGGTCATTGAATCCCCACGACAACCGCTGGGCCGCAATACCATCACCGCACTCTGGGGTAACTGCACGATCAAAGCGATGGTCGGTTTCCTATTCCTCTATCCAGCGTTCGTTGCCAAATCCCAAGACGCCAGCGGCTGGGTGCAACTTGGCATACTCGCAATGATCGGGGTGGCGGCGGGAATCGGGAACCTCGCCGGCAATGTCACTGCGGCCCGGCTGCAGTTGGGTCGGCCCTCGGTATTGGTGGTGCGCGCTGCCACCGCGGTCACCGTGGCAGCACTGGCGGCAGCGATTGCCGGCAACCTGCTCGTCGCGGCGGTGGCGACGCTGGTCACCTCAGGCGCCAGCGCGATCGCCAAAGCCGCACTGGACGCCTCGTTGCAAGACGACCTCCCCGAGGAATCGCGGGCCTCGGCATTCGGCCGCTCCGAGTCCGCACTGCAACTGGCATGGGTACTGGGCGGAGCGCTGGGGGTGCTGGTCTACACCGATCTGTGGGTCGGCTTCACCGCTATCAGCGCCCTGCTGATCCTCGGCCTAGCGCAAACCGTGGTGAGCCACCGCGGCGCCTCGCTGATCCCCGGTTTCGGCGGCAATCGCCCGGTGCTGGCCGAACCGGAAAGCCGCTCCGCGGCGTCGGCACGGTGAAGCGCCTCGCCGGTTGGATCGTCGCGGCACTGGTGGTACTGGCCTCGGCGGGCGCAGGCGTCGGCGCCTTGCTGCTCACCCCGGAAATGGGCACCACACTGCCGCAGATCAGCGTCTACTCACGGGGCGAGACCGTGCGGGTGGAACCCTACCTGTACTGCAATGTGATCGACCTCAACGACTGCACGAAAAGTAATGCGCAGGCGCAGCTTTCGGTGAGCGAGCGCTATCCCGTACAACTCTCGGTACCGAGTGAGATCGGTCGCGCACCCTGGCGGCTGCTCAGGGTTTACGCCGACGAAGGCAACACCACCACCGTGTTCCGGCCGGACAGCCGACTCGCGGTGACCATCCCGACGGTCGACCCTCAGCGCGGCCGGGTGGTCGGCCTGGCAGTTCAGTTACTGACCCTGGTCCAAGACGAGAACGGTGAGTTGCGCGATCTTCCGCACGCCGAATGGTCGGTGAAGCTGGCCTGGCAGTAGGCCGGGTCCATCACACCGTTAATGTGTATCAGGCTATTAGGCTCTGTTCGTGGAGCCCATCGCCGATAGTGAAATCGCACGCGCATTAGTCGTGAGTGCACACCCAGACGATTCAGATTTCGGGGCATCGGGGACTATCGCCCAGTGGGTACAAAATGGAATTGAAGTCACCTACGTTTTTTGCACCAAGGGAGACCAGGGCGGCGGGGACTCGGGGTTTGCGAAGGAGAAGATTCCGGCGATTCGGCAGCGCGAGCAAATCGCGGCAGGCGCCGTAATCGGCGTCACCGACATCACCTTTCTCGACTACAGCGATGGAAGTTTAGAGGCGACCCTCGGACTTCGAAAAGACTTAGTGCGCCAGATTCGTCTTTCCCAACCCGACCGCTTGCTTTGCCAAAGTCCTGACCGGAACTGGGATCACATCGCCGCTAGTCATCCTGATCACTTAGCGGCAGGTGAAGCCGCGATTCAGGCCGTGTACCCCGATGCCCGCAATTCCTTCGCATTCACTGATCTCCTCGACGACGAGGGCCTGCAACCGTGGCGCGTCAAGGAAGTGTGGGTCACCGCCTTTCCCCGGCCAGATCACTTCGTCGACATCACAGACACATTTGACCTGAAGATGGAGGCCTTGCGAGCACACTCATCCCAAACCGCCCACGTCGAGAACCTGGAGACGATGGTCCGCGAATGGGGCCAGCGCATTGCAGCCTCAGCAGGCTTTGCCGAGGGTCGGATCGCCGAGGCTTTTAAAATCGTCAGTACCGACTGACCAAGGCCCCTCGCCCGTCAGGGCACTCGTCGTTTCGGGTGTAATCGGCCGGATCGGCGTCTTTCGGCCAGGCGACGACTACGCGTCGAGTTCGCGCGCGACCGCCTGAACCACCTCGGACACCCGACGGGCGATCTTGCGGTCGGGATAGCGGCCCTTACGCAGTTCGGGCTGAACGGCGCCCTCCAACAGGGTGATCATGTCCTCGACCATGCCGTGTAGTTCGTCGGGGGTGTGTTTGTGCTCAGCCGCCGTCGCCTCACGGCGGGTCCGGGTCAGACTCGGCGGAGGGTCGATCAGCGTGACGCTGAGCGCCTGCGGGCCGCGACGCCCCGACGCCAACCCGAACTCGACCTTCTGGCCGGCTTTGAGGTCCTCCACGCCATCAGGCAGGGCCGAGGAGCGCACGTAGACGTCCTCCCCCTCCTCCTGGGAGAGGAAGCCGAACCCTTTGTCGGCGTCGTACCACTTCACCTTGCCGGTCGGCACTGGATTTCACCTGCTCGTCTCATGAAAAACCGTGATGGGAAAACATAACGAAGCGTCCCGCCGGGCAGGAAGCTCGGGGAAAGCCTACTCAACACCAGCGATCGAAGTCTCGCCGTTGCGTTCGTAATCGCATTCGCCGGAGGCCTCGCCGTTTACTCCGCCGAAGCCCTCGGCGCTGACAACGGTATGGTGGGCATCTGCAGGAGGTGACATGCGTCTGATCCTCAACATCATCTGGTTGCTGTTTGGCGGTTTGTGGCTGGCGCTGGGCTACCTTCTGGCAGCTCTGATCTGCTTCGTCCTGATCGTCACGATTCCATTCGGCTTCGCGTCACTGCGGATTTCGGCCTACGCCCTGTGGCCCTTCGGCCGGACCATCATCGAGAAGCCGGGCCCGCGGCCCGGCGCGCTGGTCGGAAACATCATCTGGGTGCTGCTCTGCGGTGTGTGGCTGGCGATCGGCCATGTCATCACCGCGGTAGCGATGGCGATCACGATCATCGGAATTCCCCTCGCCCTGGCCAACCTGAAGTTGATACCGGTCTCCCTGATGCCGCTGGGCAAGGAGATCGTCCCTGTCGACCGCGAACTGGAATGGGCGTGACGCCCACGCTGCTGGGCCTGCCCGCGTTTCGCGGCAGCCCCGCGTCCTCGTCGGCTGAAGCGTCCCCGTCGGCTGAAGCGTCCCCGTCGGCCGCAATGCCTCGGCGCGGACCTTTGATTGACACCTTCGGCCGCGTGGCAAGCGATCTGCGCGTCTCACTCACCGACCGGTGCAACCTCCGCTGCACCTACTGCATGCCGGCCGAGGGGCTGGACTGGCTATCCCGTGACGATCTCCTCAGTCCCATCGAGCTAAACCGACTACTCCGACTGGCCGTTACCCGGTTGGGCATCACCAGCATCCGGTTCACCGGCGGTGAGCCACTGTTGTACCGGGGACTGGAAGACATCGTCGCCGCGACGGCCCGACTGACACCGCGGCCCGAGATCGCACTGACGACCAACGGCATCGGCCTGGCGGCCCGGGCCGCCAGACTGGCGGCCGCCGGTCTCGACCGGGTCAACATCTCGCTGGACACCCTCGACCCGGTCCACTTCGCCGCCATCACTCGGCGCGATCGGCTCAATGAGGTACTCGACGGTCTGGCTGCCGCGACCGTCGCGGGGTTGGGACCGGTCAAAGTCAACGCCGTGCTCGATCCCGCCACCGGCCCCCGCGACGCGGTCGACTTGCTGCGGTTCTGTCTCAGCCACGGGTATCAGCTGCGCATCATCGAGCAGATGCCGCTCGACGCCGGGCACCGCTGGCGCCGCGAGGACACCGTGAGCGCCCGCGGCATCGAGGACGCGCTGCGGGCGGAGTTCGACCTGCGCGATGATTCCGCCCCGCGGGGGTCGGCACCCGCGCGGCTGTGGCTCGTCGATGGCGGGCCCGCGACGGTGGGAATCATCGCGTCGGTATCGGAGGCGTTCTGCGGAGCCTGCGACCGCACCCGACTCACCGCCGACGGGCAGGTTCGCAACTGTCTGTTCGCCACTGAGGAGACCGATCTGCGTCGGCTGCTGCGCCGCGGCGCCGACGACACGGCACTGGAGACCGCTTGGCGGACCGCAATGTGGCGCAAGGCTGCGGGGCACGGCATCAACGATCCTGGGTTCGTACAGCCGCAGCGGCCGATGAGCGCGATCGGGGGTTGACTATGACCGACGTTGCGTCCACCACGCCGGTGACGGTCCGGTTCTTCGCCGCGGCCCGGGGTGTCGCCGGAACCGACACCGGGGAACTGGTTTTGCGCCCAGGCGCGACCATCGCCGATGCCCTCCGCGAACTGAGCGGTCAGAGCGATGAACTGGCGCTCATGTTGTCAAAGTGTTCGTACCTATGTGACGGCATCGCGGTTCGAGATCCGAACGCGTCGCTGCGGCCCAACCAAACCCTGGATGTCCTTCCGCCGTTCGCCGGTGGTTGAGAGCCGAAGTTGTGATTTACATCACATCACAACGGTGTCACGACGTGACCTCAGCGCGATCACGCAACCGGCTCAACTGCGGTAACGCTGGGGTTTTGCCGACGCCCTGACCACTGCCGGCTTCGGAAACGCCCCTGGGCCGAAAAGATGACGTGCCTGCGGCAAGCCGATACCGTTTCTTTGTGGTCGACTCGGGCGCCGCGGTAAACACCCGTGGCCGGGCCGTCTTCCCTCCGACAGCACCCTAAAACACCTGACCCGCAGGCGCGTTCCAGAAAGGAATCACGTGATGGCCGGACGCCACTGCAAACCCACGACCTCATCCGTCACCGTCGCCAAGGTCGCTCTCACCGGCGCCGTCATCGGGGGTATCGGCATCGGCGTGGCCGGCCAGGCACACGCCGCGACCGACGCCGAATGGGATCGGGTGGCGAGTTGCGAGTCCAGTGGCAATTGGACCATCAACACCGGCAACGGCTACCACGGCGGGCTACAGTTCGCCCCCAGCACGTGGACAGGCCATGGCGGTGGCGAGTTCGCTCCGGCGGCCAACCTGGCCACCCGCGAGGAGCAGATCGCGGTCGCCGAGAGGGTGCTCGCCAATCAGGGCAAGGGCGCCTGGCCGGTCTGCGGTCGCGGACTCTCGGGTGCGACTCCACGCACCCTCGCCGATGACACGACGCCTGAAACGGATGCCGAACTCGACGTGATCACCATCGCCGATGACGTGACGGTGCCCGAGGATGACGCAGATGCCGCCGCCACCGCCGGTGGCGCAACCTTCCTGCAGGTCGGGTTCGACGACGTGGCTCCGCAGTCCCCGATGCCCGCCGACCCCGCGCTACCCCCCATGCCCGCCGACCCCGCGCTGACCCCCATGCCCGCCGACCCGGCGCTGACCCCGATCCCCGCCGACCCGAAGCTGACCCCGATCCCCGCCGACCCGGCGCTGACCCCGATCCCTGCCGACCCGGCGCTGCCCGTCGCCGCGGCCGCACCTGCCGACGACCCTTTGAGCGCCCCCACCGGCACGGCAGTGGCCGTCGCCGCACCGGCCGACGGGACTGCGCACCTGCCGAGCCCGGAGAACCTCCCGCCCGGCACCAGTGCCGTACCGGTCGGTTCACCAACCAATGCCAACGTGAGCTACCTCAAGGATCTGTGGCAGGCGATCCGAGACAAAGAGGTCGACCGCAACGACCTGCTCCTGGCGTTGGCGCAGCGCTCATTCACTGCCCCGCTTCCCGGCGACACCAAGTCGCCCACCGAGTCGCCTGCCGTGCTGGCGGATGGCGCGATGACGACGCCGGCCCCAGTGCCGGCCCCGGTAGCCGAGTAGCCCAGCAGCGACATCAGGCGGAGTTCACCCACTCGTCGCTGCCGTCGGCGAAGAACTGGTGCTTCCACACCGGAATCCGTTCCTTGACGACGTCGACGAGGCGGGCGCAGGTGTCGAACGCCGCCGCACGGTGGTCGGCCGACACGGCCACGACCAACGCCGCATCGCCGACCCGCAGTGCCCCAACCCGGTGGCTTGCCGCGACCGCATGAACTCCGAGTGCGTTGAGAGCCACCTCGGCCGCCACTTCGGCCAATGCCTCGAACAAGCGCTGTTCGGCGTGCGGGTGCGCCGAGTACTCCAACCGCAGGACCTGACGACCACCGTCGTGGTCGCGCACCACGCCGGCGAAGCCGACCACCGCACCGGCAGCGTCACCGGATACAAGACGTTCGTGGTCGGCCAGCACAATCGGAGCCTCGGTCACCTCCGCCCGCAGGATTCGGGTCATCCGTGGTCTCCCCCGCTCAGTTGGTCAAGGGCATGCTCCAGCACATCGGACAGCACCCTCATTCCATCGCGAACGCCGCCGACGGAACCGGGCAAGTTGATCACCAGGGTCTGCCCTACCACCCCACAGACCCCGCGGGACAGCACGGCGGTCGGCACCGCCGGCAGGCCGGCACGACGAATCGCGTCGGCCAATCCGGGTATTTGGTAGTCGATTACCGACAACGTGGCCTCCGGGGTGGCATCGCTGGGTGAAATCCCGGTTCCCCCGGAGGTGACGATGACGTGGGCGCCCTGCCTCACAGCGGTTCGCAGTGCATCGCGCACAGCGTCGCCATCGGGTACCACCGCAGGGTCGGTGACGCTGAAACCACGATCGGTGAACCAGTTGCGGATGATCGGACCGCACCGGTCCTCGTAAACCCCGGTGGCGGCGCGCGTTGACGCGATGACTACTCGGGCAACCTTCACTTCTCTGCGGTCCACATTCCGGTCTTGCCCCCGCACTTGGAGACGACGCGGATGTCGTCGAGTCGGGCGGCCGGGTCGACGGCCTTGATCATGTCGTAGACGGTCAGCGCGGCCACCGTGACCGCCGTCAGCGCTTCCATCTCGACACCGGTCCGGTCATTCGTGCGCACCGATGCAGTCAATTCGATTGCGCTATCAGTGACTGCAAACGAAACGTCAACTCCGCTGAGCGAGAGCTGATGGCACAGAGGGATAAGTTCGCTCGTCCGTTTCGCTGCCAGTATCCCGGCAACCCGTGCGGTGGCCAGAGCGTCACCTTTTGCCAGCCCGCCGGCGCCGATCAACGAAATCACTTCAGCGGTGGTGTGCACGACACCGGACGCGGTGGCGGTTCGCGCGGTTCGGGCTTTATCCGAGACATCAACCATCCGCGCGGCGCCGTGATCGTCAAGATGGGACAGACGATGCTGCGGCCCGTTGGTCACGTTATCTATTGACGACAGTGACCGGGTGAACGTAGGGCAGGTCCGCTGCCGGCAGCGGGAAGGTGGTGTCGCCGAACGGGGACAGCGCGCCTACCCGGTCGGACGCCAACTCACTGACCGGGGAGTCCTCAGGATCCCGGGTCGGCCAGCCGTTGTCGATGTATCGGTGCGTTTTCTGGGCCACGTTTTCATTGTGACACCTGTGCGGCCAACTTGCCCCTCTGCTGGCTGATTTAGGCTCTTCACCAATGATCGAGCATGGAGGCGCCCCGCTAAGCTCGTGGCTGGCCGGTCTGGGTGACGACACACTTATCAAACTGCTTCAACTACGTCCCGACCTGGCCCAACCGCCACCCGGCAGTATCGAGGCACTCGCCGCCCGGGCCGTCTCCCGGCAGTCGGTGAAAGCCGCCGCGGACGAACTCGACTTTCTTTCCCTGGCAACGCTGGATGCACTGCTGACGCTTCGCGCAGACCGCGCCGCGACCACACTCGATGCGGTGATCGGGCTGATCGGTGAACGCGCTCCCCGAGCGGCGGTCTTGGCCGCCCTTGACGATCTGCGGGAACGGGCGTTGATGTGGGGGGATGCCGCGGTCCGGGTATCCCCGGAAGCCGCGGACGCGCTGCCCTGGTTCCCAGGGCAGGTCACTGCGGAGGATGCCGGCCGCCCGGCCACCGAGTTAGTCGATTTGATCGGCAATCTCGACGCCCCCGCACGCGAGGTTCTCGAAAGGCTCCTGTCCCGATCTCCGGTCGGTCGCACCCGCGATGCCGCTCCCGGTACACCGCCGGACCGGCCGGTGCAGCGACTCCTGACGGCCGGGCTACTACGGCAGGTGGACGCCGAAACGGTGGTGTTGCCACGCAACGTAGGCCAGATACTTCGCGGTGAGGAACCCGGTCCGCACAACCTGACCGCGCCGGATCCGGTCGTCGCATCCACCACCGGTAAGGATGCCGACGCCTCGGCCGCCGGCGCGGCCTTGGAACTGATGCGCCAAGTCGAGGTGGTGCTGGAGACCCTTTCAGCGGCGGCGGTTCCCGAACTTCGCAGCGGCGGCCTCGGTGTCCGCGAGATCAAACGGCTCGCCAAACTCACCGGGATCGACGAGCAACGCCTGGGCCTGATCCTGGAACTGACCGCTGCGGCGGGGCTGATCGCCAAGGGCCTCCCCGACCCGATGCCCCCGGACGACACCCTGTCCTACTGGGCGCCGACGGTCGCCACCGATCGATTCCTGGAGGCACCGCCGGCGGCCCGTTGGCTACAGTTGGCCACCACCTGGCTTGAGTTGCCGTCCCGGCCTGGGCTTATCGGTGGCCGCGGACCCGATGGCAAAAACTATGCGGCGCTTTCCGATTCGTTGTACTCAACCGCCGCACCTTTGGACCGCAGGCTGCTGTTGGAGCTGCTGTCCGAACTGCCCGTCGGAGCCGGTGTCGATGCTCCCAGCGCGTCGCGGGCGCTGATTTGGCGCCGACCCCGGTGGACCTCCCGGCTACAACCCGAACCGATCGGACATCTGCTCGCGGAGTCCCACGCGCTGGGCTTGACCGGGCGTGGCGCGTTGAGTTCACCGGCGCGCGCACTGCTGACCGCTGATGAAGAAGCGGCGATGGCGGCAATGGTCGCGGTACTGCCCGCTCCTATCGATCACTTTCTGGTCCAAGCGGACCTCACTGTGGTGGTGCCCGGTCCACTGAAACGGGAATTGGCTGAGGAGTTAGCCGCGGTGGCTACCGTGGAGTCGGCGGGTGCGGCAATGGTCTACCGGGTGAGCGAAAGCTCCGTACGACACGCCCTCGACACGGGTCGCACTGCTGGCGAGGTTCAAGAATTCTTCGAGAAGTACTCGAAAACCGCCGTGCCCCAGGGCTTGACATATCTCATCAAGGATGTGGCTCGCAGGCACGGCCAGCTACGGGTCGGCATGGCGGCCTCTTTTCTGCGCTGCGACGATCCGGCACTGCTAGCGAACGCGATCGCCGCACCTGCGGTTTCGCAACTTGAGGTGAGACTGTTGGCCCCGACAGTGGCTGTCTCCCAAGCACCGATTGGCGAGATGCTCTCCGCACTTCGAGAGGCCGGCTTCGCTCCAGCGGCAGAGAACTCCTCAGGCGCGATTGTGGACCTACGTCGCCGCGGGTATCGAATACCTGTCACCTACCCCCGACGGGTACTGCGCACACAGTCGCGGCCGAGCCGGGAGACGCTCGCAACTGTGATTTCGGTACTGCGCCGTGTTGACGCGGCGCCGCTGGGAAAAGTCCGGGTGGACCCGGCCGTTGCGATGGCACTCCTGGCTCAGGCCGCCGTCGGCGGCAAGGATGTCCTGATGGGCTATGTCGATGCAGCCGGAGTCGCCACCCAACGGGTGGTCACGCCGATCTCGGTGCACGGCGGGCATTTGATGGCGTTTGATCCCGCTCAGGGCCGGATGCGCGAGTTCGCCGTGCACCGCGTCACCTCGGTCCTGTCGGCAGAGACCGGATAATGAGCCTATGACCGACGGCCCCCTGATCGTGCAGTCCGATAAAACAGTCCTGCTGGAGATCGACCACGAACAGGCCGGTGCCGCTCGGGCCGCCATAGCCCCCTTCGCGGAGTTGGAGCGAGCGCCAGAACACATCCACACCTATCGCATCACCCCACTGGCGTTGTGGAACGCCCGCGCTGCCGGCCACGATGCCGAGCAGGTGGTGGATGCTCTGGTGACCTTTTCGCGTTACGCGGTGCCACAGCCCCTGCTGGTCGACATCGTCGACACCATGGCCAGATACGGCCGGCTGCAGTTGGTCAAGCACCCCGCCCACGGGCTGATGTTGGTAAGCCTGGACCGCGCCGTGCTTGAGGAGGTGTTGCGCAACAAGAAGATCTCACCCATGCTCGGTGCCCGCCTTGACGCCGACACTGTCGTCGTGCACCCTAGCGAGCGCGGTCGAGTCAAGCAGATGCTGCTCAAGATCGGTTGGCCCGCTGAGGATCTCGCTGGCTACGTCGATGGCGAGGCTCATCCGATTTCCCTGGTTCAAGACGGCTGGGAACTGCGGGACTACCAGCAGATGGCGACGGACTCGTTTTGGGCCGGCGGCTCCGGCGTGGTGGTACTTCCCTGTGGTGCAGGGAAGACCATCGTGGGCGCCGCGGCTATGGCCAAGGCCGCGGCCACCACGCTGATACTGGTGACCAACACCGTGGCCGGCCGGCAGTGGAAGCGTGAGCTGATCGCTCGGACCACGCTGACCGAGGAGGAGATCGGCGAGTACTCCGGCGAACGCAAGGAGGTTCGCCCGGTCACCATCGCCACCTACCAGGTGATCACCCGTCGCACCAAGGGTGAGTATCGCCATCTTGAGCTCTTCGACAGCCGTGACTGGGGACTGATCATCTACGACGAGGTCCACCTGTTACCCGCTCCGGTGTTCCGGATGACCGCGGATCTGCAGTCCCGGCGTCGGCTGGGACTGACGGCGACGCTGATCCGCGAGGACGGCCGCGAGGGCGATGTGTTCAGCCTGATCGGCCCCAAGCGATACGACGCTCCGTGGAAGGACATCGAGGCCCAGGGTTGGATAGCACCGGCCGAGTGCATCGAAGTCCGGGTGACGATGACCGACAACGAACGCATGCTGTACGCCGTCGCCGAGCCTGAGGAGCGCTACCGGCTGTGTTCGACGGCCCACTCCAAGATGGCGGTAGTCAAATCCATCCTGGCTCGTCATCCCGGTGAATCGACCCTGGTCATCGGTGCCTATCTCGATCAACTCGACCAACTCGGCACCGAACTCAACGCCCCGGTCATTCAAGGCTCGACCAAGAACGCGGAACGCGAAGCGCTGTACGACGCGTTCCGCCGTGGCGAGATCACGACCCTGGTGGTGTCCAAGGTCGCCAACTTCTCCATCGATCTTCCAGAAGCCTCGGTGGCCGTGCAGGTTTCGGGTACCTTCGGCTCGCGACAGGAAGAGGCTCAGCGCCTGGGTCGGCTGCTGCGGCCCAAGCACGACGGTGGCGGTGCGGTGTTCTACTCGGTGGTGTCCCGCGACACCCTCGATGCCGATTATGCCGCCCACCGTCAGCGTTTCCTTGCCGAGCAGGGCTATGGATACATCATCACCGATGCCGACGACCTGCTCGGGCCGGCGATCTAAGCCAGAGCTGGTATGACCTCGCGCTCGAACAATTCGATGCCCGAGCGGTCGTAAGCGGCTTCCGGGAAGTAGCAGATCACGTACTCACAGCCGAGGTCGCGCAGTTTCGTGAGGGTCGCGACCACCTGGTCTGGGGTGCCTGTTGCATTGCCGGGTGCGGAGTTCATTGCAATCATCGCGTCAGCTCCGGCATCACCACAGATCCCGGCCAGCCTGTCGCGGACCCGGTGTAGCCGTTGTTCGACATCGACATCCGAGGAACCGATAACCGCGTTGACGTTGGCGGAGCGCACGATCGCGTCATAATCGGTGCCGACCTCATGGCAATGCCCGGCCAGGATCTCCGACTTGTGGGCGAACTCGTCGGGTTCGGCGCTGAAGTTGGTGTACTGGCCGTACTGGGCCGCGATCCTCAGCGTCACCTTCTCGCCCCCGCCGGCGATCCACAGCGGAATACCACCCGGCTGCAACGGCTTCGGGGCGACGATGGCACCGTCGACCTGATAGTGCTTGCCCTCGAGGGTGACTCGGCCGTCCCGCCAGGCATCGCGCATGATCTGCACGCCCTCGTCGAGTCGGGCCAACCGAACCCCCGCGGACGGAAATCCGTATCCGTAGGCGCGCCATTCGTGCTCGTACCAGCCGCCGCCGATCCCCATCTGGACCCGGCCGCCGGAGATGATGTCGGTGGTGGCCGCCACCTTGGCGAGATACGCCGGGTTGCGGTAGCTCATCGCGGTGCACATCTGGCCGAGCTTGATCCGCGACGTGGTTGCTGCCAGCGCGGCCATCAACGTCCAGGCCTCGTGGGTGGCCTCGTCGGTCGGCATCGGCACGGTGTGGAAGTGGTCGTAGACCCACAGCGAATCCCACGACCCCCGGTCGGCGTACTGGGCAAGTTCTCGCATTGTCTGCCAATGCTCCTCGACGGCCAGACCCACTAAATCAAGCCGCCACCCCTGCGGGATGAAGAGTCCGAAGCGCATGTCGGTAACTCTACGGCGAAGTCCCCGTCACAACACCGGAAGCAGGTGGCGCAGGATCGAGGCTGACTGCGCCGACACCTCCTCGACGAAGGCCGTGAAGTCGACGCGGGATTGCGCCCCGGCCAGGTCGGAGAGGGCACGGATGACGAGCCAGGGGATGCCGAAGCTCTCACACACCTGGCTGACCGCCGCGCCTTCCATCTCCACGGCGTGCCCACCCAGGTCGCCGTGGAGTCGGTCGCGGGTCACCTCGCAGTGCAGATACTGGTCGCCGGTCAATACGGTGCCATAGGCGATACGTGGCGGCCGGCCACCACCGCCGGCATCGCGGGACAGTGGCGACAGCGCGAAGCCGTCAAGGTGATCGCGGACCCGTGCGAGTAGAGCGGGGTCCGCAGCCCAACCGAAGTCGGCCGTGGGGTTAAGGAAGGGAACGTGGCCGGCCTGGTAGACCCGCAGGACGTCATCTTCGATCACGCCTGCGTCGTGCTGGACGGTGCGGTCGGCGATCACCACGTCGCCGATGTGCAGGTTGGGGTCCAGCCCGCCGGCCACCCCGGTGAACACGACCGTGCGGCACGCGTACCGATCGGCAAGCAGTGTCGCCACCAGTGCGGCGTTGACCTTCCCCAGCCCGGCCTGGGAGAGCACCACGGGGTGGCCGTCGAGTTCGCCGACACTGAAAAGGACACCGGCCATCTCCTGGGTCGCCGCCGCACCCATGGCGGTTTCCAGGTGCGCGTGCTCCTGCGGTAGCGCACAAATAAGCCCGATGGTCACGGCATTCCTCGCATGACGACTTCGGGTGGCCTGGGGTTCGTTCGAGCTATGTCAGTAGCGAGGCCGGCGGATTAAACCGATCACCGTAACGCTGGGCCAGTTCCTTGGCCCGGGCCACGAACGCGGCCCTTCCGCCCGGGTAGCCCGCGATGTACTGGGCGGCACCTCCGGTCCACGCCGGGAAGCCGATACCCATGATCGAGCCGATGTTGGCATCCGCCGTCGTGGTGATCACGCCCTCGTCGAAGCACTTCTGCGTCTCCAGCGCCTCGGCGAACAGCATCCGATCGATCATGTCCTGCAGCGGCGGCTCGGCGCTGCCGGAGGAGAACAGCTCGCGCAGTCCGGGCCAGATCTGGGTCCGTTTGCCATCGACGTAGGAGTAGAAGCCGGCACCGGAAAGCCGCGAGGGCCGGCCGACCTCGATCATCTTCTCCACCACGGCCTCCGCGGGGTGCGGGACATGGACGCGTCCCGCATCTTCCACGCCCTTTCGCGTAGCGACGGCGATCTTGTGCATCAGTTCCATGTTGAGCTCATCGGAGAGTTGCAGCGGCGGCGCCGGGTAACCGGCCTGCGCCCCGGCGTGCTCGATGCTGGCCGGCTCGACACCCTCGCCGAGCATCGCCAACGCCTCGTTGATGAAGGTGCCGATGACCCGGCTGGTGTAGAAGCCGCGACTGTCGTTGACCACGATCGGGGTCTTGCCGATCGCCAGGGTGTAGTCGAAGACCCGGGCCAGCGCCTCGTCGGAGGTCTTCTCGCCCTTGATTATCTCGACCAGTGGCATTTTGTCGACCGGAGAGAAGAAGTGGATGCCGATGAAATCCTCCTGCCGCTTCACCCCGGTGGCCAGACCGGTGATGGGCAACGTGGAGGTGTTCGACCCCAGTACGGCGTTGGGCTCGACGATGTCCTCGATCTCAGCGAACACCGTGTGCTTGAGTTCCTGGCTCTCGAAGACGGCCTCGATGACGAAGTCCACCCCGGCGAAGTCCTTCGGGTCCGCGCTCGGAGTGATCCTGGCCAGCAGGGCCTTGCTCTTCTCCTCGGTGGTCTTGCCGCGCTCAAGGGCCTTGGCCTCGATCTTCTCCGAGTAGTTCTTGCCCTTGTCCGCGGCCTCGACGGTGACGTCCTTGAGCACCACGTCGAAACCGGCCTTGGCCGAGACGTAGGCGATACCGGCGCCCATCATGCCCGCGCCCAGCACACCGATCTTGGTGATCGGGGTCTTGCCGATGCCCTCGGGGCGCGATCCGCCGGCGTTGATGGCCTGCAGATCGAAGAAGAACGCCTGGATCATGTTCTTCGCGACGGGGCCGGTGACCAGTGACGTGAAATAGCGACTCTCGATACGGGTAGCGGTGTCGAAGTCCACCTGCGCGCCCTCGACCGCGGCGGCCAGGATGGCCCGCGGCGCAGGCATCGGCGCACCCTTGAGTTGGGTGCGCAGCAGCGACGGGAACGACGGCAGAATCGCCGCCAACGCCGGACTGGCCGGGGTGCCGCCGGGCATCTTGTAGCCCTTGGCGTCCCACGGTTGGGTGTGCGCCTCAGGGTTGGCCTTGATCCAGGCCTTGGCGGCGGGAACCACGTCGTCGGCGCTTGCCACGAGTTCGTCGATCAGGCCGGCGTCCTTGGCCTTCTTCGGGTTGAACCGGGTGCCCTGGGACAGCACGTTCACGAACGCGTTCTGAATGCCGAACATCCGCACCGAGCGGGCCACGCCGCCACCTCCGGGCAGCAGGCCCAGGGTCACCTCGGGCAGGCCGATCGCACTGCCCTTGACATCGGCTGCGATGCGCCGGTGACAGGCCAGGGCGATCTCCAGCCCGCCGCCCAGTGCCGCGCCGTTGATGGCCGCAACCACCGGCTTGCCAAGGGTCTCCAGCGCCCGCAGGTCAGCCTTGATCTCCTCGACCTCGGCGAAGATCTCACCGGCATTCTCCGGTCCGGCGGTGATCATCGCCTTGAGGTCACCGCCGGCGAAGAAGGTCTTCTTGCCACTGGCGATCACCACACCGGTGATCGAATCCTTCTCCGCAACAAGTCGTTCTACGGCCTTGTGCATCGACTCCTTGTAGTGCTCGTTCATCACGTTCGCCGAGCCGGTCGGGTCGTCGAGGGTCAAGGTGACGATGCCGTCGGCATCGGAGTCCCACTTAATGGTGTTCTCTGCCATAGTTATTCGCTTGCTCCTAAGTTCCGACGCGGCTTACACGCGCTCGATGATGGTGGCGACGCCCATACCGCCGCCGATGCACAGGGTGATCAACGCGCGCTTGGCACCGCGACGCTCAAGCTCGTCGACCATGGTGCCGGTGATCATCGCGCCGGTAGCGCCCAGTGGGTGGCCCATCGCGATCGCTCCCCCGTTGACATTGAGCTTTTCATCGGGGATGTGCAGGTCCTTCTGGAACTTCAGCACCACCGAGGCGAAGGCCTCGTTGAGTTCGAAGATGTCGATGTCATCGACTGTCAGGCCGGCTCGATCGAGAACTTTGAGTGTGGCCGGGGTGGGGCCGACAAGCATGATCGTCGGATCGGCACCGCTGGTGGCGGTCGCCACGACACGGGCTCGCGGCGTCAGGCCATTGGCCTTTCCGGCCTTCTCGTTGCCGATCAAGACCAGGGCGGCGCCGTCGACGATGCCGGAGCTGTTGCCGCCGGTATGGACGTGGTTGATCTGCTCGACCCAGTGATACTTCTGCAATGCGACCTCGTCGAAGCCGGCCATCGCCGCCATCGCCTCGAAGGCCGGCTTGAGCTTGCCCAGGCCCTCCTTGGACGTGTCGGGCCGCATGTGCTCGTCGTGGTCGAGGATGAGTAAGCCGTTCTGATCGCGCACCGGAACCACCGATTTGGCGAAGTAGCCGCCCGACCATGCCGCGGCCGCGCGTTCCTGCGAACGCAACGCGTAGGCGTCGACGTCATCGCGGGAGAAACCTTCGATGGTGGCGATGAGATCAGCCCCGATTCCCTGCGGAACGATGTACGCGTCGTAAACGGTGGCCGGGTCCGAGAACATGGCGCCGCCGTCGGAACCCATCGGTACCCGGCTCATTGATTCCACGCCGCCGGCGTACACGAGATCGTCCCAACCCGAGCGCACCTTTTGGGCGGCGGTGTTGACCGCTTCGAGGCCGGAGGCGCAGAACCGGTTCAACTGAACACCGCCCACGGTGTCAGGCATCCCCGCGGCGATCACCGCGGTGCGGGCGATGTCGGCTCCCTGGTCACCGACCGGGGACACACAGCCCAAGACCACGTCGCTGATCATGGTCTCGTCGACGTTCGGGTGGCGGCTTCTCATCTCATCGATCAACCCGGTAACCAGGTTGATCGGCTTGACCTCGGTCAGGGCGCCGTTGCGACCCTTGCCGCGGGGGGTGCGGATGGCCTCGTAGATGAAAGCTTCTTCGGACATGGTGGTTTCCTCTTGCGCCTGTGGGATTTGCCTATGGTGTTCGACGGATGCGGCTCAAAGCCTAGCCCTTCGGTTGCCACCCTAACAGCGACTCGGCCAACCCGTTGGTTGGGAGACTGCTCGCTACGCTAAATCCCCATGATGGAGCCTCGTGTCAGCGGCCCGGCGCTGACGACGGTCAAGCGACTGCGTCCGTATTCGGTAAATATCTTCGCGGCGATGTCGGCGCTGGCCACCGAAGTCGGGGCGGTGAATCTCGGCCAGGGCTTTCCCGACGAAGACGGCCCACCCGCGATGCTTGAGGCCGCGCGCCGTGCCATCGCCGAGGGCGTCAACCAGTACCCGCCGGGTCCGGGCATCGCCGCGTTGCGCGAGGCGATCGCCGCTCAGCGGATGCGCCGCTATCGCATGGCCTTCGATCCCGGCTCCGAGGTGCTGGTAACCGTCGGCGCCTCCGAGGCGATTGCGGCCGCGGTACTGGGTCTGGTCGAACCCGGCTCCGAGGTACTACTGATCGAACCGTTCTTCGACACCTATTCGCCGGTGATCGCAATGGCCGGCAGCAGACGTGTCTCGGTGTCGCTGGTGCCCAACGGCCGCGGCTTCGCCCTCGATATCGACGCGGTGCGCTCCGCGATCACCCCGCTCACCCGGGCGATCATCGTCAACTCGCCGCACAACCCGACCGGACTTGTGTTGTCTGACAACGACCTGCGGGCGTTGGCGGCCGTGGCGGTCGAGGCCGACCTGCTGGTGATCTCCGATGAAGTTTATGAACACCTGGTGTTCGACGGTGCCCACCACCTGCCGATCGCGACCTACCCGGGCATGGCACAACGAACGGTGACCATCTCGAGCGCGGCGAAGATGTTCAACTGCACCGGTTGGAAGATCGGCTGGGCCTGTGGGCCGGCCAATCTGATCGCCGGAGTGCGCGCCGCCAAGCAGTACCTCAGCTACGTCGGCGGGGCGCCTTTTCAGCCCGCCGTCGCCTACGCACTGGACCATGAGGATGGATGGGTGGAGTCACTGCGCCAGTCACTGCAGGCCAGGCGCGACCTATTGGCCGCGGCGTTGGCCGACATCGGTTTCGAGGTACACCAGAGCACAGGCACCTTCTTCCTGTGCGCAGACCCGCGTCCGCTGGGCTTCACCGACAGCACCGCATTCTGCGCCGAGTTGCCGCACCGGGCCACAGTGGCGGCGATACCCATGTCGGCATTCTGCGACCCTGAGTCGGCGTCGGCCGGATCATGGAATCACCTGGTGCGCTTCGCGTTCTGCAAGCGCGATGCCACGCTGGAGGAGGCGATCGGGCGACTCCAGGTACTTCGCAGGGGCCCGCGCCTCATGCCTTCTTGAGCTTGAGCACCTGCTTGCGCAGGCCGTCGGTGGCGGTCTCCATGGCACCTTTGATGGTGCGCTTGAGCAGGAATCCGGGGATCGGCACCGAGGGCTCGATGGTGATCTCGAAGCGCACTTTGGTCTTGGCGCCGTCCGGAGTAAGCGTGTAGCTCGCCTCCTGCCTGCGTAACTGGCCGGCCTTGATCAGCGTCCACCCGGCGTTGTTTCCCGACCAGTGGTACTCGACGGTCTGCTCGTCGGTGATTCCGGCCGCCTTGATCTTCATCCGGACCAGTTTGGGTCGGCCGTCGGGGTAGGTGTCGAGCACCTCGGAACTTTTGTACTGCGGCGACCAATCGGGTGCCGACCCGACGTCGGCAATGACGTCGAGGATTTCCTTGGGGGTCGCCTCGATAACCACTTCACGCGAATCGCTGACAGCCATCATCAAACCCTAGCGAGTAGCGCGCGGTCTACGGCACGGTTTCCCGGTAGCCGGTGATGATGGGTTCCAGTTCCTCCGGGGTGCCGCCGTGCAGGATCACCGCGTCGGCACCGAAGTCGAACTCCCGCCGGATTCGTGCCACACACTCACCGGCCGATCCGGTGGCCGAGGGTTCCAGCCAGTCTGTCGGGATCAGGGTGGCGATGTGCTCGATCTGTTGGGCCGTCGCCTTGTGGTCGATGCCGCCACCGATTGACGCCACCACGGTATCGGCCCTGAACCGTTGCAGCACAGCGGGATCCCAACCGTTGGTACTCACCATCAGGTCGCCGTAGCCCTGCAGGTAGGTTGCCAACCGCGCGACGGTCTTCTTCAACCGCAGGTCTTCGGGAAGATGGTCGCCGACCGTGGCGAAACACGACCACACCCGGACGCTGTCAGGGTCCCGCCCGGCTTGCTCCGCGGCGTCCTTAACGGTGCGGACGCACCGCGTCACGGTCTCCGGGGTGAAGTAGGTATGCAGGATGACGTCGTCGAATACCCGGCCGCCCAGAGCCAGGGTCTTGGGACCGAATGCCACCAGGGCCAGTCGGATGTCCTCGTTGAAATCCGGATCGAGCACCAGGATCGGGTACTTCCCGATCGGACCGTCGTGATTGAAAATCACCTCGCCACGCCAGAGTCGGCGCATGACCTGCGCGAAGTCCTCCATCTGTGCGGTGGTCACCGCGGGTATGCCATAGGCCGCATAGATGGCACCGATGCCCCGGCCGATACCCAGGGTGAAACGACCACCTGAAAGCCGGTGCATCGTGGTGGCCCAGGATCCGCTGATCAGTGGATGACGGGTGTTGTGATTGGTTGCGGCGGTGGCGATCTGCATCCGGGCGGTCACCGCGCAGGCGGCGCCGGTCAATGAGGCCGCCTCTTTGACGTTCCACCGTTCCGAGATGAACGCGGTACCGAACCCCAACTCCTCACCGCGTCGTGCCTCGTCCACCAACGTGGCCGGCCCATCCCCGCCGGCGCCGGCCAGCAGGTAGTAGCCCAGTTCATCGAGCATGCGCATTGGCGAACCTCATATTCGGTAGTCGGCGAGCAGTCCCCTGCTGATGATGATCTTCTGGATCTCGCTCGTGCCCTCGCCGATCAGCAGAAAGGGGGCATCGCGCATCAATCGCTCGATCTCGTACTCCTTGGAGTATCCGTAACCGCCGTGAATGCGGAAGCTGGCCTGGGTGACCTCCGAACAGAACTCGCTGGCAAGGTATTTCGCCATCCCGGCCGCAAGATCGTTGCGCTCCCCGGAATCCTTGAGTCGCGCGGCATTGACCATCATCAGATGTGCGGCTTCCACTTTCGTCGCCATCTCGGCGATCGAGAACGCAATTCCCTGGTGCTCGGCGATCGGCTTGCCGAAGGTGCTGCGCTGCTGGGCGTACCGCACCGCCAGTTCGAAGGCACGGATCGCCACCCCACAGGCGCGGGCGGCGACATTGACCCGACCTACCTCGACGCCGTCCATCATCTGGCTGAACCCCCGCCCGGGCGCGCAGCCGAGGACGTCATCGGCCGCGGCGAGGTAGCCGTCGAAGATCAGTTCGGTGGTGTCGATGCCCTTGTAGCCCAGCTTGTCGAGCTTGCCCGGAATCCTCAGACCCGGGGCAACGTCACCGAATCCGGCGGGCTTCTCCACCAGGAAGGCGGTCAGGTTGTGGTGCGGTTTCTCGGCACCCTCATCGGTGCGCACCAGTGCGGCCACCAGTGTCGAACTTGCGCCGTTGGTCAGCCACATCTTCGCGCCGTCGATGGTGTAAGTCCCGTCGCCGTTGCGCACGGCCCGGGTACGGATCGCCGCGACGTCGGATCCGACCTCGGGCTCAGACATCGAGAATGCGCCGCGGACCGCGCCGGTGGCCATCCTGGGCAGGAAGCGCCGCTTTTGCTCATCGGTTCCGTACTGACGGATCAGATAGGCCACGATGAAGTGGGTGTTGATCACCCCGGAGATGCTCATCCAGCCGCGGGCCAATTCCTCCACGCACAGTGCATACGTCAACAGCGACTCACCGAGTCCGCCGTACTCAGCGGGAATCATCAGCCCGAACAGACCCATGTCTCGCATCTGATCGACGATCTCCTGCGGGTAGGTGTCGTCGCGCTCGAGTTCGGAGGCATTGGGAATGATCACCTTGTCCACGAATTTCCTTACCGTGGCGATGATCTCGGTCTGAACCTCAGTCAGTCCGAGGGTCCGGGCGAGGGAGGTCATAGATGCCGTCCACCGGTGACCTCAAGGACGGTACCGGTCATGTACGACGACAGATCCGAGGCCAGGAACAGTGCTGCCGCGGCGACCTCGGCCGGTTCACCGGCACGGCCCATCGGGATCTCAGCCAGTTTGGCGTCCCAAATACGCTGCGGCATTGCCTCGGTCATGGCCGAACGGATCAGACCGGGTGCAATGGCGTTGACGCGCACCCCAAGGTGAGCGAGTTCCTTGGCGGCAGCTTTCGTCAGCCCGACGATGCCGGCCTTGGCCGCGGAATAATTTGTTTGGCCGATCAGGCCGACCTTCCCCGAAATCGAGGACATGTTGATGATTGCGCCACTGCGTTGCTCGCGCATGATCGCCGCCGCCGCGCGGGTGCCGTTCCAACTGCCCTTCACATGAACGGCAATCACCTCATCGAACTGTTGCTCCGTCATCGTTCGCAAGGTTGCATCGCGGGTGATCCCGGCATTGTTGACCATGATGTCCAGGCTGCCGAACGCCTCAACCGCGGCCGCGACAAGGCTGTCGACTTCGGCGCCGGAGGTCACGTCGCAAACAAACGGTCGCGCGAAGACGGGCCCGCCGAGCGTTTCGGCGGCGGCGCGGGTTGCCTCGGCGTTCACATCGCCAAGAACGACGCGGGCGCCCTCGGCAATGAATCGTTCGCCGACGGCGTAGCCGAGACCGCGGGCACCCCCGGTGATGACCGCAGTCCGGCCGACCAGCAATGCCATCCGATCATCTTCTCACCAGCGCAACCTGATTGTGGCCAGGGCCGGGATCGAACCGGCGACCTTCCGCTTTTCAGGCGGACGCTCGTACCAACTGAGCTACCTGGCCGGAGGGCACCCGGGTGAAACCACTAGCGTGCCTCGCCGTCGACGGCGACCCTGACGGGACTCGAACCCGCGACCTCCGCCGTGACAGGGCGGCGCGCTAACCAACTGCGCCACAGGGCCTTGCTCATCACTCCGCGTTGCCGCGACGCGCGTACCCCCTACGGGATTCGAACCCGCGCTACCGCCTTGAAAGGGCGGCGTCCTAGGCCGCTAGACGAAGGGGGCCAGAGCCGAATCTCTCCGGGGAACTCACATCGCTGCAAGTTGGTGCGCCCTAAGCTTAGGACACCTCCGTCGCAAACCCCAAACCACCTCTGCGGAGTCCTCCTCAGTATCCTCATGCCTGCGCCCCTATAGCTCAGTTGGTAGAGCTACGGACTTTTAATCCGCAGGTCCCAGGTTCGAGCCCTGGTGGGGGCACCGCTCTTCGGCCGGTCCCGGCCCCGGCACCGCGCCCAGGTAGTGAATTCCCTTATCCCACTCCCCCGGTGGCGGGAGGTGCCTTGGCGGTGTTTGGGGCAGCGGCGCATCCGCGTCGATACGCCCCTGTGCCCGGTCCCAGCCCGCCCGAGCCCGCGGATGCATCCGCCGTCGGCGCGGTAGGCATCGGAACGTCCTATTGACCGCCCGCCCGAACAGAACGTGCAGTCGCTGATCCCGAGCCGACCACCGGTATCCCATCAACTCCCGCACCGAGTCGTCGTAGAGGCCGACGGTCACCCACGCCGCGAAAGGGCCAATCACCTTCAGGGCGACAGACCACAGCCGGTCCGGAATCCATTGCGCGGTCGGTGGTTTCGGCATGCTCGACAGGTCGAGAACTTGGCGTGCCGCCCAAGTGTCCTCGAGTACTTCGCGGCACATCCGATCCCAGTAGGTGAGGAACTCCTCCCAGCTGTCCGGAACCGGCCGCATGCTCATGCCGTACATCGCGTACCAGGTGATGTGCTCCTCGAAAAGTTGGCGCCGCTCCGCCTCGGTCAACCCGCCGCCGAAGTGTTCAGCGGTGCGAATGGTGCCCATGAAGAATGTGGCGTGCGCCCAGTAAAAGACGTCAGGATTGAGTGCGCTATAGCGGCGCCCTCGCTCATCGACACCTTTAATGGAGATGTGGTAGTCACGCACCTCCGCGCCGGTCGCAGGTGCCCGATCGCCGTCGAACACCACACCACCGATCGGATACAGCGAGCGGAACAGTCGGGGAATTCGCTCGGTGAAGAAGATCGAGTGATCTTTGACCGCCGCGCCCAACTGCGGATGCATGTTCTGCATCGACCCCGCCCACGGTCCCTGCAGTAGTCCGCGCCAATCGCCGAAAAACCTCCAGGTCAACGAATCTGACCCCAACGGCACTTCCGGCGCATCGAACCGGCCGCCACTGACCGGGCAGCCGGCAAGCATTCCCTGCGTCGGCGAACCCGATGGGCTATCCGCCTTCAGGAAGATCCTTCTGCTCGGAGGCCGCGGCCTCGGCCTCGGCCTCGGCCCTGGCCTGAGCCTCGGCCAGCTGCGCGGTGTACTGCTCCTCGGCCGCCGACCGGGCCGTCCTACCTGCCTCACTACCCATCGAGTTGCCGGGTACGCCGGGCAGGGCGAACATGTGGTTGCAATTCAGGTCGAGTCGCACGACGCCGTCAGACGAATGGACGCTGGACGCCGAGACAATGCAGGCACCGGTCGGCAGGAAAGTTCCGAACCGGGTCTGGATTCGATAACCCTGTCCGTTCGAGGCGATCGCATTCGCGGCTTCGTTGAAGGTTTGCCCAACGTACTCGTTGGTGGCGCCCGCCGTGCCCGTGCTGAACACCAAGGACAGCGCGAGCGCGGCACCAGCGACACCGGCACCACGGGCTAAGGTCGTGTGCACCGCGCCTACCTCTCTCACTAATCCAGCGTCGGGGTTCCTGCCTCTGGAATCCCGGTCTGGAATCCAGCGTTACAGGAAAATATACCGTCCCGAGGGCCTCCGCGCAGAACCGATCGACATGCCGAACACTCGGGCACTTGAATGTCACCGGCGGACACAGATATATTGGTGCTACGTCGAGATACCGATACCCGGAGGGGCCATGTCTGAAGACCTGCCCAACATCGAACTTCTGCGCGCACTGGAACCGGTCGCCGAGAAGCTCATCAACCGCCACATGTCCATGACCAAGGACTGGAACCCGCACGACTACATTCCCTGGTCAGAGGGCAAGAACTACTACGCCCTGGGCGGTCAAGACTGGGACCCGGACCAGGCCAAACTTTCCGATGTCGCCCGGGTCGCGATGGTCCAGAATCTGCTGACCGAGGACAATCTACCGGCCTACCATCGCGAGATCGCGATGAACTTCTCGATGGACAGTGCGTGGGGCTACTGGGTCAACCGCTGGACCGCCGAGGAGAACCGCCACGGCATCTCAATCCGCGACTACCTGGTCGTCACCCGCAACTGCGACCCCGTCGAACTCGAAGAGCTGCGAATGGAGCAGATGACCCGAGGCTTCAGCCCGGGCCAGAACGCGCAAGGCGACCTGTTCGCCGAGAGCCTTTTCGACGCGGTGATGTACGTGAGTTTCCAGGAGTTGGCCACCCGGGTCTCGCACCGCAACACCGGCAAGGCCTGCAACGATCCGGTAGCCGAACAACTGCTAGCCCGGATATCCAACGACGAGAACCTGCACATGATCTTCTATCGCGATGTCAGCGCGGCCGGGTTGGACATCGCCCCCAACCAGGCGATCAAGTCGGTGCACCGGATTTTAAGCAACTTCAGGATGCCCGGATCCACCGTTCCGGAATTCCGCCGCAAGGCGGTCGTCATCGCCACCGGCGGCATCTACGACCCGCGGATCCACCTCGAAGACGTGGTGATGCCGATTCTCAAAAAGTGGCGAATCTTCGAGCGCGATGACTTCACCGGGGAGGGCGCCCGGATGCGCGACGAACTTGGCATGCTGGTAGCGGACCTCGAGCAGACGTGCGTCAAATTCGAGGAGGCCAAGGCGCGCAAGCTTGACCGCGACGCGAAACTGGCCGAGAAGCGGGCCGCCAAGTCCCTACTGGCCAGCGCCGCGTCCTAGTCGGACGCGATGTGATGAACCCCGTCGCCACGGCAACGGGCCGCACCAGACTGCGGATCGGGTCGCTGACGCTGCGCAGTCCGGTCGTTCTGGCACCCATGGCCGGGGTGACCAATGTCGCGTTCCGAACGCTGTGTCGCGAACTCGAGCAGGAGCGGGCGGGCACGGTCAGCGGCCTTTACGTCTGTGAGATGGTGACCGCGCGCGCCCTCGTGGAGCGCCACCCCACCACCATGCATATGACAACATTCTCTCCGACCGAGTCGCCGCGGTCGCTGCAGCTCTACACGGTCGATCCGGCGAACACCTACGACGCGGCCAAGATGATCGTCGACGACGACCTCGCCGATCACATCGACATGAACTTCGGCTGCCCGGTGCCCAAGGTCACGCGCCGCGGCGGCGGGGCGGCCCTACCCTACAAACGCAGGCTGTTCGGCCAGATAGTCGCCGCGGCGGTGCGCGCCACCGCGGGCACCTCGATCCCGGTGACGGTGAAGTTCCGCGTCGGCATCGACGACAGCCATCACACACACCTCGAGGCCGGCCGCATCGCCGAGCAGGAGGGGGCTGCAGCGGTCGCACTGCACGCCCGAACCGCGGCCCAACGTTACTCGGGAGCGGCCGACTGGAATCGGATCGGTGAACTCAAAGAAGCCGTCACCTCGATACCGGTGCTGGGCAACGGCGACATCTTCGAGGCCGGCGACGCCGGTGCCATGATGGCGGCCACCGGTTGCGACGGCGTCGTGATCGGCCGAGGCTGCCTGGGGCGGCCATGGCTGTTCGCGGAGTTGTCCGCCGCGTTCACCGGCGAGGCGACACCACCGCCGCCAACACTGGGAGGCGTCGCCGACATCATCCGCCGACACGGCGCGTTGCTCGCCGCCCACTTCGGCGAGGACAGAGGCATGCGAGACATCCGCAAGCACATCGCCTGGTACCTGCACGGCTTCCCGGCCGGATCCGACCTGAGACGCTCCCTAGCACTGGTTTCGACGCTGAGGGAACTCAGCGACCTGCTGGATCACCTGGATCGAGAGGTGCCGTTCCCCACCGCCGCCCGCGGACCCCGGGGTCGGCAGGGGTCGGCATCAGCGGTATCACTGCCCCAGGGGTGGCTCGATGACCCGGACGACTGCACGGTGCCGGCCGGCGCGGACGTCATGAACTCCGGTGGCTGAACAGAGGCCTGACCGATATCGGCAATGACTCCCAATCTCTCAGGTTGGGCCCAATCTCTCAGGTTGGGCCCAATCTCTCAGGTTGGCTCAATCTCTCAGGTTGGGTTAGTACGATGATGGTTCTGTTGTGGTACGGCGGTCTCCGGGGATTCCGGTGGTCCGCCGGTCCCCAACCCGGGTGCTGGAGAATCCCGCATCGGGTTGCGTGACGCAACGACGCGTTCGCGACACTTCACTGAAGCCGGAGGCTGTCTGGAATATGAGTGACGGCGAGAACGCCACTCCGGGCCAGTCAGGCGACGCGGTCGCCCCGAAGCGGTCCGGTAACCACACCGAGGGCGTCGCGGTTGCCGACCTGATTGCCAAACTCACCGGCAGCAGCCAGGTTGCCCCGGTCACTCGGCGCAGCGCCGATAGGCCCAAGGCCGCCGACGCCGACGCCACCGTCCCGATTTCGGTCGCCGCACCCCGCACCGTGATGCCCGATCTCGCCGGCCTTGCGCGTGCGCGCCGTCCACTGGTCGCCGATCCAAATCCCGCGCCGTCGGCAGGCGGTCCGCCGCGGGTCCGGTCCGGCCGTCGCCGACGACCCGCGTTGATGGCCGTTCGATCGGCGGCAGTGCTCATCGCGGTCTCCACGCTCGCCGTGACCGGCGCGGCCTGGCAGTGGCAGAGTGCAAAGAACGGCCTGCTGAACACCATCGCCGCACTGGACCCCAATTCCAGCGACATTCGCGACCGCAACGCCCAAAACGGCGACGAGAACTTCCTGATCATCGGTGTCGACAGCCGGATCGGCGCCAACGGCGAGATCGGAGCCGGCGATACCACCATCGCCGAGGGCGCCCGTTCGGACACCATCATGCTGGTGAACATCCCCGCCAACCGAAGTCGTGTCGTTGCGGTCTCCTTCCCCCGTGACCTCGGGATCACCCCGGTGAGATGTCAGGCGTGGGATCCCGAAACCGGCAGATACGGACCGGTCTACGACAAAAACAACGACGAGTGGAGTGACAACGAGCGCCTCACCACCAGCAAGCTGAACTCGGCCTATGCCTTGGGCGGACCCAAGTGTCTGGTCAAGGCGATTCAGAAGATTTCCGGCCTCGCGATCAACCGGTTCATGGCGGTTGATTTCACCGGGTTCTCCGCGATGGTCGACGCCCTCGGCGGGGTCGAAGTGTGCAGCACCACACCGCTGGAAGACGCCGAGTTGGGCACGGTTCTGGCCACCGCCGGACGCCAGAAACTCGACGGTCCCACTGCTCTGAACTACGTCCGCGCCAGGTCAATCGCGACCGAGGACAACGGGGACTACGGCCGGATCAAACGCCAGCAACTGTTCCTGTCCTCGCTGCTGAGGTCAATGATCTCCACCGAGACGCTGTTCGATATTCGCAAGCTCAACGACGTGGTCAACACCTTCATCGACGATAGCTTCGTCGATAACGTCCAAACTCGCGATCTGGTTCGGCTCGGTCAGTCCTTGCAGGGCATGAACGCTGGACGCATCACCTTCGTCACGGTGCCCACCACCGGCCTCGCCGACTGGGAGGGCAACGAGCAGCCCCGGACCGAGGACATCCAGGCTCTCTTCGACGCGATCATCGACGATGAGCCTCTGCCCGGAGAGAACGAGAACAACGAGACCCTGAGTCCGATGACACTTGCGACGAAGACGACGGCGACCACCAGTGCCACGACGGCCGCGGATTCCGGGACCGACTTCTCCACGTCGGCGACCGATACCCGGACCGAACTAACCCAGACCGAGTTCGCCCAGACCGAACTAACCCAGACCGAACTAACCCAGACCACCGTCACCGAGGAGGTCAAGGCGGTGGCCGCCGATCCGCGGGACGTCACCGTGCAGGTCGGCAACGCCACCGAAATCCGCGGTCTGGCCACCGCCACAACCGGCGAACTCGAACTGTACGGATTCGACATGCTCGATCCCGACTACTACTCGGACTACAGTGCGGTCACCCAGACCACCGTTTACTACTCCCTGGGCAACGAGCAGGCTGCCGCGACGGTGGCGGCCACCCTTCCGAGCGCACGCATCGAGCGGGTCAGCGGTCTCGGCGAGACCGTCCAGGTGGCGCTCGGGCCGGACTTCACCGACGTGAGGTATCCGCAGGCCAGTGGTACCCCCTTGACAGTTTCGGTGACCCACCTCGGAAGCAGCACGCCGACGAAGTTGCCGTCGGACCTGACGGTGATTAATGGTGCCGACATCACCTGCGAGTAACTGGCATTCACCAGGCGTTCAGCTTCGTAGGTCCGCGGACCGGACGCTTCGGACGTAGTATTACTCGATGGGGAGTCTTTAGGGATGCGTACCGCCTACCACGAGCAACTCGATGCGCTGACTAACCAGCTTGCTGAGATGTGCCGAATGGCGGGCATCGCAATGGAACGCGCAACCCAGGCGCTGCTACAGGCGGATCTTGCACTCGCCGAGCAGGTCATCGGCGATCACGAAAACATCATCGCGGCCAGTGCCCGGGCCGAGGAGGCAGCCTTCGTCCTGCTGGCTCTGCAGGCGCCGGTGGCCGGAGACCTGCGAGCGATCGTTGGTTCCATTCAGATCGTCGCCGATGTCGAACGCATGGGCGCCCTGGCCCTGCATGTCGCCAAGATCGCCCGTCGGCGCCATCCCCGGCACGCCCTACCCGAAGAGGTCAACGGCTATTTCGCTGAGATGGGCCGGATCGCGGTCGATCTGGGCAACAGCGCGCGCGAGGTCCTGATATCCCGCGATCCGGACCAGGCGCGGTTGATCCGCGAAGAGGACGACGCCATGGACGACCTGCATCGCCACCTGTTCAGCGTGATGATGGACCGGGAGTGGAAGCATGGTGTCGCTGCCGCGGTGGACGTGACCCTGCTGGGGCGTTTCTACGAGCGATTCGCCGACCACGCGGTCGAGATCTCGCGGCGCGTCATCTTCCAGGTCACCGGCC